>Ga0335083_10000484_pt1 | contig 61190 bp, 48 predicted proteins | sample Lox_Sample_42_FD_206716 | JGI IMG/M metagenome (GOLD analysis project Ga0335083, IMG submission 206716) | Soil microbial communities from Loxahatchee National Wildlife Refuge, Florida, United States - Lox_Sample_4.2 | ecosystem: Environmental > Terrestrial > Soil > Wetlands | place: USA...
GAGAGGGAGAAGGGACCGGAGAAGGTCTGCGTCGTCGTTGCTACTGATTGGACTGCTCCGCTTCCTGCGCCGTAGAGGAGCTGGCTGGAGGAAAGGCTGGTTTGACCGGTGCCGCCGTTGCCGACGGACAGAGTGCCGCTGAAGCTGCCGAGGGTCAGACAGTTGTTGCCGACGGCGAAGCAGCCGGTCGTAAGATTGATGCCGTTGGCTGCTGTAGTAGTCGCTCCATTAATAGAGAGCGTGGAGCCGTTGTTCCCTATCGTCGTGTTGCCGTTTTGATCGATGTTGAAGACAGTCGTGGTCGCGAACGCGCTCGTTGATGATGAGACCGTGAAAAGCGCTGTGGTACCGCCATTCGAGCCAGCGATCGAAAGTTTAGCGTTGGGGGTAGTAGTGCCGATGCCAACGTTTCCACGGAAGAACGCGGTCAAATTGTTCTCAAGTTCCAGGATAGAGTTGCCACCATTTACCGCGAAGACAAATCCTTCGAACCCCGTATTGGAGGTAAGGAAATTAGTGGAGTTTCCGGTGACAAGGGATTTGGTAATTGTCCCAATATTCCGACCGATCCTCCAATTGGTGTCGGTCAGTCCATTCAAATAAATCTGCTGGCTATTCAGGAGAGAAAGACTACCCCCGAAGTACGCATTTCCCGTCGTCGTCGCACCACCACTAATGGTGAGTCCTGTCGCCTGTCCTCCCGCGCCGATAGTGGAAGATGCGTACGCGGTGAGGCCGCCGTTGAACTGCGTGAGGGTCGAGGTGGCGTTGCCCGTCAGGGGGAATGGATATGCGGCACCGATCTGGCTCGTGAGGTCGGAGAACTGTGGGAGACCGAGAGACGACGTGGCAGTGAGCGTGTAGCCCGTACCATTGCCGACCAAAAGCTGACCGTAGGTCGGGGTCGAGGCAAGTCCGGTGCCGCCGTTGCCCACTCCCAGCGTCCCGGTCAAGTAGTCGACGCCGATAGAAGTAGTGGCGACGACTTGCCCGTTCTGATTCGTCGAGAGAAGTGAGTTGGAGATGCCGGAGAACCACGTGGTGCCGAGCGTCGTCAGCGTCGTCGATGCTTTGGCGAAAGATTGCAGACCGGCCCAAGAGTTGTTGTCCGTGAGCAAGGTGGTTGATGCGGAACTCGAACCGAGACACGTGCCATTGATGGAGAAGCATCCGCTCGTGATATTGAGTCCGTGGTAGAGCGTCGAGGTCGCGCCGTTCACGAAGTTCCCGACTCCGTTGATGGAGAGGATGGAGCCGGGCGAGGTCGTGCCGATGCCAAGCGAGCCGTCGGCAGTGAAGACCGAATTGAGCGCGCCGCTTGAATCGTAAATATCCAAGAGATTCGCGCTCTGCCCCGACGCCGCGACGAGCGAAAGGGTCGTCGTTGCGGCGTTCCCGGAGATGATGTTCAACTTTGCGTACGGACTCGAGGAAGCGCCGATAGTGACGAGATCGGTCGTCGTCGAGAGCGTGACAAGACCGATGTTGTTGGTCGTCCAGCCGCCGCCGCTCGATGCGCCGCCGCTCGCGATGGTGCCGCAGGAGATGTTGCCGGAGCCGTCGGTCTGCAGCGCTTGCGAGCCGGTGCAGGTGAGGACACTGCTGAGCGCGAGTCCCGTGGCATGCGCCGAAGCGAGATACGAAGTCCCTGAAACCGAAAAGATGGACGTGGAGGCATTTCCAAGCGTCGCCTTACCCGTCACGTTGAGTGTTCCTGTCGCCGTGAGATTTCCGCCCAAGAACGTGTTGCCGGCGACTTCGAACCTGTTCGTTGGCGACGTGGTGCCGATGCCGACATTGCCGCCGAGAATTGCGAACGTACTGTCGTTGCCGATCGTGTAAGGATTGCCATCGAGGCCGATGCCGAAGGAGCCGTAACCGTTCGCTGTTACGTTTTGTCCCAGCGCGAATGACGAGTCCCCTATGGCATTGTTGCCTGAGCCCGCGGCGAATGCATCGAAACCGGTCGCAACGTTGGTATCACCGGCCGTGAACGAGTACTGGCCACTCGAGAGATTATTGTCTTTCCCCGTGGCGAATCCCCCTCGAGCGTTCAGCTGTAACGCGGATGAATTGATACCATCCGAGGAGAACGCGGTTATGATCGGTTGTTGATATTCGAAGGAAAAATTGGTATCCCCTCTGAGGGCTCCGCTGTACCCGCTCACCGTCATGTCCGTGTCGTCGGTGATAGACGTAACGACGGCGAAACCATAATTGGACACATCTTGGATCGTGTCGCCCACATGGAGCTGCGACGTGAACGCAGTACCCGTGCCGGTTATATTCCCGTTTCCGTCGTCGGTTAAAGTGCCGGTACCAGATTGGAGATCTGGGTTGACGAGATGCAACAGTGAGGATGGCGACGTCGTGCCGATGCCAACGTTGCCGCCGAGGACGGCCAGGGCATGCGCTTGATCGATCTCATGCAAATTTCCATCCAAACCAAAGCCGATGGAGTTCGTGCCGTTGATGGTCAAGCCTGTTCCAAAAGCAATTGAATTGTCCGCGTTCGTCGTATTTCCACTACCGCCGCCGATGAAGGAGTTTGTGCCGTTCGTGATATTGCCTGAACCGCCGGCAACAAAAGAGTCGCCGGCATACGCACTATTAGATTCCCCGGAAACAACGGAATTTGTTCCTCCTGCATTATTGCCATTTCCGCCCAAGACAACCGAAGCAGTATTGGTCGCGGAATTTGAAGCACCCCCACCGATGAAAGACCACTGGCCGGTGGCCGCATTAGAGTTGTCCCCCGTCGAAATGCTTTGTAGTGACAAATCGCCATAAATCGTGTTGCCGATGTCGAGCTGATTGGAAGCCGAAGATGAGCGGAAGTTTGTCCCCTGACCAATAGCGATGTTGTTATCGCCGGAAGTGAGGTTGGAGCCGGCGCCGGAGCCGAGCGCGACGTTGTTGCTTCCGGTAGATAGTTGAAGCGCGTTGGGACCAAACCCCACATTATTCGAACCGCTCACGTTCGATTGCAGTGATTGCACACCGAGTCCGACGTTATTGGAGCCGTCTTGGTTCACTTGCAGCGCGTCGATGCCAAATGCCACGTTGTACTGGCCCGAAGTGATCGCGGGCAGTGCTTGGTATCCGAGCGCGACGTTGTAGTTACCCGACGTGAGGCTCGAGGGTGTATTGAGCGTCGAATACAAGTTGCTGTTCCCATCCACTGTGATAGGACTCCCCAAGGTCGTCCAACTTCCTCCATTATTTTTGAACTCGATCGTCCCACTGTTGTCGCGCAGGCCGTAGCCGGAGTCGCCGAAGCCGGAGCTGTCAACACCGAAGTTAATATGCTTACCAGACGCAACTCCTATATCGCCATTCGCCAAATCGCCGTAAAGGGCATTGCCGATGTTGAGCTGGTTGGAACCGGAGTTATCAAAGAAATCATACGTATTCTCTCCAATGGCGATGTTATTGCTGCCCGCAACAAGGTCTTGCCCCGCGCTTTGACCAATAGCGATGTTATTCCCACTAAAAATATCTCCGTTGTAACTGTACAAAGAGTTGAGCCCAAGCGCGATGTTGTCGCTTGCCGACGTGTTGGAAAAGAGGGCAAGAGAACCTATACCAATATTGCGGACGGAGTCTATATTACTCTGAAGGGCTTGGACCCCGATCGCGACATTATTGCCCCCGCTAGTATCGTTCTGAAGGGCTGAACTACCCAGGGCAACGTTACCCGTGCCGCTGGTTATTGATGAGAGCGCACCCAGCGTCTGCGAGAAAATATTGTTGTTCGATACGATGATGGGGCTCGCCAAGCTGTCGAAACTCGTCCAACTTCCGCTACTGTCTTTGTATTCGATGATGCCGCTGTTGTCGCGGAAGCCGTAGCCGGAGTCGCCGAAGCCGGAATTTATTGCATCGAAATTGATGTGGGTGTTCGCGGAAAGTCCGACGTCGCCGCCCAAGATCGCGAACACGTTGTTGTTGCTTACGGTGTACGAGCTGCCATCAAGTCCGATACCAAAGGAACCGGTACCGTCCACTGTCGTGTTCCGGCCGAACGCGTTCGAGAAATCACCGAAGGCACTGCTGCCGTTACCAGATACGAAGGAGTCTTCGCCGCCGGAGTTGTTGCTCTCGCCGAAGGCGACCGAGGCGGTGTTGGTAGCGACACTGGAATTGCCGCCGGCAAAAGAGTACACGCCGGACGCGGTATTAGCGCTTCCGAACGCCGAAGAGAAGTTGCCGAAGGCGTTGTTACCGCCACCACCAGCAAAGGCCTCAAGACCGGTGGCGCTATTATTGCCGACGCTAAAGCTTCCTCGTGCCCCGAAGAACTGCAAAAGGTGGAGGTTATTTGCAGAGCTCGCACTGATGACTGGCTGCTCGTAAGTAAAGCTGAAGTTGGTGTCGCCGCCAAAATTCGGGCTGACAGTAAGATGCGTGTCGTCGATGATTTCCGTAACCTGCGCGACATCGTTGTTGTTGGGATCAGTTACAAGGTCGCCAACGCGAAGTTGCGTGACAAAAGAAGTGCCCGAGCCGGTGATGTTACCGCTGCCGTCGTCGGAGAGCGTGCCGGTACCGTTGCTTATATCGGGGCCGACGACCTGCAGCGCTCCGTAGGGCGTAGTGGTACCGATAGTAACCTTACTCGCGAAATATGCGTTCCCGGTCGTTGTCGCGCCGCCGTTTACAGTGAGCCCGCCGCCCTGCGTCCCGTTGCCGATGGTCGAGGAAGCGAACGCGGTCAAGCCGCCGTTGAACTGGGTGAGCGTCGACGTCGCGTTGCCGGTCAGGGGAAATGGGTACGCAGCGGCAAGATCGGTAAAGGTCGGAAGACCGAGGGAACTTGTTGCGATGTTGGTGAAGGCGCCCGTGCCGCCCGGAGAGAGAAGAAGCCCGTATGAGAACGAGTTCGCGCCCGTGCCGCCGTTGCCCACACCCAGCGTTCCGGTGAGGAGATTGGTACCGATGCTTGTTGTTGCGGTGATCTTTCCATTCTGATCGGTCGAGAGAAGTGCGTTCGCGATCCCCGAGAGCCAGGTGGTGCCGAGCGTCGCGAGCGAGGTTGAGGATTGGTTGATGTTGATGAGGTTGGAGAAGGTGGTGGAGGCCGTAAAGAGGTTGTTGCCCGAGAAGGTGTTGCTGTTGGTGAGAAGCGTGGAGGAAGCCGCCGTGATGGTGATGGAACCTCCAGCCGTAAGACTCACGCTGTTGATCGTGCCAAGCGTTCCGGTCAGGAGGTTGGTTCCGATCGACGTGGTCGCGACGACCTGGCCGCTCGCGTTGGTCGAGAGGAGCGAGTTCGAGATTCCTGCGAGCGTGAGTTGGCCGGAGGAGTCGAACGACGAGGTCGCGGTGCCGCCGAAGTAGGCGACGCCGAAGTTGGAGAAATTGCTCGACGATGCGTTGCCCGCAAAAAGTTGCAGCGCGCTCCAAGTGTTCTGCGACGTCGTCGAAACGTTGCTGCTTCCGCCGCCGGAGACGATGCCGAGCGAAGATGTCGAGACGAGCGAGTAGCCGCCGGAGGAATTCCCGACCAGCAGTTGTCCGTAGCTCGGCGCCGTCGTCGTGCCCGTGCCGCCGTTGGCGATCGGCAAAACACCCGTTACGTCGCTCGCGAGATTCACGAGCGAAGCCGAGACAACCCCTGCCGTCGCTTTCAAAAATCCGGTCAGGGAGCCGAGCGTAAAGCCGTTGGAAACGACCAAATTCGACGTCGAGGCGATGCCCGAAACGGCAAGGTTTATAGCGGCGAAATTAGTCGAGGTGGCATTGGAAGTCGAGGCGTTCAGGACCGAAAGCGTTTGGGTGGACGATGCGAAGGTGAAGGAGGAAGAACCGTTGAATACGCCGTTGTCATTGAACTGCACCTGCGTGTCCGAGCCGCCCGGATTTCCGGCGCCGCCTCCGCCGCCGGAAATGCATGTGCCGTTGACCGCAAAGCAGCCGCCGGCGATATCGATGCCGCCAGCGAAGGTCGACGTTGCCGTATCGGACACCGAAAGCGAGGATGCGTTGACCGATGTGCCGTTGATGCTGCCGCCGGAAATGGAAGGGTTGTAGATCGCGGTGTTGGTGAGTTGGTCGATCGCGTTCGTTTGCGCGGTGACGTTGTAGTTCTGCGCGATGACGGTCGAGTTCGCCGCCGTCGCCGTGTAGATCTTTTCCGAAAGTTCGTTATCGAGTTCTTGCAAGCGCTGATTTAATTCCGATTCGGTGATGCCGCCGGAGGCGATCACGTGCTCGCTTTGCACGACACGTTCAATGACCGGATTGTTGTTGATGATGGTCTGGCTCGACTTCGACGACGCGACCACCGGCGCGCTCGGTTTCTGCTGCGTGATATTCAGCGAGACGACTTCGGTCGGCGTGTTGCTTTGCGCGAGATGCACGCCGAAAAGCGGCGCGAGGAACGCGTCGGTGCCCGTTTGAAGAACGCTCGCGATCTTCGCGAACGTGTCGCCGATGAATCCGGCCGTCGCGCTAAGTTCGACTTGCGGAGAAAGATGCGTTCCAGGAGCGAGTTCGGGCGACGTCGAGATGAGCGAACCTTCCGCGCTGTAGAGCCCGACCACGAGCGCGAGCGCGAGCACTGCTGCGGCGACTTTGTGCAACAGCTCGACGCCGGGCGTAACCGCGTAGAGCGGCATCTGCGCAGACGCGTTCCCCGCGATTGTTGTTGCTTTCGAGATGACCTGTGCGCCGCTCCTCATCGCGGCAGCCGCGAGCTTGCGGTGTAGATCGGCGTTGCTAGTGAAGGCGGCTGGCTGGGGCGAAGAAGGCGTCTCCGTCCTTGACGACGCCGAGATTTTCTTTTCCGGCGCCTGAACGGCCTGAATACGGTCGTATTCCTGCTGTCTTTCGCGCGTCAGCGCGCCTCGGCGCTGAGAATTCGCATATTCTTGAGCAACCAGGAATGCCTTGAAGGATTCTTCACTGACATACCACTGTCGGCCAACTTGTCGGCCAACAACCTTACTTTCTCGGGCGAGCCGAGTTATGTAATCTCGGGTCAAATTCGAAATACCCGCCGCTTCCGAAGCGGGTATAAACCTAGTGCCATCAAAAAAAAGTTCGTCGGACATGATTGCCGGAATAACTAGGATTTCCTAGAAAGTTCGGGCGCACGAACACGCAGCGTTCACGCTTATTATTGTATCGTGAGCTGTGGAAATACTGTTGATTTGTGCTGCGCCAGGCTGGGGATAAATAGGCGATTTTCTTGTGCGGCGATTGTTGATAAAAATCTCGGGCTGACGAGACCGAATTTCGAGCAAAATGGAGTCTTGATCGCCAAAGCACCTGAAAATCTGAGAGTTCTTAGCAAGTCGCGATGATTTACAAGAAACTATGCGCGCATACTAAGAATCTCTCGGCTCCCCGAGAGACGTAGTTGAAGCCAATATCGGCCATTATTGGGTGTCCGCTCTCTTGTAGCTCAGCTCACGCGTCAAGAATGGCTCCAGAAAATCGCCGATCCGAGCAAAAGCAGCACCAACGGCTGCCGGAAGAGCGTTTACGTAGGACACCTGCCTATTTGCAACCGCGTAGACAGAATTTTGCTTCAAAAGCGAGGCATACCCGATCGAGAGCACAATGACGATAGTTGCGGCAGCGCCGATGAGTAAGGGCAGAAAAGAGCGCTTCCGCCTACGTGTCGACATTTCAACATCTAAAGCCCTGTTACCTAGGATTCTCGGCTCGCCGAGATTTGCTTTTTCGACCCTTCTGATAGGAATTGAGTACCTATCGGCTTCACTCGCGAATGCGGGAAGGTCGTCGTCAGTTTCTCCCAGGGAAACCGCAACGGGCTCTTTCTTTCGCTGCACTTCGGCCCCAGTAATGGGCATCAGATCCCCTGTATCGTTGTAGTAGTTAAAAAATGACCCTGCATCGGAAATGCCGGGTATGCCCCCCGCGGGGCTTTGTGGGGCATTTTTAGACCTCGCAAGGCCCACGGACTCCCTCTGGACCTCCGCCAGAAGACCATCTTTCTCCTTTTTATGCCTTAGAATGCTCTCTTTCTCGACGTACCACCGATTTCCTACCTGCTGCGACAGGATCTTCCCCGTCCTTCCGAGCTGCCCTATATAATCTTGCGCGTATCCGGTAAGTTCCGCGGCTCTCGCAGCCGAAAGGTACTCTTTCCCGTCAAAAAAGACCAATGTCCCCGGTTCAGGAGCCGTGGGGCGCGCGGGAGCCGGCGGTTGGGGTTTATACTCCTCTGCTTTTCGTTTATAGCCTTCAAGGGACTCCATCGAGACATACCAAAGCCCTCCGATCCTGCGCGCGTCAATGAGGGATTTTCTCGCAAGTTGGCCTATATAATCCTGCGCATAGCCGGTCGACTGCGATGCGCGCTTCGAAGAGACGTATGTCTTGTCATCGATCTGCATCTCATCTGACATGCCATAAGTATATACCGAGATTCGTATCTCGGAAGCGAGTCTCGCTTAATAAGCTGTGAATTACTAGAGCCGAGAAATCTCGTCTTTGAGTGCGGTTCTTAGCCCGACCGGGTCTGCCGCCCCACGAAGTGCCTTCATGCATTGCCCAAGAAGGTACTCAAGAGCAGCCTGCTTGCCCGATCTGAAGTCTGCGACGACCGAAGGATTTGCCTTGAGCACCTCTTCAACAACCTCTTTTATCTTAGAAGAGGCGTTTTCTTGAGAAAGCGCGTGGGTCTGGACGTACGCCTCTGGGTCTTCCTGTTCCCCTTTTGCATAGGCGACGAGCATGTCCTTGGCCGCACGGGATGATATCTTCCCGTCGCGGATCAAAACAATTATCTTATTGAAATTCTGTGACGATATCGGTATCTCGCCAATAGTTCCCGTATCTCGATTACCGATATCTCGCCTCTCAATTGCAGAGGACGAGAATATGTTCACAAGGTCGTTCGCAATGTAGTTTGCTGCAAGCTGCACCCCCCGATCCCCCTCTCCGAACTGGGAAACGGCTGCCTCGAAGAGCCTTCCGAGCTCCTCTTCGCGTACAAAGGTCTCCGCGTCCTCCGCCTTGATACCAAGCTTCATGTATCGCGCACGGCGTTCCCACGGAAGCTCGGGCATCCCCTCCTTGAGCGCCTCGGTACCAAAACTCGGAATCTCGGACAGTTTCAATGACGGCAAGTCGGGGTCCGGGAAGTAGCGATAGTCCGCGCTGCCTTCTTTTGAGCGCTGCGGGAACGTCGCTTGCTTCTTTTCGTTCCAGCCGAGTGTTTGCTGTACGACCTTCTCTCCGCGATCCAATATTTCTTTCTGTCGTTCGATCTCAAAGCGTACCGCGCGTTCCATCGCATTGAACGAGTTCAGATTTTTTATTTCTACCTTCGTTCCACGTTCGCCCTTCGGGGCGATCGACACGTTGGCCTCGACGCGCATCTCCCCTTTTTCCATGTTCGCTTCCGATACGCCGAGTGTGCGCAGTAACAGCTGCAACTCGCGCGCGAAATTTCCTGCCTGCTCGGCAGACGTGATGACCGGCTCGGTGACGAGTTCCATGAGCGGCACTCCGGCGCGATTGTAATCGATCGAGGTCTCGCCGGTTTCTTCGTCGTGAACCGAGCTCGCGGTATCTTCTTCCAAATGCACGCGGGTGATCGAAACTCCAGCGAGCGCTCCCCCGCTGACCAAGGGGTACTCATATTGTGAAAGTTGGTAGCCTTTCGGGAGGTCGGGGTAAAAATAATTTTTTCGGTCGAACTCGGTGTAGTCCGCGAGTGTCGATCCGAGGGCAACACCGACCTTGAGCACATGCCGGACCGCTTCCCCATTAATGACGGGGAGCGTGCCCGGGTGCGCGAGGCACACAGGACAAACGTTGACATTGGGACGTGTCTCGTCAGGATCGTTCTTTGACTGACAGAACATCTTCGTATTCGTTCGGAGTTCCGCGTGTATCTCGAGTCCGATAGTGGGGACATATTCCCTGCTCATAGACCCACTCTAACAAACAAGGCTGTAGCTTTGCAACGAACGCATATATTTTCACAGCCGTTCGTAACAAGGTTCAGCCTTGCACCGAGCGAGACTGAACCTTGCTCGTAGATTTCTACTCGACCCGAAACTCATCTTGCCTATGACTCACCTTCGCCGAGATATCCCGCATTGTGGGAGTCTCGGATGCCGATTCTCGGCGGTTTTACCTTGACACCCTCCCGCTTTTTCTAGTTGCTCGACGTATAACAACTGGAACCGCGCAAGGTTCAAGCTCGCAGAAAAGCTGGGAAACTCTGCTGTGGATAACCGAGCGCGTATCCCGCCGCAACATACTTTTCGGGGTGTCTCGGAGCGCTTGGCGCGAGAGGCAGGGCGTTTTCAGCAGAAAACGACCCGACCCCGAAAAGTATGTTGCGGCGGGATACGTTCCGATAGCAGCTTACTGAACAATCCTCCAGGCGCCGCTTTGGATGAGCTGTTCGGCTTTCTTGAACTTCATTTCGCGGGTCTCGGAACCGTTGGTGATGGTCACTTTGTCGTTACGGCCGTGCTCTTTTTTGCCTACGACCGAGCCTTGCGAGGTGATGGCCGCAGCGGCCCGCGCGACCGCCTCCCCCGCCCGGACGACCGATTGGGTCGGCGCCGCCGGAGCACCGACGTTCGGAAGCGTCGAAATGATCTGGAGCGCATACGTTTCTTCCATCTGTTGGAAGAGCTGCAGTCCCTCCTTTTTGTACTCGACCAGAGGATCGCGCTGGCCGTAGGCGCGCAGGTTCACGCTCGAGCGAAGATATTCCATCGCCTCAAGGTGGTCGACCCAGAGAAAGTCGATCGTCTGTAGGAGGAACCGCCGCAGTGCCCCGTAGAACGACGCGCCGAGCTGCTCTTTTTTCTTCGCGACAGCCGCCGCGAAGCGCTCGGACGAAAGTGTTTGCGCGCTCTCTCCCGGAGCAGCGAATTGCGGCGCAAGCTCGCCGAGCCGGACAAGTTCTTCGTCGACTGCCTCATCCCCTCCCGTGAGCAAGTTCCTCCGACGCTCGTAGACGCTTTTGCGCTGGATGTTCAGCACGTCGTCGTACGAAAGCACGTGTTTGCGGGCGTCGAAGTTTATCTCCTCGATGCGTTGCTGGGCCTTCTCGAGAGATCGCGTGATCATCGAGTTGTAAATGGGTTCGTCCTCGGGGATCTTGAACGTGCCCATGACGCGCTTGATGGTGTCGGAGGCAAAGATGCGCATGAGGGAATCCTCGAGCGACACGAAGAACTGCGTCGTGCCCGGATCGCCCTGGCGGCCGGAGCGCCCGCGCAACTGGTTGTCGATGCGGCGCGCGTCGTGCCGCTCGGTGCCGAGCACGAAGAGGCCGCCCGTGTTCCTAACGCGTTCGTACTCCTCCGGAGAGCCGGGATTGCCGCCGAGCTTGATGTCGACGCCGCGGCCGGCCATGTTGGTCGCGATCGTGACAGCGCCGTGCCGCCCGGCTTGCGCGATGATCTCCCCTTCCCGCTCGTGGTTCTTCGCGTTCAAGACTTCGTGCGGGATACCCTCTTGCGAGAAATGCGCGGACAGGAGTTCGTTCTTCTCGACGGAAACGGTGCCGACGAGGACCGGCTGTCCCTTATCGTGCAATTCTTTGACCGTCTTGGCGATGGCTTTCATCTTGCCACTTTCGGTCTGGAAAATGAGATCGTTGAGGTCCTTGCGCTCGGAGGGCCTGTTGGTCGGGATCTGCACGGTATTCAATCCGTATACTTTGTAGAATTCCTCGGAAGAGGTCACGGCCGTCCCCGTCATGCCCGCCAACTTTCCATAGAGGCGGAAGTAGTTCTGGAACGTGATGGAAGCGAACGTGCGGCTCTCCTGCTGCACGGAGACGCCTTCTTTCGCCTCGATGGCCTGGTGGAGGCCTTCGCTCCAGCGGCGGCCCGGCTGCAAGCGCCCGGTGAACTCGTCGACGATGACGACAACGCCGTCGCGTACGACATACTCTTTGTCGCGATGGAAGAGCGCTTTGGCGCGCACGGCCGTTTCGAGATGGTGCACGAATTTGATACCGGCGTCGGTGTAGATGTTCTCGACACCGAGCGCCTTCTCCGCCTTCTCAATGCCGTGGTCGGTCAGTTGTATCTGCTTGCGCTTTTCGTCCACCTCGTAATCTTCCTCCGGCGAAAGCGTCGCTGCGATGCCGGCAAATTTTTGGTAGAGGTTCTCGGCGTCCGAAACCGGTGCGGAAATGATGAGCGGCGTGCGGGCTTCGTCTATTAATATGGAGTCGATCTCGTCGACGATGGCGAAGTGGTAGCCGCCGTCCTTGGGAATGCGCTGGCGCAGCTTCTCGGGCTCATACTCCAAGTTGTCGCGCAGGTAATCGAAACCGAACTCGTTGTTGGTGCCGTAGGTGATATCAGCGGCGTACGCTTCGTGGCGCGTGCATGGGCGCAAAAAATCCTTCTCCACCTTAAAGCTCCCCGTCTCGTCCTCTTGTTTCACTTCCGCAGGGGTGACGTGCGAGGGATCATAGAGGAACGATGCTTCGTGGTTGATGACGCCGACGGAAAGTCCGAGCGCGTGGTAGATCTGTCCCATCCAGACCGCGTCGCGGCGCGAGAGGTAGTCGTTGACGGTGACGATGTGCACGCCCTTCCCCTCGAGCGCGTTCAAGTATGCGGGCGCCGTCGCAACCAACGTTTTTCCCTCGCCGGTGCGCATCTCGGCGATGTCGCCCTGGTGCAACACCATGCCGCCGATGAGCTGCACGTCGAAGTGCCGCTGACCGAGCGTGCGTGAGCTCGCCTCGCGCACTGCGGCAAAAGCTTCTGGCGCGAGCTCGTCCAAGGTCGCGCCTTCGGAAAGCCGTTTCTTGAATTCGAGCGTTTTCGCCTTCAAGTCCTCGTCCGAGAGCGCCTTGAATCCCTCCTCAAGCGTATTCGCGCGCGCGGCAATAGGCTCCGCGCGCTTCAGGGCTGCGGTGTTCTCGTCGCCAAAGATGCCGCTCAAAAATGCCATTCCAAGCATCCTACCGCAAAGGGACCAGTTTTGCGATGACGCACCCCGCAGGCAATAAGTTTTTGGCGACGAGGATAAGCGCCCCACGAGCCTCGGCCTATCGACCACGATTTACATGCGCCCCGCAGGCGCCCAAAAACTTATTGCCTGCGGGGCGTGTCTCGGGACGAAAAATCCCTCCGATGTGGAGGGATTTTTCTGGAGGAGACCTATACGCGCTTCTTGCGCTTCGCAGCCTTCCTCTTCTTCGTCGTTCGCTTTTTCTTTTTTGCCATAGTAATTCGTTTGCTTGTGCTAAGATCGACCCGCACTTGCGCACGATGACGCGAGATGCGTTTTCTCTTTCAGTATTGCACCGAATGCGAGAAAAAAGGTTTTTTTCTCGCGTATGTGTGGATAAGTCCTGAGACAAAATTTCCCGACAATTCAAGTAAAAATAAAAAAAACAAAAAGGCGCAATGCGGAGGACGGGTGGAGACACCAAAGAGCTTCGCTTTAAGAACCGCCGGTTCTTAATTATTTCCTCCACGGGGAAACTACAGTTTCCCCGACCCCCTTCGAACTTTGGAGCTCGCACCTCCTCCGCAGATCTTTTTGCAAAGCAAAAAGGCGCAATGCGGAGGACGGGTGCGAGCTCCAAAGTGAAAGTCTTTTATGAGTGCCGCCGCCCTCCGCGCTGCGCCCTTCGTAACTTTAGTGAAGTAGGGCTGTTTCCTTTCAACTGCGTCCAGAGTAGCACTCGAGCCGTTGCGCGCAACCCAAAGAAATCGGGCTGCCCTTTCGAGCAGCCCGCACTTGTCATCGCGCCGCGTTACAGCTCTGCGGCGATACGGAGGCATACCGCGGGCACTTCCGCTCCGAGCCGAACTTCTTCGAGCGGCGGGAATGTCGGCGAACAGCGAAACCACTCGTCATTCGGATCCTTCCCGTACGGATGCGTGTTGCCTGCGGGAGTCATCTTGACGCCAAGTTCGCCCGCAAGTGAGACCGTCTTTTTCGCACATCCTTTCTTGACCTTGAGCGCAACGAAGTATCCGCCCCGAGGTTTTTGCCATGAGGCGATGTCGCGCCCGCCGAGTTCTCGGTCGAACACCTCACACATCGCATCGAACTTCGGCTTTATGATCGCCGCCTGTTTTCGCATGTGGTCGCGGATACCTTTCATGCTGTACAGAAATTCGACGTGTCGCAGCTGGTTGAGCTTGTCAGCTCCGATCGTCCGCACGAAGAGGCTTTCCCGAAACCACGCGAGGTTGCGTGGGCTTGCGGCGAGCATTGCGAGTCCCGCACCCGCGAACGTGATCTTCGAGGTCGAGCCGATGATGAACGGCCGGTCCTCGTTGCCGACCGCGCGGCACAGTTCGAAGAAATTCGCCAACTCGTCGCCTGGCTCCTCGAGGTCATGCACGTTGTAAGCAAGGTCCCAGAAGATACGGAATCCAGGTGCGGTTTTCATCGAGGCAAGCTGCTGGCATACGTCGCGGGAGTATGTGATCCCGGACGGATTCGAATACTTCGGCGTACACCACATGCCAAAGACGCGGTGGCCTTTGGGTCCGCCGAGTACCGACTCGACGGCATCCATATCCGGGCCCTGATCCGTAAGCGGGATCGACACCATTTCAATGCCGTAACGCTCACAGATCGAAAAGTGGCGATCGTATCCCGGAACCGGACACAACATCACCGGACGGTAGCGAATTTCATGGTGCGGGTCCCACTTCCTCTCTTCGTCGGGCAGTTGCCGCATCAGCATCTGCACGACAAGGTCATGCATGACGGCGAGCGACGAGTTGCCGAGCACGTAGGTGAGCTCCGCCGGCATGCCAAGGTATTCACCGAAGAGCTTACGCGCTTCGGGAAGACCTTCGAGATATCCGTAATTGCGACAGTCGGCACCGTCTTGGATCGACCGTGTCCTTCGGCTCGTAAGAAGCGGGAGCGACAGGTCGAGTTGCTCCGCGCACGGCTTGCCGCGCGTCATATCGAGGTCAAGCTTCATCGCCCGCAAACGCTCGAAGCGCTCGCGAAGCGAAAGGTCGGCGATTGCATCCATTTGCGTTGGTCTCCCTCTGTAGCCCAATAGGGCGCTGAATAGAACGACAGTCCTTACCTCTTGCTATCACGAGGCAAAAAGGAGCGCAACTAAAACCGAATACCTCCCGTGAGGGAGGTATTTCGGCGACTTTCACATCTATGAACCGCACTTCACACGAAGTGTGGCACTCACGGAAAAAGTATAGCTCCGCGAACTCCCGCACGCAAGTGACGGAACTTACTGCACCTTGATGGTGCCGTTCTTGATCTCCTGAATGACGGCTTCCGCCTGCGCGGCGGAAGATGGGACGGCCGTTTCGGCGGCCTGCAGGGTCGCTATCGCCTGAGTCGGGTTGCCGGCCGCATAGTAGGCGGCGGCGAGCGTGAAGTAGTTCTGCGCGTTGGAGGGGTTTGCCGCGACGGCCGCCTGCCAGACGGTGACTATCTTTCCGTACTGCCCGCGCGAAGCGTATGCGGAAGCGATGCGCGCATCGGCAGCCTGGCCGGTGGGAATGACCGGTGCAAGCAGTTGGTCCGCGAGAGAACCGTCGCCCGCGTCGATCGCGGCTGCGGCGTAGTAGAGACGCGCGTCGAGGTAATCCGTCTCGAGATCGTAGGCCTGCTTGAAATAGTTCAACGCGCCCGCAGTATCACTCCGCGCCTCCGCGTTGAGCCCGAGCTCGAAGAGGATGGTCTGCTTGTTGGGAGAAAGCTCGTGCGCCTTCTCGAGCGCCGGCTGCGCGACAGAGACTTGCCCGTACGCATCCAGCATGGTGCCGAGGAACAACGGGAATCGCGCGTCCAGGGGAGAAGCTTGCGCCTGCAGCTGTATTTGCTGCACGGCAAAATTGAGGAACTGCGATTTGAGATCGTTCGATACTTGCGAAGGGTCCGCTCCGGCGAGCTCGGTCGTTACCTGCGCGAGCTGTTCGCGCGCCTCCTGTTCCCCATATACATCATACGAAACAGCCTGTTTGAAGTCGGCCAAATTCTGCGTGAGCCCTTGTGACTGCGCCGCGAGTCCGGAGAGGATAGCGCGATTCTGCTCGTACGCCTTGCCGTTCACGAACCAGATCGCTCCCAGCGAAAGTACGCCGGCCGCGAGCGCCACCACGGGCGCCGCCGAGGCGCCGAGGCGCGGGAGTGGAATGTACGGGAAGTCGTCCGTCGCGCTCGCGCGATACACGATATACGCGAGCACTGTTCCGAAGAGAATATAGCTCGTGATGTTGTCGAAGACCGTAAGATTGTGCACGAAGTAACCCGCCAAAAGGCCGGTAAGGATGCTCCTCTCTATAATGGTGAACGCGCGCGAGCGCCACAAAACCCAGAGGTAGGCGAACAGCACGGAAAGGTACGCAAGGAGTCCCAGCGTGCCGCCGGCGACCCACCAATCGAAGACGATGTTGTGCACGCGGTCGAACCACGGCTCGTCGGCGTACATGCGCGGGTCGTAGTACTTGTCGAACACGATGGCGTAATCTTCCTGGCCCCAGCCCAATATCGGACGCTCTTCTATCCCCTTCCACGCGATGGACATGTTGGTAAAGCGCGAGGCGATGGTCGTATCAGTGAGAGAGATCGAAGCGAGGCGCTGCAAGAACCCGACCTTCTGCACGAACGCCGTGTCGCGCGCGAGCCACAACCCTCCCGAGAGCACGATGAGTGCCGCGATGCCGCCGAGCACGTAGGGCCGCGCACGGCGCGCGTCCGGCGCAAGTACCGCGTAGATGAGCGCGGCCAAAACGACGCCGCCGATCAAGCCGAGGATGGTGCCGCGCGTGCCGGTGAAGAGGAGGGCGATGGTGTCGAACGCGATGACGAACGAATAGAGGTAGGTGCGGCGGGCGAACATGAGGCCGACGATGCAGGCCAGGATGACGAAGTACAAGAGCACCGCCAAAAGCGGAAGCGACCCGCCGGAGGTTCCAGCCTGCGCGGCGATATAGAGGAGGCCGATGACGAGTCCTACGGGAAAAACGATCCTGTCGGTGATGCTCCAGCGTTCTTTCCCTATTTGGTAGATGAGGAGCGCCGCGAGGAAAACATGGAAGAGCATGTACACGGCGAGGTAGATGGGGTTGCCGAAGGTCGCATCGATGCGCGCGGTCAAGCCCGAAGTGCCGCCCTCGCCCAAGGCGACGACGCCAAGTATCTGCGAAAAGCCCCACAGGTCGATGAATACCGAAATGGCGAGCGAAAGCTCAAAGAGCCGCTGCCAAAGTTTCTCCGCATTGATGACGCACGCGGCGACCACCGTGTAGCAGAAGAGGTGCGCGATGGTTATCCATCCGTCCATGCGTTCGAAGTTGCTCCAAAAGCTCTTGAACGGATTCGCGCCCTGCGCATCCGCTATCGCGATGATGGCGATGAACGCCAAAAACGCGATGAATATCCAATTGCGCCGCGGGCGGTAGTTGGGGTTCAAGAGCGCGAGCGCGAGCCAGCAGAAGGTGATGATCTCGACGATGACGCGGAACGCGAAGTTCTTGCCGGTGATGTACGGGAAGAAGAGCCACGTCGAAACGATGAGAGGGACGAACGGGAGCGCGAAGACGCCGATGAGCACCACCCATCGCAATATTTTCTCCGACACCGTCATGAGAAAGGATTGTACCATTGCCTGGTTGAAGTGCTAGCGCCGTTTCTGATTTGACGCTAGAGTACCTTTGATGTCTTTTACAGATGCCGCACAGGAACGGGCCGTACGCTTCTTGCGCTGGAGCGAGCGATACACCAAGACCGACATGGTCTACCTCGCGGGTGCGGGGTTCTGGAGCAACCTCAACTTCGTCATCGTCTCCGTATTCGCGCTCCTCTTGTCGATAGCGTTCGCCAACCTGCTGCCGAAGGATGTCTTCGGGCTTTACCAGTACCTCCTTTCGCTCTCCGCGCTTCTGACCGCGATAACGCTCGCCGGCATGAACAACGCGGTCTCGCAATCGGTCGCGCGCGGCTTCGAGGGCGACTTGCGCGCCTCCGTCCGCATCCAGCTCCTCTGGAGCATCGTTCCCCTCGCCATCGGTCTCGTAGCCGCCCTTTACTACTTCTTGCACGGCAACGGCACGCTCGGGGCAGGGCTCGTCGTGATAGCGCTCCTCTCCCCGCTCACCAATGTCTACAACACCTACAACGCCTTCCTCCAGGGCAAACGGGAATTCAAGCGCATATTCACCTACGGCACGGCGGTCAACCTCATCTACTACGCCTCGATATTCATTGGCGTCTTCTTTTTCAAGGACGCGCTCGTGCTCGTGTTCATCAACCTCGCCTCCAACGCGCTCGGCACCCTTTTCGTATACTTCCGTACGCTCAAGTCCTACAAGCCCAACGACAAGACCGACCCGCAAACGATCCCTTTCGGCGCGCACCTCTCCGCGATGAACGCGTTCGGCACCATCGTGACGCAGCTCGACTCCATCCTCGTCTTTCACTTCCTCGGCGCGGTGCAGCTTGCGGTCTACAGCTTCGCCTCGATGATACCGGAACGCGTCGGCGGCATCTTCAAGTTCGTTTCCGTCGCGGCGCTTCCGAAATTCTCCAACCAGACGCGCGAGGAGGTGAAGCGGCACATCATCTCGAAGACATTGCGCGCCGCGCTCGCCGGCGCAGCCATGACCCTCGCCTACGTCATCCTGGCGCCGTTCTTCTTCCATCTCCTTTTCCCAAAATACCTTGATGCCCTGCCCTACACCGAACTCTACTCGCTCATCATCATCACGATCGCGAGCAATCTGGCGTTCACGGCCCTCGTTTCCTTACGCATGCAGCGTGAACTTTACGTATTCAACATCATAAGCCCTATCGTCCTGCTCGCGCTCCAAGTGCCGCTCATCATCTACTTTGGCATCCCCGGTATCCTCGCCGCGCGCGTCATATCGAATCTGATAAACATACTCCTGGCATTGTTATTCCTTTTCTTCCCCTTGTCCGAGGGGGCGGGGAACGCCGGTGTGCAGACTACGCGCGCGTAAATACCGATACTTGCTTGCTCATTTGCTCGAGCTTGTACCCGGCTTTGACGAACCGGTCTTCCAAGGCGTTGCGGTCGCCGTTTTTATACAGACGAATTCCCACGTATGCCGCGCTCGGCAGGTCTTTCTCAAAAAGCGCGTACTCGTATCCGCTGCAATCTACCTTCAATGCATCCGGTGCAGGAAAAGAATCCAGCGGGACGGTACGAACTTTTTCCGTCCTCGTGCCTATCCCCTTATTCAACCCCGGAATGAGTGAGTGCCCGCCGTGGTGCCGCTCGTCGAGGTGGAGCTCCGCCTCTCCGTGACGCGTCCCGATCGCGCGGTGATGCACTTCGATATTCTTCAGCCCATTCAAATCGATGTTGTGCTGCAGTGCAGCGACATTTTCCGAATTCGGTTCTATCGCGACGATGCGCGCCCTGGGAAATTTGCGGGCGACAAGGATCGAAAACGTGCCGATATTGGCGCCCACGTCGAGCACGATGTCCGGGTCTGATATGGAGCCGAGGCGATAACAATCGTTCATCAATACCTCTTCGAGCATGAAATAATCACTTTGGTCGCGCAGGAAGAAACGCGTCCCGTCGCGCAAGGAGAGGACGAGAGGAAACGTTCGAATGCCCCTCACCAATCGCCACCAGTTTTTGAAGAGACGTATCTTTTTCAAAAAGGACGAAGGTGTGCTCATGCGTTTATTTGCGGACGTTCCGGTCTCCTACGTTTCTTTCCCCTGCCCGAGGGCGAGCTTGGTTGCGGCGCGGAGATAGTAGAAGGAAAACTGTGCCGCGTGCAGGGGATCAAAGGCCCGCAGCGCGATCCTGATAGCTCCAACGGCGCGCTGCATCGCGAGGCGCGGATGTTCGGCGAAGAATGCCTCGTGATCGCGAAAGATGCGCGCGTTGGCCCGTACGAAGGACGCCGGATCACGCTTTGCGGCATAGTGGCTCAAGTGTTCTCCGACCGCGTCCGTAAAATCGACCCGCGTGATCGTCTTGCGCACATGCCGCCGCCCCACGCCGTCGCGGGCGCGTAGCATATCCATTTCGCTCTCAAGGCCGTTCACGTCCTCGATGTAGAGGTACTTCGGAAAGAGCGTCCACTTGTAGGCGACCCTGCTGTCGCCACGGAAAGAACCGCCCTTCCCGGCCATCAACTCTTCATACGTAACGTCATGCACCGTTTCTCCCTCTTTGAACTGATATCCGCCGACGAACTCTTCTGTGGGGGTCTGCGTGATGGTGTTGAAGAAGAGCGATTCCACATTCTCGGGGGCTTGTGCTACGGCATCGGCTACTGTTTGGAGTGCGCCGGGTAGAAATATGTCGTCGTCATCGAGCGGAACTCCCCACTCTCCCTCGCGAAGCGAACGCAAGCCGTTGTTGTATCCGGCGCGAACGCCGCGGCTTTTCTCGTGATGGATGACTCGTATCCGCGGGTCCTTGAGTGAATCGAGATAGGCCTGGGTATCGTCAGTCGAGCCGTCATTCGTGATGACAACCCGAAAATTTTGATATGACTGCGATAGAGCGCTCCCAAGCGCGCGTTCCAAGAGCGCGCGTCTATTTTTAGTCGGAATAATGACGACTAGTCGTTCTGTTTTCATACCATAGCGTGCAATAGCGCAGGATGCAGAGCTCGATTCGAGGCGGCGCACCCATTCAGAAGACGCCGTGCCGGCGCTCCATATCGTATAGCATTGCCTGAAAGGTCCGTCACTTTTCCGCCTGCCTCTTCGAGAATGAGTTGGGGGGCACATACATCCCATTCCCCGAGGGGCGCATCGGTCGCGTACATTTCCGCGTTGCCTCCGGCGATTGTCCCGAACTTGATGCCAATGCTTCCGATCGCGCGCGACTTCGCCCGAAGCATCGCTAAAACAGTGTTTGCTTTATCTGACGGATGCGCTTTGCTCACCAAAAAAGTTCCCTCTTCCGGGGAAGAAATTGCGGACACTGTCATCTTCTCCACCGCAGTTCCGTGATGAAGAAAAGCACCTTTTCCCTTCTCGGCAGTCCAACAAATGTCTGTCTCGAGTGCATAGACGATACCAAGTATAGGTGAACCTTCGCGGACAAGTCCGACCATAATGCACCAATCCCCATCGCCTGCGATGAAATCTGCGCTGCCGTCCAGGGGGTCGATCACCCACGCGTCGCCTGCGTCAGGGATGACAACGTCGTTCTCCTCCGAAACAACTGGTAAGCCATATCGAGATAATCCTTTTTCGAGGAGGGCGTTCGACGCCCTATCTGCATCGGTCACCGGGAACTTTTCCTCTGATGCAACAGTATCTCGGAATCGAAGTGCCTCTTTCGCGGCCGCCTTCGCGAGCGGAATGAGCGCGTCGGCGGACACGGAAGAATTCATACCTGGAGATCAATGAGTCCGCGTTCGCAGAGCAGGTCGTACACTTTTTCCGCCGATTCCTCCGCAGAAAGGGCGGTCGTATCCAGCACTAATTCTGGATGTTCGGGAGTTTCGTATGGATCATCGATGCCGGTGAAGTGAGGGAGGAGCCCTGCACGAGCTTTCGCGTATAAACCTTTTGTGTCGCGCAACTCACAAACCTCCAGGGGCGCTTTCACGTACACTTCAATGTACTGCCCCACTTTCTCGATACGGCGCCGATTATTGTCTCGCGGCTCGCGATATGGCGCGATAGCTGCGCATATTGCTATGCCGCCATGTTTTGAGATCTCTCCGGCGACGAAGCCTATGCGTTCTATATTCGCGTTGCGGTCTTCACGAGAGAACCCGAGCCCCCTCGAAAGGTTCTGTCGCACGACATCTCCGTCGAGCAGCGTAACGCTCCTCTCCTGTCGTTCAAGAAGCTTGTGGTAGAGCACGTGTGCAATGGTCGATTTCCCCGCACCCGAGAGACCAGTAAAAAATATGGTTCCGCCACGGCGCTTTTCTTTGCGCACTGCTATGCGCAACTCATCAACGACCTCGGGAAACGAGAACCATTCTGGGATCTTTTCTTCGTCGCGCAGCATCTTCCTGAATTCCGTTCCCGAGATATTTTTTGTGACTTGGCCAGGCTTCAGTTCATCGGCGGAGAGGTACGCGTCCTCGCTTTCTACATACGCATACTCCTTCATCGGAACGATCACTATTCCGGTGTCTTGTTCGTGTTTTTTTGCGAGTTCCTGTGCCGCATAAGGTTCGTAGAACGGTTTCCCGGAAGCATCTTTCCCCGGGCCCGCATGGTCTCGGCCGACGATGAAGTGCGTCGCGCCGTAATTCTTGCGTATGATCGCATGCCAAATCGCTTCCCGCGGCCCGGCCATGCGCATGGCGATCGGAAGCAGTGAAAGCATTGCAAAATCGCTCATGCGATTCTCGACAAGTCGCTTGTAAGAGCGAACGCGCGAAATGTAATCAATATCGCCCTCTTTGGTGAGGCCCACGACAGGCTGTACGAGTGCCTTTGCACCGTGCATTTCTGCAGCCCGCCTTACGAGCTCGAAGTGGGCGCGGTGCATCGGATTACGAGTTTGGAATGCGACTACTTTCTTCCAGCCGCGCTCTTTGAATACTTGCTTCAGCTCTTCCGGCCGACGGCGCAGCTCACTGAAGTCGTGGGTTGGAGCGTACTTGATGAGCTCGACGGGACCGCCGAGATATACCTTGCCGGTCTCCGCCATGAGGTATTGGACGCCTGGATGGGTGCGGTCTTCGGTCCCGTACACCATGCGTGCCTCCTTTTTCTTATCCGGCGAATAGATGCTTTCGATGGTAAAAAAGGAAATGGGATTGCCGAACACGTCGCATAAGATAAAACGGTCGCCGATCTTGCGGCCTTCCACTTCGGGAACGTCGAGTACGATCGGGATAGGCCAGAGTGTTCCATCGGAAAGTCGCATGCGCTCGACGACCGATATGTAATCCTTTTCGTTCAAAAAACCTTTCAGGGGCGCGAAGCCCCCGCAAAGTATCTGTTCAAGGTCGAACCGCTGCCGGTCCGTTAAGGTAATGCGCGGAAGACGCGTGATATCAGTCACCCGCCCCTTCCGTTCCTCTTTGGCGATTCTTTTTCTCATGTTTTTTCAGTATACAAGCGCATTCGCAGCAAATCAGTTTTCTCCATACACGCTCTATCTCTTGGAAGTTTCTCAACGCTCAATCCGCCGCGCCGAGCCACTTTTTCAATCCACTCTAATGGATATGCAAAATAGCGTTTCCACAACCTTGATCGGATTTTATTGGATAAGGGAACGTTTGCAAGGAAGACACTATCCTTGTGCATTACCTTATGCACGTTGAGCAGAAGCTCCTCCATCTGCTCTGGATCGAGCAGCGTGAGAACACTGTTTGCTTGAACGTAATCAAACTTTCTAGCGGTTTCATTGAACTTGTTGTCTGAAATGACGATAAGCGTGGCATTCTTAGTAGGGCGTGCCAAAGAGAGAATATCGGGGCTGATATCTGTTCCCGTGTAATTTCCTTCTTCGAGATAGTCGATGATGTATTGTCCGCCTCGCAAATAGCCGCAACCTATATCAAGAAGCGTGTGTTGAGGTTTTATTCCATGTGCGATGAGGCGTTCGAGCTGGAAAGGAGCCCAAACCGGGTTCAATTCTCCAAACCCTCGTCTCACGTCGTCACTCATTAAAGCCTTGTAGTAATCGAAGTGGGGTTTCCCAACCCATCTGAGATATAAGTAAGCCCCTCTAAGATAATCGATACCGCGCCTGAAAGATTTATTCATACTATGGCGACGTGGGAAACCATTTCCGCGATCGCGAAGCATCGCAGACGCTGTAGCTCGTCCGATTTCTTCACGGAGGGATAATACAATGTCGCGCTGGGAAATACCATCAGTTCATCGCTTTTCCGAATATACCCACTTCCTATTTTTACCCACCAGCCAAGGAATGAGAGAGTATAGGGCATTCGCTTTCCAAGACCTCATCCAGCGGTCATCGTAGGTTATTTCCCGTCCGCCTTGCATTTTCGAGCGATTTCCGTGACCAATGTGATGCTCCCATTGCGCGTTCGAGCGCTTCCAACCAGATGCGGATTCTATGCCCTCAAAGGTGCGCTCGGGTTCAAAACAGAACTGCTCGTATCCGATGGTGATGAATGGAATGCCAGAATTCTCGAGAAGTCGCTGAAAGTGCGCATTGCCGCGAATCCATGCGTAAAAGTGGTACAGGAGCCAGGAGCCTTTTGAGTTCTCCCGGCTCGCCCAGGCGGACTGGGCCGAGAGTGCCCATCCACGCACATCCCGAACGAGGAACACAACGAAGGGTTCGACCACTTTACGCTCGCGCAAGCGCGTGAGCACTGGCAGGAACCCGGCCTTTTTTGAGGAGTCGACTATGAACTCGGCTTTCTGTGCCAGAGGATGTTGCAACAGCGTTTCGTAACGGGCAGCCCACTCTTCTGTGGAGATGGGGCCTGGGCGTGCATCTTTCAGGAGGGGTTTCCAGAAAGGGCATTCATCGAGCCGCTGCCCACACGAGCACATATGTCCGAGCCCTTGTGTGTAATCAGTGGCAGCAGTGAATACGGCGTAACTTTCTCCTACGGCCAACCCTCCGAACACTTTCGCCAGGATGAGATTGAGCACGGTCGAGCCACAGTGACTGAGGCCGAGTATATAGATCACTCTCTTTGGAGCAGTCGGTTCGCTGTGCGTCTTTTGCATACTGGTTTTATTGACGCCCGAGCATGGGGGTCTGCACATCTTTTTGGCATTTGAAGAGAAGTCGTTTCATCCGCTTGTGCAGAAAAGGCAGGAAAAAAGCGAGCATCTGTTCGTACCTGTGGTACGGCTCGTAGTAATAAAGGTTGTCGGATCCCATATACCTGGTGATTCTAAAACCGCTCCCGCGCAAAAGCGATTCTATTTCTTTGAAACGAAAATAGTGTGTGCCTGTTGGAAATTTCTCCTTGCGCATTCGCTCGTAGAATTCGTAGCGTAGCCAATCCCGATTGGGTACCGTGAGAATGAAAATGCCCGTCGGTTTCAACACACGATGCGCCTCCGAAAGTGCCTTTGAAGGACGCGGGAGGTGTGCAAGCGTTTCCGTCATGAACACAAAATCGAATGTTTCGTCCGCATACGGGAGTGATTCTGCGTCACCAACTTGTATTTCGGCTTCAGGATTTCGTTCTTTCGCAATCTCGCAAAGCTTTGGCGAAATGTCTATGCCAAACAACTGAGCGCGGGGCGCGGCATCGCTTAGTTTCTTGAGCAGAAGCCCCGGTCCACAGGCAATGTCGAGTATCTTCCCGTAGTATGTCGAATGAAGCGCGAGAATGCGCTCATAAAAAGCGTCCTCCCTCCCGATCGTGCCCGCGATACGATCATACTCTTTTCCCAAGACCGTACCTATTCCACTCTCATTCATAGAGTATCTTTTTTAATGTTGCGAGATGTACCTCCGTTGAATTCTCCCTGATGACCCTTTCTCTCGCCGCTTTTCCGAGCCTGGCACGTAGTTTGTCGTCGCGACAAAGCAGTGCGGCTTTCTCGGCGAGGGCTTTCTCGTCGCCGAAATCGAAGAGCAGTCCTTCGACACCGTCCGTTATTTTTTCTTCGCCGACGAATCGCGTGATGAGGCACGGCAGGCCCCAGGACATCGCCTCGAGAAGGACGTTCGGACCTCCCTCCCACTGCGGAGTATAGACGAAAATATCCGCGGACGCATAATACTCCGCGACTTGCTCTCTTGTCTTGCCTCCCGCGAGAACGACCTTATCCGAAAGTCCGTGCTCGGCGACGAAGTTGCGTATCTCCTGCTCCGTGGGCCCCGTGCCGACAAGAACCAGCTTCCAGGCGAAGTCCGCGTCCTGTAGCCGTAAAAGCGAACGCAGGAGGAAGAGGTGCTTCTTTTTGGGCTCCAGCGAGCCGACCATGAGAATGGTCACTTCTTTTCTTGGGCCATGAACGACCGACCTTTCGGGAATATCGACGCCATTCTCTAAGAGGACGATCTTACGCTTGTGAACGGGCTGGTACGGTACCAGCGTCTGTCCGACGATCGGCGAGCACGCGACGATCTTCCTGCTCAAAAAATTCAAAAAGAGATCCGCGATTTTGAATTTCACCGATTTGACGTTCGCGACGTTCGCCTCCCGCACATAAACCCTGACCCGTGGGGCGAGCAGTTTGGCGATCCTCGCCGCGATATTCGCGTCATCCAGCGTGGAATACACCACTTGTATCGAGTTCTCTTTCAGTGCACGCCGAAGCCGCATATACCCCCCGATATCGAACAGGTTCTTGAATCCGAAGGAAACTACCTTCTCCGGACCGAGTTCGAGCGCGGGCAGGCGATCGGCGCCTCTCCGGTGGGGATACAAAAAGCCCATCGAAACGTCGTATCCGCTCTGCGCGAGAGCATTGGCGTCCTTTATGAAAACCCGTTCCGCTCCCCCGAGCCCGAGGTTGTTGATGAGGAACAGTACCCGCGGCCGCTCGTCCCTCATGAGCGTGCGTGCGCAGCGAAATAGGTTTTGATGACCGCGCACACTCGCTTCACGTCCGAGAGACTCATATCCGGATACATCGGGAGCGTCAGTATTTCGCCGCAGAGCCTCTCGGTGACGCGGAGCGGCACCCTGGCTTTGTAATTCTTCTTGTAGAAGATCTGTTGGTGAACGGCGGGGATGAAGTGCACCGACGCTTCGATGTTGCTGTCGATCAGCGTCCGCGCGAGAGCGTCGCGGTCTTTGGCGGGAACGGTGATCGTGTACATCTGGTAGACGTGCGTCCTTCCGGGCGCGATGGTCGGTGTCGCTACCTGCGATACGTCGCGCAAAAGTGTATCGTATTCGCGGGCGAGTTTTTGGCGCTTGCGATTCAAGCCGTCTATCTTTTTCATCTGCTCGACCCCTATCGCCGCAAGAATGTTGCTCATGCGAAAGTTGTACCCGGCGTAGCGCGCGGAGCGGTAGCCGGGGGTCGGGCCTTTGTCCTTCTTTTTATCGATACCGTGGGCGATCAGGGCGGAAACTTTCTCGGCCAGCTTCTCGTCGTTGGTCGTGAACATCCCGCCTTCGCCGGCCGTGATGTTCTTGGTCGGGAAGAACGAGAAGCACCCAATGCCGAACGACCCGGCTTTTTTGCCTTGATAGTCGCATCCGATGGCTTCGGCAGAGTCCTCTATGAGCAAAAGGTCGTGTTTCTTGCAGAGCCGCTGCAATTCTTTGAGCGGTCCCGGCTGGCCCGCATAGTGCACGACCATGATAGCTTGCGTCTTTTTCGTGATGCATTTCTCGACGCTTTTTGGATCCAACATACGGGTCGCATAATCGACATCGGCGAAGACCGGTGTCGCCCCCGCGGTCACGATCGCGTTCGCGCTCGCGACGAACGTGAAGCTCGGAAGGATGACCTCGCCCGTGATATCGTTCGCGACCAACGCGAGAAAGAGCGCCGAGGTGCAGGAATTCATCGTGATCGCGTGTTTGACGCCGATATATCCTGCGAAGGCCTCTTCAAAAGCCTTATTGTTGTAGCCGTGCGTCAACCACCCCGAGCGCAGCGCCGAAACGACGGCGCGCTCCTCCTCCTTCCCAATACTCGCTTTCGAGAGAGGGATCTTAGCGTCCCTTTTTTTGCGGCTCATAGTAGCGCTTGACGAACTCGTAGTATTTTTTCATGCCTTCCTCGAGGGAGTATTTCGGCTTGTAGCCGAGCAGTTTCTTCGCTTTCTCGATGCTAAGCGCGCCTCGTTCCGGCCGATGCACATCGGCGGGGGCGCTTTTGATGACGACTTTCTTTTTCGAGAGGCGTTTGATGATGTCGGCCAGTTCTTTCAGCGAGCGCCCCTCTCCCCTCGTTATGTTGAATGTTTGGTTGAGGGCCTTGGGGCTGAACGTTGCGAGCACGAATCCCTCTGCCACGTCCTCCGCGAACGAAAAATCGAGCTTCGACTGTCCGCCATTGTGCAAGGTGATCGGTTTCCCCTCAAAAGCGTTCTCAAGGAATATCTGGGTCACCCGTTTGTTGACGTCGCCCGGTCCATACACTGCCGACGGACGGATGATGGTATATGGAATGCCGTATCGACGTCCGTAGGATTCGGTGAGTATTTCTCCCGAGAGGCGCGCGGCGCCGTACATGCCCTTCGGGCGCTTGGGGTGTTCCTCATCGGCTGGAGCATATTCAAAGTCGCCATAGACCATGCTCGAAGAGGTATACACGAACCGTTCGATGAACGACGCCCCCTTAATGGAGTCGAGCACGTTCACGGCGCCCTGGATGATGCTCGATATCGCCTCTTCCGGATTCTTATCACCGATGTCCGCGATCGGGAGTCCCGCGAGAAGAATGATGTGCGAAGGCTTGTATTTCTCGATAACACTTTTCAAAAAATACTTGTCGCGGACATCCCCTCTCACGAACTCGATGTCGCCGTGCATGTCCCGCAATCGCTCCCCTGCGAACGCCTGATAATTCCTATTCTCGAGCGGGCTGAAGTACTGGATGTAGGCATCGTACACGATGACCTTGCAGCCTTTTTTGAGGAGTTTTTTGGCGATGTACGAGCCGATGAACCCCGCTCCTCCTATGACAAGCACGGTTTTGGAACTCATGGATTCCACAATGTATATCGTATCGGGGGATAAATCAAATCCCGATGCGGCAAAATTCAGTAGCCGTGGCGCAGGCGCATGTAGAGCGTTCGCAAGAAGGTCGCGCCCGGGAGCGGATGCGCGTAGCGAATGGCGACCTTTCCTCCGCCGCTTCGTGCGGATGTTTGCGCCGCGGTCAGGATCGACACCACGTCGAGCCCCAGGCGAGCGCTTGAGACAGGCTCCTTTTTTGAGTTGATGCTCTGAGCGAAATCCGCGAACATCGCCGCGATGTCCTCTCCCCCTTGAGGGATGTCGATGGCGCTCTCACCGCCCTCCCGCTTTGATAGCGTGAGCTGCGGCGAAGCGAGCTGATCGAACAGCATCACTCCCCCGCTCCCGACGATCGTGAACGTGCGCACTTTGTCGGGTGACGCCCAACTGACATGTATGTGCGCCGAGAGGCCATTTTCGTACTGAAGCGTAACATGCGCGTCGCTCTCTTGCGTGTCGTCATGCACGGAAGGGACTTCGGGGCGGGAGGCGTTCGCAGAGACATATGTCGGTTTCCCGTTCAAAAGATACAGGAGGATCGAGATATCGTGTGGGGCAAGGTCCCAGATCACATTCACATCGCGCTGGAAGATACCGAAGTTGAGACGCGATGACTCTATCGTGGAAAGCGTGCCGAGTTCGCCACGGGACACGACCTCCCGCATTTTTCGTATAGCCGGAGAGTAGAGGTACGTATGATCGACCATCAAGATCCGTTCCTTCGCGCGCGCCAGGCGGATGAGGATCTCACCCTCTCCTTTCGCGAGAACCATCGGTTTTTCAACGAGCACGTGCTTGCCGGCTTCGAGCGCCTGCTTGGCGATGCGGAAATGCGACGAAGGGATGGTCGCGATAACGACTGCCGCGATGTCCGGACGCGAAAAAACATCTTTGTATTCCTTGACGATCTCGATGCCGGGATTTTCGGAACGGACCTGTTCGTGCCGCTGCTCGCTTTTCTCGCATATCGCGACGAGCCTCAGGGTCGGAGTCGCATGTATGTTGCGAATGAGTTTTGGGCTCCAATAGCCGTAGCCGATGACCGCCACGCCGATCGGTTCAGGCATGGAAATGGTCGCGGATCGAGCGGACAACGTGTGTTGTCTGCTCATCACTCATGCCGGGGTAGATCGGCAGGCTCACGATGCGTTTCGCAAAATCTTCCGCGGCCGGAAAATCACCTTTGGTGTACCCAAGCGAAGAAAGTGCGGGCGTGAGGTGCAAGGGTTCGGGATAATGAATACCGGTCGCGATGCCCTTTTCCTTGAGCGCCTGCATGAACGTATCGCGGTCGCCCTCGAGTACTTCAACGACAAAAAGATGGAAGACCGGCGAAACGTCCGGGTTCTCCGGCGGCAACCGCAATTGCGGGACATTCTTTAATCCGGTTCGATAGCGAGCGGCTATCGCCCGACGCATGTCGTTCCATGGATCCAGCCGCTTCAGCTTCTCGTCGAGCACGACCGCTTGTAGGGTGTCGAGTCTGCTGTTGAAGCCCACGACCGCATGCTCGTATTTTTTGATACCGCCTTGGTTGCGGAGCATGCGTAACGTTTCGGCAAGCGCGGCATCATTCGTCGTTATCGCGCCGCCGTCCCCGTATGCGCCAAGATTCTTCCCGGGATAAAAACTGAACGCTGCAGCTTTGCCGAAGGAGCCCGCACGCTTCCCTTTATAGAGAGCGCCGTGCGCCTGGCATGCGTCCTCGAGAAAGAGGATCTTCTTTTTGTCCGCGATCTTTTTGAGCGCATCCATGTCTGGCATGTCGCCGAAAAGATGTACCACGAGTATCGCTTTTGTCTTTGGGGTGATCGCCGCCTCAAGTTTTTTCAGATCGAAGGTACGGGTCGCGGGATCGATATCGACGAACACCGGCTTTGCGCCGGAATGTACGAGCGGGCTCACGGACGCGATGAAGGTCGTGGGGATGGTGATCACTTCATCTCCTTCGCCGATGCCGAGCGCATCATACATGAGCATGAGCGCGTCGGTCCCGTTGCCGACCCCCACGCAATGAGCGACCTCGCAGTATTTCGCGAAGCGATGTTCGAATTCCTCGACGTCTGGGCCAAGCACGAATGCGTTGCGCGCGATAGTCTCGGCAAAGCGCCGCTCTCGATCCGCGCGGATCTCGCGTTCCTGCCATGAAAGGTCGACGAACGGGACGTTCATGCGGCAAGTATGCCGAAAAGGCGCTCGACGAGCAATGAGAGCGAGTGCTCACGCTCAATGTAGGAGCGCGATTTCTGCGCGAGCGCGCGGCGCTCGGGCTCCGGCATGTCGAGCGCGCCGCGCAAGGCTTGCGCCGCGGCTTCGTCGGAGTCGTCCTGCGGCATGAGTTTTTTCGGCAAGATCCCTTGCAACACGTGGTTCACCGCAGCGACCACGCAGCCGCTCGCCATCGCCTCCCCTATCGTTTTGTCGAAACTGCCGGAAGGCGTGAGGTTGCAATAGATCGCGTGGGAGCGGAATAGGTCGCGTGCCTCTTGATTGGTCACGGCCCCGCGCATCGAAAGCATTCCTTCAATGGAAAGCACCGTCGCGAGGTTGCGCACGTCGTGCGCGTACTTGGAACCTGCCTCGGTCGGGTCGCCGATGATGTCCGCCCAGAACGAAGCGCCTTGTTCCTGCAGAAGCTTGAGCGCGCGGACGAACGTGTCTACTTTCTTAACCGGATCGAGCCGGCCGAGGAAGAGGATAGAGTCGGGTTTCGGTGTTTGCGAGGGCCCCACTTCGCCAAGGCTACGAAGGGCAGGCGAGAAAAATCCCGTGTCGATGCCGATAGGCATTAGTACCGCGTTCTTGCATGTCGCGACGAACGCTTCAGGCGAGGTGTAGCAAACGTTGTGTGACACCTTCGTCGCCAACCAGGTCAACCACGATCCTTTCAAGTGATTGCGCCAGAGCACAATGCGTTTGCCCCAGAGCCACCAGAGCTTCCAGCCGAGCAGCACGTACTCCTGGTTCATGTGCACGAACACTACATCGTACTCGCCCCGGAATTCGCGGATATATCGATAGAACCTAAAAAGATACTTCAATCGGGAACGGCCGCCCTCTTTCCCCAACGAGTGTATGAACACGTTTTTGGGCAACTCGTGCCGTCCCTCTTTAAGGCAAATCACGTGCACGGCCTCAAAGCGCTTCGAAAGTTCCTCGACCCAGCGATGGAAAAATCCCAAGACCGGATCGTCGAGGTCGACCGCCTGCGTGCAAATGAGGAGCCGCATCGGTAGTAGTTTAGCGCTTTTTCTTCTTTTTTGCGCCTTTCAAGACTTTCGCCCCATACACCCCCTTAAGCAGATCAAGGTCTTTGCCCGTCGAAGTCAGGAGGTCGATATTCTTGGCTTCCATCGCTTCGAATACTTTCGCACCGAGCGTGTCGTTCGGCACGTGTTTCTTGTAGTGCTTCCGCAGCGCAGCCACGTCTTTGATGAAACAGCCGCCTCCGGCGCCGCGTCCGCTTTTGTGCACCGGATTCGAGTAACGTTTCGAAATGAGCGGATCGGCTTGTATCGCGCGATTGACGACATCCCAATTCGCGCCGAGCGATTGCGCGAGATCGTACATGAGATTGAAGAGGATGACCTGCGTGTACCCACTCGCGTTGTGCGTGTATTTGAATATTTCGGCCTCGACACTTTTGCAGATGGATGAATAGGCTGCCTTCGGGAGGGTCTTCATCACGCGCTCGGCTGCCAAATAATGTTTGGAATCTTCGACCGACATGCCGACGAGGTTCGCAAATGGGTGTGCCGCATCGTGCACGTGCGAGGCGATGGAGAGAAATTCCGGACTATAGAGGAGCGTGATGCGGGGAAATTTCTTCTGCAGCTTTTCGGTCGTGCCGGGCAGTATCGTCGACTTTAGGACTGCGATCTTCCCTTGTCCAATGAGCGGTAATACGCTCTCAACGACGGAGATATCGAATCCTTCCGGAGTGGTTGGCGTCCACACCGCGATGAAAACGATGTCGCAATCCTTTATTTTGTCTTTGTTCTTTATCCAGGGTTTTTCGAGCGAATAGCGCACGACCTCATAGCCGCGCTCTTCGAAGTTGTCCGCATAGGCGCGGCCGATCCATCCCTGCCCGATGAACCCGATGCGGGGCTTTTTTGAACCGTTCTTCTTCGCGGTCATAATGCGCCGTAGTATGCGGTTTTAGGCCCGTTTTCGCAAGAATCCGGCCTATTGGCCCGTGGCAATAGCCGAGAGAAGGGCCAGGAGCTCCTTACCCAAAGGTACCGGGGAGTAGAGGCGCATCACTTTGGCATACCCCCGCTCGGCGAGACGCTTTGTGAGGGCGGGGTCGCCTTTTAGGCGCAGGATCGCATCAGCGATCGCGCGCGGCGTGTTGGGAATGAGCAGCAGGTCTTCCTCGGTAAAGATCTCGCGCACCGCAGGCGTGTCGGCAGTGATGACCGCCTTTCGCATGCCGAGTCCCTCGTACACTTTGTTCGGAATAACCCGCCGGGCTTTTTCCGTATCGCCGAAAACGCCGAGAATGACCGATGCTTCCTGCGAGAGTCGCGCGATGTCCTGCGGCGGCATGCGGCCGAGCTCCTCGACGTTCTTGAGGTCGTTCCCTCTGATGATCGCGTCGACTTTTTTCGAGAGCGAACCGGAACCGATGAGCCGGAACTTGATCCCTTTCTCTCCCGCGAGAAGGTGCGCGGCCTCGGCTATCTTGTCGACGCCCTGGAGCGGAATGAAAAAACCGTGGAAACTTGCGAGAAATTCTTGTCGCTTCGTCACGTTCTCCGCGGGATAAAAAATGTGGTCCTGCACGCCGGTATAGATGACGTTCATTTTTGCCGCACGCACGAAAGGAAAGCTGGCCCAGTAGGCGCGATGCTGTCGCGTATCGACGACCATGCGGTCCGAGAGCAGCGCGCTCAACCAATCCAAAAACAAGAGCTTGAGCGCGCGCGGGTGATACCAAGGGATCTCCTGCCGATCGTTCACGACGGAGTCGTACATCGAATAGAGCGCGTCCATGACGACGGGGCGCTTCGAGATGAGCTTTGCCCATATCACGGGCATCGTCGCGGGATACGCGGCGTACACAACGTCGTATTCGTCTTTGAGCGTCCGAAGTTTCTCTCGCAGGATGCGGTGCCTGTTGGGATCTCGCCAGTCGGCATGGCACTCGATGACCTCGGCGCCCGCGGCGCGGAGTCCCCGCAATAAAATATCGTTCCTTGGATATGCCGGGTCGTAGATGCCGAACCAGCACACCCGAAGCGGTTTCATAAAACGTCCTTGACGCCTTCCTCGAGCGCGACCGTCGGCTTCCATCCCAATAGTTCCCCGGCCCGTTCCGGCTTTTGGATGATGTGCTTGATGTCGCCCTTGCGATCGCCAATGTATTCGATGGGCGCCTTGAACAATTCCTTGGCCACGTAGTTCATGGTGACGTTCCGGCCCGTGCAAACATCGATCGGCTCCCCGTTGTACGTGCTTTTCATGGCAAGAAGATTGGCGCGCGCGACATCGGAGACGTGCGTGAAGTCGCGGCTTTGTTCCCCATCACCGGTCAGCGTGATGTGGCCGGTCTCGCGCAGCGTTTTTCTGAATGAGGCGAACACATTGGGGCTCGGGCCGTCCTCGCGCTGTCGCGTGCCGTACACGTTGGAATAGCGCAGGCACACGTTCGAGAGGCCGTAGAGCGAGGCGTAGACGGCCGCGATGGCTTCCATCGCGAGCTTCGATTGTTTGTAGGGGGTTTCGGCCGCGTAGACGATGTTGGACGAGGAGAGCACGACGCGCTTCACGCCTTTGCGCCGCGCGGCTTCAAGGACGTTGAGCGAGCCGAGTACGTTGGTCTCATAGCACAAAACCGGGTCCTCGATGCACCAGGGCGTGCGTGCGATCGCGGCAGTGCAAAATGCACCATCAACGCCGTCGAAGTGCTTCTCGATGTCCTCGATGCGACGGATGTCGGCAGTGACGTATGTCGCGCCCGCATTCTTGTTGTCCCCGCACAGGCCGTTGTCGATGACGGTCACTCCGTGTCCGTCCTTCAGGAGCGCGTCGACAATGTGAGATCCGATGAAACCCTGGCCCCCGGCGACGATATATTTCATTCCACCGAATTGTACTGGCGCGTGCCGGTGCGTCAATGCGCCGCTGCGGCTATGTCCGCCGCTACTTGTGCGGCATAGTCGCCGAAGTCGTGGTACGGATATCCTCTCAAAACACCCGCGCGTGGACCGTGCTCGAACCATTGCTGCAAATCGCGGGCAAAGTTCTCTTCGCTCGAGATGATGGCGCCGGCATCTTTTGCGACGCCGACATCGGTGGAAAGGACCGGCACGCCGGCTGCGAGCGCATCGACTATCGTGAGCCCGTAGCCCTCATACCGCGAAGGAACGAGCACGAGGTTGGCCAGCTTGTAGTACGGTGTGCCTTCCTTCTCGCCCTCAAAAAAGACGCGGTCTGCGACCCGCAGCGCGTGCGCGAGCGCCTGCAGGCGCCCGCTCATGCTCCCCCGCCCCACCACGATCAAACAGGCGTCTTTCGGCGCCGCTTCTGCGAACGCGCGGACGGCAAGTTCGATGTTCTTCTCCGGTTCGAGCCGCGCGACGACGAGTACTTTCGTTTTGAACGCTTCGAATTTCGCGGCAAGTTCCGCAGAAGGCTCAAGGTCTTTGAACCTTGCGACATCGGCGAAGATGGGCAACGCAGTGATCGGAGCTTGTATCTTGTGTCTTGTGTTTTGGAGCAAGTGCTTGATGCGTTCCGACACGACCCGCACGCGTGCGGCGCGTTTCAGAACGAATCCAGCGAGCAGCACGCGAAGGCGGTTCGTGACTGAAAGTCGCGCGTAGGTCGGCGAGAGAAAATCCGTGTGCACCTGCACGTAGAGCGGGACATTGAAATGCCTCGCGATGCGCCACGCTGCCAATCCCGTCTCAAAAGGATCTTGCGAGGAGACAACGTCGGGACGCGGAAGCTTTTTTGCGATGCGGATCGCGTCGAGCCCGTAGAGTAGGCGTGAAGCGGAATTCGTCGGGTACACGTGCAGGTGCGGCTCCGAATACTCTTTCGCTTCTCCCCGACGGGAAAATCCGATGATGTCGAGCTGTCCGAATCTCTCGGCGTAGGCACGCTGACGAGACGCCGCGGGGGAATCCTGGAACAAAATACCGCGCTTCGATCTGTCCGCGCCGATCGAAAGTACTTTCATATCAAGCTTTTTTGCTTTTATTACGGACCTTGGGGTCGTGCCTTCCGTAATCGTCCGCGATGCGGACGATGTCGTTCTCATCGAAATCGCCGAGCGCGAGTTCGACGATGACGCAGCCGCGGCGGGATTCAAGCCGGTGTGTCGCGCGCGCGGGAACGGTAAAGAGGTCGCCGCCGCGGAGTGTGTGATGCTTGGGTACGCCATTTTTCCCGACCAAGGTCGCGACTGCCTCACCCTCCACGAGCAACCAGGCCTCGCGTCGGCGCTTGTGGTATTGCAGGCTGAGCCGTCCGCCCGGCTTGATGTAGATGGTCTTCAGATGCCATCCCTCGCCGGAGTCCCAGTCATAAAATTCCCCCCAGGGCCGGACCGAGCGCGATATGCCGCGCGCCGCGTGTCGTACCATCCATGAGGAAGATTGGACTTTCCCTCCCCGCCCAACTCTAAAGGCGGTCCGGATCCCGAGTGCTTTGCACACGAGCGCCTCGGGAATGTTGTCGGAAAAACGATCTCCGCCGTTTGCGAATACGGCCGGGCGCAGTTTTCGCAGGGCACGGCTGACGCTGCGATCGGCGTCGTGCGGTCGATGGTCGGTATAGATGACCCTGTCGACGAACGGCAGTTCTTGCAGCAATTCTTTTCGCTCTTTTTGGGGCATGAAAACGAACCCTTTCTTGTCCTTGAGCCAGTTGTCATTGTTGAGGATCACGACGAGCTTGTCGCCGAGACGCCGCGCTTCTTTCATCATGCGTACGTGCCCGATGTGGATCGGATCGAAACCGCCGGAAACGGCCACCCATCGGGGCTTTTTGCGGTTTTTCGCACGGGAAGAATCTCGCATTTGGGCATTATAGGCGAGTGCCCCGTAGGCGCAATTGCCACGTGTTGGCCCGAATGCTTTTGACAAAGCGTATGACGTGCACTACATTCAATTGACTCGACTGCTCCTCAAAATGAATACTGAATCCTCACATCGCGCGCAGCCGTCTCGTATCTGCCAAGTGGGCTTGGGGTTCGTGGGCAACGCCGTGCTGCGGGCGTTCGCCGCGCGCGGCCTCGATGCGATCGGCATGGATATCGCGCCGGAAAAAGTCGACGCGCTGCGGGCCGCCGGCTACCGGGCGCACCTTGCGACGGAGCCGCAGTGGCGGGAGGCGGACCTCTTCTTCGTGTCGGTGAACACGCCCGCCGACACGGCCCACAAATCGGGATATGATCTCCGCGCGCTCTTGGGCGCGCTTTCCTCCATCGCGGAAGTCATTAGAGAAAGGAAGCGGCGACGCATCGTCGTCTTGCGCAGCACCGTGAGCGTCGGCACGACGAGAGACTTCCTCATTCCGCACCTTGAGCGGCAAAGCGGCATGGCGGCCGGCAAAGAGTTCGGTGTCGTGAGCAACCCGGAATTCCTGGAAGAGGTGAACGCCGAGAAAGATGCGTTGTCTCCGCCGGGAGTGGTGTACTGGGCGTCCGACGAAGAGACCGACCGCGCGTTCGTCCAAACCCTGAAGGCGTTCGAGGCACCCTTCATGCGCTACGACACGCCCGAACTCACCGAAGGACACAAAGTGATGAACAACTTACTGAATGCCACGGTCATTTCCTTTTTCAACGAGTGGCTCCTGCATATCCGTTCGCACGCGGACATTCCCCTGCCGAAGCTCCAGGAAATGTTCTACGGGGTGACCGAGACGGCGTTCGCGAAAACACGCAAAAAATACGGCGCCCATATCATGGGAGCCTGGGGCGGCGGGTGCCTGCCCAAAGATGTGGACGCGGCGCTGACGCAAGCATCGCTCTCCGGAGACGAGCTCCCGCTCACCCGGGCGGTCAAAGAGGTGAATGAGAAGATGAAAGCCGCCGGAGAGGACGTGCGGGCCTTTAGCGAAGCGAAGTTCTCCAAGATCAAAGGCAAGCGTGCATGAACGGTATGCGGCTATGTATGTACACGCCGATATTCCCTCCTCGGATAGGCGGCCCGTCGACGCAGTCCTTCAATCTTTGCAAAGCGCTCGCCATGAAGGGCAAGACTTGCATCGTCGTGACCTACGGCGATCGCTTCGGCTCAAGCGAGGCGTACGGCTTCACGGTATACACGTTCCGGAGCCTCTATACGCGCACGCCGCTCGACAAGGCTATCCGGTGGATCGTGTTCCCTTTTTATATCGCCTACATCCTGAAGAAAGAGCGCATCGACGTGCTCCACTGTCATACGGTGAGCATGCCGTCGTTCATCGCCGGCGGCATCGCACGGCTCTTCGGCATCCCCCGAATCATAAAATTCGCCGGCGACTGGGTGTGGGAGACGCTTTCGGGGCGCGAAGTGCGCGAGGAAAATTTCGACGACATTTACACGCGTTCGCCATACTCCCGATTCCTGACCGGCATCGAGCGGTTCGGGCTTCGTCAGTTCGACAAGATATGGGTCGTATCGGAGTTTAGGCGCGAGAACGTACGGAAGCTGCTCGGGACGTCCGAAAAAACCGTCGTCATACCCAACTGCCTCTTGCTCTCGGGCGGGGCAAAGCGCTCTTGGAGCGCGGACGATCCGGTCATCGTCATTTCGGCGAACCGCTTCATCCCGCACAAACGCATCCCCTTTATCGTCGAATTGTTCGCAAAACTTGCGCTCCCGCACAGCCGGCTCGTCCTTGTGGGCGGTGGGGAAGAACGCGAAGTGCGGGCCGTGCGTGAGGCTGCAAAACGTTCCGGAGCGGGAGATCGGGTACGTCTGACCGGCATCCTTCCGTCGGAAAAGGTCTACGAAGAATTCTCGAGGGCATCTTTCTACATTTCAACCTCTCTCGAAGAAGGTTTCCCCAACGTATTTATTGAAGCGATGCATTACGGGCTTCCGATAGTGACGTCTGACGCGGGCGGATCGAAAGAACTCGTGCTCAACAATGAAACGGGGTTCGTGGTCGAACCGCATGACACGAGAGAATTTTTGGACGCGATGAGGCGCCTGGCCACGGATATTCCGCTGCGAAGCGCGATGTCGGAAAAGGCCCGCGAGCGATCCAAGCTTTTCGATCTCACCTACCGGGTCGAGGAATTTATTGAATTATATACAACTCTCCTGAGGAAAAAGGAGGGGCGCGCATAACGGGCGCAAAGCGAAAGGGGGCGCGAGCGCGAGCTGGCGTCCCCTTCCCGTATGCGCCGAGCATTGGCGTCTTCAGGCTGCGCGGGCGAGCGTGAAGGCGTTCGCCTCCACCGGTTCATCAGTCGACGGACTGAAACACGCATCGATCGTCCGAGCAACAGGCCGTACGGTCTGCAGCGCATAGATGGACGCTGCGATACCCATCAAAAACATTCCCGCCCAGAACTGGACCACGCTGTCGGTCGCCGCCAGAGCGTCTTTCAACTGTACGTCATTCATGACCGCTTCCCTCCAAAGTCGGCACGCGAACGCGCCGCTTTCAGCAAACACCCGTCCGGATATTGGGGCAAATGAGTTATCCCCTTGCCGTCAACGGCCCGAAGACCCTCGTTTTCATGTCGGAAGCGATCTTGTTCCAATCATATTTCTCGGCGACGAGCTTCTTTGCGTTGGAAACGACGCGCGAAACGAGCGCGGGGTCCGCGAGATAGCGCTCCACCGCCTGCGCGACGGAGCGCGGATCCTGGACTTCGCAGAAAAGGCCCGTTTCCCCGTCCGCGAGGAAATCCGGAATGCCGCCGACCGAGGTCCCGATGATGGGGATCCCGGCCGCCATGGCTTCGAGGAATGCGTTGCCCAAGCCCTCGATGAGCGACGGGCGCACGAATATGTCCGATATCTTCAAGAACGCGGGCAAGTCCTTGTGGTCGACGTACCCCGCGAAAATCACGCGATCCTGCACGTCGAGCCCGCGGGCCAGATGCTCCAACTTCGCACGGTCCTCGCCCTCGCCCGCGATCAGAAGCTTCACGTTCTCCGGCAAGAATTGGAGCGCTTGGATGACGTCTTCGACGCCGCGCGAAAGCACCAGGCGCGAAGCGGTGAACAAAAAGACGTCGCCGGATCCTTTGCCGAACTTCACCTGCAGTTCGAGAAGCTTCTCGTAGGAAGTGCCGGCGGAAAATCTCGCCACGTCGACCGCGTTCGGGATGACCTCGATCTTCTTCGTGTAGCCGATGCCGCGCACCTCTTTGGCGATGTAATTGGATATCGTTTTGATGAGATCGGCGCGCAAATAGATCCTGCGATATAAACTCCAGAGCGCTCGCAAGACGGGCTGGCGCGTTTTCATTTCATCAAAAGCACGACCGTCCTGCAGTTCGAGGAAGTACGGAGTGCGCGGGTGCGTGAGCTTGAAAAAGAGCGCGCCGAAGCCGGCCTGATTCGCCATCATCGCCCACACGAGGTCGTAGCGATGTCTGCCATTGAGCGAGAGGGCCTTGAAGAACGAGGTGAACGGGAAAAGTATTTTCGCGATCTTGCACGAAAGCGGCATCGCGCGGTCGGAAACTTTTGCACCTGGAGAAGAAAATCCGATGCGGTATATGGTTACATTTCCCTTTTTCTCGACGCGCGGCAAACGGCTGTCGAACCGGAGCGTCACCATGTCGAACGAATACTCCTTCGGGTCGATGCGGTCGGTGATCTCTTTGATAGCGACCTCCGCTCCGCCGATGAACGGGTGGTACGCGAGCGAGAAGATGAGAACGCGTTTCATTTCCGTTGTGCCTTCAAAGAGTCGATGTACTGCTTCACGGTCATCTCCGGCTTCCAGCCGAATTCTTTTTCCACTTTCGAAGTATCGACGATGGAATCCATGCGGTTCCCCTTCCGCTCCGGAAGCATGACGATGTTGTCGGTGAACATCTTGGCGATATCGAGCACCGAGTAGGACTCTGGTGAGCCCAATCCGTAATCGTCACCCCGCCCCTTTTCTCCCACCATGAGAAGGCCGCGCGCGATGTCGCCAGCGTAGGTGAAGTTGCGCTTCTGCGTGCCAGGAGAGACGACCGTGATCGGCTGTCCCGCCCAGTATTGTTCCTTGAACCGGCCCATCACGCTTGCGTACGGTCCCTTTGAAAGTTCCCGCGAGCCGTACGCATTATAAAAATAGGTCGTCGCGTACGGCATGCCGAACCAATTGCTAAAGTTGCGGACGAGTTCGGTATTGCCCGCCTTCATCCAGGCGTACGGGCTCTGATCGCGTCCGAGACCGCCGTCGGAGAACTTGGTCGAAGAACCCGCGTAGACGATCTTACAGCCGCGTTTTTTCCAGTAATTGAAAACGCGGAACGTGCCGTGCACGTTGGTTTGCCACACCACTTCGAGATCGTCGAAGCTTTGTTCGACGCGCGAATATTCTCCGAGGTGGAAAATGATCTTCGGGTTCTCGTTGGGAAGCAGGGTCTCGATATCCTTCGTGTGCCCCTCGACGTATTCGGCACCTGCGACGTGGTTGTCCTTGCTTCCTATAAAGTAATTGTCGAGCGCGACAACGCGGTACTTTTTGAGCGCGAGTTCTATCAAGTGCGAACCGATGAGGCCCGCGCCGCCCGTCACGAGGATGGTCTCTTTCTGCGCCATTCGAGAACGATACACTCATTCCGTCTTATCTTCAACGATGTCCCACTCGCCCTTTTTGAAGTGCCCGAACGCGAGGGTCGCCGCGCCCGCCGCAAGCGCGAGCGCGAAGACGCCGAGCCACCAGAGGTGGTTGGAGACGGGCGCGGACGCGGCGGCCGTTTGCGTGAACGCCGGAGCGTCGGTGGTGAGGAGCGAGCTTGTGGCTTGCGCGCTGTCGGCATCGGACCCTTCCGGATCCGGCTCAACGGAGAGGTCTTGCCCCGCGAGAACCTCGGGCTCTTTATCGGCAGCCTTCGGTGGAGGTGTGGGCGCGGCCTCGGTCATGCTCGGAGTGGTTTCTTGCGGCTGCGCCTGTTGAGCCGTACTCGACGCGGAGCTTCCGCCTATTCCGAGTGCCACGGCGCCGTTCGGATATTCGAGCAACGTCGAGGATGACGCGCGGAAGGAGAGCGTTTGCGCGGAAATGTTCATCGACGAGCCGGAAAGTATCTCCGAATGCTCCGGCAGTATGAACTGCGCCGCGAACGTCGTGCCGTTTTCGCGCACGACCCAACCGGAAAGATCGAGGTCGTGTCCGGCGAGGTCCTCTATCCGAACTCCGCCGTCAGAGAGAAGCGAGAACGAGAGCGCGGCCGGCTCCGCGGTCACGGTGAGTTCGTCCGAAGCCGCGTTCTTCGCAAGGGCTATGTTCAGCGTGACGGCGTAGCGGCCGGGATAGCTGAAGTGGTGCAAAACCGCCGGTCCCTCCGCGGTCGAGCCATCGCCGAAATTCCAGGAGAAGCGGACCGTGGTCGGGTCAAGGAGGTCCTGCTGCTTGTCGTACGCGCTCGCGTCGAACTCGACGTCCGCGCCGACGATGACGGTGCGATCCTCTCCCGCGTCCGCAAACAGATTCGGTGTTGGCGGTGGCACGTAGGACGAGTTTGGTGACGGCGTATTCGACTGCGACGACTGGTCGGTCGTGGAAGCGGTCGGCTGGTCATTCATTTGCGACGTGTCGGGAGTGTCGGCCGGCGGCGCGACATATGGAGTTATGGAGTTCGCCTGCCCCGGCGTCGGAAGCGCCGCTATCCACGAGCCGTCGGCCTGGCGCTGCAAACTCGAACCGTCGTCGTTACCTCCTTGCGCACTTGTGTAGGAAACGCTGTCGACGGTCGTACCGGTGCCATCGAGGAGAGAAAGTGTGGCGCCGGTGTTGTTGAGCGATATCGAGGCTTTGGCGACCGAATACGCGCCGCTTGCCCCGCCACCGGCAGAGCCCGCGTATTCGCCGGAAATGAATTCGTTCGGGTCGCTTGCGATCACCAGGTAGCCGCCCGCGGGTATCGTGAGCGAGCCGCGTCCGGTCCCGCCAGCCGGATCGGTGATCGTATGATTCGAGCTGTCGCTGATGCGCCAAGAGTTCTTTCCGCTTCCCCCGACCATCGTCACGTCGCTCTGACCCTCGTTATACAACTCGATCCATTCGCGACCCGAATCGCTCCCCTTCGGGTTGTACATCACCTCGTTGATAACGACCTGCGCGAAGGCGAAGGACGGCAACGCAAAAAATATCAATCCGAAGATCGGACCCCGTTTCATAGGGGTCTAGTATGCAAACTGATCCTGCTGCGAAAACGCGCGGATATGTGAACAACCTGGGGCCATATCCCCGCACCGCATACTTTTTGCCGTGTTCTCGGAGCGCTTGGCGCGAGAGGCAGGGAATTTTCAGCAGAAAATTACCCGACGGCAAAAAGTATGCGGTGCGGGGATGGGGATATTGCCTAGCAACCTACAATTGATTGTCGCGGTCGTCGTTCAAAACGCGCGCGAGGAACTCGGGCGATATCTCCCCATCATTCGGCTTCGGGGCTTGCGATGCGGGAACAGCGCGCGGGGCCGGTTCCTGCGCCGGCGCAGGACGCGGCGGTTGTACATGCTGCGGAGGGCGTGGATTTGAACTATTTTTTATCGTCCTCTCACGCAGGATGTCCGCAGGAGAGCGCCGTGGCGCTCCCGCCGGTTCCGGATGCGCCGCCTGTATCGCGGCCCGAAGCGCGCTGCGCTGGTCTTCCGGATGTGGGCGAGGCGCAGGCTCGGCGCGCGGTGCCGGCTGATATGCGCCGCTTCCGCTTTGCGGACGAGGCGCGAAACTCCCGGAGGCCGGTGGACGTTTGCGCTTCTCTTCTTTGGGCGGCACGAATTCGAGTTGTCTTTTGTTGATGACCGCTTCCACATCCGCCCGTGCCCTGCCGTAGAGCGCGCGAGAGTTGCGCACAACGTCGTCGCGGTACGAAATGCGGGGCGCTTCGATGGGCGCGATGGTCTCCGCGGAGAACGGGTGCGAGCCGACGCCGTCTATCATGAGCGTGAGATAAATTTGCCCCAAGCCCAGTTCGACGAGGTCTTCCGCGGTGAAGGTCGGTTCGAACACCGTTTTCAGCACCTCCGCATCGAAGGGGCCGACCCGGAAACAGACGAGCGTGCCGACGTTGCCGAAGACCGCGTCGCGCACTTTCTCCTCCATCTGTTCTATATATTGATTGGCGAGTGTGAGCGCGAGCTTGTATTTGCGCGATTCCGAGAGGATGTCGGCGAACGCCTCGTTCATCATCGACTGGAATTCATCGACGTAGAAGTAGAAACGCGGGAGTCGCGCCATGCGCGCGGCAGATTCGTCGGCGCGCGACATCGCCGCAAGGTAGATCTTCACGGTGAGCATCGAACCCAGGAGCGACGCGTTGGTCTCGCCCATCCTGCCTTTTGAAAGGTTAACGATGAATATTTTCTTTTCGTCCATTATCTTGCGGAGGTCGAGCGAGGATTTCGGCTGTCCGACGATGTTGCGGATGAGCGGATTCGACACGAACTGGCCGACCTTGTTCTGTATCGCCGGCGTCGCCTCCTGCGTGTAGCGGTCGGTGTACGTTTGGAATTCGACGGTCCAGAAATCCCGCACGATGGGGTCCGTTATTTTTTCGACGACCGCGGCGCGGAACGTTTTGTTGGTTAGCATGCGGTTCACGTCGAGGAGCGTCGAACCCGGATACTCGAGAAGTGCCAGGAGCGTGTTCTGCAAGATGTACTCCATGCGGGCGCTCCACGCGTCGACCCAGATGCGCTTCAGGGCGCCCATAAGGCCGGAGACGACGAGATGGCGTTTGTCGTAACCGACGTCCTCCATCACGTTGAAACCGATGGGGTGGTCGGTGTCGAACGGAGCGAAATACACGACGTCCTTGATGCGGTCGTGCGGGATGAAATCGAGCAATTTCTCGGCGGTCGAACCGTGCGGATCGATGAATGCCAATCCCTCGCCGTTCTGGATGTCCTGGATGGCCATGTTCTCGAGCATGGTCGATTTGCCCATGCCGGTCTTGCCGATGACATAGATGTGCTTGCCGCGGTCGTTCGCGCGAATGCCGAACATTTCGCGCTTCCCCCGCGTGTGCGTCGAGGCAAAGTAGGTCACGCGCCGGTCGTCTTCTGGATTGGAGGGCGGCATATATATAGAGTATAGCCTGTCTACCGGCAGACAGGCAAAATGCCCCTTCGGGGCATCGACCGGGGAGGCCGCGAACCTATTCTTCCGATGTGTCTTCGAACGAATCCTGGCGGGTCTCGAAAGAGGTCGGTCCTTCAGATGCTGTGTGCATCCCTCGCCTGCGGACCGCTACGCCAAGGCCGATGATGACGACCCCGGCTACGAACGCGAAAAAGTTGGTCCAGTCCTGCGGGAACTGCAGGAACGGCAACACGGCGACGAACGCGCCGAATGCCATGATGACCGTATCGAGCGTCATACGCGGGAGTATACCACTATCCGGCCATCGGATGAACAATGACGACGAACTCTCCACGAACGGCCTTGCGCCGCGCAAGATCGGCCGCAAGCGCGCGCGGCTCCCCTTCCAAGAACTCCTCGTGCATTTTCGTAAGCTCGCGCGCGATGCCGACCTTCGTGATGCCCGCCGACGCAAGTTCTTCGAGTAACTTCTCGATACGGTGCGGCGACTCGTAGAGGACGACGGGGACGAGGCTCGCAGCGACGAATTTCATTGCGGTCTGTCGTCCTTTCTTGTGCGGCAGAAAACCGAGGAACATGAACTCGTCTGTTGGGAGTCCCGCGATCGAAATAGCGGCAGCAAGAGCCGAAGCGCCGGGAATCGCTTCGATCTTCGCTTCCGGCAGCTGCGTTCGCACTGCAGCAACTAGTCGCGCGCCCGGGTCGGAAATTCCAGGCGTACCTGCGTCGGAGACGAACGCAATTTTCTCGCCTGCCTCCAATCGTTCGATTATTTCTTTTGCTTTCTTTTCTTCCGTAGCCGCGTCCAATCGCTGCAGTGGTTTCTTGATCTCATAACGCGCGAGTAGTTTCGCTATCACGCGCGTGTCTTCCGCAAAGATGACATCACACTCCTTTAATACGCGCAGCGCACGCAGCGTGATGTCCTCCAAATTCCCTATCGGCGTCGCGATGATGGAAAGTATGCCCATATCAATCTGCTATCTGCTCCGCGACTTTGTAGATATCTCCCGCGCCCATGGTGATGATGAGATGGGACGAATCGGATTTCAAAAGCTCGTCGCGTATCGCGTCGAACGAATCGAGCGCAATGACGTCGCCGCCGAGGGCTGCCGCTTCGCGCGCAAGCACGTGATTGGAAATGTTCGGGTCCGGTTCTTCGCGTGCGGCGTAGATGGGCGCCACGATGGCTTCGTCGGCCTTCGCGAGCGCGACCGCGAATTCGTGCAGCAAGCTCTTCGTGCGGGAGTAAAGATGGGGGTGGAACGCGACCACTATCCTCTTCTCCGGGAATTTCCCGCGAGCCGCTTCTACCGTCTTCTGTATGGCCGTCGGGTGGTGTGCATAATCGTCATATACGAGGGCGCCGCTGGGGGTTTCTCCTTTATATTCAAAGCGCCGCCACGAGCCCTGAAAATCGCTTAGAGCGCGATCGATCGTCCCCTGCTTGATGTCCGGAAATAAGGCCTTAGCCGCACTCGACGCGGCACGCGCGTTCATTCTATTGAACTCGCCGATGAGCCCGAGTTCCGGAACTTCTTCTTTCGTGTAATCGAATACGGATGTCCGACTTCCATATGTTTTGATGACGTCGGCGATGGTCGGGTCGTTTTGATCCGTTACCAAAGCACCATGAGCCGGAAGTTTTTGTACCGCCTTTCCGAACGTCTCCTTGAGCGCGTCGAGGTCGGGAAAATAATCCGTATGGTCGAGCTCGATGTTCGTGATGACGAGGATTTCCGGGTCGAGCTTCAAGACGTGGTCGCGATACTCGCACGCTTCAACGACGAAGAGATCGTCGTCACCCGCCAAAAAGTTCGAGCCAAAATCTCGAACGATGGAACCGACGATCGCCGTCGGTCTTTTCCCGGCATCCGAGAGTATTTTCGCGAGCATGCCGGTCGTCGTCGTCTTGCCGTGCGTACCGGCGACCGCGATGGTCCGCTTGCCTTTTGAAACTTCTCCGAGCGCTTCGAAATATGAAAGTTCGGATATGCCCAACTCTCTCGCTTGCGTCCTCACCGCGTTCGACGCGGGCACCGCATCGCTGTAGATGAGAAGCTCCGTGCCTTCCGGCGCGCCGCCGACGCCGATCGTCACCTCGATGCCTTTTTTTGAAAGCATCTCGACGACGGGAGAATCGTCCCTGTCCGTCCCGCTCACCGTCTTCCCCTCGTGCACCAATAGTTGTGCGAGTGCGGACATGCCGATGCCGCCGATGCCGACCATATAGATGCGCTTCGGGACCTCCATAGGAGTCACTCTAGCACTTCGAGCGAATACGTGCTCTCCGGAAAAAGTTGCGGAATGAGACGTCGGAATACGTCGGAATCTTTGGAGATGAAGAACTTCGTCGTGCCGTTCCCCACTTCGCGCGGCCAGAGGTCGCGTTCGACGCGTGCGGCGACCATGTGCGCGGGATCGAACAACTCAATATCGCCGAGCACTTTCTTGAACGATGAGAGCGCGAGCGGATAGTGCGTGCAACCCAAAACGATCGTGTCGAAATTGCGCCCGATATTCTTGAACGCATCCGCGACGATCGCATCGAGCGTACTCTCCGGCTCGCCCGCCTCGATGGCGCCGGCGAGTTGCGGGATCGGCAACCCTTGAATGTCGACACCTATCATGCGGAACGCGTCTTGGTATATCCCGGAGTTGATGGTCGCGTTCGTCGCGCACAAGGCGACCTTCTCCTTCGAGCCTCTGAAGGCCGCGACGGTCGGGCCGACCATTTCTATGAGTTGTCCCGGGGCGAGCGAAAAGGCGTCAAAAAGCGATACGGCGAGCGATGCGGAGACGCTGTTGCAAGCGCTGACGATGTTCGTCGCCCCGTGGCCAAGCAAAAACTGTAGCCCCGCCACCGTAAGCGCCGAAAGCTCCTCCCGCGACCGCTCGCCGTACGGCGCGTTCTTCGTGTCGCCGAAATACACGACATCGATAGAAGGAAAAACATCGCGCATCGCGCGCAACACCGTGAGTCCTCCCACGCCGGAATCGAAAACGCCGATCATAGGGCGCGCACGATGCGCAAGAACTCATCGTTGCGCTCGTACTCGTTCTTGAACATGCCGAAAGAAGCGAACGCGGGAGAGAACAGCACTACCCCTTGTGTTGTCTCCCGCATAGCGATGTCGACAGCCTTCTGCAAACTGTCCGCTTCCTGGAACGCGACGCCAACCTTCTTGAATTCGCCCGCAAGACGCGCCGAACCCTCGTACTTTTCGTGCGTGAGTATGATAACGCGCGACGCATGCTCACGGATCGACGCGACTAGTGCTGTAAGGTCGAGACCTTTCTCGGAACCGCCGATAATGAGCGTGATGTTTTTGGCGAGCGCTTCGAGTGCAGCGATCGTCGCTTCGGGAGTCGTTGCGTTATTGTCGTTGTAGATCTTCGCGCCGTTCACCTCGCGCACGAATTGCAAACGGCCTTCGACTCCTTCGAACCGTTCGAGCCCGTCACGAATTTCTTTTTCAGAACAGCCGAGCGCGCGCAACGCGGCAGCGGCGAGCGACGCGTTCTCTCGATTGTGTTCGCCGAGGATCTTTAATTTCCAATCGTCGGGGATCGGTTGCAAAACGCGCGGCGCGACCGGAGGTTGCGCCGCGGAGATCTTTTCAAGAACCGTCTTGCCGACGAAAAGAAAGTCTCCGGGTTTTTGGTATCGGAATAAATTCGCCTTGTCGGAAAAGTATTTTTCCATGTCGCCTCCGTAATAGTTCAAGTGGTCCGGCATGAGATTGGTGAACACGGCAATATGCGGAGAAATTTTCATATCGCCGAATCCTTGCAGCTGCCATGAATCCAATTCGAGCACCGCGACCGTATCGTTCGAAACATCGGGCAACATCGCGAGTGTCGAGACGCCGCGCACGTTGCCGCCGAGCAACACATTTTTCCCTGCCGCTTTCAACACTTCAACTATCATCTGCGCGGTCGTCGATTTCCCGCGCGTTCCCGTCACACCAACAACGGTTGCGCCCATTTCCATCGCGGATTTCGCAAAAAACGCCGTCGACATCGCGACTTGCACGCCGTTCTTCTTCGCTTCGGCGACTTCCGGAGAATCGAGCGGCACGCCGGCCGCTTTGATGACGAGATCGATGCCCGAAAAATCTTCCGCACGGTGCCCACCGAGATGGAATTCGATGTTGGGATACTTTTCAAGTCTCGCGACCGGATCCTGGAGTTGCTCGCGGGTCTTGACATCGGTCACTACGAGACGCGCATTGCATTTCGCAAGAAATTCGGCGTCGCCGACCCCGCGGCCGAGAAGTCCGAGACCCAGCAAGGTTATTTTTTTCCCTTCGAACGGCGTGCACGCACCCCTCATCCGACCATTCTACTTCCAAACGGCGGTTTATCCACATGTCTCGTCACGAATATTTGCCTCGGTCGGATGCATAATAACAGTCGCATTTGTCCGACTCGCGTGCGCGCGCCGAAGACCACGGAAAGGAATTTTCGTGGGCTTACGCCGGCCCATAAAAAGTCGATACGGAAGCGAAAAATAATTATTTTTTATTACGAGCGTTAGAAAAAGTCGATATGACCCTCACCATTACCAAAAGAGACGGAACGAAGGAGCCTTTCAATGCGGATAAGATCAACCGTTCCATCGAGCGCGCGTGCTACGGCCTCCTCGATCCCATCTCGATGGTGACGCAGATAGCGACGGAGACGCAGCTGACGCTCTACGACGGCATCACGACCGAGGAAATGGACCAAGCGACCATCAACGCCGCGGTCCAGAACATCAAAGAGGATATCGAGTACGACAAAGTCGCCGTTCGCCTGCTCTTGAAGACGGTCTACCGTCGCGTCGTCGGCGAATACAACGACAACGTGCAGGAGCTGAAGGCGAAGCACAAGAAACAGTTCTCCGCGCACATCAAAAAATATGTCGCGGCGGGACTTCTCGACACGCGCATGGAAAAAACCTACGACCTCGAGAAGCTCGCGGCCGCGCTCGACACCGACCGCGACGAGATCTTCACCTACGCCGGCCTCTCGACGCTGCTCGACCGCTACTCGATGCGCGACGAAAATCAAAAACGCATCGAAACGCCGCAATACTTTTTCATGCGCGTCGCGATGGGACTCGCGTACAACGAAAAGAATCCGACGGAAGCCGCGATCGATTTCTACGAAGCGATGTCGCACCACCGCTACATCGCGGGTGGCACGACCAACATCGGCTCCGGCACCTCGCGCCCCGCGCTTTCCAATTGTTTCCTTCTCGAGATCCACGACGACATGGACCACATCGCGAAATCGGTCGCCGACGTGATGAAGATCTCCAAAGCGGCCGGCGGCATCGGCGTTTCCATCACGAAGTTGCGCGCGGCCGGCTCTCCGCTCAAATCGTCCAACACGGTTTCCTCCGGCCCCACGCCCTTCGCGAAAATAATCGACACTGCCATCCGCGCGGTGCAGCGCGGCGGCAAAAAGCTCGGCGCACTCTGCTTCTACATGGAGAACTGGCACTATGACTTCCCCGAATTCATCGACTGGAAGCACAACGCGGGCGACGACTACCTCCGCATGCGCACCGCCAACACCGCCGTCTTTCTCTCCGACGAGTTCATGCGCCGCGTCGAGAACGGCGAGGACTGGTACATGTTCGATCCGAAAGAAACCATGGATCTCAACGAGCTCTACGGCCAGGCCTTCAGCAAGCGCTACGCCGAATACGTCGAATTGGCCAAACAGGGAAAGCTGCGCATGTGGAAGAAAGTCCCCGCTCGCGAGCAATGGCACGCCATTTTGACCTCCCTGCAGTCGACCTCGCACCCCTGGCTGACCTGGAAAGACCCCATCAATTTGAGGGCTCTGAACAACAACACCGGGACCATCCACATGTCCAATCTCTGCACCGAGATCTGCCTCCCGCAGGACAAGGACAACATTGCCGTGTGCAACCTCGCCTCGGTCAACCTCGCCGCACACATCGAAGGCAAGCAGATCAACTGGCGCAAACTCGAAGAAACGGTCCGCCTCGCGGTGCGCCACCTCGACAACCTTATCGACATCAACACGCTCCCCATTCCGGAGGCGACGAAGAGTGACAGAGAGAACCGCGCGGTCGGCTTGGGTGTCATGGGATTCTCCGACGCGCTCGAGCAGCTTTCGATGTCGTATGAAAGCCCGCACGCGTGGGATTTCGCCGATCGCATTTTCGAATTCATCAGCTACATGGCGATCGACGAGAGCGCCGACCTCGCGCGCACTCGCGGAAGCTATACGCACTTCAAGGGTTCCGGCTGGTCGAAGGGCATGGTCCCGCTCGACACCATCGAGAATCTCGAGAAGGACCGCGGCATGACGATCGACCTTCCGAAGATAACGCGCCAAAAATCCCTCGACTGGGACAAGCTGCGCGCGAAGGTGAAGCAGGGCATGCGCAACGCCACGCTCATGGCCGTCGCGCCCAACGCCAACATCGGGCTTGTGGCCGGCACGACGCCCGGCATCGACCCGCGCTTCGCGCAGGTCTTCTCCCGCAACAAGATCTCCGGAAAGTATCTGGACATCAATCACAATCTCGTGAAAGACCTCAAGAACATGGGGCTGTGGGAAGACGTGAAGGAGCGCATCATCGAAGAGCAGGGCAACATTGAGCACATCGAAGGGTTGCCGCAGCACCTCAAGGAAATATACAAAACCGCGTTCACCACATCCCCGCACGCTTACATCGAAGTCGTCGCGCGCGCGCAGAAATGGGTCGACCAGGCGCTCTCGCGCAACATCTACCTCGAAGACCGCGACATGGACAACATGAAGAACGTGTACATGACCGCGTGGCGAAAAGGTTTGAAGACGACCTACTACCTCCACATGAAGCCGCGTCACACCGCCGAGCAATCGACGACCAGCGTCAACAAGCAAGAAATGACCGGCAAGCGCGGATTCGCCGCGATAAAGACCGCGGCAGCGGCGGCACCCGCCGTAGAGGCGGGAGCAAGGCCCTCGCCCGTCGAGATATCGCCCTCGCCCGTCATCGCCGTCACCGAAGAAACGGTCTTCGTGCAGAAGCAAGGAAGAGAAGCTACCGTGGTCGTCGAAACGGAAACCGTGGCCATCGTCGAAGCGAAGGTCCCGCAGACGAAGCCCGCCCAAAGCGGAACGGCCTTGGGCCGAACGTCCAAGAATGTCGACATGCCAGACGACGGCGCGGACGGCCCGAATGTCTGCATCGCCTGCCAGTAATCATTATTCAAAGAATTCAGTGCGCACACTCATCATATGCTTCTAGGAAAAGCCTCCCCGAAGGATTACAACATTCACCCCAGCAAGTACCCGTGGGCCAAAGACCTGTACGATCAGGCCGTCCGCAACACGTGGTTCCCGCACGAAATAGCGCTCAAGGAAGACCTTGAGGACTGGGCAAAGATGACCGAAGACGAGCGTCATGCGGTCGAATTTCTCATCTCCTTCTTCAACCCCTCCGAACTCATCGTGAATCGCGTGCTTGCGCTGGGCGTGTATCCGTACCTGACCTCGGCGGAGTGCCACCTCTACCTCGCCAAGCAAATGTGGGAGGAGGCGAACCACTGCGTCGCGTTCGAGTACGTGCTCGAGACCTTCCCCATCGATCGCGATCGGGCTTTCGCGCTCCACGAAGAGCTTCCCTCGATGGTCGCCAAGGAAGAGTACGTGAACAAATACATGCGCCGCATGACCGACACGCGGCTCGATATCACCACTCCGGAGGGCAAGAAGGACTTCGTGCGCAATCTCACCGCCTACAACGTCGTCATGGAAGGCATCTGGTTCTACTCGGGCTTCATGGTCGCGCTCTCGTTCCGTCAGCGCAACCAGCTGCGCAATCTCGGCAGCATGATCAACTGGGTGTTGCGAGACGAATCTCTGCACTTGAAGTTCGGGATTAATCTGATACACGGCATTCTCGAGGAGAACGCGGAGCTCCTGACACCGGAATTCGCACAGGAGATCCGCGACATCGTGATCGAAGGCGTCGAATGCGAGAACGCGTTCAACAAAGACCTCTTCCCGCGCGGGATATTGGGCCTCAACGCCGAATACGTGAATCAATACGTGCAGTACGTCGCCGACCGCCGCTTGCTGGAACTCGGTCTCGAAAAACACTTCAACGCGACCAACCCGGCGAAATGGATGTCCGCCGCGACCGACGTCTTCGAGCTCGTCAACTTCTTCGAATCGCAGAACACCAACTACGAAGTCGACTCCGGCGGGGACAAGAAGAAAGCGTCCTAACTACGTTTACCCATGCGCTTCAGGACCTTCAGGTAGAGGTCCTCGACTATCCGCTCCTGCGCTTTTCCCGATTGCGCGTAATGGTCGAGGCCCGGCGCCGAGTTTATTTCGATGATGTGATAGCTCGGCTTCTTCCCCTTTCTCGATATAACAAGAAGATCGACGCCGCAGAGCCTGAGTCCCATGTCTTTCGTTACGCGTATCGCCGCCTTTTTGAGCGAGGGGTGGAGGGTGCGGGTCACGTCGAGAGCCTCGCCACCCGAAGAAAGATTGGCGTTCGGGAGCAGCTGCACTCGCTTCCCCTGCGGCAGCACCGATCGAAGCGACAGTCGATCTCGCCGGAGTCCCTGCAGTATCCGCGGATCTTTCGGGTCCAATTTTGTGTCCCGCCCATCCGCGACGAATGCGCGTTGTTTTTTGCGCAGTAATTCTCGGATCGAAGAGTGTCCGTCCCCCGTCACGCTGAGCGGCACGCGCACGTATGCGGAAATAATGTTGTCATCCAGGACGACGATCCGGTAATCGTCGCCCTTCACGAACGGTTGTATGAGTGCGACCTTGTCGAGCATAAAAATACGAGCGAGCGCCCGGCGGAGCTCTCGCACGTCGTGCACGAGAAAAACGCCTCTCCCCTGGCTCTGGCTGTTCGGTTTTGCGATGACGGGAAACCCGAGGCGGCGGGCGTACGCGCACGCTGCGGCGACACCTCTGTTCGAACCGAGTATCTTGCGGAAATCATCACGGAAGAAAGTCTTTCCGGGTATTACCGGGTAGCCGAGTCGGTCCATGAAAAATGCCGCATAATCCTTGTCTTTGCTTATTTCGGATGCGCCGAGCGCGTTTACCCCGATGCTGTTGTACCGGAAATACGAGCGCATCCCGTTTTTGAACGTTATCTGACCGGCGACGTTCCATTCCGGTTCGAGCGTGACTTTCGCTCCGATCTTTGGTGCAACTTTTTTGAGGACACGACCGATGAGCGACGGCTCCTTCATTCTAGAAGCTCGTTTGCTCATGCGACGTGGCTCGCACGAATATCGGTCGGGCTCCAGATCTCTATGTGTTCGGGTGGACGCTCGAGCGAGAGGTTGTCGACGATGATCTTCGCGACGTCGCCCGGTTCCATCGATTTGTCGTAGTCCTCGTGCTTATTCTCGCCGAAGAGCGCGGTCTTGATGCGGTATGGGTAGATGCCGACGACCGTGATGCCGGAATCCTTGAGCTCGTCGCGCACCGCCTGCGTGAATCCTTCCGCAGCGAATTTGCTCGCGGAGTACGCCGCGCCGAGGGCTTTCCCTTTGAGCGAGCGCACCGAAAGAACGTTCGCGATGACCCCTCGTTTTCTTCCGTGCATGTGCTTCATCGCTTCGAGCATTCCGTAGGCAAGACCGAAATAGTTCACCTCAACGAGCTGGTGCGCTTTGCCGAAATCGATATTTTCTGCCGGGGCGTAGGGCATCCAAATGCCGGCGTTGTTCATCCAGAGATCTATCGAGCCGTATGTGTCTATGGCAGAACGAGCAAGCGCTTCGACCTGATCGCGGTCGGTGACGTTGCAATGCTCCGCTTGCATACCGAGCTCTTCGGCGAGCTCGTGCACGCCGGAGCCGTCGATGTCGGAAAGGAGTACCTTGGCGCCGCGCGCCGCAAGCTCGCGCGCCAGAGCGGCACCCAGGCCCCGTGCGGCGCCGGTAACAACACATGATGCGTTTTTCAGTTCCATGGTGGGCATGGGGAGACTCGAACTCCCAATCCTTTCGGAATGCGCTTCTGAGACGCACGCGTATACCAATTCCGCCACATGCCCAATTCAGAGATAGTAACAAAAAAACAGGAGGGGCATAGCCCCTCCAAATTGTTCCCGAACGGTTTTCACTGCGCCTCGACGGCCAGCTCGCCAAGCCTCAGCTCAACCACCATCAACCCGTTCGGACCGCTCGCACATCGAACGAGCACATCCTTCCCTCTCTTAAGGCGCTGGAGGCCCCAGTAGCGAAGGACAACGCTGTGAACCATGGCCTCCGTCCCTCCGTCCTCAAGTACGACAAATCCATATCCCATTCCGGGATCGTGGAATTTTACGGTTGCTCGCTCGAGGTCACCAATTGGGCCGACCTCGACCTTCAACAGACATGTAGCGCTCAAAGCCGTCTTCTTATACTCCACGGAAAGAATTCGCACGGCCTTCAATAGCCCCTTCGGGGAACGCTCCGCTTCGCCTGTCACGAAATTTCCTTCGAACAGCGGCGCGAAACCACTGCGTTCGACACATTTTTTATGAACAAAAACGTGTCCCAATTTCGTGCCTCTTCTTGGGACGACGAAACCATACGGTCGATTCCGATCTGACCAAGCCACAATCCCGGAAAATGGGATTACGTCTTCCTGGGCAAGAAGTTCCGTCCTTGAAGCCTCCAAACCTGATACGCTCATTTGCTACTCCACCCAACAGTGCATCCGAGCCAGCCCCGGACACTATCACTACCATATACTTCAAGAAGCAGCGGTGTCAAAGCCACTTACCCTCGCTTTGGTATCCGATCCGAAGCGAATGCGGATCCTTTCCGTCCCAATATATCTCTCCGTGCACGACCATGTTGGTCACCTTCGGCTGCCAGCGATGCTCTTCGACATTGACCGCTTTCGCAATATCGTCCGCCGTCATTCCTTTTTTGACGGGAACTCGGTATTCAAAAAAGACCGGGCCACGATCGTACTCCCCAGTGACGAAATGCATCGAGAGACCTGATTCCGTTATTTCTCCCGCGTCGAACGCTTTCTTTACAGCCTCATGCACATGATGGCCGTAGAGCCCGGGTCCGCCAAAACGACCGTTGTCGAACGATAGGGGCGCAGGATGGATGTTGAACGTGCGCGCAGGATCGAGACCGGCGACAAGCTTGAGCCATCCGGAAAGTGCGACCCATTCTGCGCCGTACTTTTTGACGATGTCACGGTAGTGCTCGGCGTCGAACGGGCCCGGAAAATATTCGAACGACACGCCGAGCTTGTCCGCACGCGCTCGCACGCCGCCGTGTTCGTGGTTGGAAACCACCGCAACGATTTTTGCATCAAGCTCCCCCGTCTTGGTCGCATTCACCAAATTCTCAAAACCCGACCCGCCGCCGTCTTTGCTGCCGGAGGCGAAGATAATCAGTTTTGACATGCTAATCTGCAACACCACTTTATACATTAAGGAGAAAAACGGATGAGCCCATTACGAGTAGCATGACGATAGCAACGCCTAACAAAACCAGTACTCTTACCTTCGTCGTAAACGGTGCAAAAAAGAACAATGCCGGTATAAATACCAACGACCAGAAAAAAGCGGTTATCTTGAAAAATTCAATCATCGGCGGCGTGTGGTTCGTGGGGCTATCATAGGAAAAAGGCAACACGAATAATGCAATCGGAACAGCAACGATGGCGGACGCTATCGCAGAGCGAATAAAGCCCCGTCTCCATTGATCTTGCATATAGCTATTCTACCGCGTCAACGGACGCGCCAAGGGCCTTGAGTCGTTCCGCGAGGTCGGCATAGCCTCGATTGATCGGGTATACGTTGCGGAGCATCGATTCGCCTTTTGCGGCGAGCATGCCGATGAGGAGGAGGGTTGCAGGACGGAGCGCGTTGGGCGCTTCGACGTCGGCCGCGTGCAACTTCGTGGGACCTTTGACGAGCGCGCGGTGATCGTCGAGCAATTTTACATCCGCGCCGAGCTTATTCATTTCCATATAATATTTCGCACGACCTTCGTAGACCCAATCATGTATCAATGTCTCCCCTTTCGCTTGCGTCGCAACGGGAACGAAGAAGGGCAGGTTGTCGATGTTGATCCCGGGATACGGGCGCGCGGCTATCTTTTCCGGCGGCGCGTGGAGCTCGGAAGGATAGATGACAATGTCGGCAAGTTTGGTGTGTCCGTTCTCGGCCATGAAGCGCTCGTCTATCTCATACTTGAGCCCCATCTGGCCGAGCGTATACAGTTCGAGCTCAAGAAAATCTATCGGGCAACGCTCTATTTTCAATTGCGAACCAGTCGTCGCCGCGAGTGAGACGAAAAACATGCTCTCTATCGGATCTTCGCTCGGATAGCCTGTTATGTCTGCGTTGATGTCTTTGACGCCGTGCACGACGAGCGTCGAGGTGCCGATGCCCTCAACGGTGACCCCGCATGCCTGCAAAAAGACGCACAGGTCTTGGACCATGTAGTTCGCCGATGCGAACTTTATCGTCGTCTCCCCTGGGATCTTCGCTGCGGCCATAAGCACGTTCTCCACGCCCGTATCGGAGGCCTCGTACATGACGATGTCCGTCGTCCGCTCCCCCTTTCCGATTGCACTTTTTACGTTGTAGGTATGCGTTGCCTCGTTGCCCTCGATCGTGATACCGAGTTTTTCGAGCGCATCAATATGAGCCCCCAACGAACGTTTACCTAGGTCGCACCCTGAAGGCGCAGGTAGTTCGAACGAACCGAGCAGGTGCGCCAGAGGTGCGATGAAAAGCGCGATGGAGCGCGTTTTCCCCGCCGAGCCCGCGTTGATGTGCGACAGATCTATGTTGCCGGGAATGATCATCATGTCGCCGTTTTCCGCCCACTCAACGTTCACCCCGATGGACTCCAAAACTTCAATGAGGCGTTTCACTTCCTCAATGCGCGGCATTTTCTTAAGCGTGGTCGTGCCACGATTAAGCAGCGATGCGGCCAAAAGCGCTACGGCGGCGTTTTTGGAGATGTTCGTAGAAACCGCTCCGGAGAGCTTCTTTCCGCCTTCTACGCGGTAATTCATTGGGGCATTATACCTGTTGTGCGCCAAGGAGGAATCTCCCGCGCCTCTCGTCCGCCCGTCGGCGGACTCGGGCTGGGCACCGCCTCGCGGCACGCCAAGCTTGGCGTGCATCGCTCCGGCGTTCGATTCCTTCACGAAGCATGCGCAGGCATGCTCCTCGGGCGCATAAAATTTGTGCCAAATTTTGTGCGCCCGGAAGGAATCGAACCTTCGACCTCTGTCTTATCAGGACAGCGTTCTACCACTGAACTACGAGCGCAAATGAGGAAGAAAGTGGAAGCTTGCTTACACTTTTTCCGAATGCCGCGTTCGAAAGCTTTGGCTTACGAGCGCTAGCGAGGGGCAAAATGGGAATGCTTGCATTCACATTTTCTCCGAGCGACGCGCTCGAAAGCCTTTGCTGAAAGACAAAGGCTTACTGCGCAATTCGCCTGACGATAGTAGCAAAAATGAAGGCCCTGTGCTACCTTTTCGGGCGGCTGGAGATGGGTCAGCCGTATCCACAAGGCGAGGAAACAATGGGAATTCTGACGCGCGGCCGTGGCCGCAAGAAGTGCGATTCCGTCCAAATGGGCGATCCGAAGAAATTGCGGTTTCGCAGAGGCAACGGCAATAATCGCAGCAAGAAGCGCCAAGCGGGGTTCTATCAAATATTGCGCGGCGAGAAAGCCGCTCAAACGGCACCGCCGCAATAACCTCCGACTTATTCGCACTTTCGACGCCGGGCAACACGCCCGGCGTTTTTCTATAAGCAAAAAGGCGGCACGAAGCCGCCTTCCGCAATTCGCGTTATTGTCTGCCGAGCGTCAGAGTATGAAGAGCAGCGCGACAAGGCAAACAACTATCGGTACCCACAGTGGAATATTCAAACGATGCGGACCGTGGATAAGCCGCATTGTTCCTTCACGCCGACCGAATCCGAGCGACATCGGTAGTCCTCCTTGTGCCCCGCGACGCGGGACTCCCTACATGAAGCCTAGCACGCAAAGACAAAGCCCGCCTCCATGGAAGGTGGTCTTGCTAACCGCGGCGCGCGGCCTCTATAGCAGCGACGTCGATTTTCTTCATGGTCATCATGGCATCGAAGACACGTTTGGCTTCGTCCCCGCCAGCCATCAGTGCCTCTGTGAGCACGCGCGGGGTGATCTGCCACGATACTCCCCACTTGTCCTTGCACCATCCGCACATGCTTTCTTGCCCGCCATTCCCGACAATCGCATTCCAATACTTGTCCGTTTCCTCTTGGCTGTCCGTCTCTATGGCAAAAGAAAACGCCTCGCTCTGCTTGAATGCCGGCCCGCCATTGAGACCCATACAAGAAACGCCGCATACGGTGAATCCTACCGTCAGCACATCGCCTTTCTTGCCACTGGGAAAATCCGAGGGCGCGCGAGTAACAACGCCCACTTTACTGTCCGGAAACGTAGCCGCATAAAACTCCGCCGCAGCAAGCGCATCCTTCTCAAACCACAAACAAATCGTATTTTTGGGTTGTTTGTTCATCGCGCCAGTATATCAAATCAGATATTTTAAAGTTGGCGACTTGGTAATCTATTCGCTCAGTTTCATCAACGGAAATCCTCTCTTACTGAGTACCTCGTTTGCGAGCTTTATCGCACGATCTCCTTGCTCTTTGTAACTCCCTCGAGCACCGCGCCCATGCGAGTCATCTTCGATTCTAACCAATGTGACTCCGGTCCCATCCGGAGCAGAAGCATAAGTAAACTCTCTCTCGTCATCAACACGAACGACGATCTTAATATTATTTTCTTCAAATGTAGATTGGGTAACAAGGAGACTCGAGCCTTTCCGTTGCTCCAACTTATTATCCTTTTTTTGGGTTGGCCCTTGCCTCATCTCCGGCATGTCAAAAGTATACCAAGTCCGGCAGTCCCTTGCGCTTCCACTCAATCTAACGATTTACGACTTCATAACCCAGAAGCGCTCTTTCTCACTTTTACAGGCTCTTTGTTCAGTCCAAACTTGTTTGACTAATACAGAAAAAGTTATATAGTCTCGCCAGCTATATCTCTGAACGGAGGCTCTCACATGCCTATATCAGGCCAAAACGTTCTGTCCGCATGCCGGTTGTTCAGAAGCGAATTCGGCGCACCGGGCTGCGTGTACTATCCTGGGTGCGGTAGTGATACCTCCCCCGCGATTGCTTTCCCCGAGTCAACCATCATCTTCTTGGACCCGATCAAGAACGGACTAGATGAAATCAAGAAAGAATTCCCGAACGCCGTGACCATCTGCCAAAAGGCTGAGGATATCCCGCCGGGCGCTAAATACGACCTGGTTCTCGACATACATTCACACGCACCGTTCGAAGCGGAAATTCGAGATCTTAGAATCCGTGGGCACCTGCTCATTGCTAACAAGGGATCCGATCGGGCGTTCGACAACCAGCAGCTTGAACTGATCGCGGTGATACCTTGGAAATCTGAATACAGCGAAGATGGCCTTGCCGGTGTCGAGAGGAGCGGTCTCGAACGCTATAAGGAGATTGACCCGAACCATCCCAAGTTCTCGTTCTCGAACAAGCGGAAGGTCAAAGCATCGTTCTATGTCTTTCGAAAAATCGCGTGACCACTTTCGGCCACGCAAAAACCCCGGACCTTTCGGCCCGGGGTTTTGCTTTTACACATTACACACTCTTTTGTTCCGTCCAAACGGATCGTCTTTGCGACCTGTCAGGCATCATTTGGGGATGTATGCCATTTCCCTCGAGTACTCAGCTGAGATACTCGAATCGACTCGACACATTCACCGAAGTGAACGGTCAATTTTTGAATGAATCCACGAGCAGCTTCCGCTACCCGTGCCTTGTTACGACTTACTCTTTGTCATTGAGTTTGCCTTGGTCCATCGAACGATGAGCTTCGGGCACTCCCAACTTCCCTGAGTTGACGGGCGGTGAGTACAAGGCTTGAGAACGTATTCACCGTGGTGTGGCTGACCCACGATTACTAGCGATTCCGGCTTCATGGAGTCGGGTTGCAGACTCCAATCCGAACTGGCGCCGCTTTTGGGGATTTGCTCCGCCTCGCGGCATTGCGTCCCATTGTAACGGCGATTGTAGCGCGTGTGCAGCCCAGGACATCAGAGGGACATGCTGACTTGGCGTCATCCTCACCTTCCTCCCCCGTGAGGGGGCAGTCTCGCCAGACACTTGTAACTGGCAACGAGGGTTGCGTTCGTTACCCCACTGAAGGGAACGGTTCAAACCACGAACTGACGACAGCCATGCATCACCTGTCCTACACCCTCGAAGGCTTCCTAGCTTTCGCTAGGCGTGCAGTAGGATTTCTAGCCCTGGTAAGGTTCTTCGCTTAGCGACGAATTGAGCCACACGCTCCACCGCTTGTGCAAGCCCCCGTCTATTCCTTTGAGTTTTAGCCTTGCGGCCGTACTACCCAG
>Ga0335083_10000485_pt1 | contig 60906 bp, 50 predicted proteins | sample Lox_Sample_42_FD_206716 | JGI IMG/M metagenome (GOLD analysis project Ga0335083, IMG submission 206716) | Soil microbial communities from Loxahatchee National Wildlife Refuge, Florida, United States - Lox_Sample_4.2 | ecosystem: Environmental > Terrestrial > Soil > Wetlands | place: USA...
TTTCAAGCGTTTCGTACCTGTAGCCAAGCGTTGGGTTGTCGAACGCACCTTTGCTTGGTTTTCGGATTATCGCCGATTGGACAAAGATCAAGAGCGTTTGGCCCGCAATTCGGTTGCGATGCTCCGGCTGGCATCGATCTCAATGATGTTACGGCGGTTGTGCCCAGTACCTACTTGGCTTTAGCCCAGCCGTACTCTGTCAGAGCCGTTGTTTGACGCAACAATGATTCTATTTCCAAGCTGGTAAAGTAATAGAATTAAGCTGTAGCTGCGGACTGAAAAGGTTGTTCCGAACGTTTTACCGGCTTCTCCGACTTATCAAACAGTTTCTAAGAGTGATAAGTTTCCGCAAGGCGAATGACCGGGAGGTTCGCAGATATGAAAAAGAGAAGGCCCCTGACCGACAAGGACGGTGAAGTTCGCGAGCTCCTTGCGGAGGATATCCGTGCCATGCGCCCGATGGCGGAGGTTTTGCCGCCCGATCTCGTCCAGATCATCCTGAACCGCAGGCGCGGCCAGCGCGGGCCGCAGAAGGCGCCGACCAAGCAGCAGGTGACGTTGCGGCTGGACCGCGACGTGATCGAGCGCTTCCGATCCACAGGCTCGGGCTGGCAGAAGCGGATCAACGACGCGCTGCGCAAGGCGCGCGTGGGCTAGGCTGCGACCGAATCGAGGCCGGAACGATGCGCCAGTACCACGAGCTCATGGAACGCGTGCTCAGGCACGGGGTGGAGAAGCGCGACCGCACGGGGACGGGGACGCTGTCCGTCTTCGGCCATCAGATGCGCTTCGACCTGGCCGAGGGCTTTCCGCTCGTCACCACCAAGAAGCTCTTCACCAGGGCGATCATCCACGAGCTGCTCTGGTTCCTGGCGGGCGACACCAATGTGCGCTATCTGCGCGAGCACGGCGTCACCATCTGGGACGAATGGGCGGACGCGGAGGGCGAGCTGGGCCCGGTCTACGGCCATCAGTGGCGTTCCTGGCCGGTCTGTGGGCCGGATGGCCGTGGCGGCACCATCGACCAGATCGCCAACCTCATCGCGGACATCAGGCGCAATCCCGATTCGCGGCGGCTGATCGTGACGGCGTGGAATCCGGCGGACGTGCCGAAGATGGCGCTGCCGCCCTGCCACTGCCTGTTCCAGTTCTACGTGGCCGGGGGGCGGCTCTCCTGCCAGCTCTACCAGCGCTCGGCGGACATCTTCCTGGGCGTGCCGTTCAACATCGCGAGCTATGCGCTGCTCACCCTGATGGTGGCGCAGGTGACGGGGCTCGAGCCCGGCGAATTCATCCACTCCTTCGGCGACGCGCATCTTTATCTGAACCACCTCGACCAGGCGCGCGAGCAGCTGGCCCGCAAGCCCTACCCACTGCCAGCGATGCACATCAATCCGGAGGTGACGGACATCTTCGCCTTCCGCTACGAGGATTTCCGGCTGGAAGGCTACCAGGCCCACCCGCACATCAAGGCGGACGTGGCGGTGTGATCGTTCGCCCTCCCCTCGAGGGCGGGCCGACAATGTGTTTGAGCGCCGCGAAAACAGATTTCGGGGAGAGGGTTGTCCCCCTCCCCGAAAAAGCTCCGCTCTTTCGACCCTCCCGCGAGGGGAGGGTGATTGTTCAGATGAACACCCCGTACACCACGCGGATCACTTCGCCGGAGTCCTCGTCGATGAGGAGCGCGTCGGGGCCGAAGCGGACCCAGACGTAGCCGTCGGGCGGCGACATCAGGTCGTAGGCCGCCCAGTCGGTCAGCCAGTAGTCGCGCACGAAATACTCCGCCGGCAGCCGCTGGCCCACCGCCCAGCGGCGGTACACGTAATGCGGCGGCGCGTGATAGACGCCGATGCGGAAGTGGTGCCCGGCCGTGATCGCGGCGCGATAGCGGCCGAGGTCGATGTTCACGTGGACGTTGGCGCGGCCGCCGTGATGATCGCCGCGATCCCCATCGTGATGGTCGTTGTCGTGACGGTCGCCGGCGTTCCGGTCGTTGTCATGGTGGTCGTTCTGGTCGTGGTCGCCGGCCTGATCGTCGTCGCCGCCCTTCTTCCAGTCGCTGCCCTGCGGCGTGGTATTGCCGCCCGGGCCGCCGGAATGCATGTCCCGGTCGCTGGGCGTGTTCTTCTCCGCGCCGCTCATGGCATTGGGCTTGTTCGGCCCGCCCATGGTGCTGCCGGCGGGCTTCATGCCGGGCTCGCCCGGCGCGCCCTTGGGCTGGTTCTGGCCGGAATTGTCGTTGTGATGGTGCTTGTCCTTGTCCTGGTCGCCTGGCTGGCCGGACTGTTGCGGCTGGTCCTGCGCCCAGACGATGGACGGCGCACCCGCCGCCAGCGCGAGCGCGAAGGCCGGAATGATCCACTTGTTCATGTGCGAAGTCTCCATGGCCCCCGCGTGAAAACCGGCCAGCGGCCGAAATGTTCCGCTCCCGGTTAACGAAAGTGAACCCCAGGGACGGGCGCGGATGCCAAAAGCGAAAGCCCGGGCGCCGCCGCCCGGGCTTCGTCTTCGCGGCTGCGAAAGCCCTCAGTAGAACACGCCGTAGACCACGCGCAGCACGATGCCGGTATCCGGGTCGACCAGCAGGGCGTCGTCGCCCACCCGCACCCACACATAGCCCTCCGGCGGGGCGATCAGGCCGAAGCCGCCGAAATTGACGATGAAATAGTCGCGCGCGTACCACGCCCGCGGCAGCCGCTCGCCATAGACCCAGCGATGGGCGTACCAGCCCTGCGGCCGGTGGTAGGCGCCCCAATGATAGCGGCGCGGCGCCTGGAAGTTGCGCCGGTAGCTGTGGACGTCGGTGGCGACACGATGCGTCGTCACCCGCGTGCCGTGCACGTTGCGGGTGGTGGTGATCCGGCGCACGGTCTTGCTGTGCACCTGCCCGCCGCGGATCACGTTGACATGGGTGGTCCTGACCGTGCGCTGGACGTGGCCATGGCCGTTGTTCCAGCCGCCGCGATGCACGGTGACGGTATGGGTGGTGTGCGTTGTCCCGTTGTCGTGATGAGGATCGGCCAGGGCGGGCGTCGTGGCCAGCGCGAGCGCCGCTGCGGCAAGGAAAATGCGATTCATGTCCTGGTCTCCTGTCCTGAAGTTAACAATTGAAGCGGAGCCGGGTTCCCTGTCAAAAGTTCCGGCTTTGTCCGAATCGGCGAGAAACACGATGACCCCCGAGACTTTCGAGATCCGCCCCGCCCGCGCCGGCGACGAATCCACCATCCTGTCGCTGCTGCGCGATCTGGCGGTCTATGAGAAGCTGCTCGATCGCTTCCACATCACCGAGGCGGTGATCCGCCGCGACTATCTTTCCGCGGTGCCGCTGCTGAACTGCGATCTCGCCTTCGCTGGCGGCGCGCCGGTGGGCGTCGCCACCTGGTACTGGACCTATGCCAGCTTCATGGCGCGCCGCGGCATCTATCTCGAGGACCTCTTCGTGCACCCGCGGGCGCGCGGCCGCGGCCATGGCAGGAAGCTGCTGGCGCATCTGGCGAAGCGCGCCGTCGCGGCGGGCGGGTTCTACATGCAATGGTCGGTGCTGCCCTGGAACACCCCCAGCATCGAATTCTACGAGCGCCTCGGCGCGGAGAGCGACAGGGACTGGCTGGTCTACCGCCTCGCCGGCGAAAAGCTCGAAGACGTGGCCGATGGCGGCTGAATCCACCTCCCCCTCGCGGGGAGGTCGACAAAATTCGAGCGCAGCGAGAATTTTTCGGGTGGGGGCGCGGTGGCGAAGGCGCGGCACCGCTGACCCCACCCGAAAAATGCTTCGCATTGTTCGGCCTCCCCGCATGGGGAGGTTGTCCGGGTTCACTCTTCCTCTTCCCGGAGCGCGAGGCTGGTCGTGGAGGTGAGCGCCAGCGCCTCCATCTTCTCGGCCTCGAGCAGCAGCCGCTTCTTGCGGGGCTCCTCGACGAAGGCGAGAAGGACGGCGAGCGCCACGATCTCGAAGGCGATGGAGATGGCGAACACCGTGTGATAGCCGAAGGCGCTCGCGATGAGGCCGCCGGCGAGCGGCCCCAGCGTGCTCATCACGCTCTCCGCCGTGTTGGAGAGCGCCAGCCGCATCGCCATGTCGTCGCGGTGGCCGAACTCGAAGACGATGTTCTGCGCGCTCATCTGGTAGCCGGAATTGGCCGCGCCCAGGCCCGCGAACGCCGCGATGAAGAACCCCATGGTATGCACGCCCATGAGCAGCGAGGTGGCCGCGATCCACAGCAGCAGCGCCGAGATGAAACAGGAGCGGAAGCCCAGCCGGTCCGCCATCGGCCCCCAGACGAGGTTGGCGATGGGGTCGGCCACGATATAGGCGAAGGAGAGCAGCGCGATGGTGGTGCCGCTGAAGCCCACGGTCTTGCCGGCATAGATGATGTAGAATGGCGAGGCCACGCGGTTGGCGATGGCGAAGGTGCGCGCCACCATGAACCAGCGGAACGGCGGGTTGTCGCGCAGCATCGGGACCACGTCGCGGATCCGCTCGCGGAACTGCACCCGCGGGCGCAGGGTCGGCGGCTCGGGCTCCTTCACCAGGATGCGGAAGGCGGTGAGGCCGAGGCTCGTCAGCACGAAGGCGGCGAGATACATGGCGCCATAGCCGTTGCCCCCGAAGTTTCCGCCGATGAGGTATTTGCCGGCGTAGTAGGACAGCGCGGCGGCCACCAGCCCGCCGAACAGGTTGCGCCAGCCCTGCAGCCGTCCGCGCCGCGAGATCGGGATCATCTTGCCGAGCAGGAACTGGAACGCCACGCCCTGCGGGCCGGAGAAGATGCCGTAAAGGAAGAGGAACAGCATCGCGGTGGCGATCAGCGCGGTGCCGTGCAGGAACCAGCCGATCAGCCCCAGCCCCAGGATCCACACCCGCATCAGCGTGCCCAGCACCATCGAGACGCCGAGGACGTGCTTGCGGTGCTCGATATGGGCGGCGCCGAGGATGGGCGACACCGTGCCGCCGAGCTGCTGCAGCCCCACGCCCAGGCCCGCGATCACGTCCGATCCGGAAAGCAGATGCAGCCAGGCCGGCACGAAGGTGGGCGCGTTGATCAGCCGGAAGCCCGTCATGCCCAGCATGCCATGCACGAAATGGCCCGCGAAATTGCGCTTCAGGTTCCGCGCCACGAACCGCTCATAGGCCGCTTCGCGCTCGGCGGGCGTGCTGGTTCCTTCGTAGAGGGCGTGCATCGGCTTGAAGTAACGGCCCTCTGAGAAAATGTCACTCACTTGTCCTCCCCCGCCGAGCCCCTTCTTCTCCTCCCCCGCGAGAGCGGGGGAGGTGGCCGCGCCGCGAAGCGGCCGCGGACGGAGGGGGTGAGTCTCTCACCGTCTGCAGACTTACCCCCTCCGTCCGCCATCGTTCGCTCCGCTCACTCGGCGTCCACCTCCCCCGCTTCGCGGGGGAGGATAAGAAAGAGCGGGGGAGAATAAGAAAGATCGCCTCACTGCCTCGCGTATCGCCCGTCGAACACCGTCTTCCAGCTCCGCCCGCCGTCGCGGGACCATTCGATGAGCTGGCGGACATGGCCGGGCGAAACCGGGGACAATGTCGTGCGGTCGAGCAGCGCGCCCGTCTGCGTCACGATCGTGCCCTGGAACACGACGCTGCCGTCGGCGCGCCGGGCGATCATCGTCTTGTGCTTGAGGCCGCCCGGACGCGCGGTGTCCGGCGTCACCCAGGTCTGTTCCCAGGTGCCGCGGCGCGCGTCGTAGCTGAACAGGCTCATGCCGTCGTCGCCCGCGCCGGCGCCATGCCAGTGCTCGATCACCGCGCAGCCGTCGAGCAGGCGTTCGACGCGGTTCTCGCCCGCCTTCGTGCCGTCCGGATCGGTCACGGCCCAGTCGCCGATCCAGAAGTCGAGCGCGGCGCCGTTGCCCTGGCGGCAGGGCATGCCGCGCGGCGCGGGCAGCGTGTCGGCGCACGCTGCCGCGGCGGCAAGCGTCGAAAGAATCAGGATGAACGGGAGATTTCGCATCTGGGCCCTCTTGCGCCCAACGTAGCCGAAGCTAGCCTCGCCGCCGAGCGGATATCGGGAGGAGACCATCATGCCAATGCGCGAGATCGCGACGGGCCTTCGCTTTCCGGAAGGCCCGGTGGCGATGGACGACGGTTCGGTGATCGTGGTGGAGATCGCCACGCCCCGCATCACCCGCGTCAAGCCGGACGGCAGGACGCAGGCGATCGCCAGGCCCGGCGGCGGCCCCAACGGCCTCGCCATCGGGCCGGACGGCGCGCTCTATGTCTGCAACAACGGCGCGAACTTCACCTACACCAGGCGCCAGGGCCTCCTGATCCCCGGCCATGCGCCGGCCGCGCACACCGGCGGCAGCATCCAGCGGGTGAACATCTCCACCGGCAAGGCCGAGCTGCTCTACGATTCCTGCGACGGCGAAAGGCTGATGGCGCCGAACGACATCGTGTTCGACGCCACCGGCGGCTTCTGGTTCACCGATCACGGCACCACCACCGACAAGTACCGCACCCATGGCGCGCTCTATTACGCCCGGGCCGACGGCTCGCGGATCGTGCGCGCCCTGCGCGAGCTGATCACGCCCAACGGCGTCGGCCTCTCGCCCGGCGGAGAGACGGTCTACTACGCGGAGACCTTCACCGGCCGGCTCTGGGCGCTGCCGCTGGAAAAGCCCGGCAAGCCCGCGCGCGTGGCGGGATTCACGCCGGGCGTGTTCGTGGGCGCGTTCCCCGGCATCGCCTATTTCGATTCCCTGGGCGTGCAGGCCGACGGCCATGTCTGCGTAGCGACGATCCTGCAAGGCGGCATCACCACCTTCGATCCGAAGACGGGCAGGACCAGGCACACCCCCATCGCCGATCCGCTGGTGACCAATATCTGCTGGGGCGGCAAGGGGATGAAGACGGCCTACATCACCGCCTCCGGAACCGGTAAGCTCCTCGCCATGGACTGGCCGAAGCCCGGCCTGCGCCTCAACTACAACGCCTGACACCCGGGGAGACCTTCATGCGCACGGCACTTCTCGCCTCCGCCTTCGCGCTCGCCTGCACGGCCGCGCTGGCCGGTCCGCTGGATTCGCGTTTCGGCAACACCACCATCACCAGGGACGGCCAGGGCAACGAGACCCACATCTACTATGCCGCCGACGGCACGCTCACCGGCAAGCAGAACGGCCAGCCCTTCAAGGGCAGCTGGAAGCTGAACGGCGGCACGGTGTGCCTGACATTCGACCCGGTGCCGCAGGGCGCCACCAACCCGACCTGCGTGCCGGTCTCCGATCACAAGGTCGGAGACAGCTGGGGCACCGGCCCCTACACCGTCACGCTGGTCAAGGGCATCCAGTGAAGGAGACGCGCATGCGCAACCTGTTCCTGGCGGGACTGGCGCTGGCCCTCTGTGCCGGCCCGGCGTGGGCCGACGACGACGTCATGGCCTCGCGCTACGGCAACACCATCGTCGTGCACCTGCCCAATGGCGGGCCGGTGGTGCATATGTACTACAACGCCGACCACACCTTCTCCGGCCGCGTGAAGACCGGCCAGCAGGGGATGCCGGACTACATCCTGCACGGCACGTGGAAGATCGAGGGCAACAAGATCTGCAACACCTACGATCCCCTGCCGCCCGGCCAGAAGAACCCGTCCTGCAACACCATCGACGCGCACAATGTCGGCGACACCTGGACGGCGGAGGGCCGCACCATCACCATCGTGCCCGGCATCCAGTGACGCCGCGCGCGCATTGAGGCCATGCGTGGCGCGCGGGCTTGCAAACGAGGCAAACCGCGGCCGCCGCGCCCATATCGCAGATCGCGGGGCGTTCCTCCCGTGTGTTCCCCTGGGAGATGACCATGAACCGCTTCGTTCTCGCGGCCGCCTCGCTGTGCTTCGCCGCCGCCGCCGCGACCACGGCTTCCGCCGATCCCTTCGCCGCCGCCTACGGCAACACCGTCACCCAGACCATGCCGGACGGCAGCAAGGTCGTGATCTACGTGAACCAGGACGGCACCTGGGAGCAGCACCGCGGCGACGGCTCGGTGATGAAGGGCACCTACGCCTGGAAGGACGACCACACCGCCTGCTTCACGCTGGTGAGCCCGGCGCCGAAGGATCCGTCCAAGGCCACCAACTGCAACGACATCCGCGGCGACCACAGGGTCGGCGACACCTGGACCGAGGCGCTGCCCAACAACCAGGGCAGCATCACCATGTCCATCACCGCGGGGCGGTAGCTTTGCGATTGCAGTCTGATGATTCCGGCGGCGGTGTCCGCCGGAATTCATTCCATCAGCTGTGCTTGCCGACGAAGAACGAGAGAACTGCGCCGAGTAAGGAGACGCCAACTGCAGCAACTTCCAGAATACCAACCATAGCCATCTCCGAGGGGCACATCCCTGCGTTGTGTACAAGATACGCACAATAAGCCCCAATTTCAATAGCGCGAGGCTGACCGCTACTTTTCCAAATCCGCCGCTGCGAGCTCGAAGTTCAATGAGCAGATGCCTGACAGCACGATCAAGCAGACAGCGACCACCCAGGTCGAAGCATTGCCTTGGCCCGTCACATCTACGCCGTAAAGCAACGCCGCCGCGGCGAAGCTCAACAGCAGCAAGACCCAAACGATGATGAGCACCGGTGAGAACTTGCTCATGTCGAGATTGCCCGCCGCCATCTTTACAAACACGCTCAACGCCGCGAGCCCCGAATTGCTGATGGTGATGAAGAGCAGGTCTGGCGCCCAGTTATCCGACCAGCCGCTCGCCGGTTTTGCGGCCACATAAAGCAGAACGTGCGCAAGCAGCGGCATGAGGCCGATGGCGAAGCCCGCTATCCAGTTGAACCAGGCAAACTTCTTCTGCTTGCTCATTGTTCCCCGAAGAGATTCTCCTACGGCACCGCCAGCTCGAACTCCACGGTCACGCGCTGGCCGTCGGCTTCGAGGCGGCGTTCGCCGCGCGGCTGCCAGGCGGGGTGCATCACGATCATGCCGGCCTGGGGGCGGATGATCTCGGTCTGGCCGGCGTTGCCGCCGCCGGGAATGCGGAACGCCAGATGCGGCGCCACCATCGCGGGCAGCGCGCCGCGCGGGTCGCAGAGCTCGACTTCGCCGCCCAGCGCCTGGTCGTCCGACTTGGCGTAGCCGTCGTCCGCGAAATAGACGCCGGCCCAGAACGCGCCCGGGTGCGCGCCGGTCTCGACATTGTCGCCCCTGCCGCGCACCGCCGCGCAGGCGGCGATCTTCCAGTCCAGCGTGACGCGCCCGCCGCTGCGCGTGGCGGTGAGGCCGTCGGCCAGTTCGCGCAGCACGCGGGCGAGCGTCTGCGCGTGCTGGCCGCCCCAGGATTCGAAATCGCTCCGGGAGCGCCAGCCATGGCCGCGCGGGCCGCCGGGGCCGTTCGATGGGCCGCCGGCCTGCATGTGCTCGAGGATCCGCGCGCGCAGCTCCGGATTCATCTCCGGCGCGACCGGCACGAAGTGCACGCAGACGGGCGTGGCGAAGGTCGAGCGGATCTGGGGCTTGGGAGTCGCCATGCGACTATTCAATCACGATTTTCGGCGCCGGGCGTTGCGGGGCCGCGATTTTTTCCGCGACTTGTTGCGCAATTGCCAGAAACGAATTCGCTTCCCGGCCGTCGGGCCGGCTCACGACGATGGGCGTCCCGGCGTCGGAGGTTTCGCGGATCGCCGGCACCAGCGGGATCTCGCCGAGGAACGGGCTGCCCAGTTCCTCCGCCGTGGCGCGCGCGCCGCCATGCCCAAAGATGTGGCTCTCATGCCCGCATTCGGGACAGACGAACACGCTCATGTTCTCCACGATGCCGAGGATGGGCACCTGGGTCTTGCGGAACATGGCAAGGCCCTTGCGCGCGTCGATGAGCGCGATGTCCTGCGGCGTGGACACGATCACCGCGCCCTTGAGCGGCACGCGCTGCGCGATGGTGAGCTGGGCGTCGCCGGTGCCCGGGGGCATGTCGATGACCAGCACGTCGAGCGGCGCCCACGCCACGTCGTTCATCATCTGGGTCAGCGCGGACTGCACCATCGGCCCGCGCCACACCATCGGCTCGTCTTCCTTCACCAGGAATCCCATCGACATGGCCTTGAGACCGTATTTCTCGATGGGCTTGAGCTTGTGGCCGTCGCTGTCCGGCCTGTGTGTGATCGCGAGCAGGCGCGGAACCGACGGTCCGTAGATGTCGGCATCCAGCAGGCCCACTCTCATGCCAAGGCGCGACAGCGCCAGCGCGAGATTGACGGCGACGGTGGATTTGCCCACGCCGCCCTTGCCGCTCGCCACCGCGATGACCGCGCCGACGCCCTCGATCCCGCCGGCCGGCTGGGCGTGGCCGTGGGCATGGCGCGCCGGCGCGGGCTCGTTGTGCGCCGTCAGCACCGCCGTCACCGACAGCACGCCGGGCAGCGTATGGGTCGCGTCCTCGGCGGCCTTGCGCAGCGGCTCGGCGGTGCGCCCGCGCGCCGCCGGAACCTCCAGCGAAAAGCCGACATGGCCGTCGCGGACGACGAGGCCCTGCACCAGGCCGCTCGCCACGATATCGCGGCCCGTAGCGGGGTCGATCACCCCGCTCAATGCCTTGAGAATGTCCTCGCGCGTGACCATCGATCCGTCCTTCGCGCCTTCTACCGCAACGCCTTGCGATAGGCGACATCTCCGTCGCCGCCGCGATCCGGTAGATATCTTTTCGGTCATCCTGCCACGGCACGTCGTTTCCGGCCCATAGCGGCGTTTGAGGGCAAGAATTCCCCCGCGGCGCGGCGTTAGCACGCTCGCGAGGAGCCGGATGGCGCGTGCGCGCCGCCGGCGCAGGGAGCCAGCCATGACCGATTATGTCATCACATCCAACGTCATCGTGACATCCGCAGACGCGGAGGATTTGGCTCAGGGCGACTCGCTCTATCTGGCGCAGGGAATCATCATTTCGGCCGCGACGTTCGGGATCGCGGCGTCCAACACGGACGGCGAGGGTGTGAGCTTGTCGATCCTCGGCGCGGTGCGAGGCGGCGATACCGCCATCGAACTGCAGGCCGGCGGCGCGAATATCGCGATCGGCGCCGGCGGATCCGTCACCGGATTCAGCGCGGCAATTACCGTCGGATTCGACTCGGTCGTCTCCAACGCAGGCACGGTCATCGGCCAGTCGGGCGACGGCATCTTCGCCACCGATTCCGGGCAGAACATCGCCAATTCCGGGTACATGTTCGGCACCGACGCCGCCGTCTATTTGCAAGAGTTCAGCGGCGACTTTCCGGATTACATCACCAATTCCGGTACGTTCGCGGGCACCAGGGGTATCTACGAGAGCGCGGCCGGCAACGTCTATTTCACCAACAGCGGCACGGTCTCGGCCTATTACGGCGTCGTGCTGGACGCAGGCGCCGGCAATGTCGACACCATCGACAACACCGGCGTGATCGCGGCGCCCGGCGGCGCCATCCTGCAGACGGGCGCGGGCACGGTGAACGTCACCAACAGCGGGCACATCTCCGGCGCGATCAGCTTCGACGCCGGCAACGACACCTATGACGGCACGCTGGGCTCGATCCTCGGCGCGGTCGCGGGCAACGCCGGCAACGACACGCTGATCGGCGGCGAAGGAAGGGACGTGCTCAATGGCGGATCGGCCAACGACATCCTCTGGGGCAACGGCGGCGCCGACAAGCTGATCGCCGGGCCCGGCAACGACACGATCGACGGCGGCTCGGGCAACGACCAGATCGTCATGAACAGCTTCCTCACCGCCAAGGACCAGATCGACGGCGGAACCGGCAACGATACGGTGTTTCTCGACGGCGATTACTCCGCCGGAATCGTGTTCGGCGCGACGACCATGGTGAACGTCGAGACGATCTCGCTGGCGGCGGGCTTCGGCTACCGGCTGACGACCGACGATGCGACGGTGGCGGCGGGCAAAACGCTGACAGTGGATGCGAGCGCGCTCTCCGGCGGCGCCACGCTGTTCTTCGACGGATCGGCGGAGACGGACGGCCACTTCGACATCGTCGGCGGCGCCAGCGCCAACACCATGACGGGTGGCGACCTCTCCGATACCTTGACCGGCGGCGCGGGCGTCGACACGTTCAAATATCTCGATCCCGTCGAGTCTACGAGCACCCAATTCGACCTGGTCGTCGGGTTCAACGCCAATGCCGACCGCTTCGATTTCGACGTGGCGGTTGGCGCCGTCGACGCCACGGTTGCGTCGGGCCGCCTGTCCATGGGCGCCTTCGACGCCGATCTCGCCGGCGCCGTCGGGGCAGGCCAGCTCGCGGCCGGCCACGCCGTGCTCTTCACCCCCACCGCCGGCTCGCTCCACGGCGACACGTTCCTGATCGTGGATGCCAACGGCGTGGCGGGATACCAGGCCGGTCAGGACTATGTGATCGAACTGGTCAACGCGACGCATCTCGCCAGCCTGTCCACGGCCGATTTCATCTGACGAACCGCAGGCTTGGTTAACCGGGCGTAAGGCATTGAGGGCGTGCGGCTTTCCGGCGCAAGCCCGCCACGGCCGTCGCGCCCCCGTCGCGTCCGTGCGGAAATGTGTCCGCCGCCGCCCCCACCGTAAGCCTCTTGTGACGGCCGGGACGTACTATATTTGCAGAAAGGCAATCCGAGGACGGCGGCATGTTTGGGTATTTGCGGCGGGGGCTGCAGGCATTGGCATTGAGCGCGCTGGCGCTGACGGCGCAGGCCGGGACGGCCCTGGCGCGCCCGGCGCCGGATTCCTTCGCCGACCTCGCGAACCAGCTTCTGCCGACGGTGGTGAACATCGCCACCACCGAGACTCTCAAGCCGAACGCCCAGGCCGACCAGTTCACCGACCTGCCGCAGGATCCCGAGCTGCAGAAGCTGTTCAAGGGCCTGCTCGACAAGGACAAGAACCTGCCGCGCAAGGTGACGTCGCTGGGCTCCGGCTTCGTCATCGATCCCTCGGGCCTGATCGTCACCAACAACCACGTCATCGACGATGCCGAGCAGATCACCGTCACCCTCAACGACGGCACCAGCCTTCCCGCGAAGGTGGTGGGGCGCGACGAGAAGACGGATCTGGCGCTCCTGCGCGTCAAGCCGCCCAGGCCTCTGCCGGCGGCGCATTTCGGCGATTCCAACAAGGCGCGGGTGGGCGACTGGGTGGTGGCCATCGGCAATCCGTTCGGCCTGGGCTCGACCGTAACCGCCGGCATCGTCTCGGCCCGCAACCGCGACATCGCCGCCGGGCCCTACGACGACTTCATCCAGACCGACGCGCCGATCAACCGCGGCAATTCCGGCGGCCCGCTGTTCGACATGGACGGCAACGTCATCGGCATCAACTCGGTGATCTATTCGCCCAGCGGCGGCTCGGTCGGCATCGGCTTCGCCATCCCCGCCAACATGGCGCGCGATGTCATCGGCCAGATCGAGCGCTATGGCTCGCCGCGCCGGGGCTGGATGGGCGTGCGCGTGCAGAGCGTGACGGACGACATCGCCCAGGGCATGGGCCTGGCGCAGGCCAACGGCGCATTGGTGGCGGAGGTGACGCCGGGCGGTCCCGCGGCAAAGGCGGGCATCCAGCCGGGCGACGTGATCCTGTCGTTCGACGGCAGGCCCGTGGCGGATTCGCGCGCGCTTCCCCGCGTGGTCGCCGACACGCCCGTGGGCAAGACCGCCGACGTCCAGTATGTGCGCAACGGCTCCAGGCAGAGTGCGCACGTCGTGGTCGCGAAGCTCCAGGACGACGACCCGTCCGGCGACGGCAAGCCGCAGGCGCCCGAGCCGGCCAGGCCCGTGGGCAAGCTGCTGGGCTTCTCGCTCTCCACGCTCGACGGCGCCTCCCGCGCCAAATACCACGTGCCGGCCGACGTGCAGGGCGTGCTGGTCACGGGCGTCGAGCCCGACAGCCAGGCGGGCGAGAAGAATTTCCGTCCCGGCGACGTGATCGTGACGATGCAGAACCAGCCCGTGCGCACGCCCGACGACGTGTCGCGCCGCATCGACGCCGATACCAGATCCGGCAAGAAGATCGAGATCCTGCTTGTCAATCGCGAGGGCAATGCGACCTACGTGCCCATGCATCTGGACGCGGACGACTGATCAGCCGTCCACGATCTCCGCGTCACAATAGCCCTGAAGATAGAGCAGCGACCTGAGATCGGCGCGATCGATGCGTGCCTTCGCGGCCTCCGCCACGACCGGCTTGGCGTGCCAGGCCACGCCCAGGCCCGCGCGCGCCAGCATGGCGAGATCGTTGGCGCCGTCGCCCACGGCGAGCACGTCGTCATGCACGAGCTCGAGGTCCATGACGGCCTTCTCCAGCGCCGCGCGCTTCGCCTCGCGCCCGAGGATCGGATCGCCGACCTCGCCCGTGAGCGCTTCGCCGTCGTGCAGCAGGGTGTTGGACTGATGGGAGTCGAATCCGGCCTCGCGCGCCACGCGGGCGGTGAAGAACGTGAATCCGCCGGACACCAGCAGCGTCCTGGCGCCATGTGCCTTCATGGTCGCTACCAATGCGCGGGCGCCCGGATTGAGCCGCACCCGTTCCGTCCAGGTGCGTTCCAGCGCCGAAATGGACAACCCCTTCAGCAGCCCGACCCGCTCGCGCAGCGCGCCCTCGAACGCGATCTCGCCGCGCATCGCGCGCTCGGTGATGGCGGCGATCCGCGGCTTGAGGCCCGCCATGTCCGCCAGCTCGTCCAGGCATTCGCACGAGATGATGGTGGAATCCATGTCCGCGACGAGGAGCTTCTTGCGCCGGTTGGCCGAAGGCAGCGCGTTGACGTCGGCCGCGGGCGCCAGGCGCCGCGCGGAGGCCAGCACGGCGGCCGGATCGCCCGCGAACGGAATCTCCCAGGCCGCGGGCGCCAGCACGCGCGGCTCGCCTCGATGCGGCAGAGCCTGTAGAAGCCCGTCTGGCGCCGCGCCCGCCACGACGAGGACGTGAGGAAATTCGTGCAAGGCTTCCGGCCATGAGTTGGGACGCGGTGCTTATCGCAGGGCCCACCGCGAGCGGCAAGTCGGCCGCGGCGCTGGCGCTGGCGGCGCGCATCGGCGGCGCGATCGTCAATGCCGATTCCATGCAGGTCTATGCGGAGGTGCGCATCCTGACCGCGCGGCCTTCGGACGACGACATGGCGCGCGCGCCGCATCTGCTTTACGGCCAGGTGAGCGTGCGCGAGCCCTATTCCGTGGGACGCTACCTGGCGGACGCCGCGCGCGCGCTGGCCGAGGTCCGCGCCATGGGCCGGGTGCCGGTCTTCGTAGGCGGCACGGGGCTTTACTTTTCCGCGCTGACGGAAGGCATCGCCGAAATTCCCTCCGTGCCGGCCTCCGTGCGGGACGCCGTGGCGGCGCGACGCGCGGCGATCGGGCCGGACGCGTTCCATGCCGAGCTCTGCGCCCGCGATCCGGATAGCGCGGCGCGCCTGCGCGCCGGCGACACGCAGCGCACGCTGCGCGCCTATGAGGTGTCCGAGGCGACGGGTCGGCCGCTGTCCTGGTGGCAGACCCGGATGGGCACGCCGCTGCTGCACGGCATGGCGCTCCGGCGCCTTGTCGTCATGCCGCCGCGCGAGGCGCTCCATGCCCACATCGATGCCCGCTTCGACGGGATGCTGGCGCGGGGTGCCCTGGAGGAGGCGGCCGCGCTGCCCCGGATCGATCCGGGTCTTCCCGCCGCGAAGATCCTGGGCCTGCGCGAATTGCGGGCCGTGCACAAAGGCGAGATGACCCTTGCCCGGGCCGCCGGGCTGGCCAAGACCGCCACGCGCCAATATGCCAAGCGGCAGATGACCTGGATCAGGAACCGCATGAAGGATTGGACGCCCATGCAGGACACCGCATGAAGACCTACACCGCACAGGACGCCGATCTCGCGCTCGTGCGCGGCCGGAAGATCGCCGTGATTGGCTATGGCAACCAGGGCGCCGCGCATGCGCTCAATCTGCGCGACAGCGGCGTGACGGACGTCGCGATCGGCGCGCGCCCCGGCGCCAGCGCGGACCGTGCGCGGGCGGCGGGCTTCGCGGTCGCGGAGAATGCGCAAGCCGTGAGGAATGCGGATGTCGTCGTGCTGGGCGCGCCGGATGAGAAGCTCCCCGGGATCTACGCGCGCGATATCGAGCCGCACATGAAGCAGGGCGCGGCGCTGCTGTTCATCCACGGCTTCGCGCTGCATTACGGATTCATCGCGCCGCGCGCGGATCTGGACGTGATCCTGGTCGCACCCGCCGGTCCCGGCTCCTCGCTCCGCGCCAACTACACGCGCGGCGAAGGATATATCGGCCTCTTCGCCGTGCACCGGGACGCGAGCGGGCAGGCGAAACGGATCGCGCTCGCCTACGGCGCCGCCATCGGCGTCGGCGCCGGCATGATCGAGACCGATTTCCGGGAGGAGACGGAGACCGACCTCTTCGGCGAGCAGGCCGTGCTCTGCGGCGGCTCCGCCGAGCTTGCGCGCGCCGCTTTCGAGACGCTGGTCGAGGCCGGCTATGCGCCGGAACTCGCCTATTTCGAGTGCCTGCATCAGCTGAAGCTGCTGGTCGACCTGATGCACACCCGCGGCATCGCCGGCATGTACCAGGCGATCTCCAACACGGCGGAATACGGCGCCTATCGCACCGGCCCGCGCATCGTCGACGCCCATGTCCGCGAGGAGATGAAGCGCGTGCTGGCGGACGTCCAGTCCGGCCGCTTCGCCCGCGACTGGATGGACGAGAGCGCGGACGGCGGCGCCGGAATGGCCAAGCTCCGCGCCAAGGCCGCCGCCCACCCCATCGAAACCGTCGGCGAGCGCCTTCGCGCCATGATGCCGTGGCTGTCGAAGCGCGAGTGACGCCGCGCAGGAGGATGCCCTTCGTCCGGTTCCTCGACCGGTGCAATTGTGCTTGAAATGCGGCCACGCAACCGCAAGTGAACGGGCCGAACCGATGCGCCTCGGCACACCGCTGTCTCCTTCCGCGATCAAGGTCATGCTCCTCGGCTCCGGCGAATTGGGCAAGGAGGTCGTGATCGAGCTTCAGCGGCTGGGCGTGGAGACCGTCGCGGTCGACCGCTATGCCGATGCGCCGGCGCAGCAGGTGGCCCATCGCGCCCATGTCATCGACATGACGGACGCCGCCGCCCTGCGCGCGCTGGTGGAGAAGGAGCGGCCGCATCTCATCGTGCCCGAGATCGAGGCCATCGCCACCGACGAGCTCGTGCGCATCGAGGCGGACGGGCTCGCAACCGTCATCCCCACCGCGAAGGCGGCCCACATCACCATGAACCGGGAGCGCATCCGCCGGCTCGCCGCTGAGGAGCTGAAGCTGCCCGCCTCGCCCTACGCCTTCGCCGCTTCGCTGGAGGAGCTTCAGGCCGCTATTGATGGAAAAGGGGGCGACGGCGGGATCGGCTTCCCTTGCTTCGTCAAGCCGGTGATGTCCTCCTCCGGCAAGGGGCAATCCCGCCTCAGGAGCCGGGAAGATGTGGCCGGGGCCTGGGACAAGGCGCTGTCCGCCGGGCGGGTGAAGCAGCCGCGCGTGATCGTGGAGGGCGAGGTCAGGTTCGACTTCGAGATCACCCAGCTCACCGTGCGGGCCATGGACGGGACCCATTTCTGCGCGCCGGTCGGCCACGTCCAGGTCAATGGCGACTATGTGGAATCCTGGCAGCCCCAGCCCATGAGCCCCGCCGCCCTCGCCAAGGCCCGCGACATGGCCGGCGCGGTGACCGGCGCGCTGGGCGGCTTCGGCATCTTCGGGGTGGAACTGTTCGTCCGGGGGGACGAGGTCTGGTTCTCCGAGGTCAGCCCCCGGCCGCACGACACGGGTCTGGTCACCCTGGTTTCCCAGTTCCAGAGCGAATTCGCGCTCCACGCCCGGGCCATCCTGGGCCTGCCGGTCTCGACGGCGCTCAAGGCGCCCGGCGCGTCCGCCGTCATTTATGGCGGGATGGACGCCCGGGGGATCGCCTTCGACGGGGTGGGCGAGGCGCTCGCCGTTCCCGAAACGGAACTGCGCCTGTTCGGCAAGCCGGAGTCCTACCTCAAGCGCCGCATGGGGGTGGCCCTGGCGCGCGGGACGGATGTCGCCGAGGCGCGCGCCCGGGCCAACCGGGCCGCGGCGCTGGTGCGCCCCGTGGCGGGCCGCTGAGCGCCCCCGCCGCACGGGATTTTCTTCGCCGGAACAGGGCCTTGGCCTTGCGCCGAAAAGCCGAAGCGTCCTACAAGTTCCGCGGCGAGGTCGAAGGCGCGGCGATGCGCTTCGTCAAGGTTAGCGATCGTAAAATTGGCTGAAGAAGCGAACATAGGTCGCTGACGGAGGGCGCGCGCTCTTCGGCGGGTACGGCATTTGCAAGCTTCCGGTCGGGAAAGGAATGTCTGAATGTTCGGCGGTCTCCTCGGCATGCTGTCGAGCGACATGGCAATCGATCTCGGTACGGCGAACACGCTCGTATACGTCAAGGGGCGCGGCATCGTGCTGAACGAGCCGTCGGTGGTCGCCACCATGATGAATCGCGGCGGCAAGAAGTCCGTGCGCGCGGTGGGCAACGACGCCAAGATGATGCTCGGCCGCACGCCGGGAAACATCGAGGCGATCCGTCCCATGCGCGACGGCGTCATCGCCGATTTCGAGATCGCGGAGGAGATGATCAAGCACTTCATCCGCAAGGTCCACAACCGCCGCTCCTTCGCCAATCCGATGATCATCGTCTGCGTGCCCTCCGGCTCCACCGCCGTCGAGCGCCGCGCAATCCAGGAGTCGGCGCTGTCGGCGGGCGCGCGCCGCGTGTTCCTGATCGAGGAGCCGATGGCGGCGGCGATCGGCGCAGGCCTTCCGGTGAGCGAGCCCACGGGCTCCATGGTCGTCGACATCGGCGGCGGAACGACGGAAGTGGCGGTGCTCTCGCTCGGCGGCATCGTCTATTCGCGCTCGGTGCGCGTGGGCGGCGACAAGATGGACGAGGCGATCATCGCCTATATCCGCCGCCACCAGAATCTGCTGATCGGCGAAGCCTCGGCCGAGCGCATCAAGAAGGAGATCGGCTCGGCCGCGCCGCCGCTGGAAGGCAACGGCGTCACGCTCGAGATCAAGGGCCGCGACCTGCTGAACGGCGTGCCCAAGGAAATCACCATCACCCAGCGTCATATCGCCGAAGCATTGTCGGAGCCTACTTCCGCCATCGTGGAGGCCGTGAAAGTGGCGCTGGAAGCGACGCCGCCGGAACTGGCGGCGGACATCGTGGACAAGGGCATCGTGCTGACGGGCGGCGGCTCGCTGCTCGCCAATCTCGACCAGGTCCTGCGCGAGGAGACGGGCCTTCCGATCTCCATCGCCGACGATCCGCTGAGTTGCGTCGCCCTGGGCACGGGCAGGGTGCTCGAGAACGCCAAGGTCATGCGTCACGTCCTTTCGACCGCTTTCTGAGCGGCTCGCGTAAAGAGTTCGGTCATGGCGAACGGCACCTGGAAGATCGCACGCGGCAAGGGCAGCGCCCAGTTGTCGATGGCGATCCTTGCGGTGCTCGCGGTGGGCCTGGTGGTCCTCGGCAAGGCGCAGTCCCAGCTTTTCGACCGCGCGCGCGCCTATTATTCCGACGCCATCGCGCCTTCGCTCAAATCCGTCGGCAAGCCGTTCGACGGCGTCGCCAACTGGTTCGGCGGCGTCGGCCACTTCTTCGACGTCTACCAGGAGAATCTGCGCCTGAAGGCGGAGGTGGCCGAACTCAAGAAGTACCAGGCCGAGAAGCAGGTGCTCAACGCCCGCATCCAGCGCTATCAGCTTCTGCTCAACGCCGTTCCGGATCCGGCGCAGGAATCCATCACCGCGCGCGTCATCGGCCGCGACAATCGCCCGTTCCTCGACACGCTGATCCTCGACGCCGGCAAGAGCCGCGGCGTCAAGCCGGGCGAGGCGGTGGTCGATCTGCGCGGCATGCTCGGGCGGGTGTTCCTGACCGGCGATCACACCTCATGGGTGATCCTGCTGACCGATCTCAACAGCCGCGTGCCGGTGGTGGTCGAGCCGGGCAACATGCAGGCGATGCTAACGGGCGACAATTCGGGCCAGCCTTCGCTGCAGCCCATGCAGCAGGGCGCGCAGATCAAGGAGGGCAGCCAGGTCGTCACCTCGGGCGACGGCGGGCTCCTGCCCAACGGCGTGCCGGTGGGCACCGTGGTGTGGGATGGCTCGGACTGGCGCGTGGCCCTCCTGGCCGACGCCTCCTCCGCGGACGACGTGCGCGTGGTCGATCTCAAGCAGCCGCCCGAGCAGCCGCCGGCCGTCACGCCGAACGAACTGCCCGCGGTCGCCGCGGGCCTGGCGCCGCTCGCCACCAAGCCGCAGACGCCCGCCCAGGCGCCGCCGCCCAGCGCCAATTCCATGACCCCGCCGGGCACCTACGTCACGCCGCCTTCGCCCTACGCGATCCATCCGCCCGCCGCGCAGCAGGCCGCGCCCAAGCCCGCCGTGCCGGGCCAGCCCGCGCCCAATGCCGACAATTCCAACGACGACCAGGTGGACCAGTGAGATGTTCGACCGCCTGGACATATCCTTCAGCCGCAGCTTCGCCGCCGTCATCCCGTTCGGTTTCGCCATCCTCGGCGTGATCCTGTCCAACGCGCCGGTGTCGCTTCTGCGCGGCGCGGTGCCGCCGCCCATGTTCTCGCTGATGCCGATCTATTTCTGGTGCCTGGTGCGGCCCGATCTGATGCCGGCCTGGATCGCGTTTTTCATCGGCATGATGGAGGATTTCTTCTCCGGTGGCCCGCCCGGAATCTGGACGCTGTCCTATGTGGTGACCTACGCGCTGGTCGACCGGGAGCGCGACGCCTTCGCCGGCCTCTCGGGGCTGGGCGCGATCCTCGGCTTCGCCGCCGCCATGCTGGTGGCGACCGTCTGCGGCTGGCTCGTCGCGGCCTTCGTCTATGGCAGGCTGCCGCCGCTCTCGGTCCTGTCCATGCAGTTCGCCATGAGCGTGCTGTTCTACGTGCCCGTCGCGATGATCCTGGGGCGCGTGCATCGCAAATTCGTCGGCCCGCTCAGGAGCGATTTCTGATGCCGGTCTTCGATCGCAAGGACAAGAGCCGGTACGCGACGTTCACCCGCCGCACGCTGCTCATGACCGGCGCGATGGGCAGCGTGCTGGCGGTGCTGGCGGGGCGGCTCTACCAGCTTCAGATTCTCGAAGGCGAGGAATTCGCCACCCGCGCCGAGGACAACCGCGTGAGCGAGCGGCTGATCGCGCCGCTGCGCGGGCGCATCGTCGACCGCTTCGGCGTGGAGCTCGCCACCAACCGCAAGAACTATCGCGTGCTGCTGGTGCCCGAGCAGGCGGCGGAAGGCGTGGACGCCGCGCTCGACACCATTTCCCGGCTCATCGTGCTCGGCGAGCACGACCGCGAGCGCATCAAGCACGACGTCGCCATGAACAAGAAGTTCGTGGCCGTGACGGTGGCCGAGAACATGAGCTGGGAGGAGTTCGCGCGCGTCAACCTGCACCTTCCCTATCTCTCCGGCATGCAGCCCGACGTGGGCGAGACGCGCTCCTATCCCTTCGGCGACGAGATGTCCCACATCCTGGGCTACGTGTCTTCGGTCTCGGAGGCCGACAAGGCGCGGGACAGCGATCCGCTGCTGGACCTGCCGGGCTTCCGCATCGGCAAGGAGGGCATCGAGAAAGCCTTCGACGCGGAGGTGCGCGGCACCGCCGGCGCCAGCCGCGTGGAGGTCAACGCCTATGGCCGCGTCATCCGCGAGCTCGGCTTCAGGCCCGGCATCCCGGGCGACGATGTGTGGCTCACCGTCGACCAGCAGGTGCAGCACTACGCTTCGGAGTGCCTGGGGCAGGAGAGCGCGGCCTGCGCGGTGATGGACGTGGCCAATGGCGACGTGCTGGCGCTGGTCTCCACGCCGGGCTTCGATCCGAACCTCTTCAACGTCGGCATCTCGCGCACGCAGTGGGACGCGCTCAACGACAACGACCACAAGCCGATGCTGAACAAGGTGCTGCAGGGCGCCTATCCGCCGGGGTCGACCTTCAAGCCCGCCATGGCGATGGCGGCGATGGACAACGGGCTGGAGAACCTCGAGGTCGTCTGCACCGGCTCGCTCACCCTGGGCAACCACGAATTCCATTGCTGGAAGAAGGGCGGCCACGGCCGCCTCGACCTGAAGGGCGGCATCCAGCATTCCTGCGACGTCTTCTTCTATACCGTCGCCATGCACCTGGGCATCGACAGGATGCACGATGCCGCGATCAAGCTCGGCATGGGCCAGCCTACGGGCATCGAACTGCCGCACGAGAATGGCGGCTTCATCCCCAGCGCCGAATGGAAGATGCGCAAGTATCACGTGCCCTGGCAGCAGGGCGAAACGCTCAACACGGGCATCGGCCAGGGCTATGTGCTGGCGACGCCGCTGCAGCTCTGCACGGTCGCGGCGCGCATCGCGTCGGGCAACGCCGTCACCCCGCGGATCACCCGGGTGGTCGGCCGCGAGGCGCAGCAAAGGCCCGTGCTCAAGCGGCTGGATTTCTCCGACAAGGCGTTCACGACCGTGCAGCAGGGCATGGGCATGGTGGTGAACGATCCCGGCGGCACGGCCTATGCCTACCGCATCGCCGAGCCGGGCTACGAAATGGCCGGCAAGACGGGCACCGCCCAGGTGCGCGTCATCACCCAGGCCGAGCGCGAAAGCGGCGTGAAGAAGGACACCCAGCTTCCCTGGAAGCTGCGCGACCACGGTCTTTTCATCGCCTTCGCGCCGGTGCAGGCGCCGCGCTACGCCTGCTGCGTGGTGGTGGAGCATGGCGCGCTCGGCCATCCGCAGGTGCAGATGGCGCGCGACATCCTGCTGTTCACCCAGCAGCGCGACCCGGTGAAGATGCAGGCGGCCTATCCCCTCAACGCCGCCGCGCTCGACACCAATTCGGGAGGCGCGAACGGATGAGCTCGCGCCCCTATGCCGCCCAGCGCCGCGCCCTCTCGGTCAGCGAGAAGCTGCTCGAGATCAACTGGGGCCTGGTGCTGCTCATCGCGGTGATCGCCACGCTCGGCTTCGCGATGCTCTATTCGGTGGCCGGCGGGCACTTCCAGCCCTGGGCGCTGCCGCAAATGATCCGCTTCGTGGTCGGGCTGATCCTGCTCGTCGCCATCGCCATGGTGGATCTGCGGGTGTGGATGGCCGCCGCCTATCCGCTCTATGGCGTCGCGCTGGTGCTTCTCTTCGGCGTGGAGATCGCGGGCAAGATGGGATTGGGCGCCCAGCGCTGGATCGAGCTCGGGCCGCTGCAACTCCAGCCTTCGGAGCTGATGAAGATCGCGCTCGTGCTGGCGCTGGCGCGCTATCTCCACGGCCAGAGCGTGGAGGAGGTGTCACGGCCGCTGCGGCTGCTCATACCGCTGGGGATGATCGCGGTGCCGGTGGTCCTGGTCCTGCTGGAGCCCAATCTCGGCACGGCCACGATCCTGGCGCTGGACGGCACCTCGCTTCTCTTCCTCGCCGGGCTGTCCTGGTGGTGGATCGCGCCGACTTTCGCCGCGGTGGTCGGCGCGGTGCCGCTCGCGTGGCAGCACATGCACGACTACCAGAAGGCGCGCGTGCTGACCTTCCTCAATCCGTCCTCGGATGCGCTGGGCGCGGGCTGGAACATCAGCCAGGCGGAGATCGCCATCGGCTCGGGCGGCTTCGCCGGCAAAGGCTTCGGCCAGGGCACGCAGAGCCAGCTCGATTTCCTGCCCGAAAAGCATACCGATTTCATCTACACCAGCATCGGCGAGGAGTTCGGCTTCATCGGCTCCGCGGGGCTTCTGCTCCTGTTCGCGCTGGTGATCGGCTTCGGCATCCGCATCGCCATGGCCTCGCGCAGCCAGTTCGGCCGCCTCGTCGCCATGGGGCTGACGCTGAACTTCTTCTTCTACATCATGATCAACGCCGCCATGGTGATGGGGCTGATGCCGGTGGTGGGCATCCCCATGCCGCTGATCTCTTACGGCGGCACGGCGATGCTGACCGTGATGGTCGGATTCGGTCTCCTGATGAGCGTCCACGTTCACCGCCAGGTCGAAATCCCCAGGCATTCCGCGGGGTTGATGTAGGTTCTTCCGGCCCACAGGGCATTGGACAGGGCGGAAACCCTCTGCTATAGGCGCGGTCCCTTCGCGGCTCCGGAACGGGTGATTAGCTCAGTCGGTAGAGCAGCTGACTCTTAATCAGCGGGTCGCAGGTTCGATTCCTGCATCACCCACCAATCGCCCAAGGTATCCACCGCGCACAGCCGGGTCGGTGCAGCCATTCCCCGCCGGAGTTGCAATCCGCTTTGGCATCTTCCCGGCGGACGGCGGATGCTCTCGCAACTCATCATCGGTCGCAATCCGGTCACGTCGCGCGCGGCCACCAACGGCATCCGCGCGCGTCCAAACCGGAATCCCGGTCGATGGCGGGTCGCCTCATCGCGCTGCCGGAAATCCACAATCGCATGGCCGCGGATCGGCGGGCGGGACTTTTCCCCAGGCATCGCAGGTGATACACCATCCGGCACTTGGATCAGTCATGTCCGGGGGATTGTTGGGCAATTCCTGAGGGGCGAGCGCAGATGAACCGCACCTACCGGTTTCCCGCTGCTCCCGATTCTCCCGGGCGGCTTGTAAGTCTCCGGTTCAGGGACTATCCGCGCGGGGATATGCGCGCGCCACACAGCGAAACATGCGTGCCGCCGTTCCCGCGCGGCACCGGCACTCGAGGAGCATGACCATGGCCAATTACACCGTCGCGTTCTGGCAAGCCAACCAGGCGACGTTGGACAGCGGTCCTGACTTCAATATCCAGGACACGGCCGCGAACATCTCCGGTGCGCTCGACCAGCTCAACGGCGATGCGCACATAGATGCGATCGTCATCGCCGACAACGCGCCGGTCGATCTCGACGTCGCCCAGCTCACCGGTGACGCCGCCGCCATCGGCAAGCTGCAGAACGCGGATGCCTCCGCGGTCTCCCTCGTGGTGGAGGACACCGCCGCCAACATCGTGGCCGGACTGGGCACGCTGAATGTCGATTCCGAAGTCTCCTCCATCGTCATCACCGACAATCAGCCTCTCGTCATCTCGGTTGCGCAACTCCTCGCGAACAGCAGCGCCCTCAGCATCCTGGTCAATGGCAATGCCAGCGCCGCCACGCTGACGATTTCGGATACCGCGGCCAACATCGGCGCCAATTTCGCGACGCTGAACCAGCAGAGCGACGTCACCTCGATCGTCGTCTCGGACAACGCTCCGGTCACGATTACGGCCACGCAGCTGGTAAACGACACCGCCGCGCTGGGCGAGCTGGTGAACGCCAACCTGTCCGCCGCAACGGCGATCGTGAAGGACACGGCGGCAAATGTCGCCGCCAACCTCGACGCGATCCAGGCCGCGGGCGCGGTGGTGAGCTCGGTCGTGATCTCGAACAGCCAGCCGATGACAGTGACGGCGTCCCAGGTCGTCGGCGATGCCGGCGCCCTCGCCAAGGTCAGCAACAACAACGCCGGTCCGGTCACCTACAACGTGTCCGACACGGCGGCGCACGTCTCCGCCAATCTCGACGCCCTGCAGGCCGACTCGCATATCGGCACGATCACGGTCTCCGACAACGCGGCCGTAGCGGTAACCGTCGCGCAGATGGCGAGCGATGCCGGCGCGATCGGCGAACTCGTCAACGCCAACGCCTCTCCCTATACGCTGGCGGTCACGGACACCGCCGCCAACATCGATTCGGCCTTCGACGCTCTGGGCGGCAACATCCACGTTGCCAGGATCGTGGTGACGGACAGCGCCACCCATCGGGTCACCGTGACGGTGGCCCAGCTGACCGCGGATTCGGCGGCGATCGCCGTCCTGTTCCAGGCCGATGGCACCACGCCCGCCAGCGTCACGGTGGTCGATACGGCCGCGCATATCACCGTCGCGCTGAACAGCATCGACGCCAACGGCCATGTCGGCCGCATCGACGTCTCCGACAGCGCCACCCAGCAGGTGAATGTGACGGTCGCGCAGCTGACCAGCGACGCGGCCGCGCTCGCCAAACTCTTCCAGGCGGACGACGCGACGGCGGCGCATGTGACGGTGGACGATACCGCCGCGCACATCTCCGCCGCCTTCGACGCGTTGAGCGCCAATGCCCAGGTCGACAAGATCGTCGTCTCCAACCAGGGCACCCATGAGGTCAGCGTCAAGGTGGCCCAGCTGACGACCGATGCGGCCGCGCTCGGCGAGCTCTTCAAGGCGGATGGAACCACGCCCGCCCATGTGGCGGTGACCGATACCGCCGCACACATTTCCGCGGCGCTCGATGCGCTCAGCGCCAACGCCCAGGTCGACAAGATCGTGATCTCGGACAGCGCCGGCCACGCCGTAGGCGTCACGGTGGCGCGGCTGACGTCCGATGCGAGCGCGCTGGGCGAACTGTTCCTCGCCGACGGCGTCACCCATGCCACCGTCGCGGTGAAGGACACGGCGGCAAACATCAGTGCCGCGTTCGATGCCCTCAACGGCAACACCCAGGTCGACAAGATCGTCGTGACCGACAGCGGCAGCAACGAAGTCGTGGTCACCGTCACCCAGCTTTCGAGCGACACCGCGGCGCTGGGCGAGCTGTTCCTCGCGAACGGCGCGACGCATGCGCATGTCGAGGTCTCGGACACCGCCGCCAACATTTCCGCCGCGATCGACGGCCTGAACGGCAATTCCCAGGTCGACTCCGTCGTCATTTCCGACAATGCGGCGCTCGCCCTGAACGCCTCGCAGGTGGCCGACGACACCGTCGCCCTGGGCGAGATCGTCAACCAGAACGCCACCTCGGTGTCGATCCACGTGTCCGATGCCGCCGGCGCGATCTCGAGCAATCTCGATGCGCTCCAGGCCAACGGTCACGTCACCAGGATCGTGGTGACGGACAGCGGCTCGAACGAAGTCGTCGTCAGCGTCGGGCAGCTCACCGGCGACGCCACCATGCTGGCCGAACTGTTCAAGTCGGACGGAACCACGCCCGCCACCGTGACGGTGTCCGACACGGCGGCGCACGTCACCGCGGCGCTCGACGCCCTCAATGGCAACGCGCAGGTCGACAAGATCTACGTTTCGGACAGCCCCACCGACGTCACCGTCACAGTCGCGCAGCTGGCCAGCGACGCCACCGTGATCGGCGAGATCTATTATCCTCCCATCGGCGGCAACACGCACGCCGAGATCGCGGTCTCGGACACCGCGGCGCATATCCAGGCCGACTTCGACAGCCTCAGCGGCAACCTCCAGGTGAACAAAATCGTCGTGTCCGACAGCGGCTCCAGCAAGGTCGTCGTCACCGTTGGGCAACTCGGCAGCGACGCCGCCGGGCTCGCCAAGCTGTTCAATTCCGATGGCACGACGCCGGCGCAGGTGGTCGTGGCCGACACCGCCGCCAAGATCACGACGGCGCTCGACAGCCTGAGCGGCAATTCCCAGATCGCGAGCATCACGGTCAACGACAGCGCGACCAATCAGGTGGTCGTGAAGGTCGCCCAGCTCGCCGGCGACGCCCATGCGCTCGCCGAGCTGTTCCAGGCCGACGGCACGACACCCGCGCCGGTGACGGTGAAGGACAGTGCCGCCCATATCTCGTCGGCGCTGGACGCTCTCAGCGCCAACGGCCAGGTCGACAAGATCATCGTCTCCAACAGCGGCTCCGCCGCGGTGACCGCCACGGTGGCGCAACTTACCGGCGACGCCGCTGCGCTCGCCGAGCTGTTCCAGGCCGACGGCACGACCCCGGCGCACGTCACGGTGAAGGATACCGCCGCGCACGTATCCGCCGCGCTGGACGGCCTCAACGGCAACAGCCAGGTCAACAGGATCGTCGTGACCGACAGCGGCAGCCATGCCGTCACCGTCACGGTCGCGCAGATCGCGAGCGATGCCGCGGCATTGGCAGAGCTCTTCCAGAGCGACGGAACGACGCCGGCGCATGTCACGGTCAACGACACGGCCGCGAGCATTTCGGCGGCGCTCGACAGCCTCAGTCCCGATGCCCAGGTCAACAAGATCGTGGTGTCCGACAGCGCCACGAACGAAGTGGCCGTGACGGTCGCGCAGATCACCGGCGATGCCGCCGCGCTCGCCGAGCTGTTCCAGGCCAACGGCGCGACGGCCGCCCACGTCGCGGTGCGCGACACCGCCGGTCACATCGCGGCGGCCTTCGATGCCCTCAACGGCAACGGCCAGGTCGACAAGATCGTGGTCGGCGACAGCGGCTCGTTCGAGGTCACGATCTCCGCTGCCCAGGCCGCCTCCGACACCGCCGCGCTGAGCGAGCTGTTCCAGGCCGACGGCGCGACGCCCGCGCACGTCGCGGTTTCCGATACCGCCGCGAACGTCTCCGCAGCGATCGACGCCCTGAATGGCAACGGTCACGTCGACAAGATCGTGGTCAGCGACAGCGCCACCGGCGAGGTCACGGTCTCCGCCGCCCAGGCCGGCGCGGACTCGATCGCTCTGGGCGAGCTGTTCCAGGCCGACGGCGCGAGCCCCGCGCATGTCAAAGTGTCCGACAACGCGGCAAACATCTCCGGCGCGTTCGATGCGCTCAACGGCAACGGTCACGTCGACAAGATCGTCGTCAGCGACAGCGCCACGCACGAAGTCACGATCGCCGTCGGGCAGGCCGCGGCGGACGGGACGGCGCTCGGCGAACTCTTCCGGGCCGACGGCACGACGCCCGCCCATGTCGCGGTGTCGGACACGGCCGCGGCCATCTCCGGCGGCTTCGATGCGCTCAATGGCAACAGCCATGTCGACAAGATCGTGGTCAGCGACAGCGCCAGCAACGAAGTGGTGATTTCCGCATCGCAGGCCGGCGCCGACGTCACCGCGCTCGGCGAGCTGTTCCAGGCCGACGGCACGACGCCGGGTCACGTCGAGGTCCTCGACACGGCGGCGGACATTACCGCCACCCTGGACAACCTCAGTGCCAACGCCAGCGTCGACAAGATCGTGGTCTCGAACAGTGCTTCGGCGGCGGTCGCCGTCACCGTGGCGCAGCTGACGGGCGACGCAGTCGCGCTCGCCGAGCTGTTCCAGGCGGACGGCACGACGCCGGCGCATGTCACGGTCGCCGATACCGCCGCGCATATCTCCGCGGCCATCGACGGCCTTGCCGGCGACAGCCAGGTCGACAAGATCGTCGTCGGCGACAGCGGAAGCAACAACGTCAATGTGAACGTGGCGCAGGTGACGTCCGATGCCGCGGCGCTGGCCGAGCTGTTCCAGGCCGACGGCACGACGCCGGCGACCATCACCGTCACCGACACCGCCTCTCACGTTTCGGCGGCGCTCGATGCGCTGAACGCCGACGGCCAGGTCACGCGCATCGTGATCTCCAACAACGCGGCGATCACGGTCACCGCGGCCCGGGCGGCGCACGACACGCAGGCGCTGTCGGAGCTGGTGAACGCCAACGCCACGCCCGTCACGCTGAACGTGTCGGACAAGGCCGCGAACATCGTCCAGTATCTGGACGCGCTCAATGCGATTTCCAACATCAGCCAGATCGTCATCTCCAACAACCTGCCGCTGACGCTGACGGCCGCGGAGGTCGCCGACGACCAGGTCGCGCTCGGCAAGCTGGCAAACAAGAATGGCTCGGGCGTCATCATCAATGTGGTCGACACCGCCGCCAATATTTCCGCGCATCTCGACGCGTTGAACGCCACCAACGATCTGTCTTCGGTCACTGTGTCCGACAGCGCGCCGATCACCGTCACCGTGGCGCAGATCGCCAGCGACTCCGTGATCCTGTCGGAGCTGCAGAACCAGAATGGCTCGCCCATCGTGCTGACGGTGGAGGACACCGCCGCCAATATCCTGGCCAACATCGCCTCGCTGCAGCAGAACGCCCAGATCACGGCCATCGTGATCTCCGACAACGCGCCGCTGACGCTGTCGGTCGCGCAGCTTTCCGCCGATGCCGGCGCGCTGGCCGAGATGTCGAACGCCAACGGCCAGCCCTATGCGCTGATCGTCTCCGACAATTCGACCCACATCTCAAACGCGCTGGATGCGCTCAACGGCAACAGCCACATCGCCTCGATCGTGGTGACGAACAACGCCTCGCTTACCGTCACGGTGGCCAGGATCGCCAGCGACGCGACCGCGCTGTCCAAGGTCGTGGACAAGAACGGCAACCCCTACACGCTGACGGTGTCGGACACCGCGGCCCACATCTCGGCCGGGCTGGACGGCCTCAGCGCCAACAGCCATGTCACCAGGATTGTCGTCAACAACAGTGCCGGCCATGAAGTGACCGTGACGGTGGCGCAGCTGACCGGCGACGCCACGGCGCTCGGCGAGCTGTTCCAGGCCGACGGCGTCACGCCGGCGCGCGTCGCGGTGACCGATAGCGCCGCGAACATCACCGCGGCGTTCGACAGCCTGAACGGCAACACCCAGGTCGACAAGATCGTCGTCACCGACAGCGCCAGCGCCCAGGTCAGCGTCACGGTCGCGCAGCTGACGTCGGACGCGACGGCTCTCGGCGAGCTGTTCAAGGCGGACGGCGCGACGCCGGCTACCGTCACGGTGGCCGACACCGCGGCCAACGTCACGGGCGCGCTGAACAGCCTGAACGGCAACGCCCAGGTGACGAAGATCGTGGTGTCCGACAGCGCCACGAACGAAGTCACCGTCACTGTGGCGCAGCTCACGAGCGATGCCGCGGCGCTCGCCGAGCTGTTCCAGGCGGATGCGGCGACGCTGGCCAGCGTGGAGGTCATCGACACCGCGGCCAACGTCACCGCCGCGCTCGATGCCCTGAACGGCGACGGCCAGGTTGCTTCCATCGTCGTGTCCGACAGCGGCTCGAACGAGGTGATCGTGACGGTTGCCCAGATCGGCAGCGACGCCGCCGCGCTCGCGAAGATGTTCCAGTCCGACGGCGACGACCTGGCGCATGTGAAGGTGAACGACACCGGCGCCCACGTCTCGGCGCATTTTGATCTCCTGAACAGCGACAGCCAGGTCGATTCGATCGTCGTTTCCAACAATGCCGCGCTGAACCTCAGCGCGGGCCAGGTGGCGGGCGATCTGGTGGCGCTGGCCGAAACGGTCAACCAGGACGCCAGCCCCATCGTCATCGACGTCAGCGACACGGCCGCCGCGATCTCGACGAACCTCGACGCGCTGCAGGCCAACGGCCATGTCGCCAAGGTCGTCGTCTCCGACAGCGGCAGCCACGAGGTCAGCGTCAGCGTCGCGCAGCTCACCGGCGACGCCACGGTCCTGGGCGAACTGTTCCGGTCGGACGGCACCACGCCGGCCTCCGTCGCGGTGTCCGACACCGCGGCGCATGTCAGCGCGGCGCTCGACAGCCTGAACGCCGACGCCCAGGTCGACCACATCGTGATCTCGGACAACGCTGCGGTTTCGCTCAGCATCGCCCAGCTCACCGGCGACTCCACGGCGCTGGGCGAGATGATCGACCAGAACGGCGCGGCCGTGAGCCTCGACGTCGTCGATACCGCGGCACACATCGCGGCGCATCTCGACACGCTGGAGGCGAACACCCAGATCAGCACCGTCACCGTGTCCAACAACGCGCCCGTCGTCCTCACGGTCGCCAAGGTGGTCAACGACCCGGACGTCATCGCCGCGCTGATCAACGCCAACGGCACGGCGGCCAGCGTCACGGTGTCCGACACGGCCGCCAACATCGCCGCCAACATCGCGACCTTGAACGCGCAGTCGCAGGTCACCTCGATCGTCATCTCCAACAACGCGACGCTGCAATTGACGGCGGCGCAGCTGGCGACCGACACGATCGCGGTGGGCGAGCTGAGCAATCAGGACCTGAGTTCGGTCTCGATCAGGGTCAAGGATACCGCGGCCAACATCGCGGCGAATTTCGGCGCCATCCAGGCGGCCGACTCCGTCGTCACCTCCGTCGTGATCTCGAACAACGCCGCGGTCGCGCTGACCGCTTCGCAGGCGGTGAGCGACACGGCGACGCTGGCCAAGCTGGTCGACAACAACGGTTCGCCCTATTCGCTCACCATCCTCGACACGGCGGCGAACATCGGCGCCAATTTCGATCAGCTGGAGGGCAACGTGTCGCATATTGGCGCGGTGACGTTCACCGATGCGGGCACGCCGACCCTGACGCTGACTCAATCGCAGGCGACGGCGGATGCGAGCCTGCTGGCCAGGATCACCAACGCCTACGACCTCACGGTCACCGGCGTGACCGGCCAGCCTTACACGAGCTACACGAATTTCTACGCCGCCGGGGACGTGCTGAACTACTCCACCCAGTTCAATACCGACGGCTCGATCACCGACCACGTCTTCGCCAGCGGGCTCTCGCTCACCGGCACGGCCAACAACGACGCCTTCTTCTTCACCAGCGGCACGAACGAGCACGTCGTCGGCGGCGCCGGCAACGACTCGTTCCACTTCCTCGGCAACTTCGCCGCCAACGACCAGATCAATGGCGGCGCGGGCACCGACTCTCTGGCGCTGAATGGTGACTATACCGGCGGCAACGCCCTGGTCATGAACGCGTCGACGATGACGAATGTCGAGCGGTTGTCCTTCATCGCCGGCCACAGCTACGACGTGACGGAGAACGACGGCAATCTCGCCGCCGGCCGCACGCTCATCGTCAATGGCGGGACGCTGGGGGCCGGCGACAGCCTGGTCTTCGACGGGAGCGCCGAAACCGATGGCAAGTTCAAGATCAGCGGTGGCGCCGGAAACGACGTTCTCACCGGCGGCGCCGGCAAGGACAACATCAACGCCGGTAACGGCACCAACACCATCCAGGGCGGCCTGGGCGCGGACTCGCTGACCGGCGGCAACGGCGCGGACACTTTCGTTTACGGCTCGGCGGCGGAATCCACCGGCGTCAACCGCGACACGATCCACGGCTTCGACGCGGCGACGGACTTCCTGGGCCTGCCTTCAGCGGTCACCGGCATCGATGCCACCGTGGCGTCGGGCACGCTGAGTGGCGGCCATTTCGACGCCAACCTCGCAGCCGCGGTGGGCGCTGGCCAGCTCGCGGCCAATCACGCCGTGTTGTTCACGCCGACGGCGGGCAATCTCGCGGGTCACACCTTCCTGATCGTCGATCTCAACGGCGTGGCCGGATACCAGTCCGGCGGCGACCTGGTCGTGGACGTGACGGGGGCGACGAACCTCGGCAGCCTGTCGGTCTCAAACTTCACCTGAGCCCCGCCCGCGCGCGGCCGCTGCCGGTTGCGCGCGGGTGCGTCCTGCGGTCGCGTTCGGCAAGGCGGAGCGGCCCGCCGTCGTGGAGCCGCGTCCTGTCACAAATCCTTCGCTTCGGTCGCCGTTGCGCCGCCTCCGGACGGCGAGCTATCGTTTTGGGATCGGAGCGGAGTTGCCAATGTCCCGTTTGGCCGGACCGGCGGTCTCGATTGTGGCATGCCTGATGGCCGGGCAGGCGCTTGCCGCGCAAACGATTCCCCCCGCCGCCGCGCGCGGGCACGTCGGCCAGCGGGTGACCGTGCAGGGCCGGGTGCAGGAGGCCTATCACCAGGGTGGATCGGGCGCGACCGTGATGAAGATGGATGGCGAGAACGGATTCGTGGCCATCTTCTATACCGACAGCGACGGCCTCTATCCGGATCCGGACGACCTCGAGGGGCACACGGTGTCCGTCACCGGCGAGATCCAGATCGACCGCGGGCAGCCGGAAATGATCCTCACCTCGCCCGGCCAGATCAAGATCGACCGCTGACGGCCGGTCCGCGCCTTGCATCGCATCGCCCAGCCCCACGCGGCTGACCCAAATCGGGACGGCGCGCGCTTAGCGGAACCTTAAATCCGGCTTGCGAAACTCAAGCCGGGATCGGTGGTGCCATGTCCAGACTTTCCGCCTTCTTCGCCGCGCTTGCGCTCGTGGCGACGGCTTCGGCCGCCGCCGCGCAGGACGTGTCCAGCACCTACCGGCTCGGCACGGGCGACAAGGTGCGCGTCATCGTCTATGGCGAAGACGATCTCGGCGGCACCTTCGAGGTGGACGGCAACGGCATGATCAGCCTGCCGCTGATCGGGCAGGTGAAGGCCACCGGCGAATCCGCGCCGCAGCTGGAAGCGGCGATCATGTCCGCGCTCGCCGACGGCTATCTCAACAATCCGCGCGTGAACGTGGAGGTCACGGACTACCGCCCGTTCTACGTGCTGGGCGAGGTCAACCGGCCCGGCCAGTACGCCTATGTCAACGGCATGAGCGTGTTCAACGCCGTCGCGCTGGCCGGCGGCTATACGGGACGCGCCATCGAAAGCTCGGTCTGCATCCGCCGCTCCGGCGAGACCGAAGAGCAGTGCGTGGATACCGACGAGACCACGAAGATCCATCCCGGCGACATCGTGCGCGTGCCGTTGAGCCCGTTCTGGGCGGCGATGTCCGTCATCAGCCCGCTGACCGGGCTCGCCTATCTCAAAGGGGCGCTGTAGCCGCCGTCCGCGGCCGCGTCAGGTCCGCCCAGAAATTGTCCGCCCCGCGCGAAGCCGCGAGGCTGCCCAGCCTGTCCGCCCATAGCCGGTCGTTGCCGAAATCGCTCTTCCAGCTCCACAGGCGCTGCGTGTAGCGGTGCAGGGCGTGCTCTTTCGTGATGCCGATGGCGCCATGGACCTGATGGGCGACGGATGCCGCCACGTCCACCGCGCGGTTGGCGCGCAGTTTTGCCGCCGCGATCTCGAAGGACGCATCGCCACGATCCGCCGCGCGCGCCGCCGCCGCCGCTGCCGCGCCCACCGCCGCCGTTTCGCTCGCGAACACGGCCAACTGCTGCTGGATGGCCTGGAAATTGCCGATGGCGCGGCCGAATTGCTGGCGGGTCTTGGCGTGCTCGATGGTCATGGCCAGCATCGCTTCCATCGCGCCGGCGATCTGGCCGGCGCGCGCCAGCGCCCCCATCTGGGTGAAATTGTGCGCCTCCGCGGCGGGCCAGCGCGCCAGCTGGACGGTGGCGGTGCGGTAGGCGAGGGTGCCGCGCGGCTCGCCTGCCAGGTTGTTCCGCGTGCTGCGCGACACCGCGGACGCCGCGTCCAGGACCATCAGCCAGGCCTCGCCCATCATCTGCGTGCGGCCGAGGATGAGCGGCGCGCGGTCGTCCCACGGCACGTTGCGCAGCGTGCCGGTGAAGCCCGTGCTCTCGGACACCTCGCCCTCGGCCTGCGTCACGAACGTCACGGGTGCATCGCCGGTGGCCACGCCGCAGGCCGCGAGAATGCGGCTGCCGATGACGGTCTCGGCCACGGGCTGGGCCAGGGCGCCGAGACCGGCCTGGCGGAACACGGCCAGCGCGTCCTCCCACCCGCCGCCGAATCCGCCCGCGGCTTCCGGAACCATGACGTTGCAGAGGCCCGAGGCCGCGATGTCCGGCCAGCCCGCGCCATCCCGCCCCAGCACCTTCGCGGCGGTGTCCGCCAGCATGCTCCTAAGTTCGCTCATGGCGCCATTGTGGCCGCCGCGCCCGCGGGACGCAATTGTCCGGCGCCGGCCGAGCCTCTAGGGTCGGCGCCGGCGGAGGGCATCCATGCGATATCTGAAATATGGCGCGCTGGCGCTCGCGGTCGTGCTGGTGGCCGGCCTGGCGGGCGTCATCCTGGCCGACCGGCTGGCGCAGCCGGCGCCGCCCGACCCGGCGACGCTGATCGCGCGGGCGGGCGCCTACCACGCCCGCATCCTGCGCGACGATTTCGGCGTGCCGCATGTCTTCGGCCACAGCGATGCCGACGTCGCCTTCGGCTTCGCCTATGCCCATTGCGAGGACGATTTCGCCACCATCCAGGAGGTGACGCTGGCCACGCGCGGCGAACTGGCGGCGACCGAAGGCCCGGGCGCCGCCACGACCGACTATCTCGTGCATCTCATGCGGGTATGGGAGACGGTGAACGCCCGTTACGCCACCGACCTGCCGGCGGACGTGCGCCGCGTGGTCGAGGCCTATGCCGACGGCGTGAATTACTATGCGGCCCTCCATCCGGGCGCGGTGAAGCCGGGCCTGCTGCCCGTCACCGGCAAGGACATCGTGGCCGGGTTCGTGTTCAAGACGCCGTTCTTCTACGGCCTCGACAGCACGCTCAAGAAAGTGCTGGCGCCCGAAGCCGGCACGAAGAAGCTCCCCAGCGGCTCCAACGGCCTCGCCGTGGCGCCGTCCCGCTCGGCGGATGGCGCGACGCGGCTCCTGGTCAATTCGCACCAGCCTTATTCGGGGCCGGTGTCGTGGTACGAGGCCGTGCTGCAGAGCGACGAGGGCTGGCACGTCGCGGGCGGGTTCTTCCCCGGCTCCCCCTTCATGCTGCACGGCCACAACGAGCATTTGGGCTGGGCCAACACCGTCAACGAGCCCGACCTGGTCGACGTCTACCGCCTCACCGTCAATCCGAAGAACGAAGATCAATACCTGCTCGACGGCAAATGGCGCGATTTCCGGAAGGAGGATGCCGCCATCCGGGTGAAGCTCCTGGATTTGCCGATCTGGCCGCTGATGTGGACCGTCCATCGCGAGGTGCTGTTCAGCGAGCACGGCCCCGTGCTGCGCACCGATCACGGCGTCTTCGCGATCCGCTACGCGGGCATGGATGAAGTCCGCCAGGTGCTGCAGTATTACCGGCTCGACAAGGCCCGCAATCGCGACGAATGGCTTGCCGCGATGCGTCTGCAGGCGCTGCCCAGCATCAATTACATCTACGCGGACGAGACCGGCACGATCGGCTACGTCTACAACGGCCAGTTCCCGGTGCGCAAACCGGGCTTCGATTGGAAAGGCATCCTTCCCGGCGACCGCTCGGACCTGATCTGGCACGCCTATCTGCCGTTCGACAAAGTCCCGCAGCTCTGGCGGCCGGAATCCGGGCTGGTGTTCAACTCCAACAACACGCCTTTCCAGGCCTCGGTGGAGAGCGCAGCGGAGAAGGCCCGCGCCGCCGAGACCTCCGTTCCGGTTTCCGGACAGCCCGCGAGGCCCGGCCAGGATGCCCTCGATCCGGCCGCCTTTCCCGCCTGGATGGGCATCCAGACCAACATGACCAATCGGGCCTGGCGCGCGGAGGAAACCTTCGGCACCGACGGCAAGATCACCGCGCAGGCGTTTCACGACGACAAGTTCGATCTAGCCTACAGCGCGCGCTCCAGCCTGGCGCAGGAGATTGCCGAGGTCACGGCCATCGATCCCGGCAGGGATGCCGAACTGCGCCGGGCGCAGGCCATCCTGCGCAACTGGAACCGCAAGACGGACATCCACAATCGCGGTGCGGCGCTGGCCGTCGAGATGGGCCTCAAGGTGGCGCCCGTGGAGATGGACGGGCCGCGCAAGGAAGAGCCGCTGCCGGCGCTGCGCGAGGCGATGGCGGATCTCATGGCGCATTTCGGCCGCCTCGATCCGGAATGGGGCCAGGTCAACCGCTTCCGCCGCGGACATTACGACCTGCCCGTCGACGGCGGGCCCGACGTCTACCGCGCCGTCTACGGCAAGGAGCAGCCCGACGGTACCTTCACGGCGGTGGACGGCGACACTTTCATCATGTTCGTGACGTGGGACAGGAACGGACATCTGTCGTCGCAGTCGATCCACCAGTTCGGCTCCGCCACGCTGGACAGGACGTCGAAGCACTATGACGATCAGGTGAAGATGTTCGTTGCCATGAAGCTGAAGCCGGTGCTGTTCACCCGCGAGGAACTCAAGGGCCACATCGAGGCCGACTACGCGCCGGGCCAACCCCACCAGGAGAACTAGCATGCCGACTTCCAGCCTCTTCGACATTTCCGGCAAGACGGCCGTGATCACCGGCGGCTCGCGGGGCATCGGCCTGATGATCGCCCGTGGCTTCGTGGCGGCGGGCGCGAAGGTCTACATCACCTCGCGCGACGCAAAGGCGTGCGAGGCGGCGGCCGCCGAGCTCAACAACGCGGGGACCTGCGTGGCGATGGCGCACGATCTGGGCCGGACGGATGAGGTGCGCAAATTCGCCGCCGGGATCGCGGCGAAGGAAACCAAGCTCGACATCCTGATCAACAACGCGGGTGCCGCCTGGGCCGAGCCGTTCGGCAAGTATTCCGAGAAGGGCTGGGACAAGGTGATGGCGATCAACCTCAAGGCCGTGTTCACCCTCACCCAGGCGCTCTATCCGCTTCTCAAGGCGGCCGGCACGCCCGAGGATCCGGCGCGCGTGGTCAATATCGGCTCGATCGACGGCTTGCTGGCGCCCACGCTGGAGACCTACGCCTATTCGGCCAGCAAGGCCGCGGTGCATCACCTGACGCGCAACATGGCCAAGCATCTGGCGGGCGACAATATCAACGTCAATGCCATCGCGCCGGGGCCGTTCGAGACCAAGATGCTGGCGCCGGTGCTGGCAATGTCGCGCAAGGCCGTGGAGGCCGGCGTGCCGCGCGGGCGCATCGGCAGCGACGACGACATGGTGGGTGCCGCGATCTTCTACTGCTCGCGGGCCTCGTCCTATGTCACCGCCACGGTGCTGCCCGTGGACGGCGGAATCTCCGGCACGCCCTACACCTCTCTCGCCTGGGAAAACGGAATGTAGGGCGCCCCGCGGGTTCGGCAACGGAACCGCGATGGCGCGCGCGCATTCTCTCACCGAGCATCGAGAGGAGCGCCGCCATGCTGCGCTGGGCCTTCATCTTCCTGATTCTGGGGCTGATCGCGGCCGCGTTCGGATTCACCTCGATTGCCGGCGCATCGATCGGCATCGCGAAATTCCTGTTCTTCCTGTTCATCGCGGTCTTCGCCGTGATGCTCGTTCTCGGGTTCACCGTGGCACGGAAGGTCAGCGGGCCTTAGGGCGCCGCCGCTATTCCGGCAGGCGCGCGCGATAGCCTTCGACGGGCGCGTCGAGCAGGGGGCTCTCGGGGCTGTCCGGATTCGAGGCTTGCGCGATGAGGTTTTCAAGCCTTTCGGGCCAGTCCGCGGCGGGAGCCACGAATGTCTCCCGGAACCAGGGCATGTTGCGCTTGTCGAACACGGCGTTGCGCAGGAAGTCGATGGTTGCACGCACGGGCCACTTCCTGGCGGCGTCGCGCCGGTAGGAGATGAATATCGGCGCGTGGAAGCGGATTCCGATGTCGAGCGGGACAAACCCGGGATCGGCCAGCGGCGCGTAGCTCGGCAGCAGCGCGATGCCGGCGCCGTGCCGCACCGACTCCCCCAGGCAGGAACTGAGATTGGTGAACAGCGCCGTGCGGCGCTCGGCTTCGCCCCGCGTCCAGCTTGCCCATGTGCCGGTGTCGCCGAAATAAAGCCCCAGATCGAGAAGGCGATGCTGGATGAGATCCTCGGCCGACCGGGGTTCGCCATGCGCGGCGAGATACTGCCGGCTGGCGAAAGGAATGAAGTGCATCGTGCCGACGCGCATGGCCACGGGTTCGGCTTCCATGGGCTCGTAGTAATGCACCTGCACATCGAACAGCTCGCGCTTGTCGACGGCGGTGTCGTAGGAGCCGAACAGCTTGAGCTCCACCTTCGGGTAGCGGGCGAAAAACGGCGCGAGGAACCGTGTCATCCAGTAGGACGCGACGCCGTCCCCCATGAACGCCCGGCACTCGCCTTCGATCTGGGCGCTGTCCTGGGCGGCCGGCGTGGCGGCCCGGGTCAGCGCGAGCTGGGCGGCATTGGCGTCGTTGAAGATGCGCTGGCCTTCCTGGGTCAGCCGCGGGCCGCGGCGGTCGCGGTCGAACAGGCGCACGCCGATCGCCGATTCCAGCCGCATGAGCCTGCGGCTGACGGTGGGTTGCGTCATTTTCAGCTTGGTCGCGGCGCGGTTGAAGCTGCCGGCGCGGACGACCTCGAGGAAGACGCGAAAATCATCCCAATCCACGCCTTCGGGAATCAGTTGTTCATGGATATCCATATAAGCCAGCTGATTCATCGCAGTCCTCGGCGCGCAGCAGACGGTTACAAGATGGTTCATTTGTGGCGGTGCTGGTGCTTTTGTGTTGCAGCCGCTTAACTTGGAACAGATGATAAACATCGGCCTGCCGTGAAGTCAAACTAAAGAAAAATCAGTGAGTTAACCAAGAGTGCATGCGCGCTCCACGTGGGCCGCCCTTGCCGCCGGATGAAGCGGATTCCATCGAAAGGTACGCGGATTTCCGTTTGATTATGTCGTCACTTGAAAAGCTTTTCGGCCGCGCGGGAATGTGGCCCGCGTTTCGTTATGCAGATGCGTATATGTGCCGAAAATTAAGGCGGCGCATCCGTGCGCGCGACCGGGGCGGCCGTGTGCAGCCGCCCCGCGACTCTGCCCGTCGTCCGATCTATTTGTGGGCCGCGATGTCGTGCGCCCGGAATGTTCTTCTCCTTGGTGTGGCGCGCGCAGCGGTCGAGCACGAGGGCCTCCTTCGAAAGATCGCGGTGGCGAAGAGCTGAGGCGCGGCCGGGCGATCGGCAAGCCCCGCGGCCGTGGCCGGGTTGGAGGCGCCGTCAAATCCGCGTGCGGGTGGCTGGTTTGCGTCCCTGCAATATCGTCCGTGCGTGCCTGCGTCAGCCGGCGAAGGCCTCGGGGCGCCGCCGCGCGATGGCCCGCGCCGCGCCCACGATCGCGGAGGAAAGCGCGGCCATGTCGGCGGGCTGGCGCGGCCGCCAGACGTCCAGCAGCAGGGCCACGCGCATTTCTTCCGTCGTGTTCAGAACCTCATGGGGATAGGTGTCGTCCCACAACATGCATTCTCCGTCGCCCAGCCGGTGCGGCACGCCGTCGACCCACAGGATGGCGCCGGGGACGCCGTCGGCGCCGCGGGGCATCGACAGGCCCAGATGGAAGCGCAGGATTCCCCGGAACGGCCCGCGGTGGACGGGGATGTGCTTGCCCGGCGCCAGGTAGGAGAACGTGGCGGACAACACATCCGGGCATTCGCCCAGCAGCCGGGCGACGGTGGGGCAGCGCGCGAGGTTGGCCGGCACCTCGGCGCCATAGGCCTTCATGACGAACATCCGCCAGTCGCGCCCGTCGTTCGCCGAGATTTCCGTCTGCTCGGCCATGATGTCGTGGAACCGCGGCGCCTGCTCCATGCGGATCGCCAGCGCCTCGCGCCGCATATCGCGCCAGGCGCAGACGAAGCGGGCGCCGTTCGGGAAGTCCCGCGCGGCGTCGAGGACGGGCGGCGCCTCGATGCGATGGTCGTATATCCACCGCAACGCGTCGCCGGCGCGGCCATAGAGTGTCGTCATTGCGGACCTCCCGCCTGGTTGAGGACACGCATCATGGGCCCGTCCGGTGGCAGCGGCGTGTCGGCAATCGGGCGGGATCGTTACAAGCGCTCCATGTTTTGGGCCAAGTGCGTCATCGCCCGACATGCAGGTTGCCGATATCGCCCAGGATTCCGAACACCTGCAGCAGCCACAGGATGACGACGATGACGACGACCACATTCAGGATCTGTTTGATCTTGGGATCCATCGGAATGTAGTTGTTGACCAGCCAGAGCAGCAGGCCGACGAGAATCAGGACGACAATCAGGCTGACGAGCGACATTTCCCTCTCCAATCCCACTCACGGACAATGACGTTCGCCACACCCGCGCCGTGAGCGGATGCCCAAAGACCGTCAATTGAATGCTCAGAGCCCGGCGGAGTTCCCGGGGCCCGTGGTGGCCTCGGCTTCTATGCGCGCATCCGCGAAGGAATGCCCGGCCACCGGCGCGAGCAGCGCCAGCAGCGCGGGAATCTCCGCGACCGTCTCCATGGTGAAATCGTAGCCGGCATCGCGGCTGGCGCCCAGGCGGATCAGGCGCTCATCCAGATCCTGGCGCAGGGCCTGCGGAATATCGGAGCCGAGCTGGTTCTGGATCGCGCGGATCTCGTCGGTGGCGTCGAATATGCCCTCCAGCGGGGAATTCACGCGCAGGATCAGGGTGTGGATCTTCGCGCGCACCAGCGGGTCGGGGATGTCGAACAGCGTTTCGCGGTTGCGGTCGTAGATGTCGAGCTCGCGCTTGGCCGAGCGCAGCATGCGCATGGTGATGAGCCCGAACGGATCGCCGCGGCCGTGGGTGCGGTGCGCGATCTCCATGATGTAATGAAGCGTCGAGAGCACCTCGCCGAAGAACAGCGCCGCCTGCTGGGTGCGGCGCTTGCGCTCGACATGCCATTCCATCTGCGTCGCCGCGACGCCGCCCGCGGTAGCCAGGATGGCGCCGATGAAGATCGGCACCATGCCGTTGAGGTTGTCGAGGAAGCCGAAGTCCGGCGCCGTCATGCCGAAATGCGCACGGGCAGGTATTCGTAGCCCTTGACGAAGGCGGAGAGCACGCGCCTGGGCTCGCCCATCAGCTCGATCTTCGAGAAGCGCTTCAGGATCTCCTCCCAGATGATCTTGAGCTGCAGCTCCGCCAGCCGGTTGCCGACGCAGCGGTGGATGCCGAAGCCGAAGGAGAGATGGCGGCGCACGTTGGGGCGGTCGATGATGTAGGCGTCGGGATCTTCGATGACCTCGCCGTCCCGGTTGCCCGAGACGTACCACATCACCACCTTGTCGCCCTTCCTGATCCGCTTGCCGCCGAGCTCGAAATCGGCCAGCGCGCGCCGGCGCATATGCGCGAGCGGCGTCTGCCAGCGGATGGTCTCCGACACCATGCCGGGGATGAGGTCGTGGTTGGCGCTGAGCCTGGCGTACTGGTCCGGGTTCTGGTTCAGGGCGAGCACCGAGCCGGAGATCGTGTTGCGCGTGGTGTCGTTGCCGCCCACGATCAGCAGGATCAGGTTGCCGAGATACTCCATGCGGTCCATGTTCCGCGTCGACTCGCCATGCGCCAGCATGGAGATGAGGTCGCCGCGCGGCTCCGCGTTCACCCGCTCGTTCCACAGCCGCGTGAAATAATCCGCGCATTCGTAGAGCTCGGCGCGGCGCTGCTCTTCGGACTCCACGATGCCGGAATTCGGATTGGCCGTGGCCACGTCCGACCAGCGGGTGAGCTTGCGCCGGTCCTCCCACGGAAAGTCGAACAGCGTCGCCAGCGTCATGGTCGTGAGCTCGACGGACACGGTGTCGACCCAGTCGAAGGTCTCGCCGACCGGCAGGCCGTCCAGGATCCGGCCCGCGCGCTCGCGGATGAGCGGCTCCAGCGCGGCGAGGTTGGGGCCGGAGACGATGGGGCTCACCGTCTTGCGCTGGGCGTCATGCTTGGGCGGGTCCATGGCGATGAACATCGGGAGCTTGAAGTCTTCCCGGCCCTCGACGATCGTGATGCCGCCTTCGGACGAGAACACCTGGTGGCTCGTGTCCACGGTCATGATGTCGTTGTACTTCGTGACCGACCAATAGGGCCCGTGCTCGGGATGCACCGAGCGGTGGACGGGATCGTCCTTCCTGAGCCGGGCGAAATAGGGCCACATGGTGTCGGTGCGGAAGAGCTCGGGGTTGGCGACCTCGATCTCCTCGACCGGCATGGACCAGGCGTGGGCTTCGGCGGCGGCGCGCAGGTCGGTGGCTTCGCGATCCATGGCAAACCTCGAACGGTGACGATCCGTCCCGATTGTCTGCCGCTTTCGGGCCCTGTCAACGACGGTTATACCGGTGGCCATGAGCCATAGCGCGCCCGGCCAACTCCAAGCCGCCCTCGCCCAGGGCCGCAAGATGCTCGACGCGCGGCCCGACCTCGCCGAGGCGCAGGCGCGCGAAATCCTGCGTGTGCTGCCGGGCGAGGCGCAGGCCGAGCTCCTGCTCGCGAATGCGTTGCGGCTGCAAGGCCGGCCGCTGGACGCGCTCTCCTGGCTGGAGCCGCTCGCCGCGGCGCGGCCCGGCGATGCCGGCGTCCAGTTCGAGCTGGGGCTGGCGTTCTCGGCCGCCGGCGCCACGCGCGACGCCATCGCGGCCTTCACCCGCACCACCCGCCTCAACGCAAGGCACGCCCAGGCCTGGCGGGCGCTGGGGGACGAGAAGAGCCTGGCGGGCGACGCGGAAGGCGCCGAGGCGGCATACGCGCAGCACATCAGGGCCTCGGTCAACGATCCCAGGCTGCTCGAGGCGGCATCGGCGCTGTGCGACAGCCGGCTGGCCGTGGCGGAGCGCCTCCTGCGCGCGTTCCTGATGGAAAGCCCGACCGACGTGGCGGCCATCCGCATGCTGGCCGAGGTCGCGGCGCGGCTCGGCCGCTACGACGACGCCGAGAAGCTGCTCGCGCGCGCGCTCGAGCTTGCGCCCGCCTTCGACGCGGCGAGGCATAACTACGCCATCGTGCTCAACCGCGCGAGCAAGCACGAGCAGGCGCTGGCGCAGGCCGAGATCCTGCTCGAGCGCGATGCGCGCAATCCGGGCTACCGCGCGCTCCAGGCGGCGGTGCTGAGCCACGTCGGCGAATACGAGAAGGCGTCCGAGGTCTACGGAAAGCTGCTCGCCGAATATCCCGATCAACCGAAAGGCTGGATGAGCTACGGCCATTCGCTGAAGACGCTGGGCCGGACGACGGACGGTATCGAGGCCTACCGCCAGGCGATCGCGCGGCTGCCCGGCCTGGGCGAAGCGTGGTGGAGCCTCGCCAATCTCAAGACCTTCCGCTTCACGCCCGGGGAGACCGGCACCATGCGCGCCCAGCTCGCGCGGGGAGATCTGGCGCCTGACGACCGCTTCCATTTCGAGTTCGCCCTGGCCAAGGCGCTGGAGGATGCAGGCGCGTTCGAGGAGTCCTTCGCGCACTACATCGAGGCCAACGCGCTCCGCCGCAAGTCCCAGCGCTACAGCGCGGACCGGAACAGCAGGTTCGCCGGGCGCCTGAAGGCGTTCTTCACGCCCGAATTGTTCGCCCGCTTCGCCGGCACGGGATCGCCGGCGCAGGATCCCATCTTCATCGTCGGCCTGCCGCGCTCGGGCTCGACGCTGGTGGAGCAGATCCTCGCCAGCCACTCGATGGTCGAAGGCACGATGGAGCTGCACGACATCGGCCAGCTTTCGCGCGGGGTGGGGTTCTGGGCGACGAAGGAAGGCGAGGACTCCTACCCCGAAGCGCTGGCCGATCTGCCGCGCGAACGTTTCCGCCAGCTGGGGGATGAATATCTTTCGCGCACGCGGGTCCACCGCAGGCTCGGCCGCGCGCGCTTCATCGACAAGATGCCGAACAATTTCCTCCACGCCGGCTTCATCCGCCTGATCCTGCCGGACGCGAAGATCGTCGACACCCGCCGCCATCCGCTGGGCTGCTGCCTGTCCTGCTTCAAGCAGCATTTCGCGCGTGGGCAGTCCTTCACCTACGGACTGGAAGACCTCGGCCGCTACTATGCGGACTACGTCGCGCTCATGGCGCATTACGACAAGGTGCTGCCCGGCGCGGTCCACCGCGTGTTCTACGAGGACCTGGTGGCCGATCCGGAGGCCGGGACGCGGCGGCTCCTGGAGTTCTGCGGCCTGCCGTTCGAGGAGGGATGCCTACGCTTTTATGAAAATGCCCGCGCGGTGCGTACCGCAAGTTCGGAGCAGGTGCGTCGGCCCATCTTCGCCGACGCCGTGGAGCATTGGCAGAATTTCGAGCCGTGGCTCGGCCCGCTGAAGGACGCGCTGGGTCAAGTGCTTACGGCGTATCCCGCCGTGCCGACATTTTGAGCACACAACAAAATTGCGTTGACGCGGGCGCACGCGCACCATTGACGCAGTTGCGAAGGCCGGTGTCATATTGCCGTGTTGGAGATTCCGGGGCGGGGGTGCGCGCCGGGCGTGTGCTTTAGAGGGGCAGTCCATGCACAAGGTTTCGATCGGGTCGGCCCTGCTGGCCACCACGATGCTTGCGGGCGTTCCGGCGGTGGCGCAGGAGAGTGGCGGGCTGGAGCAGGTCGTCGTCACCGCGCAGAAGCGCTCGGAAGACGTCCAGAAAGTCCCGATGACGGTGAACACGCTCACCAGCCAGAAGATCGAGGACCTCCACCTCGACAATTTCACCGATTTCGCGCGCTACCTCCCCAACGTCACCTATGCCGAGAGCGGCCAGGGCTCGAACGGCGGCCCGGGCTTCCAGAACATCACCATGCGCGGCATCGCCAGCGACCAGAACGGCAACCATTCCGGTCCCGAGCCGACCGTCGGCGTCTATTTCGACGAGCAGCCGATCACCACCATCAACGGCACGCTCGACATCCCGGCCTACGACGTCTCCCGCGTCGAGGCCCTGTCCGGCCCGCAAGGCACGCTCTACGGCGCCTCCGCCGAATCGGGCGTGATCCGCATCATCTCCAACAAGCCCGACCCTTCCGGCTTCGAAGCCAATATCGAAACCACGATCAACTCCATCGATCACGGCGGGGTCGGCACCGAAGCCCACGGCATGATCAATCAGCCGCTGAGCTCCAACGCCGCCATCCGCATCGTGGCCTGGAGCGAGCACGACGCCGGCTATATCGATAACGTGCTGGGCACCCGCACCTACACGTTCACCAACGCCAATCCGCCGGTGCCCGGCACGCCGATCACCATCACCAATGCCGGCCACACCCGGAACAACTACAACACCATCAACAAGACCGGCGCCCGCGCCGCGCTCGGCATCGACCTCAACGACAACTGGACCATCACGCCCAGCATCATGGCCCAGGGCGAGAACAGCGACGGCGTGTTCGCCTTCGATCCGAAATTCGCGGGCGACCTGAAGGTCCAGCACTTCCTGCCCGAATACGTGCACGACAGCTGGTGGCAGGCGGCGCTGACGGTGCAGGGCAAGATCGCCGACCTCGACCTCACCTATGCCGGCGCCTACATGGACCGGCACGTCCGGTCCGCCGCGGACTACACCGACTACACCTACTGGTACGACCAGTACAATTCCTACTACGTCTACTTCACGGACAATGCCGGCAACCAGATCGATCCGACCCAGCGCATCCAGGGCAACGATCACTTCACCAAGATGAGCCAGGAATTCCGGCTGTCCACGCCGAAGGACTGGCGCCTGCGCGGCGTGGCCGGCCTCTTCTACGAAGGCCAGAGGCACTACATCCTGCAGGATTACATCATCGAGGATCTCGCCGATCCGGCGTCGGGCCAGCCCGTGGTCAGCGTCGACGGCTGGCCCAACACGCTGTGGCTGACGGACGAGGAGCGCTACGACCGCGACTACGCGGCATTCGGCGAAGCCTCGTTCGACATCCTGCCGAACCTGACGCTGACCGGCGGCATCCGCTTCTATTCGTACAACAACTCGCTCAAGGGCTTCTTCGGCTTCAACAGCTACGAGGCCTCGCGCTGCTTCGCGCCGACCTCCGTCGACAACGGCCCCTGCACGGACCTGGACTCCCGCGCCAAGGGCAATGGCGAGACCCACAAGATCAACCTCACCTGGAACGTGACGGACGAAAAGCTGGTCTACGCCACCTATTCGACCGGCTTCCGCCCGGGCGGCGCCAACCGCGTGATCGATCCCTCGACCGGCCATCCGTTCCCGTCCTATTCGCCCGACGGGCTCGACAATTACGAAGTCGGCTTCAAGACGACATGGGACGACGGCCGCTTCCGGCTGAACGGCGCCTTCTATCTGGAGAACTGGAACAACTTCCAGTTCCCGTTCCTGGGGCCGAACTCGGTCACCATCGTGCTGAACGGCGGCGAGGCGCGCGTGAAGGGCTTCGAATGGGAGGCCGACTGGCTCCCGGTCGACGGGCTCACGCTGTCGACCTCCGGCGCCTACAATGACGGCAGCCTGACCAAGCCGTTCTGCAAGGACTCCACCGTCGTCTGCACGGACGCCATCGCCAACGCGCCGACCGGCACCCAGCTTCCCATCACGCCGATGTGGAAGATCAACGGCACGGCGCGTTACGAATGGAACGTGTGGAACGGCTACACCGCGCACCTGCAGGGCTCGTTCGTGCATGAGAGCGGCACCTGGTCCGACCTGCGGTTGGCCGAGCGCGCGCTTCTGGGGAAGAACAAGGCCTTCACCACCTTCGACTTCACCACGGGCATCGGCCAGGAAAACTGGATGCTGGAGCTGTTCGTGCAGAACCTGACGGACGACCGGGCCCAGCTCGGCCGCTATGCCGAGTGCACGCCCGGCACCTGCGGCTTCGAGCCCTACATCCTGACCGCCCAGCCGCGCACCATCGGCCTGTCGTTCAGCCAGAAGTTCTAGCCGAACGGCACCACCTTGTTGTGGATGTCGTGTCCGATATCGGCGCGCCCCAGCCAGGGCACGCCCGACACGGCGCACCAGTGGCGCGCGATCTCTTCCTCGGTCTGCTCGAAGGCCGGATCGTTCTCCGGGATGTCGTTGACGCGACCCAGGCGGAGCCCCGCGATCCGGCGCAGCTCGGGCACCGAGGTCAGGTGAAACAGCATCCGGTCGATGCGGTAGTGGTGCTCCGAAACGTCCTCGACCAGCAGGGCATGCCCCGCGAGGTCCGGCATCCACGGCGTGCCGACGAGATTGTTCAGGATCGTGAGATTGAACGCGGCGCGCTTGCCGCCGTCCCGGTGCGGCTCCAGCGTGTCTGGCGCGCGCTCCACCAGCCAGCGAAGCGCGCGCGTCACGGCCGCCTCGCCGCCGGCACGGTTGAGGTCCGCCGGGATCGGGCCGTGGGCCACGCTCAGGCCCGCCCTGTAGAGGCCCGCCAGCAGGAAGCCGACGTCGCTGTATCCGAGATAGGTCTTGGCGCGCGCGGCCGGCCCCAGCCCCGCCATCACGCGCGGCAACAGCCGGTTGGAACCGTAGCCGCCGCGCGCCGCCCACACCGCGTCGAAGCCCGGGTCGTTGGCGAAATCCAGGAACGCATCGGCGCGCGCGTCATCGGGTCCGGCGAAGTGTCCGTGCTTCAGGAAGCATTGCGGATGGAAGGCGAGCTGGACGCGGCCGGGATAGAGCGCGTCGGCCAGCGCCGTCACGCGCTCGGCCGTCGTGGGCCCGATGCGCGAGGACGGCGCGACGACGCCGATGCGGAATTTGCCGTCACCCATGATCCAGCTTATAGCGTCCGGCGATGAACAAATCCTACTTCTTTTGCGGCATCGGCGGCAGCGGGATGCTGCCGCTGGCGCTGATCCTGCGCGGCCATGGCGCCACCGTCGCGGGCTCCGACCGCGCGCTCGACCAGGGCCGGCTGGCCGCCAAGTTCGACTTTCTGCGCGCCCGCGGCATCGCGCTCTTCCCGCAGGACGGCTCGGGCGTCACCGGCGCGGCCCAGACCGTGGTCATCTCGGCCGCGGTGGAGGATACGGTGCCCGACGTGAAGGCCGCGCGCGCGCTGGGCGCGCCGCTCCTCACCCGCGCGGAGCTGCTGTCCGATCTGTTCAACGCCGCGCCCCGGAGCATCGGCGTGGCGGGCACCAGCGGCAAATCCACCACCACCGGCATGATCGGCTGGATCCTCCATGACCTCGGCCGCGATCCCACGGTGATGAACGGCGCGGTGATGAAGAACTTCGCCAATTCCTCCGCGCCCTTCGCCAGCGCGCTGGTCGGCGCGGGCGACCTCTTCGTCAGCGAGGTCGATGAGAGCGACGGCTCCATCGCCCGCTACACGCCCCACGTCGCCGTGGTCAACAACATCGCGCTCGACCACAAGTCGATGGACGAATTGCGCGCGCTGTTCGCCGATTTCACCGGCAGGGCGAAGATCGCCGTGCTCAACCTCGACAATGCGGAAACCGCCGCGCTGGCGGCGCGGGTTCCAGGCGCGATCACCTATTCCGCCGGCAATTCCGCCGCGCGCCTCGTCGCACGCGACATCGCGCCGGCGCCGGACGGCATCGCCTTCGATGTCGAAGAAGACGGCATGCGGGTCCCGGTCCGCCTGAAGGTGCCCGGCCGCCACAACGTCTCGAACGCACTGGCGGCGCTGGGCGCCGTCCGCGCCGTCGGCGTGCCGCTGGCGGATGCCGCGGCGTCTGTCGGCCGCTTCGCGGGCGTGCGCCGCAGGCTCGAGGTCGCCGGCGCCGCGCGCGGCATCACGGTGATCGACGATTTCGCCCACAACCCGGACAAGATCGCCGCCACGCTGGCGACGCTGCACGATTTCCCGGGGCGCCTGCTCGTCCTGTTCCAGCCGCACGGCTTCGGGCCGCTCAGGAAGATGAAGGCGGAATTCGTCGAAGGATTCGCGCGCGGGCTTGCGCCCGGCGACGTTCTCGTCATGCCCGAGCCGGTCTATTATGGCGGCACCGCGGAGCGCGGCGTCTCGAGCGGCGACATCGTGGCGGGCGTGGCGGCGAGCGGGCGCGAGGCGCACGCCTTCGCCACCCGCGCCGAATGCGGCGCGTGGCTCGCCGCGCATGCGCGCGCGGGCGACCGCATCGTGGTCATGGGCGCGCGGGACGACACGCTGTCCATCTTCGCCGCGGAGCTTTTGGCGCGCCTCGGGAATTGAACCTTTGTCGGGAAGGAGATTGGCATGAAGGACATACGGGAAGGCTTCGACGTGGTGCTGCGCGACGGCGACGTGATCGCGGGTGCCGTGCGCAAGGTCGTGCGGGACGGGTTCCTCGTCTATGTGGAAGGCGCGGGCGATTTCGTGGTGCAGAACGGCGCGGTGAAGGAGGTGCATGACGGCCGCGTGGTGCTCGATCCCGCGCGCCTGTCGCCCGAGATGCGCGCCGCGGTCAGGCACGCGCACGACACAGAAGACCCCAACGTCGCGGACGAGACATGAAGCTCGTCCGCTTCGGCGAGGGCGAGATCGGCGCCGTCGAGGGCGACCGCATCGTCGCATTGGACGGAATCGCCACCGGCATGGCGGAGCTCCTCGCCTTCTGGCCCGCGCGCGCGTCCGCGGCGGCGGAGATGGTGCGCGCCGCCAGGCGCGCGGTGCCCCTGAAAGCCACGAGGCTGCTCGCGCCCATCGCCCGGCCGGGCAAGATCCTCGCCATCGGCCTCAACTACGCCGACCACATCGCCGAGACCGGCCGCGAGAAGCCGCAACACCAGACCTGGTTCGCCAAGATGCCCACGGCGGTGAACGGCCCCCACGATCCCATCGTCATCCCGGCGGGCTGCACGACCGTCGACTACGAGGCCGAGCTCGTCGCGGTGATCGGCAGGGGCGGCCGGCGCATCTCGCGCGAGGACGCGCCGAACCACGTCGCCGGCTATTGCTGCGGCAACGACGTGACGGAGCGCTCCTGGCAGCAGCGCAGCTCGCAATGGATCGTCGGCAAGTCCTGCGACACCCACGCCCCCGTCGGCCCGTGGATCACCACGGCGGATGAAATCCCCGACCCGCACGCGCTCGCCATCCGCTGCCTCGTCAACGGCGAGACGCGGCAGGAATCGAACACGCGGCATCTGGTGTTCGACCTCTGGGACCAGATCGCCCATGTCTCCGCCGCCATGACGCTGGAGCCGGGCGACCTGATCTTCACCGGCACGCCCGGCGGCGTCGGCATGGCGATGAAGCCGCCGCGATTCCTGAAGCCGGGCGACACCGTGCGCGTGGAGATCGACGGGCTGGGCGCGCTGGAAGCGAAGATGGTCGCGGAAGACGCTTAGAGTCCGTTGCCATCAAATGGATGCAACCAACCTCCCTGTCATGGCCCGCGCATGCGGGCCACCCAGGTGGGCTTGTCGATTGACGACATATTTGCTCCGGGCACGTTCTTCGAAAGCGAAACGGGCTTCACCTGGGTGGCCCGCAGCCGCGGGCCATGACACGGCTGTATGTGAATCCAAACGATCGCAACCCGCTTTAGAGCGGACGCTTCTGGAACCCGGCGGAGCCGCCGGCGCGCGATTTGATCGTTGCCACCGGCAGATCGGCCGCGGCGCCGGATCCCGCCGGGCCCGCACACGACGCGGGCCGCCGCCGGACAAATCCGGGACCGCTTCTGACGCTCACGCCTTGCAATCGATGCTGATATGCCGGTCTTCGCGCGGCGCGATCGGCTCCTCGCCGAACCGGGCGTGAAGCGCGGGCGCGCCGGGCGCGGTCCAGGTCCGCGTCAGCCGGACATGCTGCTTCGCGTCGGTCGATGGGCGCTCGGCCTCGAATGCCCAGCTTTCCACGCGCCCGGCGGGCCAGGGCGGCTTGTCCTTCCGCATCCAGCCATTCGGAGTAAGATGCATCAGGCCGCTGTCGTTGTCCCGGATATCCATGAAGCCGATCCTTTCCAAGCAAGCCTGCGCCGATGCGGCGCAAATGGATTGATCCTCCTCAATGTCCGGCGCTCCCACATCGCATTTGAGGCGCAACCTGCTCACGGGCGAGTGGGTGCTGGTGTGCCCGCGCCGGGGCGGCCGCCCGCAATCGGAGAAGAGCGAGGCGCAGCCGCCGGCATGCGAACTCCACTACGATCCCGGCTGCTATTTGTGCCCCGGCAACACCCGCGCCACGGGCGCGGTGAACCCGCGCTACACCGGCATCCATGCCTTCGACAACGACTTCCCCGCGCTGTCGCGCGACGCCTCGGGCCCGGCCTGCGATCCGGATTCGCTCCTCCAGTCGCAACCCGAGCGGGGCATCTGCCGCGTGATGTGCTACTCCGGGCGGCACGATCTTTCGCCGGCGCGTTTGCCGGTCGAGGCCCTGCGCAAAGCGGTGGACGCCTGGACCTTGGAATACCGCGAGCTCGGCGCGATCCCATGGATCGGGCATGTGCAGATTTTCGAGAACCATGGCGCGCTCGGCGGCGCCAGCAGCCGCCATCCCCACAGCCAGATCTGGGCCAGCGCCCATGTGCCGCCTCTGCTGGCCTCCGAGCGGCACCACCAGGCGGAGTACGGGCGCGCGCATGGCGGCTGCCTGCTCTGCGACTATCTGAAACGCGAGCTTTTGCTCGGCGCGCGGACGGTCTGCGAGAACGAGGGCTTCGCCGCGCTGGTGCCCTATTGGGCGGTGTGGCCGTTCGAGACGATGGTGGTCGCCAAACGGCATTATGCAAGCCTCGACGGCATGAGCGATCCCGAGCGTGGCCTGCTGGCAGACATCGTCAAGCGCCTGACCGCCCGCTACGACAATCTGTTCAACGTGCCGTTCCCCTATTCGATGGCGATGCACCAGGCGCCGACGGATGGCGAGCCGCATCCGGAATGGCATTTCCATCTGCACTACCAGTCGCCCATGCGCTCGGCCACTGCGCAGAAGATCATGGCCGGCTATGAGCTGGCCGCGGGCCGGGAGCGCGACGATCTGCCGGAAGACGCAGCCGCGCGCCTGCGCGCCGCCGGCGAGACGCATTACCTCGACATCGCCTGCTGAAGCCCGCGCGCCCGCACCTCGCGCGCCAGGCGGTCGATGTCGTCCGGCCGGCACAGCGCGGTGCCTTCGGACAGAAGCGCGGCACTTCCCGCCGCCACCGCATAGGCGAGGGCGTCCCCGGCGCCGTGTTCGAACGCCCACACCAGCGCCGCCAGGAAGCTGTCTCCCGCGCCCACGCTGGTGCGCGCGGCGACGGCCGGCGCGTCCGCAACGAGGATGGTTTCGCGTGAGGCGAGCAGGGCGCCGTCCGCGCCCAGCGTCACCGCGACATGCTCCGCGCCGCCCGACGCCACGATCGCCCGCGCCGCGGCGGCGACGTCGGCGAGCGCGGGCAGCGCGCGTCCCGCCAGCCCTTCCAGCTCGCGCCGGCTGGGCTTCACGATGGCGAGGCCCGCGCCCATGGCGCTGGCGAGCGGGGCGCCGGATGTGTCGAGCGCGAAGCGGGCACCGGCCGCCCGCGCCAGACGCGCGACGCGCGCATAAAGATCGTCCGGCGCGCCGGGCGGCAGGCTGCCGCTGGCGATGAGCCAGGACACGCCGGCGAGATTGCGCGCAAGCGCGGCGAGGCACGCGCCGATTTCCATGGCGTCCAGCGCCGGTCCCGGCAGGACGAAACGGTATTGCTCGCCCGTCGCGGTTTCGTCCACCGTGAAGTTCTGCCGCGTCTCGCCGGCCACCGGAACGGCGGCGCGCTTCACGCCTTCCTCATCCAGCAGCCGCGTGAAATATCCCCCCGTCGCGCCGCCTTCGGGGAAGACGGCGAGAAGCTCCGCGCCCAGGCGCGCCAGCACGCGCGCGCAGTTGATCCCGCCGCCGCCGGGATGATGCCGCGCGCCCGACACGCGCAGCTTGTGCGCTGGCGCCAGCCGCTCGACGGTTCCCGACACGTCAACGGCGGGGTTCATCGTCAGCGTCACGATCCGTCCGGCCGCCACGTCGCGCCCTCGTCTTGCCTGGGTGCAGGCTAACCGCCCCGCGCCCGCCACCGTTTGAGGCAGATCAGCGCCATGCGAAAGAAGGCGCCGCGGCGCGCGTGCCGCGCCGCCTCCGCCGGAAGGCCGTTCACGCGCGCCTGAGCGGCAGGAACCGGCTGTTGCGCAGCAGCCCGGCCGACACCAGCGACACCAGCACGCCCACCGGGAAGATCTCCGCGAAGGTCATCGGCCAGCGGTAGAGCGGGTTGGCGTATTGCACCTTGAACGCGTCCATGTCCGCCACGACCTTGGCCAGTGCCGCGCCGCTCACGCCCGCGGCTTTCTTCTCCGCGATGACCGCCGCGGCATAGGTGCTGGCGAAGTCGAGCCCGGTCGCGGCCACCGTGATCTCCCACGCCGCGACATAGAAGATGCCGGCCACGACGCTGATGCCGAGCCCCAGCCGCAGCGCCTGCCAGAAGCCGATGACGCCGCCCAGCTCGACGTCGCGGTGGCGCTTGATGGCCACGAACACGGTCGACAGCGCGATCAGCATGGTCGTGTAGCCGATGAGCATGCCGTATTGCTGGGAGTGGCCGTGCATGGTCACGGTGATCGCCGACAGCGGTATGCCCACCAGGAGCCCGGCGACGGTGCCGTAAGTCAGAATCTTGCGAAGCATGGAGACGTCCCCCGAAACGTTGCCCGCCTATCAACCGCGCCGGCCCGGGCCTGCGCAATCGCCCAAAAGGGCGATTTGCGCGATTTCACCCCAAATCCCGCCCCTTCAGGGCAGCAGGCCCAGCTCCCTGGCCCGGTTGATGGCCGCCGTGCGCCGCCCGGCGCCCAGCTTTTCGAACAGGCGGCCGACGTGGGTCTTCACCGTGTTGGGGGATACGTCCAGCACCGCGGCGATCTCCTTGTTGGAGCGGCCGGCGGCCAGTTCCTTCAGGACGGTCAGTTCCCGGTCGCTGATGCCGAGCGCCGCCTGCGCCTGGGGGTTGCCCTCCGGCCGGGCGGGGCGGACGGCGCCCAGCACCCGCGCGCCGATATAGATGCCCGCCGACAGGAAACCTGCCGCGACGAGAAAGAGATAGATGTCGCCCGCATGCGCGCGGGCCAGGCGCTGGTAATCGAGCCACTCCAGCGCCAGCGTCCCCGCCGCCAGCACCGCCCCGTAAATCGCCACCTGCTTCCACATCGCCCGCCCTCCAGGCGTGAGGTTAGCACGGTCCCGGGGCCCGGTGGCCGTCGTCGATCGGGGCGCAAGGGCGCGCTATTCCCGCGTGGAGACGAAAACGTTCGGGATGACCTGGCGGCTTCGACCGCCATCCGATCCCGCTAGCCGCCGGGAGGCTGGGACTGCTGCTGTTGCGCCTGTTGCTGGGCCGCTTCGTCCTGCTGCTCCTGGATTTCGCTGGGCTGGAGCGGCGTACCGCTGCCCGCCGTGGAGCTGGACGTGCTACCTTGATCGGCAGGCATTTGCGAGTCCGAATTGCCCGAATTGTCCTGCTGCGCGAATGCGGGATTGACCGTCAGCAACGCCGCGGCGACAGCCGCCAACGCGCTGAACGCTCTCACAAGGCGAGTCATGTGCAATGCCTCCAAAATGCCCACGGCGCTTTCATTCTATATCAGAATGGGCGTCTCGCGAAATCGCATTCGCGGATGAATCGATCGCGGGCGAAGTGCTCTAATTCGTAAAACGAACAAAGCACAATGCGACGGCGAATTCGATGCATTAGCGCCTTCGAATTGACATTTTCCGGCCCGAAGAAATACTTCCGCAATGGTTCGGGCGCGCCGATTGGATTTTGGGGCGCGCAAAGGGGCGGAGATGGATATCGCGCGATTTCGCGTTTTTGCGATTGCCTGGCGCGTGCTGTCGGCGGCGATTCCCGCGTTGTTCGTCGCGTCCACGGCCGAGGCCGCGAACGCACCCGCGATGATCGTTCCCGGCCAGTTCAATGTCGGCGCGACGGGCGCTTTCACCTACACGATCCCCATCGCGGTGCCTCCCGGCACCGCGGGCATGGTGCCGGCGCTGTCGCTCGATTATTCGAGCCAGGGCGGCGATGGGCTGGAAGGTCTCGGCTGGTCGTTGTCGGGGCTGCCGTCGATCAGCCGTTGTCCGCGCACGCTGGCGCAGGACGGTGTCCATGGCGGCGTGAATTTCGATGCCAACGACCGCTTCTGCCTCGAGGGCCAGCGGCTGATCGCGATCAACAATGGCGTGTACGGCGCCGACGGCACGGAATACCGCACGGAGATCGACGGCTTCAGCCGGATCGTCAGCCACGGCGTGGCGGGCAATGGCCCGGCCTGGTTCGAAGTGTGGACCAAGTCCGGCCAGCATATGGAGTTCGGTCACACGCCGGACTCGCAGGCGCCGGTGATCGTGCCGGGCGATCCCGACGATGGCGGGGGCCAGAGCGGCGGGGGCGGCGGACAAAACGGCGGCGGCGGGAACACGCTTGGCGTGTCGGGCGGCTCCACGTCGAACCCCGTGCTCATGCCGACGGTTCGCGCCTGGGCGGTCAGCAAGATCTCCGACACGGTCGGCAACTACCTCACCATCACCTATGACAACGGCGTGCAGGACGCCGCGACGGGGCAGGTCTATCCCACCCGGATCGACTATACGGGAAACGCCAAAGTGCCCGGCGGACAGCAGCCCTACAATTCCGTGCGGTTCGTCTATACCCAGCGCAACGACACCTCGCTCGGCTTCCAGGCGGGCGCGTTCGTCACCAACACGCTTCTGCTGACGCATGTCACGACATACGCGGGTGCCGCGGAAGTCAGCGACTACCGGCTGGCGTACCAGTATGCCAGCTTCAGCGACGAGCACGATGAGCTCGTCAACGTCACCCAGTGCACCAGCGACCAGCCCGGCGCGGGTTGCCTGGCGCCCACGTCTTTCACCTGGCAAGGATCGCGCGACCAGATCGGCTATACCGCGCATTCGACGGCCGATCTCACGCAGCCGCTCAATGGGACACAGAGGCTCACGATCAAGCCGAACCGGTTCGTCGCGGACTTCGACGGCGACGGGATCGCCGATCTGGCGCTGATCGAAAACCAGGACGATATTTGTCCGGGCACGGGCGACATCTATCGCGGAACCGGCGACGGCTACGACTATACCGCGACCGGCGCCAGCATCACCTACGATCCCGCCTACAATCCCGGCGTGCCGGCCGATTGCAGCGGTCCGGCGACGCTTTATGGCGGCCTCACCGCGCTGTTCGACTTCAATGCCGACGGCATCACCGACATCTTCGAGCAGGACCACGATCACGACGCCGAGAACCAGTATTACATCCTCTCCGAGGACGGCCCGGCGCATTTCAGGACCGTGAACGCCGGTTCGCGCCTTTACGACAAGACCGCGGGCGGCATGGCCGTGCTGGGGGACTTCGACGGCGACGGCCGGGTCGACATCTTCGAGCAGATCGACGGCGTTTCGCAGAACGCATATGTCCTGCACAGCGTGGGCGACGGCACATTCACGGCCGGGCCGCCGATAGGCTACGACCTGCATGACGACGACTCGTTTCTCTACGCGGGCGACTATGACGGCGACGGCTGCACCGATCTTCTGGTGCAGAACCACGATCTCTCCGCCTATAACGAGATCGTCTATTTCTGCAATCCGGCCGTGACCGTCTATTCCCTGCCGTTCGGCGACTGGGCGGCGGACGCCAATCACGTCATCACCACCGGCGATTTCAACGGCGACGGCAAGACGGACGTGCTGCTCACCGAAGCGGACCAGAACGCATACATCTACCTGTCGACCGGCACCGGGCTGATGGGCGTGCCCATCGCGTTCATGCAGGGCGCATACCCGATGGACATGACCCAGTATTCCATCGTCACCGGAGATTTCAACGCCGACGGGAAGACGGACATCGCGCTGGTGCCCCACAATGGCGGCGCCACCTATCCGCAGGTGATGATCTATCTGTCGACCGGCGCGGGCTTCGTCGAAGCCGCGACCTACAGGATTCCGTCGGGCGACGACACCGTCAGCGCCACCGCGAGCGACTGGAACAACGACGGCGCGTCCGATCTCTGGGTGCAGAATGCCGGCGGCGGGCGCGACGACACCGTGCTGGTCCTCGACTACACGCCCGAGCTGATCAGCGCGGTCTCCAACGGCATCGGCATCGGCACCTACGTGACCTACGACCGGCTGAACCGGAACGCGCCGCTCTACACCAAGTGCCCGAACGCCCCTCCGGGCACCTACCAGTGCGGCGATTCCTGGCCCACGCAGGACATCGACGGGCCGATGTATGTGGTGTCGCGCGTGGATTCGAACAATGGCATCCAGTCCTGCTCGGTCTCCAACAACGCCAATTGCTACAGCTCGTCCTACGCCTATGCCGGCGCGCGGGCGGACCTGTCGGGACGCGGGTTCGAGGGCTTCTCGCAGATGACGGTGACGGATCTGGAGACCGGCGTGGTGCAGACCACCAGCTACGCCACCCAGTTCCCCTTCACCGGCATGGTGCTGTCGCAGACCAGGGTGGCCAACGGCGCGGTGATCAGCCAGACCGCCAACACCTTCTCGAACGGCACGGGCAGCGACTGCTCCGGCCAGCCCGCGGGGCCGGTGTATCACGTCTATCTCTGCCGCACGCTGGTGCAGAGCTGGGAGCTTGGGGCGACGCCCGGCGTGCAGGGGCCGCTGCTTCCCACTGTCGAGACCGACTACCGGAACTACGACGGCTACGGCAATGTCGGCACCGTCACGGTCGCGACCACGCCGCCGGGGGCGCAGGCGCCCGATGTCACGAAGGTGACGACCGACACCTGGCAGAACACGGTGGACGCCAGCCACTGGCTGCTGGGCCGGCTCACCGAGGCCGATGTGGCGTCGAGCTACACCGGCCAGCCGACGCTGACGCGGCATTCCGCCTATGCCTACGACAACGGCACCGGGCTGCTCACGTCGGAGACCGTCGAGCCGGGCGGGGCGGCGAACGTCACGCTCACCACCAGCTACGGCTACGATCTCTACGGCAACAAGACCGCGGTCACGGTGGCGGGCGGGGACGTGGCGTCCTGCACCACCACCACGAGCTACGACACCCGCGGCGAGTTCCCGGTCGGGGTGGCCAACTGCCTGGGCGAGAGCGAGAGCTACGACTACGCCGCGTCCTTCGCCCAGGCCTTCGGGGTGGCGGACAGCCACACCGGACCCAACGGCCTGACCACGAGCTGGAGTTACGACGGCTTCGGGCGGAAGGTCCAGGAAGTGCGGCCCGACGGCACCGTCACGAACGTGACGTACCAGTACTGCGCGGGCGTCAACGGCGGCGGCGATGCCAATTGTCCCGGCCACGGCGCCTTCAGCGTGGACACACAGGTGCTGGGCAGCGACGGGCAGACGGAGATCGCGCCCGACGGCCGGACGTTCTTCGACGGGCTGTCCCGCGCGCTGGCCGCCGACGTGGAAGCCTTCGACTCCACGCCCGCCAATCCGCACTGGATCCGCACCTCGACCCTCTACGACGCGTTCGGGCGGGTCCAGAAGAGTTCGCGGCCCTACTTCCTGGCGTCGCCGGCGCAGAGCCCGTGCGCGTCGGGCAGCGGGACCTCCTGCACCGTGTTCACCTACGACACGCTGGGCCGCGTCACCAAGGCGCTGCAGCCCGACGCGGGCTACACGCTGACGAGCTATCAGGGCCTGGCGACGGCTTCGACTTTGCGGGTGTTCCACCCCGACGGCAGCTTCGTCAACGAGGTCACCACCACCGTCAAGAACGATCTCGGCCAGCCGGCCAGCGTGACCAATCCCCTGAACGGGACCACCACCTACACCTACGACGCGCTGGGCGAGGTGCTGACGGTGGCCGATGCCCTGGGCCATCTGGTCACCTCGAACGTGGTCTACGACCAGCGCGGCCGCAAGATCTCCTCCACCGATTCCGACATGGGAACGTGGAGCTACCAGTACGACAGCCTGGGACGCCTGGTCTCGCAGACCGACGCCAGGGGCCAGACGGTGTCGATGAGTTACGACCTCCTGGGCCGCATGACCGCGCGCGGCGAGCCGGGCATGTCGTCCACCTGGACCTACGGCACGCTTGCGAACCAGGCGGCGTATCCGCATTCCATCGACAAGCTCGTCCAGCAATCCTGCACCGGCATCGCCTGCGGCAACGGCGACGAGGTGTCGGCCAGCGGCAATGACAGCCGCACCTACACTTACGACACGCTGGGCCGCGAGACCCAGGACACCGCGGTCATCGGCACCGCCAGCTACTTCACCACCACGACCTACGATTCGGTCTCCGGCAAGCCCAGTCACGTCCGTTACTTCTCCGGCTTCACCGTGGTGCTGGCGTACAACGCCATCGGCTACGAGAGCGAGATCGACGACGCCTCCAACATGAGCCTGGCCTACTGGAAGGCCAATGCGCGCGATGCCGAGCTGCACGCCACCGTCCAGACCGCGGGCGACGGCACCGTCACCACCCAGGCCTTCGATCCCCTGAGCGGACGGCTCCAGGCGCTGTGCGCCACCCGAAACCCCGGCCCCTGCGACGGGGCGACCGCGAACCAGAGCCTCGCCTTCGACACAGCGGGCAACCTCGACGAGCGCGACGACACCTTCAACAACTCCGTCGAGAGCTTCACTTACGACAAGCTCAACCGGATGACCGCCAGCACGCTGACGGTCGGCGCGGGCACGCCCACGACGCTGTCCATGGCCTACGACGCGGTGGGCAACATCACCTCCAAGTCCGACGTCGGAACCTACAGCTACACGGCCGGGACACATCAACTGGCCTCGGTGGCGACGTGTTCCGGCTGCACCGTCAACGGCGTGGCGAACCCCACATACGCCTACGACGCCGACGGCAACCTCCTGTCGGGCGCAGGCCGC
>Ga0335083_10000486_pt1 | contig 60827 bp, 81 predicted proteins | sample Lox_Sample_42_FD_206716 | JGI IMG/M metagenome (GOLD analysis project Ga0335083, IMG submission 206716) | Soil microbial communities from Loxahatchee National Wildlife Refuge, Florida, United States - Lox_Sample_4.2 | ecosystem: Environmental > Terrestrial > Soil > Wetlands | place: USA...
CGGCGCTCGAATCCTGGCGTCCGAAACTCTACCGCCGCGGCATCAATCTGCTCTCGGTCTCGCAGGAAGGCTTGATCTCGAATGTTTTCGGAATCGCCGACAGAATCTGCCAGCACATCTACCGCACTTCACTCGACGATTTGCGCGACATGGTGGAAGCGGGAATGCCGCTCGTGGCCATCGAAGCGTTCACCGGAATCAGGCAGGACGAACTTTCACGCGTGATCCCCAAGTTTTATGGGAAATCAATCAGGGAGTTGCGGGAAGAAGCGCAGGAGCGCGTCGGAGCGTGATATGGTCAATCCCAAGAGTCTCGCAAATCTGAAGCCCATCAAGCCGGGCGAGGTGCGGAACGCGACCGGCAAGAATCGCAAGCAACCCCTGAGCGATGCGTATCGCTGGTGGTTGATGCAGCCCGTATCCAAAGAAGAGCGCGCGAAGCAGAAGAAAAATGGCATCGAACTGCCGCGAGACGCGAACAACGCATTTTTGGTGGCCATCACGCAAGGCGAGCGTGCGAAGAAAAAAACGGACGCCGCGAAGGAAATTCGCGAGGGTGCCGAGGGCAAGGCGACGCAGCGCGTCGAACTCAGCGGCATTGAAGGCAATCCCCTTGAGACCGCCGACGTCTCAGCTTTGACCGACGAGCAGCTCGCCGAACGCCGCCGCAAGGTGATGGCCGTTGTGGATCGCGAAACGAAAGATGCCTGATCTTCCGATCGTCGCCGCACTGCTAGTCACGAACCGCTCCGAGATGTTCGCAAATGCCTATCGGCAATACTCTCGTCAGGATTACGGCCGCCTGCTTCTCGCAATCGACGACTCTCCGAATCTCACCCATGGCGCGAAGATGAATCGGCTGTTTCTGGACTGCACGCACGACTTCGCCGTCGTGTTCGACGATGATGACCTCTACGCCTCCGATCGCGTTTCAAAGCTCATTCGCCCGATGCTGGACAATCCGAAGATTGAATGCGTCGGCACGAGTCTCGTCTACTACACCGATGAAGCTGCAGGCAAAGCATGGCTGTATGACAATCAGAAGCTCTGCGAAAACTGGAAAGCAAACGCGAACCTCTTCTGGCTCGCCGCGCCAGCGTACCGCATCGCTGCCTACGACAAGTATGGCCCGTGGGAAAATCTGAAAGCTGGAGCCGATTTGAAATTCCTGCACAAAATTCCGCGCGAGAATGTTCTCGATCTTCGTGATCCTACGCTGATGGTCTGTCGGATTCATTCGGCGAATGCGGCGCCAAAGCAACCGCATCCGCCGGCGTGGACCGAGGTGCCGATGAGCGAAGTGCCGAAGCTATGAGTCGCAACTTTGTTGTCCCGATGCCGCTGTTCTGGCTGACTGGCAACATCGCCTTCCAAGTTCAGGAAATCCGCAAGTTCTTCACTTCCGAGAATCGCGAGAAGCGCAGAAAAGAAAATCAGCGTTGGAATATCAAAATCAAGGGCTATCGTGAGTAGAACGGGTCTCATCGGCCTCGTGACTTGCGACAGAGACGCCTCGTGGCTCGCGGCCTGCCGTGACACTTGGCTCCGCGATGTGCCGCCCGACTTCGATGTAGTGATCGTGGACAAGAGCTTTATGCCGAAGGGCATGGAAGATCGCGTCGAGAATCTGCCGGCGAAAACGAAGGAGCTATGCGCCTATACGATCGAGAACTCCTATCGCTGGCTGCTCAAGGTGGACAACGACTGCCTGTGCCGGCCGAAGCTCTTTCGGCCACCGTACGGCTACGATTATGCTGGCAGGCTTCGTGGTAGATCCAGTCCAGAGTATGTTCCAGAGGGCGTGTCCAATAAATGCGACTACGTGTCGGGAGGCGGATACTGGCTGAGTGCTAGGGCGATGCAGGTAATCGCACAGTCTCCACTGACGAAAGACATCGCAGAAGACCGCTGGGTCGCAAATACTCTTCACGGGTTTGGGATTCACGCCCATGGGTTGCCAGGTTTCATTGCCCCGACGCACGTGCCCGTAAGCAATTATTACCGTGACCCGGGATGCGTCATCCTGATGCAAATGCAAGAACCCGATCAAATGCGGCGCGCCTATCGCGGAGAGTTCGACCCGCCACCGCCACCGACCGGATCGCGGCCAGAACACTATCCGATGGGACATCCGCTCCGGGCGCAGATGGGGAAAATATGAAGAGCCCGAAGCCGTCCTTTGAAGTCATAGTCGAGGCCCGTGCTGAGGCGCGAAGGATGTTCGCAGCGCTAAGAAAAGATCACGAAGGTGCGGATTTCGAGAAGATGCGATTGGCCCTCGTTAGGAGCCTATATAAAAGCGCACCGAGGACAAAAGGGAAAGCGATGAAGGAGAGAGTCGAACTGATCGCCTACGAACTCGATAAGATTGATGCACGGGACATAATATGAAAATCCTCGCTGCGGTCGTGAGCTGTGCACAGCACCTAAATCGGAATACCGCCGTGCTGGAAACCTGGGGTCGCGAGAATAGACTTTTTTTCACAGCAAGCTTTGCTAATCCTTCGCACAGAACGATTGAATATTCAATCAAACTGTTCACCGGCCGCGATCTGGAGGTTCCCGATGACTACGCGCATCTCCCGCAAAAAGTCAAAGCGGTCTGCGAGTACGCGAGCGACAACGAATTCGATTTCTTGTTCAAAGCCGACTCGGATACGTACTGTTTCGTTCAGCGTTTGCTTGACAGCGGATTCGAGTCCCACGACTATGTGGGATGGACTTCCGGCTTGGCTTCGATGCCGCCTTGTGATGAATATGCTTCGGGCGGCGCAGGCTACTGGCTCTCGCGCAAAGCCTTCTCGCTCGTCGCCAAAGCGCCGCTGACCGACGACACGTGCGAGGACCGATGGGTCGGCCGAGTGCTCTACGACGCGGGAATCCTCGTGCATCGGGACACGCGCTACGGCGTGCCGCAGAGCGGACGCAATCCGTTCACCGACAACGAACTGCTCACGTGGCACCCGTGCCCTCCGAAACGCATGTACGAGTTGAACGGTGTGTGGGGTGGCTAGATCGTGGGACCTGTTTGGCACGCTCGCCGCTGGGCGCGACCCATTCAAGCGCGACGGCGACCAGGACCAGCACATCCCGATAGCCGAGAACATTCGGAACGTGCTGCCCGGAGACATAGTCATCAGCGATTTTTACGATGCGCCGAAGGCCGAAAGAATCCTTCGCGAGGTCTGCGGACTCCACAATGAGCTGCACGTCAGCCACGACGACAAGGCCACCGGCAAGATTTGGCAGCAGCTCGAGCGCCAGGCGCGCGTGCCGCGGATGCACACCGGCGACGATGAGATCACGGACTACCACTCGCCGCGGTCGCACGGAATCCCGGCCACGCTGACCATGCTTGCGAAGCGCACCGAGTGGGAGCAGCGGATACACGAACTCGGCCTGCCGCAACTCTCGGCCATCGTGCGCGAGGCGCGGCTGAGGACGTTCAACCCGGAACCCACGATGAGGCGCCTTGAGCTATTCCAGATCGAGGCCAACTTCCCGTTCCTCTATGTGGCATCGCTGTGGTTCAACCACAAGCTGCGCGCCGGCGGATACACCAAGTTCCTCATGTCGGCGCGCGATTGCTTCCTGTGGAAGAAGATCATGGAACGGCTGGCCGGCGACGCCTACGAGCCGTTCTACTGGCTGACCTCGCGGTACACGCGCTACAAGCCGTCGAAGTCCTATCTGGACTACTGCGAGCCGCTCATGGGCCCAAAGACCCTGATCACTGACTTCTGCGGCTTCGGCCGGTCGCTGATGCACTTCCTGATCGCCAACAAGACTCATGCGAGGGTGTGCCTGCTGATCGGCTACGGACACGAGGACTATCCGTGCTTCGTCGAGCACGCCGTGCCGGGATGGACCGATGAGGCAGCGAATTTCGCCCGGCACCCGATGGTGCTGGACGTGGTCGGGAGCAGACCCGTGTTCTGGCAGGACGGCATCGACTGGCAGGCGGTGCCAGAAATCAATACGATGCACGCGGCTTTCGATGTATGCTGCGCGGCAATGGACCAGCACGTCATCGCCTCGCCGGACTTCGCCACGCTGACGGACCTGCTGCCCAAGATGCTCGAATACATGGGCACGCGGCTGAAGGCGCTGGAGGTGCTCACGCCGTTCCGCAGAGACGAAGCCATCCGCGCGGCCGAGCTGATGAAGGACATCGAGGGAGTGATCGCATGAGAATTGACAAAGACCTACAGGTAGGCTGCAAGATGCCAAGGAGAGGATTCTAGATGTGGAAACTCAAGAAACGCAATCTCGTGTGGGCGATCATAAAATCTATATTTGATCCCAAAACTCGTCGGGCAATACGTGTCTTAGACCATGCATGGCTGTATGCATATCGTCATGGGCATTGGGGGGATGAGGCTCAAATAGAAGCACTTGATATTTTATTGAGAAAAAAAAAGTATTTAGAATGTCCTTGGTTGTGAGGCCACATCCCCGGTGTTTCGCATGACGGCTACACCGCAGCAAATCTACGACATCTACCGCAAAGACCAGAATCAGGACATGTACGACTACAGCCCGTTCCTGCGCAAGAACGCGCGCGGCACGATTCTGGAGATCGGCGTCCGCGGCGGCGTCTCGACAGCGGCTTTCCTTCTTGGCCTCGAAGAGAACGGCGGCCATCTCTTCAGCGTGGACATAAATGCCGAGTGCGGCCAGCTCTACGACCATCCGCAATGGACCTTCATCCACGCGAACTCGTTGACGGACAAAGACAGGATAGGGATGGAGGTGAATCGGCGGCCCGACATCCTGTTCATCGACGGCGACCACCGCAAAGCCTCGTTCCTCTCGGACCTGAACAACTACGCGCCGATGGTGCGCAAGGGCGGTCTGATTCTTGTGCACGACATCATCGCCCTTCCAGAAGTGACCCAAGAACTCGTTGACAACGAGTGGTGGGCGAACGATGATGTGCGGCAGGTCTACGAAGCCTACGCCGCAGATCACGCGCTGACGCGCATCGACCTGCCCGGCAGATGCGGAATGGGGATACTGATAGCCCGATGAAGGAGCGGAAAATGAGAAAACGGGGAATCTTGGTACTGATCGCGGTCGGCGTGGCTGTGGCGTGCTCGTGCTGTATCTATCTGGTGCTGTACCTCGCAGGGCACTTCTGGTGGCCGCAATGAGTTCTCTTTCCGACGTGACGATCTTGGTGACCAGCTTTTTGCGACATGGCTACCTGTTGAAGTGTCTCGAAGGACTTGCCGCGAATTTACCGGAGTGTAAAGTCGTCATCGTTGATGACAGTAACGACGCCAAGATTGGCGGATTGCTCTGTAACCATGGGCCGCAAATGGCGCACTTGGATTGGAAGATCATTCTTATGTACTTCGATTCTGGCCTTTCTATGAAGCGCAACGTCGGAGTGCAGGTGTGCCGCACAAAGTACCTCTTGTTGGGGGCCGACGATTTCGACTTCTCTACCAAAGAGGCGCGAGAAGGAATCGAGGTGATGCTGGCAACACTCGACCGCCTGAAGGGAATCGACATCGCAGGAGGGCGCGTGGACTCGCGTCCATACGAGGGCTTTCTCGATTACGTTCCCGGCTCTCACATCCAAGAGATTCGGCTGCAAACTGACGGGATGCGCAAAGGCGATGTCGCTCTCTGCGACCTGACCGTCAATTATTTTCTGGCGAGAACGCAAGTATTGAAGGCCATTCCTTGGGACGAGAATATTCGACCCATCGGCGGTGAACACGGAGATTGGTTTTTGACAGTAAAAGAGACAGGTCGCAAGGTCGCATACATTCACGGAGCCAACATCACGACGCTACATCTCGGCCCTGAAGCGCAGCATCCCGACTACGCGAAATACCGCTCGCGCGCGGTGACTCACGGGCATAGAATCTTCATGGAAAAGCGCAACATCCGCGAATATCTGGGGTTCTGAATGTGTCGGCTGCCCATCAACTCGAACTCGATAAAATCCTCGAAGAACAGTACCGCCGCAAGCTGCAAGCAAACTTCGGCGTCTTCGTAAGGCAAGCCTGGCAAGTCCTGCATCCATTCGAGCCGCTGCACGATGGATGGTACATTGACGCTCTCGCCGAATGGGCGCAGGCGACAGCCTCCGGTAAGATCACCCGCCTAATCGTCAACCAGCCGCCGCGCACGCTCAAATCCACGATTTTTACGGTGATGTTTCCCTGCTGGATGTGGACGACGCAGCCAGAGAAAAAGTTCATTTTCTATTCATGGTCATTCGACAAGTTGAGCGTTCCGCTCTCGGTTGACCGGCGGCATTTGATCCTGAGCCAGTGGTATCAGGATCTGTGGGGCCACAAATTCCGCCTATCCTACGACGAGAACATGAAATGGATGTTCTCCAATGACCAAACCGGGAGAATGACGGTGCTCACCGGCGCGACGGGCATCGGCGGAAACTTCCTCATCATCGACGACCCGCACAATACCGAACAGGCGGAATCGGAAGCCGAACGCACGAGCTGCGTACGGATGGTGCGCCAGGGGCTGATGACGCGCCTCGACAATCCGCAATCTGATTCCGTGATCGTGGTGATGCAGCGGCTGCACGACGAGGATGTGGCTGGAGCATTCCTGAAAGATGGCGGCTGGAAACACCTCTGCCTGCCAGCGAAGGCCGAACACGAACATCAAGTTACGTCTCCGCGCACGGGAAGACTGATCCATCAGCGGCTGGTCGGCGACCACTTGGACCCGGTGCGACTCTCAGACGAAGTTCTGGCGCAGAAGAAAGTGGAACTCGGCTCCAAGGGATTTGCCGGGCAGTATCAGCAAGAGCCCGCTCCGCCCAGCGGCAACATCTTTGACCCGGCATGGTGGAAGATGTACGACCCAAATAAAATGCCGATATTTGAGGAATGCGTCGTTACGGTCGATGCGGCGTTCAAGGAGACGAAAAACAGCAGCGATGTCGCAATTCAGAAATGGGGCAATATCGGAGTTCATTCCTACCTGATCAACCGCGACACGCGCAAGATGGGATTCGCGGCGACCAAGGCGGCCATTCGCGCGATGATGAACTGCGAGCCAAAGGCCGAAATACTGCTGATCGAGGATAAGGCCAACGGGCCAGCGATCATTGAGGAATTGCAGACCGAATTCTTCGTCATTCCGATCAATCCGGGCGACAAGGACAAAGTGGCGCGCGCCGAGGCGTGTTCACCGATGGTCGAAGCTGGAACTGCGCACTTGCCACAGAATGCGGATGGGGTCAAAATCCAGACGCTCGCTGCGAAGTTCCCCAACTCGGACAAAGACGATGTAGACGCCATGACCCAATACCTCAACTGGCGCCGGAAGCGCGGGGCCGCGATGAAATGGTTTGAGGACATGGCGAAGCGATCAAAAGAAAAGCAGGCAGAAGGTCCGGAGGAGCCGGGAGTCGAAGTTCAGCGGATCGACCATCCGACGCCACAGGAGGTTCACAGACTCGCCATGGAACAATCTGGAATGAAAACCACGAAGCATCGCGGTCTCAACAAGCCCGCGAAAGCGGCAGAACTCAAAAAAGAAGACTCCAATGGAAGTGTCACGGCTGCGGCAAGCCCAACTGCGCCGCCAGACTGCTGTCCCGATTGCAACTCGACGGCCATTTTCAAGTCGGCCAAGGGCCGGAAATGCCTGAATCCGCAATGCGGCAAGGTGTTCCCGAATCCGACTCGGGAAGTAAATATCGGCTAGATATAGAAACGCTTACGAGGTTCCTGCGTGCGTGGCTGGCTCGAGAAACTCCGCCTCCGACTTCTCCATTCGATAGCGAAAGCAATCGAAATACAGCCGTTTTTACGGATTGATGTCAACGCTTATTGCCCGAACTGCGGCCATCGCCAGGGAAAAATTCAGGCCATAGCGCTGAGCCGGCCCGACGAGCAAGGATCGAAAGTAGCGAACCAGCATACTTGCGCGATCTGTTCCTACAGGTGGGTCGAGGCATCGGTCTCGATCATCAAACACCACATTCTCGAGCAGCAATTTGATGACGAGCAGGCCGCCGTCGAAGAAATGAAGAACGACAAGCGGACGAAAAATATCCGTGCCCAGGTGAAGGTCAATGGCGTGGTTTCGTAAAAACAAAAACATGGGCATCATTCAGCAGCCGGGCAAGCAGCGGCTGACGCTTGCCGAAATCGCGGCCACGGGCGGGGCCCTGCGAATCCGCGATATTTCCAACCAGCTTTGGTTCCCGGCCGGACAGCCGATTCCTCCGGTCGCTCCCAAGGGCACGCCGCCGCGGCGCTATGCGTACACGCCGCTCACGAACATCAATTGGACGGGCCGCGAAGGACAGGTCAGTTTCCAGATTCTGCGCAATTTCTCGAACTATACGATCGTGCGCGCGATCATCGAATCGGTTCTTGATCGCCTGTGTTCCGAGCATTGGGACTTCCGCGTCATCGCTCAGGACGATGAGACGAAGAAAGACTACAAGAAGCGGAACGCGACCGATCCGCGCATCAAGGCGCTCAAGGAGTTCTTCCGTAAGCCCGATGGCTGGCAGAACTTCCGCACCTGGAGCCGCGGACTCTACGACGACATGTTGGTGATTGATGCCGCTTCCATCTGGATGCAGCGCGACCAGAACGACAGGATTGCATCGCTTGTGCAAATCGATGGCGCCGAAGTCTTTCCGCTGCTCGATGAGACCGGACAGCAGCCTGATCCGAACCGCGTGCTCGTGCAAACGGATTCGAAGAAAGCCTCGCATTCCTACCTGCAGAAGAAAAAAAGCGCCGATGCTGCCGGAGGCTCGCCGGCGTTTCAGCTCACGCCTTATGGATTTCCGGCGCAGGAGATGACCGCACGCGAACTCGTGTATGCGGTGCGCAACCGGAAGACCTTCAAGAAGTACGGTTTCTCGGTTGTCGAACAGGCGCTCGCGATGATCACCCTAGGACTTGCGCGTCAGGATTTCCAGGCCGCCTATTACACCCAAGGGAATGTGCCCGAGTTCATCGCTTTTCTTCCCTCCGATACGCCGACGAGTAAGGCAGAGGAACTCAACGGCTATCTCGATTCGATCCTCACTGGCCAACTCGGCAACCGCCGCAAGGGTTTCTTCATGCCGAGCTATGGCAGCGAGAAGCAGCCGAATATCGTTTTCCCGAAGTCGAACGAGGAGGTTTTGAAGGATACCTTCGACGAGTGGATCGCGCGGGTGCTGTGCTTCTTCTTCGGGATGTCGCCGACCGCCTTTATCAAGCAGGTCAACCGCGCGACGGCCGAGCAGATGTCGCAGGAATCCGAGGAGCAGGGACTGCAGCCGTATCTTGACTGGATGACCGACACGCTCAACGAGATCGTGCAATTCCAGTTCGGTTTCAATGACATCGAGGCCGTGACCGAGACGCGCAAGGAACAGGACGCCGAGAAACAGGCGACCGTCGACAAAATCTATGTTTCGGTCGGCATCAAGACGCTCAATGAAACCCGCGAGCAAAACGGCGACGATCCCTATGACATCCCCGAAGCGGACATGCCCATGATTATCACGGCAACCGGTGCGCAGCCGATCGGTGTTGAACACCAAGTGGCGCAGACACAGACGAAAATCGATGCTGGCGTGATCCCCGATCCGAACGCGCCGCCCGAACCTCCCGGCGGTAACGGAAACGGCAAAAAGCCACAGGCCGGAAGGTCGGGCTCAAAAAAAAAGTTTACAGCCCAGAAAGTCGCTATCCCTGATTCACGGCACGACTGGCCAACCCTGTCTCCCGGCATATTGAGCGCGAAAAGCCATGCCGCCCGGGTGCGTGCCGAAGTGGCCCTCCGCAAGTGTTTCCACAAGGCGAAGGATGCCGTAATTCGTGGCGCGAGCGGGATACTCGCTCGACCGGCGAAGGTCGCAAAGCAAAACGATGACGACGAGCAGAAACAGATCGAGGATGAGCTGTACGGTTACGCTGATCCGTACTTTTCGGAATTGCCGCTTGAGATTGGCCAGGCGCTTGAGGATGCCGGTCTATCGGGCGTGATTCAGGGCGCGTTGCAGCTCAATATCGACGACGCCACGTTGATTTCATCGATCAATCAGCAGGCCTCCGACTGGGCCCGGGCTCGCGCCGCCGAACTCGTGGGCATGTCCTACGACGAGGAAGGGAACCTCATTCCTAATCCCGATGCAAAATGGGCCATTACGGAAACCACACGGCAGGATTTGCGCGACATCGTCGCAGACGCTTTCATCGGAAACACCGACCGCGAAGACATCGTCGAAAACATCAAGGCCGCGCTTGAGACTTCGCGAGTCTTCTCGGATGCTCGCGCAGCAATGATCGCGCAAACCGAAATCGGCCGCTCTCAGATGGGCAGCTCTCTCGAAGTGTGGCGCAAGAGTGGGCTTGTGACGAAACTCGTCTGGGAGGCAGTCGGAGACAACCCGTGCCCCTTCTGCCTGCTCAACGATGGCGTGGAAGTGGACTTCGGCAAGCCATTCCCGTCCGGCGCGCACTCGACTCTGGAATCACACCCGAACTGCGCGTGCCTTGTCAGGGCGGTCGGATTTAGTGTGTGAGCCCCATCGTTTTTCATTCGTTCGACGGGCAATCTCACGATGGAAGGCGCGACCTTCCGGGGATCGGTGCCACGCCATTCTTTTGTCAACCATCTCCCGAGACTGAGTTACTCCGAAATTAGGGTTGTTTGTACCACGGCGAGTCTCGGACAGAAACTTCGCCCATTCGGGGAACTTCTTCCCCTTACGAAATCCAGGTTTCCCAAACATCGGATTCGCCGCACCAGATCGACCGGGAGAACCTAATTTCTTTGCGCTAATCTTTCGCTTGGTTTCCTCCGAGTGCTTTCCGTGCGAACCGCCTGATTTCAGGTTGTACCCGATGCTGCGGTTACGAGAATCGAGGACGGCTATCCACAGCATTTCCAGTCCATCGAGGTCCTGCTGTGGTGCGTTGGTCAATACGGTTACTGAAAATCCAGCAGGACCATACTTCCGAATGGCCCGACTGAACAGAGAATCGGAACGACGAGAATCGGAGATGTGGCCAGCCCACCGCGCCTCTAGGGAGTAGATGGTCTGGCCAACGTAGTACTTCCCATTGGCCAGATTTGTAATCAGATAGATGGTGCCGAGCTGAATCATTCCGATATTTTACCGCCCCAGGGTAGATATTCAAACGCTTACTGAGGGTCGCCGGACTCCATGAAAGAGCTATTTTTCCAGCTAGAAAAGTTCAACGCATTCGAAGGTATCGCCACAGGAATCTTTACCGCGCAGACCGTTGATCGGGACAGGGAACGCCTGAATTACGCGAAATCCAAGCCCTATTTCGAGGCGTGGTCTGCTTCGGTGAAAAAGGATTCCGGCGGGAAATCTCTGGGCAACGTACGTCGTCAACACGACGATAAGATCGTCGCGGGGAAACTGACCAATATCGAATTTCTCGACGACGCGCAGATCATTCGTGGCGAAGCGAAGATCATCGAGCCGGTGACAAAAGAACTCTTGGACGAAGGCGCTCTCACTGGATTTTCTATCGGTGGTCGGTACGTCGATAAGTGGATGTGCGACGACGGCGTGACCGAATACGTCGCCGACCCTGTCGAAATCTCCGTAGTGGACCGCCCCGCACTACCGGAAGCTGTGTTCCAGTCCGTGAAGTCGGATGGCACGATCGAACTCCGCAAGTTCGCAAAGTACGAAGCAGCAGCGAAGGCCGAGGAATCCTTTGACCAGATTCGCATGCGCGTGCAGGGCGCGCTCGATGAGAAGTACCAAGTCAACGACGAAAACAATCCGCGCTGGGTCTGGATCAAAGACATGTTCGCTGGCAGCGTCGTGTTCTCCGTGCAGGGCAAGGGCACCGGAGACGGTGAACTGTTCGAGGCTCAGTACAGCGAGGCTGACGGCAAGGTCACGCTGAGCGATCCGATCGAGGTGATCGGCACCTACGTTCCGGCCAACAAGTCGGTGCGCTATCTCGTGCCAGACGGCGAGCATCTTCCGTACACAGACGAAAACGGGAACATTTCACACCGACTGATGGGTGCCGCATGGGCTGCGCTGCATGGCGGATACCGCGGAAACAAGTATGAGGGCCCGGACAAGGACAAGGCGATCGCGCGGCTGAAACGGCTCTATGAGAGTGAAGGCATGGAGACACCGGACGCGAGCAAGGCGATTTCGACGCGGATCGACCTCGCCGATACCGCCGACATGCTCAAGAATCTAGATATTGAAACGCTTGATGACGAGACTCGGAGCTTGCTGAAAGCAATCGAGGATCAACTGGAGAAGATGACGATGCCCGACGACAAAGACAAGGATTTGGCGCTCGACAAGGCGGCGCGGCACAGCGTGCATCAGAAGATCGCGGCATGCAAGGCTGCGCACACGGCCCACCTCGAAGCTTGCAAGGCGCATCACGCCGCTATGCACGCGCACCTTGACGGGATTTCGAAAGTCCTCGGCGGGGGCCCCGAATCGACGGCTGAAGGTGGCCAGCCCGAGCATGTGAGCGAAGGTCGCGGCGCTGGGGCACCGCAGGCCGCTGGCGCTTCCGACACGGCCGACAAGGGCGTGAAGTTCGTCGAGATCATGGACAAGGACGGCAAGGGCACCGGGATGTACAAGAAGTTCGACCCGAACGCCCCGCCTCCGACGGCCGCGGAAATCGCCAAGGAAGTCGCGAAGGCCATCCTCGAAGTTCAGAAGGCAGCGACCGATGCGATCGGTGACCGCTCGAAGGTGACTCCGTTCCGCAAGGCCGATGCGGTCACGAAGACCGACGATGCGGCCGGCGCTGCCGCCGCTGGCGAGCAGGTCGAGAAGATGACCGACGAGGACTGGAAGGCGTATGGGCGCGGCGATGCGAAGGCTATCGCCAAGGCGCAGCGTTGCACCGCGCAGAAGTGGCAGCCGACTCCGTCACGCATCGCCAACCGGGAAGCGGCGCGCGTGGGCGTGGCGAGCGCGTAAACCAAGTTTTCAGTTCATTCGAAAGTTCGAGAGGACAACATGGAGCCACTGTTCAACAGTTCCGAGATTGCCGAGCTGGTCAAGCAGTACGGCAGCGCCTTCACCAAGGCGCCGTCCATCACCACGACCACCGGCCTAAACTTCCTGCCACTGGAAGAAGAGGCGCGGAACACCTACCCGGTGTTCCATCCTGTCCTCGACATGATCCCTCGCGTGACTCCGGAAGAACTCGGCCACGAAGTCGGAGGCCTGTTCGCGCAGTGGAAGCAGATCACCGCGCCCGGCACGAATGTTCTGCCGTCGGTGCCTGAAGGCAGCCGCTCCGCCTACATCTCGATTCCGGCAGTCACGACCGCCGAGAATTTCGTGACGCTGGGCGTCGATGCGGCGGTGACTTTCGAATCGCAGAGTGCGGGCGTCGGCTTCAACGACAACCTCGGCACTGCGGACTTGGCGAAGCTGAACGTGCTCTTGAACCTTGAAGAGCGCATGGCCATCTTCGGGAACTCGGGCACGGGCGCGACAGGCCAGAACGGCTTCCTGCTCGGCACCCCGACGGCTCCGGTCATCGCGTTGGCATCCGGCGGCACGATGGGCAGCGGCAAGTCCATCACCGTGGCGATCGTGGCTTTGACCGGCTGGGGCGTTTACAACGCCTCGACCTTCGGCGCCGCTCTGACCCGCAAAGGCATCGCGCAGACGATTTCCTATACCTCGGCGGATGGCAATTCCATCGTGAACAACGGTGGAACCTCGCTGATCTCGGCGCCTTCGAACCTGGTCACCACGACCTCTGGCAGCCAGTCGGTCAAGGTCACTTGCACGTCGATTCCTGGTGCCTTCGGATACGCCGCCTACGTGGACAGCACCACGAACGATTCCGTGTCGCCGACATACGCCAACGCTTACTTCGCCGGCGTTTTCACGACCTCGGTCTTCACCATCACGGCGCTGCCGGCCACAAGCGTGCAGCGGCTGAGCGACCTGACCGACACCGACTACTCGGCGAACCCCCCGGGAACGAACACCACCGGAGACTTCACCGGCATCACGAGCTGGTACGCCGGCTCGCAGGCTGGTGCGCGGCCTTCCTACTGGAAGGATCTGCAGGGCGCGGCACTGACGGCCGACGGGGCTGGCGGCATCGTCGAAATCGAAAACGGCATCTCGAACCAGTGGCAGACCTACCAGGTCACGCCGGACGCGGTGCTGGTCTCAAGCGACCTGGTCCAGTGGGTCAACATCCGCATGCAGACGGCGCCATCCGGTTCGGGCGCTGCGACGTTCTTCATGCGCGAAGGCAAGCCCGGCGAAGGCATGGGCGGCTCGCTGATCGAAGAGTACAAATGCAAGTTCTCGGCGTTCAGCCGCTCGAAGGCGTTGCCGATCCGCAACATCCCGTGGCTGCCCTCGAACACGATCCTGCTGCCGACGTTCAACAACCCCTATCCCGCGGCCGGCAAGACCATCCCGGCGAACTTCCGCATGGTCTGCCGCGAGGGTTACTACGGCCTCAAGTTCCCGTACACGAGCCGCATTCACTCCATGGGCATGTTTGTCGAAGAAGGTCTCGAATGCTACGTGCCCTGGGCCGGCATCGTTCTGACGTCGGTTGGCGACGCCTGATCCGTCGGCGAGACGGGAGGGCTGATGGGCAGTTCACCGACGGTCGATCCTCCGGTACTGCTTGACCGCGTGCCCGTCAAATCTGGCGATTTGTCCGGGTGCGCGAACACCAGCGAGAAAAATCCCGCTACGATCACGCCGATTCCGCGCTCTTCATTTGTAAAGGCGAAAGGAAAACCATGAACCACGATCCGATTTTCAAGGATTCGCGAGGGCGCCCCATCCAGCCGCCGTCTCCCGAGCGCACAGTCACACTGAAGGCGGTGAAGGTCCTCATCTTCCTGCTCGTCAGCGCGCCGCTGCTCATGGCCGCGGCCACCCAGATCAACCTGGCGAGCCAAGTCAAAGGCTTGCTGGCTGGAGCGAACGGCGGATTGAACGCGAACGCGAGTTCTTTCACAGGCGTTCTGCGCGAGTCGTCCGGTACTGCATCTGCGGCGGAGCTGTCCGGAGACGCCACTACTTCGGGCTCCAATGCCGTGACCGTTGCGAGGGTGAACGGCACAACCGTGCCGACGAACTCGGCGGCAGATCAGGTTCTAACCACAACAGCATCGGCCACTGGCGCATGGAAAAGCCTTGCGGATACAAGCGCCGGCGGCCTCGCTGAAACGTATAACACGTCCACACATGCGTTCGGGACGATTGCGGTCATAAGCGGATCTTTCGCCGATGCCGAGACGCCCTCTGGAACGATCAACGGATCAAATACCTCTTTTACTCTCGCGCACACGCCATCTCCGGCAGCCGGGTTGCAACTCTACAAGAACGGCCAGCAGTTGATTGCCGGGGGCGCTGATTATTCGCTGTCCTCCGCAACGATCACCATGACGACCGCGCCGACGACGGGAGACGTGTTGATCGCGTTCTACCGTTACTAGGGAGATCGAAGGATGAGACGATTTCTTACGTGCCTGGCGATCCTGGCTCTCGTGGCATTGCCGCTTTTTGCCACGAGCACCCAGTTCAACATCGTCACGCAGGTCAAGGGGATTCTCCCGGTCGCGAACGGCGGGACGGGAAACTCTACTGGGCAGCCGACGGCGGCTTACGTTCAGGCGTATCTCACTGGCGCCAATGTAACGATGAGCTCGACGACGGGCACGTTCTACGACGGCCCATCGACAGGCTCGCTCGCCGCTGGAACATGGTTCGTGAGCGGCTACGTGACACTGGGAAAGGCCAGCGCGACGGGCCAGTCGCTCGACCAGTGCAAGCTATGGGACGGAACGAATACTTTCGCGACGGCGGAGACATCTGTCAACTACGTTACCTCGGCCGCTGTCACATACAGCGTAATTCATCTGAATGCGGTAGCCGTCGAAGCCGGTTCTGCGACCATCAAGATCAGTTGCGAGACGAGCGTCGCGAGCGGAGTGATCTACTACCAGACGCCGACAAGCAGTTTGGCTGACGCTAGCGGAATCTCGGCGGTAAGGATTCAGTGAGATGCTGACGACCATCGACAGCTTCGAGGGCGATGGAACAACAGTGGAGTTCAGTCTGACTTATGTGGCCCAGACCGGTTCGCCGATCCTCGTATGGGTCAACGGCATTATCCAGGACCAGTCCGGAATTTACAGCGTTTCGGGCAAGATGCTGACGTTCATGGTCGCCCCGGAAAATGGCGACCAATTGGCGATTTTTTATTCCTACCTGGGCGCTGGATCGGGTGCCGCCGCGCCCGATCTGATACTCCTGAGCGACCTGCTCTCTTGGGCGAATGCCGGACAAAACAACCCGGCCGTGATCGCTCCGATCGCGCAACAGATCATCGACGGATTGACCCAGGCGGTCTATTGGGCTACCGGGCGCACGCCGCCCATGCTGACCCAAGTAACCAATTTCCAGGAGACCTACAACGGCAGCGGCAGCGATGTTCTCTACCTCCTAAATGCCCCAATCGTGAGCGTGGCGTCGGTCACGGTGAACGGACTGAATATCCCTGCCTCTCCAGCCTATGGACAGGCTGGATATTTCGTCCAGCAGGACGGCAAGAGCATTGCGCTGCGTTCTGGGGCGGTCTCAGGCTATCCCTTCCCGGCGACGTACGGTTACAATCGCCAAGGATACAAGTTCACCCGGGGCCGTGGCAATGTACTGGTGAGCTACGCTGCTGGCTATGACGGCTGCCCTGCGGACATCTACCTCGCAGTGCTCAAGCAGGGCAAGGTATTCCTCGACAAGCGGCTGCGCGAGGATCTTGCGAGCGCGATGATTCCCCAGGCGGGTACGAATGCCTACCGCGCTTGGGCAATGCAACCCGAAGTCCTGCTGATGCTCCAGCCGTACATTCGCACGGCGATGGCGAACATTTTCTGATGTCGATCACGGCCAAAGTCACGGGATTCTCCGAGGCGCAAACCGCACTGCTCGAACGCCGGGCGCTGCTGATCGGCGCCCTTTATCGGAAGGTCTTCTCGCTGCTCATCCAAGTGCAGTCGAAGATTCAGGGCAATCTCGCGCAAGGCATCGGCCTCAAATCGCGGCACGGCACGGCCGGCCTCGCTGGAAGCGTGCGCGTGATTCCACCCGCTGTCGAAGGCGCGATCATCAAGGGAAGCGTTGAAGGGGGCGGCGGACCATTCTGGTACGGCGGCATGTGGGAATTCACCGGCCATAAAGAAATCGTTCCGGTCACGAAGAAATCGCTTTCCTGGCTCGCTGATGGTAAGCGCGTGTTTGCCATGCGCGTTTCTGCGCAAGCTCCGCGTCCCTGGATGATTCCACCCTTTGAGGAAATGAAACCCTATATCGCCGAGCAGCTTCAGGAGGCGGCGACCAGCGCGACGAAAGGAACCGAGACTCCCTGATGGCCAACAATACGCGCGCCAACGTCGACACAGCCCTGCTTGCCCAACTCGACGCAGCCTACGATTGGGCGATCGATTCCTCAATGCACTTCCGTTCGTGGGATGGCCAGGGAAAGGTCGACGGAACCGACCAGCCGTGCCTTTTCCTCCGGCGTATTGCGGAGGAAATCGTCCAGCAGCGTGCCTACGGCGCGAACAAGTACATCTTTCATTATGAGGCGTGGATTTACGTGCGCGTGGACAATGACGACATCGCCGACAATCCCTACGCGCAGCTCAACCCCATCGTCGACGCGATCGACAAGGCGATGCTCCCCAATCCCGTGACTGACCGCAACAATCTGAGCGGGCTCGTCGACAACTGCCGCATCGCCGGGCAAATTTTCATCGCCGATGGGACCGACAACGGGCAGGCCGTCATTCGAATTCCGATAGATGTGTTCACAGCTGTATAAGATATAGAAACGCTTCTAGGAGACATCGATGAGCGTCCCGAACACGTACAGCACCCAGATTCAATTCGGCGCAGGCTACGTCTACGGACTGAATCTTGGCTCCTCCTACGGTGCCGCTCCCTCGCTGATCATTCCCGGCCGGTTCATCACCATCCAAGACGCCTCGATCGACATGACCTTCACGATCAAGGAGCTGCTCGGCGCGACCGAGTTTGCCGAGGACATCGCGTCGGCCTCGAAGAAAATCACCGGCAAGATCACGACGGGCCGCATCGACCTGAACCTGCTCAACCAACTCGTGTTCGCCGATACCTTCGCGTCCGGGCAGTTGAGCGCAATCGCGAATCTTGAGCCGCACACGATCGCCGCATCCCCGACCGATACGGTCCAGGTCACGAACAACACGACATTCGTGCAGGACCTGGGCGTCTTCTATTCGGCACAGTTCAACGGCAACAACGCCATTCAACTCGTGCCCGTCGCCTCATCGCCGGCTCAAGGTCAGTACGTCTGCAATCCGATCACGGGAACCTATACGTTCAACGGCGCCGATGCCGGACAGGGAGTCTGGATTTCCTACGAATACACGACGACTTCCGGGCATACGCTGACCATGACGAACAAGCTCATGGGCTCCGGTCGTCCCGTTTTCCAGCTTTACCTCTCGCAACCCTACAACGGCAACAACGACATGATCCTGTTCTACTGCCGCGCCTCGAAACTCAATATCCCGCAGAAGCGCGAGGACTACCTGATTCTTGAAATCGACTTCCAGTGTGCCGCGAACGCCGCCAATCAGGTTTTTCAATGGACCTCGCCGGTCTGAAGTGGTAGCATCCCGCCGTTAGTCCTCTAGGCCCTCCTTCCACTCGCGCCGCTTGGCGCCGAGGCAGAACAAAAATTCACCTTGAGGTGCCTCGTGGCATTCATTCGCAAACGCTCCGTAACCCTCGACGAAGTGACCGTGAAGATCGCGCCGCTGTTCTCGAAGCAAGTCGAAGACTTCCTCGCCCAGCAGGACAAGATTCTCGATAGCGTGGATCTTCCGGTCGAGCAAAAAGCCAAGAGCATGGAACGGCTCTGGCTGCAACTCGTGGCGACATCGATCGATAACGCCGCCCGCGACGGAAATTTCGAGCCGCGGGCGCTGCTTGAAGAGTTCGATCCCGAAAAGCTTCTGTCGCTCTACGACAAGACGCTCTGCCTCGATTTCCTGAAGTCCGAAATTATGAAGATGAGCGGCATGGCCGAGCGCGGGAGGATTACGGGCCCGGAAGCGAAGAGCGCGTAGAATTCGCCGAGCTGCGCGCCTTCATCATGGCTGCAATGAAGTGGACGCTTGAGGAATTCGACCGGCAGCCGTTTCCGCTGGTAATCGAGTTGCTGGATCATTTCGCGATTCATCCGCCCGAGAGCCTGCTGCTTGAGGGCATGGTCGGCTGGAAGCCGAAGCTGAGGAAGAAAGCGAAGGGGTATGAGAATGAGGCCGCGTTCGCGAAAGCGGGATTGCTTCCTAGCAGAGAGAACACGGCACCGGACGAGCGCGGTTTGCCGGATTGGGTGAGAGCCGCGCGGCAGGAAATGCGGGTGAAGAAAATGGCAGCGCAGATAGAGGCGAAGAAGAATGGCAAGTAGCGCAATCGTAGTCTCCATTGGCGCCGATGTTTCCGGTCTTACTTCCGGAATGACTGAAGCCTCGCATAGCCTTGCTTCTGTCGGCAGCGCGGGATTAAGGGCCGGCGAGCAACTAACCCGCGGCGGAGCCGCTTTCGAAGAAGCCAAGCTTGCCGCCGGTGCAATGACAGGCTCGATCGAGGAATTGACCCGCGGCTTCGCAAAGTTGGCCGCTGAAAGTCCCGCCGTTTCAAATCTTCTGCGCGCCGCTATCCCAGTTCTAGCAATCGTTGCGGCAGTCGAAGTCTTTAATGAACTCACGAATAAAATCAGGGAAGAACGCGATGCGGTAGAACAGCTCGGGACGGAATACGCGAACTGGTCCGGCACGGCCGTCAAGGGCGTGGAGAGCGTATATCAGGAGGCCCTGAAGCTGGAGAAAGACAATCCCATTGCCATAGCGGCGGATGAAGCTCGCCAGAAACTCCTGCAGATGGACGAGCAAATCACCAAAGACATCACCGACCTGAATAAGTTGATTGAGACGAAAAACATAGGCTTCTGGTCCTCCTTTGTCACCGGAGCAATGTCGACATCGGATGTCGGCAAGGCTCTCAAGCAGCCGATTCTCGATGTCCAAGAAGCCATGAATGCCGTGCGAACGGCAGAGGAGACCTTGGAACTTGACAAAATCAATAAGGTCTCCGGCGAACAGCTCGCCTCCGATCAAAAGGCCATAGATAAAGCCAAGGAAGAGGCAAGCGCCAGAATTGCAGCCCTCGCTTCAGTGGCCGAAGCACAGCAAAAGCTGACAGAACAGCGAAAGGCTGAGATAGAAAAGCCCATCCCGGGCGATGTGTTCGGACTGCCCAAGGAGGACATTGAAAAACGATTTCAGCCTGCCCTCGAAATGATCCAGCAAATCCGGCTCGGTATCTACGCGATGCAGACGGAATTGAGTCAAGAGGGAACAATTGCATCCGACATCAACAATCGCGGATATGCCGAGGCATTGAAAGCCGGCCAGAACGAAAACGAACTCGCGCGTAAAAATGCACAGGAAGAACTTACGGTACTTGAACGTCAGTCGGCCGAAGCCAAGAAATTTGCTGCCGATGAGGCCTCCATCGGCAAGAAGAACGCGGAAGAAGAATTAGAGCGGCTTGAACGCGCCGCGGCGGCCCGAAAAAAGGCGGGCGAGGAACAGTTGGCGGCAACGCGATCCCAAATCGACGCGATACACGATGAAATAGCCGGATGGGATGCGGACGTGGCGGCCGAGAAACGGGCCACTGAAGTCGCCAAGGCGGAATCGCCACACAGTCCGGCGGCCGCAAGAACAGCGGAAAGGGCTGAAATGGCGGCTTTGGCCTTTGAGATAGCGAATGTTACGTCCGCCATGAAGGCGCTTTCTCTGGAAGAATCAAAATTAACCGCCTTGCCAGACAAGACTGATCAGCAAAAAGAACAAATAAAGGCGCTTCAAGGCGAGTACGACCAACTCCTTAGAAAGCTTCAGGAACTTCAGAATTCCTATCTGCAGTTATCGGTCAAGATCGGCACGGCCACGCAATCAATGGTTAATGCAGCGTGGGTTGGGTTCGATAAATTCAATGAAGGCATTATCAGGGTGATGGAAAACAGCCAAAGTCTCGGCAGGGCAATGCAGCAGGTCTGGAACTCGATAGCGAGCGCGGTAATCACCGCGCTGTTGCGAACCGTCGAGCAAATGATCATCAACGCCGCTGTTCAAAAGTCGATCACCGACAGCACAAAAATTTCTGAGGCCGCTGCGGCGGCGCGCCGTACCTACGCAAGTGTCTCGGCGATTCCTTACATTGGCTGGATTCTCGCGCCACCAGCGGCGGCAGCGGCGTTCGCTGCGGTTCTCGCATTTGAACGAGGCGGCATCATCCCCGGCGGTATCGGAGAGGCTGTTCCCATGCTCGGCCACGGGCAGGAGATGGTCCTTCCGGCGCATGTCTCCAACTGGGTGCTGCAGGCCGCGGGAGCGCGCCCGGACGGCTCGGGGGGCAGCAGCAATTTTCATTATCACGCGCCGGAGGTCAGCGCATTTGATTCGGGCGGCCTTGATCGCGTGTTGAATAACCATGCGGATCGATTCGGCCGCGCCGCGATGCATTACCTCAGACGGAGGGCGATGTAGACCATGCCCATCGGAGCGAGTTCCAATCGTATTTTCACGCCGCCCCAGGGCCCGGGCTCGCTCGGCTCGTGGACCTGGCCGATCACCAAGACGCCGCTATTCGGAACTCTCAAGCAGACGCCCGTCAATCTGAGGAACGAAGTACGTCTCTCGGAGACGCCGTACCCGATCTGGCTCTTTGATTACGATTTTGGGTACCTCAAGGGTGCCGAGTATATTCCCAACAGTTCGAACAACTCGGGACTCGCCTATGTCCTGGGATTCTATGGGGCGTCCCTCTCAAGCGCGGATAGTTGGCTCTTTCAGGATCCCTATGACAATACGGTGACTGATGAACCGTTCGGCTATGGCGACGGCGCGACAACGCAATTCCAGCTCGTTCGATCGATCAATGGCGTTTTCCCTGACATCATCCAGAATCCGAATGTCATCACCAACATCAAGCAGGCGGGAACGCCACTCACGCCGATTTCAGGGAGCGGCTATTACATCGGCCTTGAAAATCTCCTCCAGCAATCGGAGGGGTTTGCGACTTCGCCGTGGGTTGCCGGGAGCACGGGCGGCGCTTCCGTGCCGACATTGACAGGGGGACAGACCGGTCCCGATGGGGCGAGCACGGCTTTTCAAATTGCGCTGCCGACGACGAGCGGTTCTCAGAGTTCTTATCTCGTGCAGACGGTGCCCAGTTTCGCTTACTGGGGCCAGACCTTCACGTTCTCGGTATGGCTCAAGGCCAGTTCCCCATCGACTCCATTCCAGATCAGTCTCGGAGAAACATCGCCAGCTTCGGTGACACCGGCAGTGCAATCCCTCTCGCTCACGACATCCTGGGTTCGCTACACGGTAACGGGCACCTACCCCGTAATCGGCATTCCCGGATATGCGCCGAGCGTCTGGATGGCGCAAACCGCCGGCCATTCATCCTCGACTGTCTATGCTTACGGCGCGCAGCTTGAACGCAATGCGACCGCGAGCGGCTATATCAAGACGACAACCAGCTATTCGATTCCGAACGGAGTCGTGACATTCCGCATTGCGCCGCCAGCGGGAGCGCAACTCACTTGGACAGGCTCGTTCTGGTTTCGTTGCAGATTCGATGAAGAGCAGCTTCAGGATTTGCGGCAGCAGCTCTACCAGATTTGGGAGCTTCAATCGCTCAAGTTCCGCAGCGTCATCTTGGGGGATGTGTGATGTGGGCCTTCCCGGGGAGTCGCATTTTCTGGCCGGTCCATCGGTATCCTGCAGAACGCCGACCCTGCGCCAGTGATGTATCCCCGGGCGTCGCTAAAAGCAAGCGACAGGCTGGCCGACAGCCTGCGGAGAAAGTATAACGTGAAATCGTTCAGCGCGGCACTCCTGAAGGTGCTGCAAAACAACCCGCAGTCGATTCAGTTCAGGCCCGATCTGTTCGTCATTACATTTCGCAACGGCCAGACGATCTATGTTACCGACGGGCAACTCGATCTCGTCTACAACGGCAGCATTACGATTCCGAGCAACACGCCGACGGTCATCAATTTCAGCAATCAGCGGTTCTATGCGACGAAATACGGCTCCTGGAAACGCGGGAAAATATCGAGTGCCGCCACCTTCGATCTCGCTTCGAAAGACACGGACCTGACCCTCGTCGCGGACGACGCGGTCCTATTCCCCGGCACGAGCCTGCCGATCATGCAGGCGCTCAATTACGGCCTGTTTGATCGCGCGAATGTGCTCGTGCTCACTGCCTACATGCCCAGCTATGGAGATTTGAGCCTTGGCCTTGAGATCAAATTCCAGGGACAGATCACGAAGCTTGAAAATGCCGGACGCAGCATGGCGCGATGGAAAGTGAACGACGGACTCTATCTGCTCAAGCTCCCGTGGCCCCCGAACCTGCTTCAGTCTCCGTGCCGCCACGTCCTCTACAATCCGAACTGCACGCTCAATCAGGCCAGCTTTACCGATAACTACACCGCAGCAAGTGGAAGCACGCAGTTGACCGTGAACACGACGGTCTCGCTTCTCCATTCCGGCGACGCCAGCTATTACGTGCAGGGCGTGCTTACCTGGCTGACCGGGCAGAACGCCGGCCTGACATCGACAGTGAAGGCGCAGGCATCCGCAAGCGTGACATTGATGGCCGCCGCGCTCTTTCCGGTCGCAACGGGGGATACCTTCTCGCTGTCTGCCGGATGCGATAAAACGACCGGAACCTGCGCGAATCGTTTCGGCAATTTGATTCACTATGGAGGCGAGCCTCTCGTTCCCGTGCCGGAATTCAGCGTATGACCGAGCAAGAAGCAAGAGAAGCCATCGTCGCTGAGGCGGTCACTTATCTGGGAACGCCTTTCGTCGATTGCCAGCATGTCAAGGGCGCCGGTGTCGACTGCGGGATGATGCCGCTCTCCGTCTACGCGACGGTCGGCGTGATGCAGTGGTTCGAACCCGGCCATTACTCGGTGCAGATTCATCAGCACAAGACCGAGGACGAACAGCGGGCATCGGGCCAGAAGCCTTATCGCGACTTCGTTCGCGAGCACATGCGGGAGATTCCGGAATCGGAAGTAAAGCCCGGCGATTTCGTCCTCTACTTCTACGGCAAATGCTTCTCGCACGGAGCGATCGTGATTGAATGGCCGCACAAGATCATTCACGCCTGCGCCGGCGAGGGAGTTATTTTCGATGATCCGGCGAGAAATGGGAGGCTAATGCGGCGGCGGAGGGAATTCTACACGGTTTTCGGAGGAGAGATCTGATGTTCGGAATGGGCGGCCAGAAAATTACTCGTCTCAATCACATTCCCATCACGCAATCGGTCCAGGCCGTCGCCCTTCCGATCGTTCTGGGCCAGGATCGCATTGAAATGTTCCTGCTCTGGTATGGCAATTTCAAATCCAAAAACGCGGGCGGGAAAAAAGGCGGAAGCGGCAAGGGCTTGGGCGCCAAGGGACAGGGCTACACTTACACGGCCTCTGTTCAAGCCGCGCTCTGCCAAGGCCCGAGTTCTGGAATCGTCAGCGTCTGGGGATCAAACGGGAAATTCATCCAGCAGACGGCAAGCGAGAACTACACCGTTCCCGGCGGCGGCGGAAGCTACACGTCGGCCAACGCTGCGCTCTTTGCGAACGATGCAGGGGTAGGCGTCCAGACATCCTACAGCCAGGCTGTGAACGATTACGGCTCGCCCGGGCCGACCACCCTGTCCGGCACTTACTTGGTTCCGCTGACGGCCGTTTCTTCCTCTCCCGGACTCAACCAATACAGCATCAATCCGTCGACCGGCGTTTACACATTCGGAGCGGCGATGGCCGGCAAGACGGTAACCGTTTCGTACACGTATTACTACTACTATTACGATACGGAAGAGACCGACATCATTCCGTCGACCGGCCCATACCAGATCACCGTTACAAACGCCGCGAACTTCAAGGCCGACCTCGGCGTCGCCTACGATCCAAGCGGCATCGCGCTCACGAAGATTTCATCGGGAACGCCCGCATCCGGCCAGTACAAGGTAAGCAGCGGCGTCTACACGTTCGCTGCAGCGGACGCGAATAAGGCGGTCACGATCTCTTACGAGTGGCAAAATCAGACGACCGAACCGAATGCCCCCAATACGCTCGGCTATACATTCTTCAGCGGCACGCTCGGCCAATCCGTCTGGCCTTTCCTGACCTCGAACTTTCCAGGCGCCGCACTGGGCTACAGCCAGATCGCACACGTTGATTTCCAGACTCTCTATCTCGGAGAGGCGGCTACTGTTCCGCCGCTGACTTTTGAGATGATGGGCCGCGATCAGTACGGTTCCGGCATCGTGGACTGCAACCCCGCCGATTGCATTCTCGACATGCTCACCTCGACGGATGCGGGCATTGGCGCGGGCAGCCCGCTGACATTTCCACCAGCGTATGTCGGCTCGCTTTCGCAGGCGCGCAAGTGCTGGTCGGCCTACAGTTTCTTTATTTCGAACGCTTACAAGAACCAACAGGACGCGCAGAGTGTGCTCGCCGCTTGGCTTGAAGCCGGACAGGTCGGGGCGTTCTGGTCGGAAGGCGTGCTGAAATTCGTGCCCTACGCCGATACGTCGGCGGCCGGCAATGGACAAATCTACGTTGCCAACACGCAGCCTATTGTGCAGTTAGACGATTCGGACTTCATCGCGGGCGAGAACGAGGATCCGATCAAGATCACCGAGAAAGAGGCGCCGGACCGATTCAACCGCGTTGCAATCGATTGGGTGGTGCGATCCAACAGCTACAATCATGACATCCTCTACGAAGAGGACCTTTCCGACATTCAGGCGAACGGCTTGCGGCAGGAAGGGCCAACGACCTACGAATTCATCAAGACGCTTGCAGCCGCGCAGTACGCGGCCTCGACACGCGTCAAGCGGCTCGTTTATATCTACAGGCAGTACGCTTTCAACTTAAGCTGGATTTACAGCTACCTTGAGCCGATGGACATCGTGCTCATCGCCGATCCCCGCCTCTGGGGTTCCTATATTCCAGTCCGCATCATCTCCATCGAAGACGATCCCAAGAACGGGCTGGCCATTACGGCGGAAAATTTCCCATGGGGCACGGCAACCGCGTCGCTGTTCACAAAGCAGACCGTCACACCGAGCTTCCCGCTACAGGGCGGCCAAGACCCGGGATCGATCAACCCGCCGATCATCTTCGAGGCGCCCAACCGCATCACAGGCGCGGCGCCGGGAGCATCCGCACAGGCTGGCTACTATCTGGGCTTCGGAATTTGCGGAGCGAATCCGGCGAACTGGGGCGGCTGCAACGTCTGGATGTCGGAAGACGGGAACACCTACAAATACGCCGGAACTGTTTACTATCCTTCGCGGATGGGTGTGCTGACCGCGAATTTCCCGAGCGGCAGCGATCCCGACACGGTGAACACATGCTCGGTCGATCTTTCCGAAAGCAGCGCCAACCTGACGAGCGCGAGCACGGCCGACGCCGATGCAGACCGAACGCTGTGCCTCGTGGACAATGAACTGATTTCCTACTCCACTGCGACGCTCGTCGCGGGCAGCCTTTACAATCTCACGACTTATATTCGCCGCGGCCAGATGACGACCGCAATTGCCGCGCATACGACAGGCGCACCGTTCCTTCGCCTTGACGACTCTGTCTTCTACTGGCAGTACGACGCCACGATGATCGGCAAAACGCTCTATTTCAAATTCACGTCCTTCAACACGCTCACGCAGATGGAACAGGAGTTGTCCCAGGTCACTGCCTACACGATCACACCGAGCGGAAACAGCATTGGCTTGCTTACGCCTGCGCATTCGAGCTATCGACCGCTCACGAATCCACTGACGGGGCATGATGCTGGATCAAGCGCGACGATCAACGTCGCCGCCTTCACGATGCGCGTGCCGGGACAGGACATCTCCGAGAATTCCGGCTCGATTACGGGTCTCGCGTACAACACGCTCTATTACGTGTACTTTGATGATCCCAATTTCACGGGTGGCACGGTGAGCTATCAAGCAACGACGGCGAAAGAGACGGCACTTGACGTTGCCGCAAGATTATTTGTTGGGTCAATTCAGACACCATTAGCTGGGGCTCTTGATACGACCGGGAATGGTGATGGCGGAAGCGGCGCTCAAAGCGGAATGATGAATGTTCTATCTCCTTCGACAGTCACATCTTCGCTAGTAGGAAACGGATCGGCGTCCAATATCCTGAACGCAATCGACGGTAACGACACGACGTTCGCAACTCTTTCGGCGACCGGAAACGGCAGTTCCAATCAAGCAGGATTGGATTTTACGATCCCGCCAGGCATTGCACGGCGCTATCAATCGATGACGATCGAGATCGTGTATTCCGTGCCCACCAATTCCTTGAACGCGTCACCAGCCCGCACCTGCGCCAGCCTGGCAGCATTCGGGCCAACCGGATCAGCGCTTGGCGGCGATCTCATTGCAGCTGGCTCAGGTGCTATCACCAAGCGGATTTCGACAATCACGATACCACTTGGAACGAATGTCGGTGCTGTAAGCATTAATCCGGGGATCAATTTGAATTCAAGCTCGACATCCGGCAGCATTACCCTTCAAATTTACGAAGTGAGAATAAAGGCCATCGAATGAAAACTGTCACGAAGAAGATCAACGACAAGGAAGTCGCGATTGAGATTCACCGATTGCCGTTGCAACCAGGCATGCCTTACTCGCAAAAGATCGTGGCGAGGCACGGAGATCACAAACTCGAACATGTCGTCACTCATGACCCGGCAAACTTCAAGGCCGAGGACGCCCGGAGGCACATTGAGGGGATAGTCTATCAACTGGCGGCGAAAGTAGCGGCGATGGGCGACATCGCTGACTTTCTCGATGATTACCACCACGAGTCTAAAAACAATTCTGAGCACGGGCCGATTGAACCTTGATGCCTGCGTTACAGGCCGCCATTCTCGCATGTTCGAAGATCACATAGCCGAGATAGGCTCGTCCCGTCCACCGAACAAAGGAATGGCGATTCCTCTCTGTATAGTAGAAAAGCGCCGACTGGCCCGCAAAAAATCCCAGATTGATTCCAGCCTGCCTTGCCGGCGACGGATACTTTCCGAAAATCGGATTGTTCTCCCAGCCGCCGCGATTGAGCAGTTGCCGCGTCGTGATCGCATCTGCTGCCGTTGATGCCGCCAGCAGCGAAACGCCGATCCGAAAAGACTTCGAAGGCGCACGCTTGACGGGTTCTACCTGTGCAAGCACGGAACCCGAAAACAGCAGGATGAATACTGCGGCCATGATGATTCGTTTCATGACTTCGTTCCTTTTTTCGGCCTTCCTCCAAGCTTTCCGTTGCGCGCCGCCGCTTCAGCCTTCGCCTTGGACTTCGTTTCTCCGAGGCAGGCCGGGCAGCGAAGCGTGACGTGTGGATGCTTGGGGCATTTCACATCCATAGAATAGCCAACAGTTAGGTTTTTGTCCAGCCTGAAAAGATATAGAAACGCTTCTGAGGCCCGCATGAGAAGAACCCTGCTTGGTTTGGCGGCGCTCGTTCTCCTGCTCGCCGCCCCGATCGCACTGGCGCAAGGCCCTTCGCTTACAACGGTTTCGGCCACCCTCTACGCGTCAAACGGCCAGCCGCCAAGCGGAACAATCACAATTTCAACGCCGATACCATTCATTTCCGCAGATGGCTACCCGATCCCCGCGCATACGAACGTGACGGTGCCGGTCACGAACGGCGCCTTCAGCGTCAAGTTGGTTCCGACTGTGGCAGGGACTCCAGGCGGAGCATACTACATCGCCGGCTACAACCTTCCGAACGGGAGCTATACCGAATACTGGGTGGTTCCCGCGTCTGCGGTTCCGGTCGGACTCGCGCAGATCCGCGCGCCAGCCCCTCCAGTTCCGAGCATTTCAGTTCCATTCGCGCAACTCATACCGCCGCTTAATTGCGTGAATCAAACTCCGGAATGGACATCATCTGGCTGGGTCTGCATCACTTCGGGAAGCATCTTTCAGAGCTTTCAGCTTGGCTCGAATGCTCCGATCAGCGGCGCCGGGAATTATCTCCAGATCACAGGAAGTTCCCCGATTGTCATCGGGACGATGACGGGCCTTGGCACGATGGCATCCCCTTACGTCGTGCCAATCACTTGCCCGAGTTGCGGGGCGGGCGGCATGGTCTATCCGTCTGCCGGAATCGCCAATTCCACGGGTTCTGCGTGGGGCACATCCTACCAAGTCGGCACATCGGCGAATGACCTCGTGCAACTCAATTCCAGTGCCCAGCTGCCTCCCGTCAGTGCCGCGCTCCTCACGAACTTCCCGACGCTGCCCTATTACGCGAATGTCCAGGCGAACGGTGGGGCGTTGCAGCAGGCAGCTACGCTCAATATCATCGCCGGCCCGAATATGACTGTCGCTTGCCCCACGTCGGGTGGCGTGACGAATTGCACGCTCAGTTCCACTTCCACCGCTTCGACAGCTTGGAGCGCATTGACGCCGGCAACGAACAGCGCTGCGGGAACTTTCCTTTCGACCGGCAATGCCTGGGATTTCTCGGCAGCCACTTCATTCAGCGTCCCGACTGTGGGTCTCACATTCCCCGGCTCGACGAGCGGCAGCGTGATTGTGGCCGCCCCAGCGGTCGCCGGCTCGCAGACGATTGCGTGGCCCGCAGGCTCCGGCACGGTCGCGGTCGGAGCTTCTCCACCGCTCGCCGAAAGTGCGGCTGGAGTAATTTCATGCCCCGGATGCGCGACGACGACTAACGGCGGTCCGCTTTCGGCCAGTTCGCCGATCACGATCAGCGCCGCCGGACTCATCGCCTGCGCCAGTTGCAATGTCTCAAATGCCACGGTATCAAGCGTGGGCCTCGCGACGAACGCCGGATGGTTCACGGTCACGAATTCCCCAGTGACCACGACGGGGAATCTCACTTTCAATCTCACAACCGGCCTCACCGGGAATGAAGTTCTCGCGACTCCCAATGGCTCAAGCGGCGTCATCGCACTCCGCGCGCTGGTCGGCGCCGATATTCCTGCGATCAATCTGGCCGCGAGTGGCAACGGCGGCGTGACCGGAAACCTCCCTTATTCCCAACTCTCCGGCGCACCGACGCTCTACTATCAAACGATTCAGGCGAACGGATCAGCGCAGACGCAAGAGTTGACTGTCAATTATGCGGCCGGATCGAACATGACGATTACGCCGTCACTCGTGGGCGGCGTAACGACTCTCACCTTCACGGCGAGCACTACAGCTTCGACGGCATGGAGTGCAATCACTCCCGCCACAAATTCGAACGCAGGCACATTCACGGCGAGCGGTAACTCATGGGTGTTCTCGGGCGCGAGCGCTTTCACGCTGCCAACTGTGGGCGCGATCTTCCCTGGCTCGACGAGCGGAAACATCACGCTTATCGCCACAGCCATCGCAGGCACGAACACGATTACCTTGCCAGCCGGGACCGGAACGGTCGCCATCTCCGCATCATCACCGATCACTTTGAGCGCAACCGGACAGATCGCCTGCGCGACGTGCAACACGTCCAATGCGACGGTTTCAAGCGTCTCGATTGGCAACCTCTCGCCCCTATTCACCGCGAGTGTGGCGAATTCAACCACCACTCCCACGATCTCGTTCACGCTGTCGAATGCGGCGCAAAATTCCGTTTTTGCCGGTCCCGCATCGGGCGGGGCTGGCGCTCCGAGCTTTCAGACGGCGCCAACATTCAGCGCCGCGAACCTGACGAACTTTCCGGTATTCGGATATTCGAATGGCGGCACCGGGGCGACGAGCTACACGACGAATTGCCTGCTTGAGGCAGGCGCATCGGCGTTCGCCTGCTCGCATCTCTCCGATAACGGCACGCTGATTTCGGCGACCGAGGGGCTTTCCATCGCTCCGACATCGACTTCACAGGTCGGCCTCATCGTCAACAATCCATCAAGCACGACCGCCGACATCGCCGATTTCGAAGTGAACGGCTCCATCGTCGCCAAAATCGACAAGAACGGCAATATCTACGCGGCAGTCGGAAGCAGTGTCGCTGGCCAAACCGTTCTCGCGTTCGGGACTGCGGCGAGTGCGCCATCGAGTGCCATCGGGATCACGGTTCCTACCAGCGGCACGGCGTATCAGATCGTGCTCCCCGGCGCGCAGCCGAGCGGAAGCAATACCTTCCTGTCTTGCACGTCGGCGAATCCGGCAGTCTGCAGTTGGGCTGCGGGAGGCGGAGTCACCAGTGTTTCCAACAGCGACGGCACGCTCACGATCTCGCCGACCACCGGAGCAGTCGTGGCTTCGCTCGCGCTCGGACACGCGAATACCTGGACCGCCGCGCAAACATTCCCCAACATCGTCTTCACAGGAAGCGCTTCCTACGCTCCGACTGCGGCGGGAGTTTTAGGCTACGACACGACCAACAACCGTTATGTCGGAGGCAACGGCACAAACACTTCCTTTCTGACGTGGATCACCGCCGCGCCGACGACGGGCCACCTGGCGACATGGAGCGGCACGCTCGGACAATTGACGGACGGCGGAGCCGTTCCGACAGGTATGACCTATCCAAGCGGCAGCGGCTTTGCCATCGTCTCGGGCGGTGCAAGCTGGGGAACAACCCTGGCGATTCCGCTGCCCGTCGCTGATGGCGGCACGGGCACGGCGAGTCCGGGACTTGTGGCCGGTAGCGGCATTAGCATCACGGGAACCTGGCCGAATCAGACGGTCACGAACACGGGCGGCGGCGGAGGGGGCGGTCAGACCGATCACCCGATCACCACGACAACGGTGCCTCGTGTTTATGGCTTGTCCACAACCGCAGCGGTGACGGTTGCCAACACGGTAAGCGCCACGACGATCATCGGCGCGTCGTTCCAGGGCAGCAATGCGATTCCAGCCGGAGCCATGCTGCCCAACGGACCGGGCACGAAGACGATGAGATACCACGCCTCGGGAGTCATGGGCACGGCGAGCTCGCCACCGACGCTTACCGTGACAGTGCTTCTTGGCGGCCAAACGCTTTCTTCGATTTCCGTTCCCGTCGTCGGCAGCCTTTCAAGCGATCCATGGGAAATGGACTATTATTTCACGGTCACGGGAATCGGTTCGGCACAAGCTGGGGGCTGCGTTCGATTCATCGGCGCCGCCGGCGCTTTTCTGGCCGGGTGTGCGTCAAATGCCAGCATAACCGGTTTGAATTTTGGCGCGAACCAGACCTTTGACGTGCAAGTGACCTGGGGCACGGCGAGCTCGTCGAATACGATCACTTCCAACCAATCCGTACTCAGTCAGGAGCAGAGTCTATGAGCAAGCTAAAGTTTTTGCTGCCGATGATTCTCGTCGCGTGCCTCGCATCTGCGGCCCATGGGCAGGGGCAGACGCTTTGCCCGACGAATACGTGGCCGTATCCGAACGATCCGGTCACGGGAACCACGCAGTACACGCTCACGAAGATTAATTCGAGCGGCAATGCGGTCATCATGGCGACGACCGACACCGCCGGTTTTGCCGGTATCGCAATCTATGGAGCCGGGCAATCCGGCAGTGTGTGCCTGGCGAGAATCGGACTCTGGCCGCTCAAGATGTCAAACACCGCGACCGCGCAGCACTACGTCCAGATTTCTTCCGGGACCGGGGGCGATGGTGCTGATACGGGAGCGACGACTTATCCGACCAGCGGCGGAGACGTGATTGGGCGCGTTCAGGCCTACGTGAGCGGCGCAGGGCTTGCGATAGTCGATCTTGGGCCGGAAGTGCAGGCCGTTGGACTTCCCAACGTAACAAACGATGCACAGACCAAAGCGGCCATCGTTCCCAATACGACTCCCTCGGCCGGGCAGCTTCTTGTCGGCAATGCGGGCGGAACGGCCTACGCGCCAGTCACGATGAGCGGCGATTGCACGATCACAAGCGCGGGAGCCATGGCCTGCGTTCCCCACGTTGCCGATACCACGATCACGATCGGCACCACGGCCATCAGCGGGAACAGCAAGACGACGGTCGCCACGGTGACGATGACCGGCGCAACTACCTCGATGGTGGTTTCGATCTCTCCTTCGGCTGATTACAGCGGCACGACTGGATGGGGGACGACCGGAGGCTTGGTCATCATGGCCTGGGTGAGCTCGGCGAACACGGTTAGCTACTACGTCATCAATCAGACGGCGTCAAGCATCACGCCGGGAGCCTCAACGACGTGGAATGTGAGCGTGCGATGATCCGCAGAATTCTCACTATCGCATTCGCGTTGTCTCTCGTTCCATTTCTTGCTTTCGGACAGAATACCGTCCCGCAAGCAACTGGGGCAATCGCAGGGAGCGGCGGCGGCACCAATCCCGCATACGTCCAAGGGTCTACCGGCTTTACGGCCAGCGCCACGAATGTCTCGGCTACTCTGTCTGCGGTTGGTGCCGGTCATGGCCTGTTCGTCTACTGCATGGCACCGTCAAGCGCCTGCGCGGCTCCCACGGCGACAGGGGAGAGCTTCTCGACCTACACGGGAACATCGGGTTGCCAGGATTTCGGAGGCTACAACGTCCAGTGCTGGCTGGCGACTTCCACGGTTGGAGGGGAGACATCACTTACCTGCAACACGGGCGGCGGCACATCTGCGATTTTTTGCATCGTGATCGAATTCACAAGGCCGCAGGCGCTCGCCACTCCCAAGGACGCGGGCGGGCACAACAACACCGCCGGATCGACGAATTCCTGGTCCGTCTCTACCTCCGCTGCCACTACGAACGCCAACGATTTTGTAATTGGATGCTTCGGCTCGGTCAATATCGGCAACAACACCATTACAGTTGGAAGCCCATTTACCCAGCCCGCCGCCGCTTCGATCTCCAACTCCAGCGGGGAGGCCGCTTGCGGTTATCTCGTGGCGTCTTCCACAGGCACGCAGACCGCGACGGGTTCAGCGACATCGAACATGACCAATACCAACGGCGTAATTCTGGCGGTAAAGCCGTGACGCCTTACCAGCCAGCGATGTCGAACCAGTCGGCTTTCTGCCTGCGAAGCGCAGCGAAGAAATTCCTGATGCGATCGGCCATCTTTTTCATTGCGGCCCTCTTTTATGCTGGTCCGAGTATAGCACAGGCCCCGATCTGGCCCGGACAATCCGGCAACTATGTGGGCTTCGCGGCGGCTCCGGGCTGGCCCGGTTCATTTACCGCCACGGCCTGCCCATCCTCGCCCGCGAGCGGCACTAGCTGGGCCAACGCGACAATCGTCACGAATTGCACCTACAGCACGTCGAGCCACATATCGGTCAGTTGCCACTACTGCGAATTCCTGTACGTGGACTTCAAGACTTCGGCGACCAATGACGATACGGTTCTGGTCAGCGGGCAGAACATACTTTTCATGGGAGACCGCTTCCAGTCGAACTGCGTCGAGTGCGGAGACGTGTCCGTGACCAGCTCGGCGAGCGCGGTTTACTTCTTCTACGACAGCACCACGCCGCTAGTTTCCTACTACATTTCGCCTCCGGGCACGGGATGCAGCGAGGTTACGCCGGGGAACATCGGCTGCACGGGCTGGCCCGCCGCCGGAATTAACACTTTCAACCCGATAGAAGAAACCGGATTCACTCCGGGCGCGATTACTCCATCGAACGCGACGGCGGTGAACGGCAACAAGGGGTATGAGTTCGGCTTCAACCTCAACAGCAGCACGGGCACGGTATGGATCGACTCGTGCGACATCTGGGGATTCGGGGACGCCATCGTCAGTCAGACCTCGACCGCCCAGCAAACGATTACCAACACGTGGATTCACGACGCCGCTTATCCTTCCGAGCAAAGCTACCACGTGGACGGCTACGGGTACTCAAACGGCGCTGTGGGGCCAAACAATGTGACGCTGATCGGCACGGTTACGGCAATTTATGGCGGCGGTGGAACCGATGGGCTGGCCCTGCAAGCGGCGACGGGCGGCTACCAGAACATCTACGTGGCCGAGAATTTCTTCAGCGGCGATGGAGCGACGATTGCATGGTGCCATCCTGGTTCCGTTCAATGCACCAACTCCTATTTCTACGGGAATACTTTCGGGACAGACATGCAGCCGGGAGGACCGGTTTACGGGTTCACCACCACGCTCGGCTCCGGAAGCCAGTGGATATGCAATCGAATCTCGTTCCGCTCGGGAACCTCATGGACGGACCAGAACGATAACTGGACGCCCACTTCCGGGATGAACGGGCAATATTTCCTCTGGGCGCAAGGCACCGCTCCTAACTACGCCTACAACAATTCAACCGACACCGGAGGGAATACGGTCTGCGGCGTCCCTGCGCCATCCACGATCAATTTCGGTACGCAGGCGAGCGGCACCAGCTCATCCGCCCAGACGGTCACGCTCTACGCCAACAATACGGCGAATCTCACGGGCGTTTCCGTGGCGCTGGCAGGCGGAACGCAGTTCTCCATCGTATCGAACGGCTGCGGATCGACGGTGACGGCTGGAACCAACTGCGCGATCACGGTCAAGTTTTCGCCGACCGGACTGGGGCCGCAGACCGATACGCTCAAAATCACGGACAACACACCGGGAGTGACTTCGCCGCAACTCGTGCCTTTGGCGGGAACAGGCATCAATAGCACGGCCGTGGTGCTTTCGCCTTCGAGTGAGAATTTCGGCTCGATCAATGTAGGCAGCTCTAGCAGTCCCGCCACTTTCACCCTTACGAATAACAATTCCACGACGGCGACGAGTATTTCGCCTTCGGTCCCATCGGGCGCCGACCCTTCGGACTTCTCGATCACGAATTCCGGCGCTGGTTCCTGTTCGGCTGCGGGCGGGTCACTTGCACAAGGAGTCAGTTGCACTTTCACCGTCACATTTACGCCCGGCGCAACCGGATCGCGTTCGGCGACTTTGAGCGTCTCCTATAGCGGCGGAGACGGTGCAAGTCCGCAGACGGCGGCACTATCAGGTACTGGAACATCAAGCGGAGTTTCTAATCCAGTTGTGCTCAGCGGATCCGTAACGCAGAATGGCAATAGTTCGATTCAGGCGAAATAAGGAGAGAAGCATGAAATCGAAAAGCATCTTGGCGCTGGTCATCGTTGCATTGATTGCTGCGTTTGCTTTCGGTTGGCATGAGTTTGGCTCGCATTCGTCCTCGGTTTCGGCCTCGGCGCCAAACGCCAAGGATTGCATGCCGAGCTCGCCGACCGATATGAGTTGCCCGTCGCAGGACTATCTCGACCTGCAGGCGCGCGCAGCGAAGGCTCAGGCCGAGATTAACGACTTGATGCAATCGGATGAAGTGAAGAAGTTGAACGCGGAAATTCAGGAGAAGCAGATCACCTGGAAGGGAATCGAAGTGACGCTGAATCAGATGACGCCGCGCGATCCGATGGGGCGCGCCTACGGCTACGACGACAAGACGCACCGATTCACTCCGCCTCCGAATCCAGCGCCGCAGTCTCCGCCGCCGGCCAAGAAATGAACGATGAAGGCGAGCCCGTCGCGGTGCATTTCGATCGTTATTGCCCGCACTGCGGACGCACGACGAAGCACGCGATGGTTGACGGCGAACCGAAGTGCGAAGAGTGTTCCAAGCGGGATAATTTGCTCGAGTTTCCGAGGAGGCCCAGCCAATGATGGTCATGGTGCAGCAGGTTGATGTCGCTCACGTTCACCCGCATGTGATTTGGTTTTTCTACTGGACTGGATGGTTCATGCACATCCTCTGCGTGGCCTACCTGACGGCCAAGAGCGCGGTGAACCCGGCGAAGGACATCTGGGACTATCTCGTCCAGAAATGGCCCCCCATCTTGATTCGCATGTTCCTCGTCACGCTCGGATTCCTGTTCTGGAAGTTCAATCCGACCGTTGTGAATGATTTCGGCAAGCACTGGGCATCCAGCCTTTCGCCGGGAACTTTTCACGATCTGATCCTGAGCGTCGGGATTCCGCTCAACGCCTTCACTGCGGGCCTCTACGGTTACGTGGGCGACTCGCTATTCGACAAGCTGCTCGGCTTCACGCCCTGGTTCAAAAGCGTCGTGCCGCCGCTCGCGCAGAATGCCGTGCAAAATCCATGAGCGAGGGCGACAGAGCAATCCCGGTAGCCGCGAGTCCAGACGACAGGGTAAATCCGATCTGGAAGTATGTGGCTATGACCGTCGTCGGTATGCTGCTCGGCGGCGCTCCGTCCTACATCTCTCTCTCGATCGACCATCACTACGCGATGACCAAGACGGACGTTGACGGCGAGGTGGACAGCCACACGCAGGCCATCGTGCAGAGCGTAAGCGACCTGAAAGAGCAAGTGAAGGAACTCGCCGGAGAAGTCCACGAGCTTTCGAGGGCGCGCGACAAATGACGGTAGCTCCATCGGGGCGCATGCGTAGTAGCCGCTGTGAATCCGGTCCGTAAACTCTACGCATGCGCCCCCAAGGAGGCTATTGCTTTTGAGGATAATCCATGCCACATTGTCAACCGTTCACTCCGATTGCCCCAACCGGGACGGCGGGTTAGGCCCCCTGAACGCCTGCCGTCCCAAGAGATAAGGAGACGAAAGTGAAACACTGGATTCGCCTCATCTTGTTCGCCCGCAAGTATCACATGCTGTTCCTCGCCGCCGGATTGCTAATGCTCACCGTCAGCCTGTGCGCCTGCAACATTCCCGCATGGATTTCAACTGGCGAAGCCGTCATTGGCCTAGCCGAAACGATGATTGGAGCAATCCTGACTGCGATGGGTGCTGTCGGCGCGGCAGCGACGATGGTCTCAATCGTAAACAAGATTCTCGCGGCTATGCAGGATGCTCTCGCGATGTACGAGGAATACAAAAACAATCCGTCCACGACACTGCTAAGCTCCATTAAAGAAGGTTTCCAGGCCGTCCTCGATGGTGCCACGCAGTTTATGACGGACACGGGCGTTACGAACGTGAACCTTCAGAACAAGCTGAAGTCGATCATGCAGCTCGTCATCAACGAAATCACGGCCCTGCAATCGACGCTCCCGGCGCTCGTCGCTAAGGCTGGCGAGCAGTTCACCGTGACGGTGCCGATGGACAAGAAGCAGTTTGTGGCCGCGTACAATCAGATCATCGGAACACCGACTGGCGATGCGGAATGCGACGGCATTCTGGCGCAACTCAAGGCTCTCAAGGCGTAGCGGTCGCAAAGCTGAAACGGCTCTAAATTTTTGCGCGGCGGATGCGTAGGACGCATCACCTAAGTGTGAGCACCAAGCCGAGGGAATCCCGGCTGGCAAAATCCCGGCGGATACGCGGCCAACGTCGGAGACATAGTGGCCTCCGAGCTGCTAGGGAGTCTCAGGGATGGGCTGCGGCTCACTGCTGAAGGCCCACGGCCGAGTAAGGCAATGCCGCGCAAAATCTTTTAGTGGAGAAATAGCCAATGGAACTTCCGCTTTCTCCCGCTGGGCGTCGGTATGGTGGCAAGCCTTCCCGCATTGACCATCGTGATTACGGCCCTCCGCTGCATATCCTCACGATGCGCGGCCCACTCGCTTCGCGCATTCTGCTCCCAGACCCTCCAAGCGGTACATCGACGCTCGGTGCGGTAAAAGACCAAGGCCAACAGGGAAGCTGCGATGGTCACGCCTCGAGCGAATGCGGGGAGCGGCTCTGGCGATTCGTCAAAGGCGAAGCGCTGATCTTCTCGCCAGCGTTCGCCTACTACCAGATTCGCAAATTCGAAGGCACGCTCGACCAGGGCGACTGCGGCGGCCAGATCGTCTCTGGCATGATCATTGCGGACGGAAATCCCGGTGCTGGGGGCATTGGCTACTGCCCGAATGAGCTGATGCCCTATAACCAAAATGATTGCTCAACTCCGCCATCGGCAGATGCGCTCGCTGCGGCCGCAAAATATCCGGGCGGCTCGTACCACAACATCGGGAACAATATCGGGCTCATCAAATCCTGCATCGCTTCTGGCTACAGCTTCGAAATCGGCATCGCAGTCTACGATTCCTTTGAATCGGATACGGTCGCTGGCAATGGCCTCGTACCGATTCCGGCTCCGAGCGAGAACCTTCTGGGCTATCATGCGCTCCATTGCGGGATGATCGCTGATGACACGATCAAGTGCCCGGGAGTACCAAATCCCGGCGCCGTGATGTTCCAGAATAGCTGGGGCTCGAATTGGGGCTGCGAATGCCCGCTGACATCAGAGCGCGGCTACGGCTGGCTCGCCTATGATTTTCTCAATAGCACCGACCTCACGATCGATGTCCGCATGAGTCATCTTGGGGGACCTTGGTAGCAATGGACCTCAAGACTCTAGTCGCGATGTACAGCAACCCTGCACCCAAAGTGAAGCTCCTCTGCCTCGGGATCTCGAAGGCCGAGGGCTTCGATGTTCCCGGCTCGCTGCCAGCACGTTGCCACAATCCGGGGGATCTCGAAATTGGCAATGTTGGCTACGGCGTAGACAATGGCAAGACGATCTTCCCTGACGATGCGACGGGCTGGGCCGCACTCTACCGCGAAGGCTCGCTGATGCTTGCGGCGATGACGAGTTTGCACCGATCACACGTTTACTCGCTCGGAGAGACGTTCCTTCAGGTCGCTCAAGCATGGACAGGGGGCGATAATCCAAGCGGCTGGGCTCAGACGGTCGCGGAGACTTGCGGGATGTCAGTTACGAACACGCTACAGGAATTCCTCGACGCCTAGCGCTCACGGCGTCTCCTGCGAGGGAGCGGAGAGGGCGGCTTCTACCGGACACGTTGGATTATGATGATTGCGCGTGCTCCCCAAGCAGTACGGGCACTTGTCGAACGTCATGCTACGAATCAATCGCTCAAGTTCCGCGATTCGCGCCTCGGGGGATGGGCCGGGATGGGCGGCTCGCACGAGTTCGCGCAGGCACGGCAGGCAGTCCATCGCCAGGCCCGACGCCGTCTCAGGATGCGGGCACTTCGTGCGTCCTTCCCACCAGTTCAGAATCGCGTCGCCCTGCCCCGTAGCTTGCTCGCCGAGGCGAGGCTCGGGGGCGCGCTCAGATTGCAATCGCAGGTATTCGTCGCTCAAGTACTTTATCGTTCGGGCAAAGAAACTGCGATCTTCAGGGGCTTGCTGCGCCGCATCTTGGCAGGCGTCCACTATTTCTCTCGGCCAGTGTTGTGGAAAATCTCCGCGCGTAGGCTCGGGGGCGGGAGCGGCCACGAACTGACGGACCTGTTCGATACTGTCGGTGACCAGATGCGCCATCTTGACCATCAAATCCGGTTCGCGCACGCCGGGGATATAGACAACGACTCGCTTTCCGGCGCCGACAGCCCAACCCATTTCCATCGAAGCGGAGGGGCCGCACGGCATCACGTAGACGCACACTTCGCAGCCGCGCAAGGCGTCCATGTCCCGCTCAAAACCACGCTCGGCGCATGGATGATTCAATCCAGCGAGGTATTTTGGAATGTCGCTCGGCCAGTTCTGCCACTCGGGATCGACTTCGCTCCAATGGAATCCCTCGGAGTCCTTGAAGTCATATACGTCATGCCCGTCAGCGCGGAGAACTTTCACCACCTCTGGCTGGAAAGTGTTGCGCCACGAACTCGCTACGTAAACTTTCATCGCCTTCCCTTTCGCCCCGGCTTGGGGGCCGCACGCCTACTCACGTTCAATGTTGAAATATGGTGCGCTCATAATCGTGCCGCGCTTGTCACTGCGGAACATGAGCGTATCAGGATAGCTCCACCATGTCCCGATAATGCAAATTAGGAATAGACATTGCCCCACAGCCTCAATCATTTCGTCCTCGGGATAGCGTCCAATGGGCCGAGGATGGCGTCTAGCGCATCCGCAAACATCCTTGCGCCATCCATCATTCCAACAGCGTGCAGCGGACCAATTGGTGACCGCGCTTTCCATTCGCGCCATTCCTTCTGCGCCGCCCTCAGCCTCGCCTCGATCCTGGCGAGTTCGTCGGCAATATCGTTTTGTGCGGCCGCGTAGTTGTCCATTTTCAGATATTTGTACTCAAGTCCACGACTTTTGAATTCCACAGGAACGGACTCTAGCGCCTCGCGGCGCAATTTCTCAATCAGTTCGTGCAGGGTGGTGGGTTCAGGCATCTACCGTCTCCTGATGCAGCGCCAATTCAAGTGCCGCCGATTTTGCTCCCAGAATGTTTCCCCAAGTATCGCCCTGAATTATGCGATTGCGCGAGATGGCAGAAACCAAATATCGCGTTGGCCTCTTCGGGTAGCCGAAATCACTGTCGTCGGTTACTGCCGCAGTCCAACCGTTCGGTAGAGGCAGATACCAACTCCAAATCTTGTTGACCTTGTCAAAAGATATTTCCCACTCAGCCACGCTTCACCTCTCCTTTCCTCGCGCCCGTCGAGGAGTGAGGGGACGCTCACGCTGCGTAATCTCTGGGCGATCTATGAAGTGAATCCGACGAGCATGAGAAGAAGCCGCATTTCGTGCTTGGGTCATCGGCAGGACTGGTCTCTCGCGTTCCCACTTTCCAGTGTAAGTCCCCGACCAGTTGCAATGTTCGCAATCAAGCACGACGATAGCTCGCGGTCCTTTTGAAACAACTGTGGCTCTGAAATCGCTCATTTCGCACGTTCCTTTCGAGGGAGGCTTTGACACGGCGATTCAAACTCGACCTAAGTAAGCGCATGATGCAACGCGCCATTGCCGATGAATCGCGTTCGTGGTCATAGCGCAAATGCTCAAAGAGAGTCTGGCGATACGGTTTCTCGCCGCACAATGGACAAGTTCTCGGCTGTCGCACCTTTCCCTTCCCTCGCCGGGTCATTGGCCGCGCTCCAAGTCTGCGATGCGGTCATCGCACAGACAGCGTAGCTCGCAAGCGGTATTACAACATTCAGTTTTGAATCGTTTCGCCTCATCCAGCCGCGCCTCTCGCTTCGCGTCCGCGAGGGCTGAAATCAGTGTGCCTTCTACGCGCCTAGCGAAATCAACTTCCCAATCGAACACAATCAGCTTGCCGTCGAAAGTCTTGATGTCGGGAAGCAGTTTGGCGATCTTCTCAGCCAATTCCCGCGCTCTCTCGCGCTCGGCGTCGGTGGGGTTGGTCATATGGCTGCGCTTTTTCCGCAAGGTTGCGAAACATCAATGCAACTTCCGCCCCAAGCGCAGGCCGCTTGGTAGGAGAAGCGTACCGCGCGAGGCAAGCAGCTATCGCAGGCATGGAGATCGCCGTATTTACGAACAGTCGGATGATCCGGTTGACATTCTCGTGCGCCGCACAAATCGCACATCTTGTGTCGGCAGCGCGGCGCGTCGGTAATCGGGGAGGAGGTCATAATTTTCTCCGAAGTGCTTCTTTCTGTAACGCCGCGATGATCGTTTCTGGCTTGTGGCCGATCAGTCCCAAGCCCGGCCTGCAATCCTGCGGCGAAATCTTTCCGTTCAAATGATCCTCGACAGGACCGCCACAAATCTCACAGTCGATTGAGTATCCGTCCAGGCCATTACGATTCGTGTCGGCACCCGCACGAACGACTGCATCGAATAAAGTTTCTCCAGGGCAAACCGTTGTATGCAGAAGTCTTTGGCTCATCATTCTCCTCCGCTCTTGCGCCCCGGATTTGCGCCCCGCGTCCGCTCGTCATACCGCTCAAACGCCATCTTGAGACTGGCGGCGTTGAACCATCGGCTGCCGCAAAGGGTGTCCTGAGCGCCAGCCATCACCAGTTGCACGTCGTGCAGGAATTCGCTCAGATCGTTGCGCTCGCTTTCAATATCACGCACACGCTTGTTTAGAATAGCCGTATCGAATGTCCAACTGCTCTGCCACATCGCGGAATCCCGTTTCGCTTCGTCACGCTCGCGGCGAATTGATTCAAGCTCACCGCTCAAGCGCGTGGCCTCCGCTCTGGCGTGACGATACATCTCTCTTTCTATGTCGATGTATTGACTAAGAGACACGCGACGCGATTCGGATTCTATCCGCAGCCGTTCACAGTTACGGCACTTCTTCGGCTTGGCAGGGGTGCGCTTCATTCTCTTGACCTCGCGAAGAATCCTGCTCGGCTCTTGTCCATGTGGCTCAGAACATCGTCAACAGTTCGCATGGCGTGAGGGTAGAGGCAGAGAGTGCTGCGAGTTTCGGGATCGTGGAACAACACCAGCGGCCCGTTGCGTGATTCCTGGATGCCGCAGAATCGGGCACCGGCCTTCTCAATCAATTGCTGGCAGCGAATGAGTTCGTCGGGAGTCATTGGCTTTCCTCCACAGGAATCTTGAGATTTTCCCGAACAATACTCGCCATGTTCCTTAGAGCGCCAGCCCTAGTGGCGGCGGCGGCGGCGGCGGCGGCGTAGGCGGCGTCGGCGGCGTCGGCGGCGTCGTAGGCGGCGGCGGCGTAGGCGGCGGCGTAGGCGGCGTAGGCGGCGTCGGCGGCGGCGGCGACGGCGGCGGCGTAGGCGGCGTAGGCGGCGTCGGCGGCGGCGGCGACGGCGGCTCGGGCTTGCGCTTTCGTTCCTGTCCCATTTGCCCATGCTCGTGCTGCTTCGATGACCTTGCGTGGACGATCATTCTTGGGATATTTTTTTTCGAATATCGGAAGAGCGGTTTCAGCACACAAACAAACAACGAGAACGATTTGTTGATGGGTCGGCCAGCCGTCTTTGCCAATCATTCGCCCGCACAGCCACAACATCCAATCGGCGCGCTCACACTCGGCCCACGCGGTTGCAAGATCGCGCTCGCCGACCCAGTTAACCGCATCGTTGCAGGCACCCAATCTGTTCAGCAGCTTACCGAGTTCAGTTTTCATCGCCCGTATCTCCCTTCCCGGCTTTCCACGTCGAAGTCGAAGTCCACGTTTTCTTCGCACAGTTCCCGCTGCGTCTGGGCGTTTCTCTCCGCGCAGCATTTTTCGCACATGGCTGTCGTGCCTTCGACCATCGGCCGACGGTGGGGCTCGACGCAGACACCGCACCTGTCGCAGTAATAGGGGATGCCGAGCCAGTCGCAGAGACGATGAAGAGCAGTCGAGATGAAGCGGAGAACTTGAATCATACGCGTTTCTCCTTCCGATACTCCGAGCACTTCGCCTCCACGCACCAATAGATGATCTCGGTTCGCTCGCGCGTGCCGCGAATCTCGCGAGCCATTGGGCGTTTGCAGGCGGGGCAGATCATGCTGATACCTCAGTGTTCAACTGCGGCCGTATTTGAGCTATTCGCACGGTATCGCCTTTGGCAAAGTGAATGAAGTTTTCCGCATCCGCCTGATGACGAAGCAGCAGCCCGCGAAGACTAATTCGGAATACTTTGGTTCCCAAAGGAGAAGGCAGGAGAAGGTAGATCGGCTCAGGGAAATGCGGAACTTGCAAGAGCCGAAGCACATATAAGTCAACGTGCTCCTCCGAGAGAACTTTGTGTCGATGGATATTGAATGACCATTCTATTTTTGTAGATGTCTTTTTGCCACGCACATTGAGGTGTGCGTTGGCGCTCTTGACTTCAATACGGCAGTTCCCATCCACGAGCAAATCGAATTTATCCCTTCGGCCCATTCGCTTGACGACGCGCCCATAAGATCGCAGCAACTCCGCAACGGCCTCTTCAGCTTCACGCCCGTGGGCTGACCTGAATCCCAGCGGAGTCCCGGCATCGCCAGTGCTATATTTTCTATATTGATGGTACCTACACAGATCGGAACGCTTCGCCAGATCCTTACAACCCGCAATGGCGCATGGGTGGAGCGGAACGCGATGGGCCCCGGATGGCCTCAAAATCAGATCGCCATTCCGATGTATTCGTGCGATGTGCGTATGACAAAGTCCCTTTTCTTTAGCCTGCGAGAAGCAGCCTTCTACATAGCAGGTCTTGCCTCGATTGTCACAAAAAGTGCGCGACAACCCATGATTCCGTGCAAAGCGATAATGATATTCGCAAAGTCCCTTAGCGCGTGGTGGATTATTGCAATCTGGCAGCAGGCAGGTCATTCCTTGAATTCGCGGGCGTCCCATGCAATCTCTTATACGCCTGCGTATCCAGCCAGTCAAGAAAAATAAGTAATACCAATTGACTTTTCCAGAATCTTCCATTAGCATGAACGGGCATGGGAGGCATGATGCAGACAAGCGAGAGAACGGACGCTTCAATCTCGGCGAAGATTCCCGCCGATCTTTACGACAAGCTGGTAGCCGCTGCCGAAAAAGGGCGGCGCTCAATCGCGGCGCAGATTGAGTTGATTCTTGAGCGCGGGCTGAAAAAGAGGAAAGAAAAAAGGATGAAACAATGACTCGCCTCGAAATCACCGACCGCCGCATCTGTCCTGATTGTAAGGGCCGGAGATTTATCGGCCCCTATCTCTGCGCGCGCTGCAATGGTGACGGCTCCGTGATCGTGGACGCGAGCTTCCGACATTTCACTCGCATCGTTGTCGCGGTCGCTTTCGTTCTCATGGTGCTCGGCGCGAGCTATCTGATCGTGGGGCGACCGTGAGCATCGTGCCATCTTCGGTTCGTTGTGACGGATGTGGCAAGAATCGCATCGAAGACGGAAATCATTGGCATACGCTACGGGCACCAGGGGCCGATCCGCTGCAAATCACGAAGGGCGTGCAGACTGCTGGATATGGCAAGCACGCCTGCGGCGAAGCGTGCGCGATGAAACTGGTTTCCCGCTGGATGGCGACGGGAACACTTGAGGAGAAAACTTGATCGAATTTCTCCGAGGCACGCATAAGTACCGTTTCAAGGGTCAGCCGTTGCTCGGCGTCACAGCCGAGAGTGTTTGAGTTGGAAGAAACAGAAGCACAAATCAAAAGGGGGTAAGGCAATGGAAAACGAACATGATGTGGTAGAAGGCGAATTCTCGGAGGGCCAGCTTGCGCCTCCGAAAAGCACGCTAGACCATGCAATCGAAACGCGCGAACGGCTCGGCCAACTCGCCCGGCCGATCAACGTCTCGGAAATGCTCGCAGCGGCAGACAAGCAAATCGAATTCCGCCGCGGGCTTGTGAAGCTAATCGCCACGAAGATCGATCCGCATGATGTGGTGATCTATGGCAACACGCCAGCGAAGTTCAGCATTCACTTCTCGAAGGCCGCCTGCAAACAGATTCTCTCCTGGGTGCAGGCTGACGTCGTGAACGTGAGAATCACGCAGACTTCCTACGAGGGCAAGGAAGGTCCATACATCGTTTTCGAATGCTCTGCTGACATGCTCATCGGCGGGCGCCGAGTCAACGTCATCGGCAGCCGTGCGACCTACGACGATTTCTTCGGCTCGGAGGGCAAGTACGACGAGCAGGGCAAAAAGACGACTGTCCAGAAGCCGCTCGATGAGATCGACATTCCTTCCGTCCGCATGGCGGCCGTAACGAATATGTGGAATCACGCTCTCGAAGATGCGGGCCTTAAACCGTCACTTGAAGAACTCAAGAATGCTGGCCTTGACCTCGGCAAAGCATCCTACGTGCAATTCCGCGAGGGCGGGAAGGCGCCGGAACAGACTAAACAGGCCCAGACCGCCACGGGAGGAGACCAAAAGCCTCCAAATGGCGGTGCCAAGGCCACAGCAGCCTCTGATGGCGACGTAGAGCTGATTTCCGAGGCTCAGGCCAAGAGACTATTCGCCATCGCCAAAAACCTAGGTTGGAGCACCGAGCAGTACCGTGCGGCTTTGGCGAGTGAATTCGCGGTCAATCGGGACACCGGGCTTCCGAAGTCGCGCTATGCGGCAGCGGAGAAATACTTCATCGACAATCGGAAAAGCTAATGGCCGAGACACTCGCTCCCGAAGTTGTCGTCCAGGAATACGAACGCTACAAACTCCATGACTCTGGCGTGCGTTCGCGGGGCATTGCGACCGCGAACCACGTCACGACTCTCGTACATGAGTGCGAGGCATTCGCCATCTATAACCGAACGGTGCCAGCCGACCGGCGCCGCAAACTCGATCCACGCCTGGCGATGGTGTTTTCGGAAGGCAACGACCAGAGCCGCATCGTGAAGCGGGATCTCATGGACGCGGGATTTGAGATTGAGGAACAGGAAGGACAAATGTCTTGGCCGGAATTCCAGATCGTAGGGCACCAGGACTTTTCAATCCGCAAATCCGGCTTCGCCCGCGTCAAAGTCGAACTCAAATCCTGTTCGCCTTATACCTACGAGAGCATCAATTTGGTGGACGACCTGCGCCATCACAAGTGGCCTTTCGCGCGCCATTGGTATTCTCAGATCGTGCTGTACATGCTCCTGCAGAATGCGGAGCGATATTGGCTCGTTCTCAAGCACAAAGCGGCAGGCTCGATCAAGGTGATTGAATTCCATCTCGGCGACGAAGAGTATGCCGAGGCGGAACGACTCATCAGCAAAGCCAAGCGAGTGAATGAGGCGGTTGCAGCCAAACGTGAACCCACATCGGAGGAAAAACTTTCGGCACCGGATGTCTGCGCCGGATGTGAATTCTTCGATGTTTGTCTCCCCGATCTCAGCTTCGGTGCGCGGATGGAAGTGCTCGATGCCGAGACTGCGGCTGAACTCGAACGTGCGCTGGAACGCAGGCAGGAACTCGAAAAGGCGCACAAGGAATATGAAGCGATAGACGACGACGTGAAATCGCAGATCAAGGCGATGGCATCCGAGCAGCTTGCGGAAGTCGTGATCGGTAGCTGGATTGCGACAATCCGCTATCAGGAAGTGAAGCCTGAGACGAAGCCGCGGGCGGGTTTTACCAAGACACTCATCAAGTTCTTCAAAGCGGGGGCGTAATATGAAGCGTTATTGCCGCTGTGGCCGCCGCGCCCGAGCGGTCACGCGCAAGCGCAGAGGCAATCGGCGCGGGAAGTACATGCAGCGTAAATCGCACGATCTTTGTCCCAGATGTTTCCGGGCAATCGTGAACGCGAATTCGGAGAAGGAGTGACGAATTTTGGAGCCGACCTAATCCATTGCGGGCCAACCGCTGACTTGGAAAGCCGCACAACGGCGAGCAGTGGGAGTACAGCAGCCAAGGTGCCAAGAGGCGCTCTACAGCGGGTTCGGGTGCTACGGACGCGGTAGCGGGTCGGCTTCAAAAGTTTAGAGGCGAAGGAGTGACGATGACTGATCTCGCCAAAGCATTTGAGCCGAAAGAAGGCTGGTGGACTGAGACGATAGCCGGGCGTCCGTGGTTCACCGATGGCCAGGTGATGTTTGAAGGTGAGCAGCAAACCTCGCGACCGCCTTTGTCCAAAGGATCAATGGCGAAAGTCTATAAAAAGATCACCGCCGCACGGCTGACGCGACTAGGGCGAGTGAGGCACGGATTAACTGGTTACTCGACGTGCGAGATAGCGACTTCCACCTTTGCCAATGGTCCTCGCATCCAGCGCGTCTATTTCGACTATGCCAAAAGCCTCGGTGCCGAATTCTTTGCGGGAGCGCAATGCGGAGAGAGCAAAAGGGACCGCTACGTCATTTGCAAGGCGAAAGGCAAGATCATCGGCATAATCATGCCTGTACGATACACCGATTGAAAGGAGCACTATGAAGGGAAAACGAGGACCACGACCAGAAAGAGGCCCCGGTAAATTCGCAGAGCGAGCAACGAAGGCAGCGAAGGATGCTGGCCTCAAGGTCGAGAAGCCCAAATCCATGACAATGGCTGACCAGGAAGCTGCGATTGAAGAAGCGCACGGCAAGCAGGCGCTACTCCCCGATGTCGGCGAGAATCCGATTCCGCCGGCGACGGTGCGCGGGGAACTGATGCTGGCGAATTATGTGCGCCCCGTATTCGGTCAGGACGAGGAAAGTCGCTTCGTTGATCTCGAATTCAGCTTCGCGCTGACGCCCGATCACAAGCCGCTCATGCCCGGCTCGGTGAACGATAGCTGGCGCTTTCTCGAGCGCCACACGGCCGATGGCACCAAGGTTATGAACATCGACATTGAGCCGCAGACCGTGGATATTCATCTCGCGGCTGATGACAAGGAAGTCGCGCTCCATCTCTCAGGCGTTCCGGTCACGCGCGCCTCGCTCGCCATCGTCGAAGAAACGGGCAAGGGCGCAACGACGAAGAAGACGCGATTCTCGTTCAGGCTCAGAAGCGAGCTGACGAAGGCCGTGATCGCGTTCGCCACGAGCCAATACGGCAATCAGGTATGGCTTGCGATGAGCGAGACGCAGGGGAGATTGGGAGAATAACGGATTAAGCCGATAAATCGTATGGAACCGCACGGCACAATCCGCGCCTCCGACGCCACAACCGAGGACTGGGGAAAGCTGACGGCGAATCCTTGGTACACGGCGATGAGGATTCACGATCATGCGTGGCGGGACGACGGCTGGGACATTCACGTGAGGATCGCCACTTCAAATACGCTGTGCCAGTCGATGTATGAGATTTCGATGGAGAAGATTAGACAGGAGGCGGGGATTCGATGAGCAACGAACTGGCCGAGCAACTCTACGACGATGCGGTAAAGCTCGTGCGCGACAAGAAACGCTGCAGCGCATCTCTTCTCCAACGGACATTCCGAGTCGGCTACGGGACTGCGATGCTGATGATCGACAAGATGGAAGCGAATGGCGTAGTGGGTCCGGCGCCGGAGCGGAAGGTGAGAAAAGGAGAAAACAATGGCTAAACCAGCAGCGGGACACTCGACAAATTTGGATCGCGACAAACTTGATTTTGCCTGCAAACTTATTGGCACAGCTTATGACAAGCGATCTGGTCCGTTTGATTTTCTCAATTCCGCGCTGACGATCATGCAATTCGGCGGCGTTTCTGTCCAGGATATGCTCGACTGGATTGAGGCAACTGGCGGAAACCCTGATTGATCATCGTGAACCGGGATGGCACGGTCGCGGCGAATAAGGAGACTTTGTTTCTATAAACCTCAAGGAGATGACATGAAACACTATCAGGTGTTCAAGCTATCCCTCAATGAATCGGCAGCGAAGATCGAAAGCGATTTGAACGGAGCGGCGACGAAAGGATTCGGCATCGTATCCGCCACGAGTTATCAGGTCGTCACGCAGAACCAGACGATGGATCGGGAGTCCGTCGAGGCGCATGCTCTCATCATCATGGAGCGGCAGGAAAAGCGGCGCAGAAAGAAGTAATTCCGAGCAATCGTGTCCGGTAGTGAAAAGGCAAACGTGCTAGGATGGTCGGCGGGACATCGCATTGACGACGCCCCGCCAGCACGATTGAGCGATTGAGGCGCTCAAGCCATGCAGACGAAATCTACCACGGACTACCAAGAATTTCTCTCCAAGAAATCCATCCGTTTTGAAGCCGAAGGAATCACGCTCAACGAAAAGTCTCTTCCCAAAAAACTCTATGATTTCCAAGCGAAGTTAACGACTTGGGCGTTGCGGAAGGGGCGGGCAGCGCTGTGGGCCGATACTGGCCTCGGCAAGACGTTCATGCAAGTCGCGTGGGCGAATGCTGTCGGAAACTGCCTGATTGTCGCCCCACTGTGTGTTTCACGGCAGACGATCGAAGAAGCGCGGAAACTCAAAATCAAAATCGGCGAACTTGGCTCGGATTCACCCATCCAGATTACGAATTACGAACGGCTGCATCAAGTGAATCCGAAATTATACGATGCAGTCGTACTCGATGAGAGTTCGATTCTGAAGTCCGTGGACGGCGCGACGCGCACGAAGCTAATCGCCATGTTCCAAGAAGTTCCCCATCGACTGTGCTGCACGGCCACGCCAGCCCCGAATGACATCGCCGAGCTTGCCAATCACTGCGAATTTTTGGGCGTGATGACGCGCGCGGAAATGCTCGCTACGTTCTTCGTGCATGATGATGACGGCTGGCGACTCAAGGGACATGCACGCGAAAAATTCTATGAGTGGCTCGCTTCGTGGGGCATGTTCATCCGTAAACCGAGCGATCTCGGCTTTTCCGACGAAGGCTACAATCTGCCGCCCTTGACTATCACGGAAAGCGTTGTCAACTCCGAAGGCTTTTCTCTTGGGCATATTGGTGGCGGAATCCGCGGGCGCCTCAAGGCGCGCAGGGAGTCACTGCCGTCGCGTGTCGAGCATGTGCGACGCGTCATAGCAAATACCGGTGGCCAATGGATTGCTTGGTGCGGCCTGAACGACGAACAGGAGATGCTCGCCGATCTGCTGGGCGATGAATGTGTCTCGATTTCGGGAAACGATTCCATTGAGGAAAAAGAGCGCAGAATCGGCGCGTTCACTTCCGGCTTCGCGCGAATTCTGGTGACGAAACCGAAGATCGCAGGATTCGGACTCAATCTCCAAAACTGTCATCAGATGGCGTTCGTCGGAATCGGGGATTCGTTTGAATCCTACTATCAGTCGATCCGGCGCTGCTGGCGTTTCGGCCAGAAGAAGCCTGTGCTCGTCAACATCGTAATATCGGGCGCGGAGATGGGCATCGTGGAAAACGTGAGGCGCAAGGAACGGGAGCACGACATCATGGCCGAGGGGTTGATAAACGCCATGCGGGAGGCGGAGATGGAAGAAATCGGACAGACAAAAAGGCAATCGGTGACTTACGAAAGGCGAACCGAGCGCGATGAGAAATGGACGATGCACCAAGGCGATTGTATCGAAGTCATGCAGGAACTCGCGGAGTCCAGCATTGATTTGAGCGTCTATTCTCCGCCGTTCTCTTCGCTCTATACGTATAGCGCCAGCGAACGGGATCTCGGGAATTGCCGAAGCCGTGAAGAGTTTCTCGAACATTTCGGCCACGCCGTCCGCGCACTCTTGCGAATCACAAAGCCCGGCCGGCTGTCCTGCTGTCACATCGGCCAAGTTGCGTCGACGCTTGCGACGTACGGCGTAATTGGCCTAATCGATCTTCGCGGAGCCGTGATCGAGTGTTTCTCGGCGAATGGCTGGGTTTATCACGGCGATGTCTGTATCGACAAAAACCCCCAAGCTCAAGCGATTCGCACACACGCGAAAGGATTGCTATTCGCGCAGCTTCGTAAGGACGCTTCGTGGCTCCGGCCCGGGCTTGCCGATTACATTCTTGTTTTCCGAAAACCCGGCGATAACGCGGCGCCGATTGAGCCCGACATCACGAATGAAGATTGGATCGAATGGGCGCATCCAGTGTGGTACGGCATCGTGGAATCCGACACGCTGAACACGGCCGAAGCGCGGACTGAAAGCGATGAACGCCATATCTGCCCGCTGCAACTCGGCGTAATTGAACGATGCGTGCGGCTGTGGTCCAACAAGGGCGAGACGGTATTCAGTCCGTTCGCTGGGATCGGCTCGGAAGGGTATGAATCTCTCCGCAATGGCCGGAAATTCGTCGGCGTAGAATTGAAGCGGGAGTACTTTGAGGTCGCCTGCCGAAATCTGCGAAATGCGGAAAGGCAGATGCCCCTGTTCGCTGCGCCGGAATCTCAACCAGAAGTGATTACTGAAAAGATTCCCTCAGATCAGCGGGAGGGGAAGTGATTCTCCAGTTTAGGGTTTGGATCGGCCACTGGCCCCTCCGAATTGGGTTTCGATGCCTTGCATCCAAACCGGTGGTGTTGGTGCTTCCTCTGGTCGCACAAGCCGCAGTGTGATCTTTTCCTGCCTGAAAAGATTGCTCTTTTTCTTTAGCGCGCTGAATAGGTCCCAATGCTGCTTCCCCGCACGGAAGCGCAGACCGTCTTGGTGGTGCGTGAAGCAGTTTTCGACATGAACCTTCACGACGCCGCAAATATGCTCCCACGCAGCGTCAGCCGTCTTGCCAGAGGTAATCAAGTCGAAGTCTAAGCAGTGGCCGAGCCAGCGATTCGTGGCCGCGTCATGCGTAATCAGACAGCTCAGAACATCCGGGATTATCGGTTCATTTTTCTTGTTCATGATCGGCCTCCTTTCCATCTCGCACTGTTGGCCTTAAGAGCAATTTTGGTTCTTTTTGACTTCGGAAGCGCTTTGGCGCGTGCCAATCCGCCGAGTCTTCCCGCCTGCGATTTGGTGGTAGATTTCGGTTTGACTTCCCCTGTCGCTATCTGCACCGTTCTGTACGCGCTCGTGTTCAAATCCATTGTGTTAGACGCGATTAGACGCACTTCCTCTCAATTTGCTTGCGGGCGGAGTATTTCACGGAACGTACCGGCACCGCAAGGGTACGACTAGCTATTTCATCGGCTATTTTACAGTATCCTTGCTTCGATTGCCGTTGACTCCCGACGCGGGATGAGGATAGGACTAGGCCCCAAGCACAGCAAATAGAGCTTGACGGTTGTCACTTGGAGGTATAATTTTGCCGCGTGAGGTTACAGTGAATCCACGATTCGGACGGCGCTCTTGGGTTAAGTTGTGGGTAAACGAGTGGTTAGACGGCACGACTAGGTTCGAGATGTCAGACGCGCAGCGGGCCTTTTGGATCGATCTTCTGGCGATGGCGGGGCGCTCGAGATTCCCTGGAATCGTCTGCGCCGGGCAGATCGACGGTAAGTTTGTGGGCTATCCGCTGAGCAAATACCAGTCGCTCATGGCGAAGCCGATCGACGTGGAACAGACGTTTAAGCTGTTTGAACGTACCGGAAAAATCGTAGTGGAAGTGACCTCGGAAACCCCCGTAAGGCTCTACAAAGTCTCGCTTTGCAACTGGACGAAGTTCCAGTCTGAATACCAGCGGCAAAAGCCATATCGGTTACACGGGAAGTTACAGCCAAGTGACCAGCCAAGTGACGAACAAAGTAACAATACAGAAGTAGAAGTAGAAGTAGAAGGAGAGACAGAGGTAGAGAACCCGCAAAACCAATCGCCCGACCCAACCAGTCTTGAATGGACCAAGGCACAACTAAAGGCCAGGAGCGAGAATCGCCATGAAAGCGCCGGACAGAGACGTAGCCGCCGAAATCAAGAAGCGGCTGATTCGGTTGTGTGAAACCTATCAGCGTGATCTCACCCCAGAGATGTTACGGGGCTACATTGACGCGCTCGGAGATTTGAGCGAAATCGAAGTGGCGATCGGCTTCGTCACCGCTATGCGTCGGGCCGGAAAATTCATGCCGAACCCGGGAGAAATCCGCGATGCGCTTGTCGCCTCCAAAGATAAACAGCCGATGCAAAAGCAGCCCGTCATTGAGTGCTCTGAGTGCGGCGGGACCGGATACAAACTCATTCCGCATCCGAAAACTGACGATCTGCCTCTTGGAAGGGATTACAAAATAGCCGTTAGGTGCACCCACAATAGGGAAGCGGCGCAGCCATGAACCCTCTCTGCCCCTTCTGCCATCGCGAGATGTCGCGCCTGAGCGATAATCCGTCCTACGAGGCATGGGGCTGTGACGGCACTCGCCCAGATGGATCGCCGTGCGGAGCCTACGTGAATCGCGCGAAGCCGCGGGTGCCGAAGCCAGATCCAATGACGCCGGTATCGGGAATCCCGCTAAAAACGGAGGCTAAGACGTGACGAGATTGCTGACGTACTTATTCGGTGAGCCGGAAGAAATCAACGGCGGCGAACGATGCCCGACATACATGTACCGCTGGACGCTACTTACTTGGCGCGGCCACTTTTCGGTGTACGTGCATCACTTCGTCGCCGACGATTGGAGTCTTGATTTGCACGATCATCCGAAGCGATTCATCTCAATCGGTCTGTGCGGCTGGTATATCGAGCAGACGCCCTGCGACCACGGACTCGAAAATCGCACGGACATAAAAGTCTACCGCGCACCTTGGATTCGCACGTTCCCAGCGACGCATATTCACCGTATTTCGGTTCCGTCGAAAAGCTGTTGGACGCTTTGCATCGTGCTCAAGCCGACGCGCGATTGGGGCTTTTGGCATCTCGGGAAGTTCATGCCGTGGCGCGATTATGTGAGCGGCAAGGATGGAATCGCCGACAAAATGAAAGCCTGCGAGTGACGCCAATCTCACAGATCGAGGGACCGAAAAAGTGAGCGAGAGAGTATGAGCAAATATCACATTGAAATCGCACATCCTGAGTGGCTTGAGCATTCTCATCCGCAAAAAACCATTCACCTGATCTTGGCCGGAAAGATGCCGAATGTTATCGCTGGCTGGTGTTTGGTCGTCGCGTTAAAACATCCACTCCGCGCCGTGTACGGGAGCGATCTGCGGGCCGCTTGGAAACTCTTACTGTGGGCGCTTCACAATCGCTTCGAGGACAAATTTCTCCTGCCGATCGAGCGCGCTTGGTACAAAATCCCGTTCGTCTATGCGATTGCGATGACTTACTGTGCAGGAAATTATTTGAAACTGCGCGGTCAAATTCCAATTTGGGGACGGCGCGAATCTCCTGAGCCTGTCCGTTGCGAATGCGGATGGGCCGGGATGCGACGCTGGGCAATTCACGGCTATCAGGATGACGGAAGCGGTCAAGACGTAGAGGGCAGAGACGAATGTCCGCGCTGTGGCGGCGAAGTATGACCATTCCCCGCGCCATCAACGAAGCTCTGCGGAGAATCTCGGAGCGTAAGCCGAAGCCGGGGCCGATTACGCCGAGGATGCTTCACATCGAACTTGCGAAAGCGAAGAAAGCGAGGAGAGCGTGAAGACGCCGAACGAAGCGCACAGACTCGCGGTATCTCTAGCTATAAAGGCAAGAGAACTGCTCAATGAAATGCGGGATCGAGTTGACCGAGATCCAGACATCGCCGACTACACAGCAGCGTTTGAGAAAATCATCGTGGAGTACGAAACATGAACGATATTTGCCTCTCGCGCCACAAAGGCAACTCAGAAAGCCTCGCGGCCAACACTCGCGTCGCGCCGGCGAAGGCGTTGCTGCGGGACCAGATTTACCAGTGGTTTCTGTTTCGCGGGTCAGCGGGCGCCACATGCGAAGAAGCGAGTAGGGCGATGCAGATTCGCTACACAACTATGAGCGCAAGAATTTCCGAACTCCGCGCCGACGGCTGGCTCGTGCAAATTGTCGTGAACGGTGAGAAAATGCGCCGCAAGACGCAGGGCGGCAGCAGCGCCGCCGTTCTCCGCGCGCAGACGGCGGAGGAGAGAGCGGGAGCATTCAGGTCGAGACAACAGGCGGAACTTTTTGGAGGCGTGGCGTGACAATCGAAGAAAGGCTTCAGAGCATTGAGAATCGTTTGGCCGCCATCGAATCTGAGTTGGCGCACGGGCGGCGTCTTGGCCCACAGCCGAGAGACTTGGTGCCAGATCCGACAGTAGTCGAGCGCTTGGTTGAAAGTGCGAAGGAAGCGATTGCCGCAGCCGAGCCTCCAGAAGTCGACCGTTCCAAGAGATGCATGTTGAGCGGCAATCCTGAAACTCCAGACCATCGCGAGATCAATCCGCAAACAGGAATGCAGAAAGATTACGTTGTCCTGTGTGCCGATGAACGCGCCAAGGGATTTGTGCGGCCAGTGCGCCGAACCTATCGGCACAAAGTCTGCAATTCAACGACCACGATGGACCTCGCGCTCGCCGAGACTTACGCGCGCGACCCCGGCTTCTATTCGGGAACCTTCTGCGCGAGTTGCCGAGAGCATCGGCCACTTGATGAGTTCGTGTGGGAAGGCACTGACGAGAGAGTAGGAAGCTGATGGACGAAATCAATCCGAATCATCCAGTCACGCGCGCCATGCACGATCACTGGCACAAGATCGTCGCGATTCTGCTTTCACGTCCTCCTTACAACGGGCGCGCGGAGATCACAGAATCAGAAATCGCGAAGTGGGGCGACAAGTACGAGGGTCACGCGGTCGTGATAAAAGAAACGCAAGGCAAGCTCGTGCTCTACATGGTCGACGCACAGGAAGCTCAAAGGCTCGCGCGTCAAGAGGGCGGGTTGCCGATATAATGAGCGCAAATCCACAGCCGATACTCGAATCCGCACTGACTCTGCGCGATTGTCTCGCCGCGAAGTACGCGCTGCCGCATCACGTTCTGCTCTGGGAGGTCCGCAACTCGACAGGCTTTGATTCCAGCCGCTCTGCAGACGCCATCGCCATCACGCTCTACGTTTCTCGTGGTCGCGCTATCACAGGCTTCGAGATCAAAGAACATCGCTCAGATTGGCTCGCGGAGTTGAAGAAGCCGGACAAAGCGGAAGCGATCGCGCAGTTCTGCGATTTCTTCTTCGTCGTCAGTCCGCAATCGGATGTCGTCAAGCCGGACGAAATTCCTCACCCATGGGGCTGGCTCGCGTTCACGGGCAAGATGCTGAAAGTCGCAAAGAAGCCGCAGAAACTCGATCCTATACCGCTTGACCGCGCGATGCTCTGTTCGCTGATTTATTCGACGATGGGCAGATTTCGGGAAGAGACGAAGGCCAGCTTTGAGGAGCAGGTGAAAGACCGAGTGACAGAGGAACATCGATGGCTCGCCCAGAGAGAGGAGCACGCACGTAATCGCTTACAGGAACTCGAAGACAAGATCGATTCGTTTGAGAACGCCAGCGGCGTAAGCCTTCGCTACAAGCACACGGAAGATATGCCGAAGATCGGTGCCGCCGTGCGCACGGTTCTCGACGGCAAAGACGGCCTGCACGAACACATCGGCACGTTGCGCTGGATGAGCGAGCGTATCGAAACCATGCACAAGCAGATCGTACGGGAAATCGCGGAACTCGAAAGCAGGACAGCCAAGAAATGAAAACCATCGCCACTCACGGCCACTGGCGTTCGGAGATCGAGATGTCGGCCCAAGTTCCGGCGCAGCACACTTGCACGCTTTGCGGATTCACGATTGAGAATCTGACGACGAGGCAGGTGATTGAGCAGGCTTCCGGTCATGCGCATGAGAGCTTTGAGGCTTACACGGAGGCTCTGGCCGAAGCGATCACCGACCAGATCATGGGCCTTTACGAACTCATGGGCAAACACGACCGAGCGGCGCACGCGTCGTGCTGGCTGGACGAGCAGACGGCGAACTTCCGGGCGATTTTGAACGAGTGGTTGCGGGGATTGGGGCAATCACTCGGGCACTACACGGGGAGGAATTGATGAACCGTCATATTCTGTTGTTGTTTCTTCTTGTGATCGTCTGTTTTGTTTTAATCAGCGTGCGATTTAATGAATTGCAGTTGTACGATTGAAAGAATCCCCGACACTGCTATTGCAGTTCTCACACCGAACGCGATCAGCGTGTTGCGAGACAAAGAGGGCTATCTTTTAGGATTCAATTGATGTCTTCGAAGTTGGAAGAAAGCCTCGCGCAAGAGATCAAGCTCCACGGCTTGCCCACGCCAGAACGCCAGTTCAAATTTCATCCGACGCGCAAGTTCCGTGCGGATTTCTGTTTCGTCGACCAGCGCATCATCGTCGAGTGCGATGGCGGCCTGTTTATCCAAGGACGGCACAGTCGCGGGGCCACGCAAGAGCGAGACCATGAGAAAAGAAATCTCGCAACTCGCGCCGGCTACCGCGTATTCATCTTCGGGCCCAAAGCACTACGCGTCCCCAAGCGCAGCGGGCAACCGAGTAAGGCTCTTGAATTTCTTCGAGGTGTACTCCAATGAAATCCGGCGCTGATCTGTCGGGAGAAATGCCGAGCACATTCGGTCTCGTCGTCGTGACGGTCGTGGCGGCACTTGTCTGCATCGGCATAGGCTACTTGGGCCTTTTGGCGCTTGAGCTTCTGTGGCACCTTCTGCTCAAAATCGTGTAGACACGTGGTTTCGGTTGTAGCACAATTCCCGTCGTGAACCCGACACAGGCCGCACCGAAACCTCCACCGAAGCCGGAACTCAAAAAAGTCCATGAACTCGCGCACTTTGAAACCGACGCTTTGCACATCCTCGTCGGCAATGCTGTGGCCGCCAGGCGAGCGCTTGAACAGTCGCCCGAAATGATTCGCTCGAAAGAGGCCGAGCAGGCGCTTACACAGTATTGCAATCGCGTCATCCTGCGAGCGAAAGGTGATCCGGCGAAGCACGCGATCAGCCCCGATCTCGAATGGATCATCGAGATTCCGAGGCAGGAAATCGCCGCAGCCGTGCAGCAAAAAGTCCAGCAGGATTCAACGGCGCTTGAAGAGCCACCGGAACCATCAAACATCTTGGAGATGACCCCCGCAGCACCATGAGCGCAACTGATCCCCGCTGGAATATCATTGCCGAGCGCGCCGCCCACCAGGCCTACGACGACTCCGATCCCTTCCGGGAAAGTCTTTCAAGCGTTGAATCCGCGAGGACCGGTCTCGACATTTGTGGTTACGCCGCCGAGCGCCGCGATTCGTTCCTAAGCCTGCTTCGCTCGGCTAGCCTGGAACAGCAGGAAATCGCCATCGAATATGTGCTTCTGCGAAAAACAGAACAGCAAATCGCCACATTGCACGGCAAGAAATCGCAAAGCATGATGGGCCGAGAGATTGCCTCCATCGTCAAGCTTCTGGGGAACCGGCTGCGAGGATCAGTCCCGCAGGCCACTGAAACTAGGCATTCCAGACGCCTGCGAAAATTGAACGGCAAAACATTTCGCGACCCTAATCTGCTCGGCGAATTCGCGGTCGACATGTGCCACCGGAAAGCCGGGGTTCTTTTTACGCCGCGCGCCGGCCAAGTGAGCAATGCTTCTCAAATATAGGAGCGATGCGCGACTGGGCGGTCAATCATGGACCTTGCTTGAGCTGCGGACTTCAGAGCACGCCAATCTGGTTTTGCGCAGAATCGTGAAAGCGGCATCGCGGATATTCGGAAATCACCCGGTCGAAATTTTCTCCTGCCCATTTCCGCCCTACGACTCATGGCTGTTCGTTCGCAGCCAGTCTCCCAAGCCGATCCTTGCGCTTGAAAACGTGCGCGGCATACTGAGCGCGAGAGCAAGAACCGCGCTTGGAGAGAGCGGGCCGATCGAACTTCCCGATCTCGAAGTCCAGCCGCTCATCGCCAAGGCGCGGATTCGGCATGAACAGCAGAGCCGCAGGATTACAGCAGGGAGTTTTGTGCGCATCCGCGACGGCCTCACGCGCGATTTCTGCGGGACCGTCGAATCGATCAGCGGCAAGCGGGCCAAGGTCCGCGTCGACTTGCTCGCTCGTCATTTCTTCGTCAGCACGCCACTGGGCAATTTACTCGATCTGTCCCATATTGCCAAGGGCCGCAAAGTGTTCTACTGTCTTGCCAGAGGAGCAGCCAATGGAGCTCGTCGTGAACGGCCAGGAGAAGATAGAAACCGCCAAGGCGCCCAAGCACATCATCCGAATCAAGAATCAGAAGTGGAGCGAGGGCGACCCGGAGAACGAGCGATACTTTCTGTTTCCGCTTCCCGAGCACGCCGGCGCCGAGATTCGGGTGAACGCGCTCGGCTACAGCATCTACTTCGACCACACGGAAACCCGCGCGCATCCGCTGGCCTCGCGGATCGAAATGCAGCAGCAGCGCGTCATCCACACTGAGATTTTCTTCCAAGCGATTCAGCGCATCGGATCGATTGAACTCGTCGAGGTGCTGAGCCACATCAAATATACGGACTGGGAGACGGTCACGCTTTCGCAGGAAGCGCGCCGGGAGATTCTCATGTCCAAATCCGAACTGACAGAGCTCGCGGCCAAGGGGAAAATATCCTGACGCCAAACTCCAATCCGGCGCTGTTCCCGCTCTGCGGCCTGCTTCGCGACCGGGGCGTGAAAGTATTGCTGAGCTGCCATCTGAGCGAAGAGTTGCACGATTCAATCCGGCTCGGCAATCCCAGGATGCGAGAACTGAATGTGACCGTGCCGCTGCTGGCGGCGCATCGCATCCACGAGGAGCGCCGCATCGCCCTGAGCATCGGCACGGCGCTCGAATCCTGGCGTCCGAAACTCTACCGCCGCGGCATCAATCTGCTCTCGGTCTCGCAGGAAGGCTTGATCTCGAATGTTTTCGGAATCGCCGACAGAATCTGCCAGCACATCTACCGCAC
>Ga0335083_10000488_pt1 | contig 60647 bp, 65 predicted proteins | sample Lox_Sample_42_FD_206716 | JGI IMG/M metagenome (GOLD analysis project Ga0335083, IMG submission 206716) | Soil microbial communities from Loxahatchee National Wildlife Refuge, Florida, United States - Lox_Sample_4.2 | ecosystem: Environmental > Terrestrial > Soil > Wetlands | place: USA...
GAAGGCGCGCGAGATCGGCTCCTCGGTCGAGGCGATCTACGCCGGGAGTGGCGACGCGGCCGCGGTCGCGGCGTCGGTGGGCGCGTACGGCGCGACGAAGCTGCACGTCATCGACCCCGGTGACGGCCTCCCCGGTCAGGTCGCCGCCGCCGCGATCGCGCAGCTCGCGGCTTCGGAGAACCCCGACGTCATCCTCTTCGCGCAGACCTACGACGGTCGTGACGCGATCGCCCGGCTCTCGGTGAAGCTCGACCGTCCGGTCCTGACCAACGGCATGTCGCTGTCGGTCGACGGAGGCTCGCTCCTGTTCGGAACCGCAGTCTTCGGCGGGGTGACCCTCGTCGACGCGAAGTTCACGACCGACGGCCCCGCGCTGATCGCAATCCGACCAAAGTCGTTCGCGGCGGAGGAATCGGGCGGCGGCGCGGCCGAGGTGTCGAACGTGCCCGCGGCCGACGCGGGACGCGCGGCCGAAGCGAAGGTGCTTGCCCGCCACGTGGAGGAACAGCAGGGTCCGAAGCTCGAAGAGGCATCGGTCGTCGTGTCGGGTGGTCGCGGTATCGGCGGAGCCGAGAACTACGGCCCGCTCGTCGAAGAGCTGGCGAAGTTGCTGAAGGGCGCATGGGGAGCGTCCCGGGCGATCGTCGACGCTGGCTGGGTGCCGTACGCGCTGCAGGTCGGCCAGACCGGCAAGACGGTGAAACCCAAGGTCTACATCGCGCTCGGCATCTCCGGCGCGACGCAGCACCTCGTCGGCATGAAGAACAGCGACAACATCGTCGCCGTCAACAAGGACGGTGAAGCGCCGATCTTCTCCGTCGCCGACCTCGGCATCGTCGGCGATGTGCACAAGGTCGTGCCCGCGCTGATCGACCTGTTGAAAGCGAAGCAGTAGTTACATCTCTGGGGGCGGAGTAGGCGCCCAGACGTCGCCCTCGAGGCGAGTCGTCGGATCGGTCGCGGCCGTCAGGGCCGCGACCGTTTCGCGTGCGTCCCACATCACGAGCGCGGAGCACACGGCGTCGCGTTCGTCGTTGCTCCCGAACGGTCCGGCGTCCGGTTTCAGCCGCCGGAGCGCCGACGGATAGATCTCGAAGACGGTTCGCTCGCCGGGCGCGTCGAACGGCCAGATCGCGACCCCGCGGGCGCGCATACGCGCGAGCAACGGCATTCCGCGCACCGAGCCGGCGCCGACTTGACCGTTGCCGACGAGTTGGAAGATCGACTTCGCGCTCGGATAGCGCAGCTCGCAGCGTCGGAATCGCCGGTCCGGTGGCACCTCGCAACGGTTCCGCCAGAACGGGTCGGTGGGCGCGAGCCACTCTTCACCGGCGCGCGCCGCGAGGTGCCAGACGTCGTCGATCGACTCGCAACCGTTCGCGGCCGCGAACCACTCGGGAACACCGTAGGAGAAGTCGAAGCCGGCGATGACGGGCGGCTCGGTGTCGAGCACGTATTGCACGGCTTCCTCACGCGTCGCGAGCGCGCGGCTCTCGAACAGACGGCCGTCGCGGACCATGGCGAGCCAGATGCCCTTGGGCCGGCGGGCGCCGGACCAGTCGACTGCAATTACCGCCGGCTCCGTCACGGCGAGACGGTACCGTGCGGACGTGGTGGCTGAGCTCGTGCTCGAAGCGCGCGGTCTGGTCAAGGATTACCGACGCGATCGTGCCGTCGACGGTGTCGACATCACCGTGCGCGCCGGTGAACGCGTCGCGCTGCTCGGTCCGAACGGCGCCGGAAAGACGACGACGCTGCTGATGGTGCTCGGTGTGGTCGCACCCGACGCGGGCACGGTGTCGATCTGCGGCATCGAGCTCGCTCGGCAACGCAGCCGCGCGGCCGAGTGCGTGGGCTTCGCCGCGGGGTACCTGCCGCTCACCGAGCGCATGCGCGTGCGGGAGTACCTGAAGCTCTACGGCCAGCTCTACGGGATCGCCGACCCGGATCCGTTGATCGACGAAGGACTCGAGCGATTTCGTATTGCGGAACTCGCGCGCGCGATGGGCACGGAGCTCTCGTCGGGACAACGCACGCTGATCGGCATCGTGCGGGCGACACTGCACCGGCCGCGCCTGCTCGTGCTCGACGAGCCGACGGCGTCGCTCGACCCGGATGTCGCGCAGCGCGTTCGCACGGGCCTGCTCGATCTGTGCGACCGCGACGGCACGGCGCTGTTGATGACGAGTCACGACATGAGCGACGTGGTCCAGGTGTGCGAGCGGGTCGTCTTCTTGTCGCACGGTCAGGTCGTCGCCGACGGTTCGCCGGAGACCGTCGCTTCCGCCTACGGGCACGGCGATCTCACCGGCGTGTTCCTCCACCTCGCCGAGCGGCACGACCCGTTTGCCGCGCAACAGAGCGACCATCCATGAGCACCGTGCCGCCGTCGACGGCTCCGCCCGCACTGACCGCGCACGGCAAGTCATGGTTGAGGATGCGCGCGATCGCGCGCCGCCACGCGTACGTGATGGTGCGCAGCCCGCACCGACTGTTCGACGTGTCGCTGTGGCCGCTCGTCGACGTGTTGCTGTTCGGTTCGCTGGCGGCGTTCGTCTCGACCGGCAACGCGACGCCCGCCGCGAAGGCGTCGGGCTATCTGCTCGCCGGCATCGTGCTGTGGCACGTGATCTACCAGTCGCAGATCGCGATGAGCACCGGCCTGCTGGAGGAGACGTGGACGCGCAATCTCCTGAACCTGATGGTCACGCCGCTGCGTGAGGTCGAGTATCTCGCCGGCGTCGCGTTGTTCGGCATGGTGAAGCTCGTCATCGGCGTCGGGGTGATGGTGCTCGGCGCGCTCGTCTTCTTCTCGTTCGACACCTGGTCGCTCGGCTTCGGGTTGATACCGATCGTCGCCGTGCTGCTCGTCGTCGGGTGGGCGATCTCGCTGTTCGTGATGGGGCTGGTCCTGCGATTCGGAACCGGCGCGGAAGCACTCGCGTGGGGCGTGATGTTCGTCTTGTTGCCACTCTCGGGCGTCTTCTATCCGACCGACGCGCTCCCGACCGTGCTCCAACCGATCGCGCAGGCGTTGCCCACCACCCACGCGTTCGCCGCGTTGCGATCGCTCGTCGACCACAACGGGAGCGACTGGAGCCAGCTCGCGATCGCTGCAATCGGCGTGGTGGTGATGCTGGCGCTGTCGATGGCGTTTCTCGTCGCGATGCTGCGCACGTTCCGCGCGCGCGGCTACATCACGCGTTACACGTGATCGCGCGACCGTCGTGGTCGCCGAACCCGACACCCGGTCGGGGTTCGTGACCACGGGTCGGGCGAAGCGACTGGAAGAGTCGACCAGTGCCGGCCGGCCCCTTCGTCTCAGACGAGCCGCTGAGCGACCGATCTGGCTTCAGGCGAACAGCGTGTTCGCGCAGAGAAAGCGGGAGGAATCGCCGTGGTACGCATTGTGAGCATCGTTGCAATCGCAGTCGTCGGTGTCATCGGGAGCGTGTTGTTCGTGCGCCACCGTCAAAACACGTCGCAGTCGTTCCGGTAACAAGTTCGGCCGATCCCGCTCGCACCGTCGGGCGGGATCAGGCAAGGTAAGCGCCCGTATGAGACGCTCTCGGTCGACCTTCGCCGAGGCCTGGCGCGCCGAGTTCGATCGATTGAGTGATGGAGTCGAGTGGGCGGCCATCACGGTTCCCGGTCGCGCGCGGATTCTGAACCAGTTCAGGGAGAAGGCGATGCAGGGCGCGTCACTCAGAGCGCGGACGCGTGAAGTCCTGCGCTGCGGACCGCGCGACCTCGAATCGATCGAGCGAAAGTTCTCGAGACGCGCGCACCGCCTCGGCGTTTCCCGGGCCGACCTGCGACAGTTCAGCTAGGCAGGGTGGTCCCCGGGCCCACGTCCACGGGGACGACCTCGTCACGCCGCCCCGTTGTGGTGGTATGACGCCCGTGCGTGAAGGAATCGCTTCGCAGACTGCTCGTGGTGTTGCCGTCGCCCGGTCGACCCTCCCTCGACCGTCATGGGCGACGGGTGACGTCGACGCCGACGACCGGTTGGTCGCCGGCTTGTTCGACGGCCTCAATCGTGATCGTGCCGAGCTGCGCGCCCGCGCCGACTCCGGCTTCTTCGGCTGGCTCCGGGCCCGTACCCAGTTCTTCGACGCCGAGGTGATCCGAGCGCTCGAGGACGGCGTCGACCAGATTGTCGTGCTCGGCGCGGGTTACGACGGTCGCGCGCTGCGCTACCGCACCCCGAACGTCGTGTTCTTCGAGGTCGACCATCCCGCCACGCAGGCCGACAAACGCAGCCGCCTGCACGAGGTCGACGCACCGGTCGACGGAATCGTGTTCGTGGAGGCGGACTTCACCGAGCCCGGTCTGGGTGGACGCCTCGAGAACGCGGGTCACGATGCGCGACGCCGGTCGCTCTTCGTGTGCGAGGGAGTGCTGCGTTATCTGCCCGAGCACTGGTATCGCGAGCTGCTCCGGGTCAGTGCAGAACGGGCTGCGCCCGGCAGTGTTCTGGCAGTCAGCGTCTCGACGCGCGAACGCGCTCCCGACGATCGGGAGCGCGCACGCGAGCAGGCTCTGGCCGAGTCCGGCGAAGCCGTGTTGACCGTTCCGCCGGTCGACATTGCACTCGACTGGCTGGCGAGCGCGGGGTGGACGGTCGACTCGGTGACCGACACCTCGGACGAGTCGACGACCGGCACCAGGGGCCGTCTCCTCGTCCGAGCGCACGCCGGCGGCGACAACGAGATCACGCGCCGGCCGGAGCGGTGCGGTTCCAGTCGCGCTTGTCGCTGTACTGGTAGTTCGTGATGAGACTCACGGCGAGGACGGCGATCCCGGCGACGACGTACACGGCCGTCAGGCCGGCGTCGCTGCTGCTGAAGTTCAACGCGAACGGCGCGAGGAGCAGGAGCGCGGCGGCGAGATAGTCGCCCGCCGAATGGATCGTGAACGGCAGGACCTTGAGGATGCCCAGCGGATACCGCGTCAGCATGCTGACCGCGAGCACCGTGACGCCGACGACGACACCGGTTGCGACGGCGCCGGCGGTGCCGCCAACGGCCAGCGCGATGATCACGAGGCCCGCGCCGACCGCGTAGTCGGCGACGGCGTGCAGCCAGGCAGGGAGAAGACGGACGAGCGACATGTAGAGCTCCTTTCCGAGGGGCGACCGCCGGATGACTCGTGCGGGTTGTACTCCCGCGGTCTCGAGGATTCGCGAGGTGTTCGGAGCCGCGGCCCGATCCGGATGAATGCAAGACTCGGTTTTCGTGGAAACGCTCGTCGACGACGTCCGCCTCGCGGCGTGGATGGACGGAGAGGGACTCGAGGCCGGCGCTCCGGTCCTGGTCGAACGGATCACGACCGGTCACTCCAACGAGGTCTTCCGAGTTACACGCGGCGGCCGCGTGTTTGTGTTGCGGCGGCCGCCGCGGACGCCGTTGTCACCCACGGCTCACGACATGGCGCGCGAGTTCCGTTTGTTGCGCGCATTCCACGGCCGCGCCGCCGTGCCGGTACCGGAGCCGATCGCTTGTTGCACGGACCGGCATGTCATCGGCGCGCCCTTCTACCTCATGGCGCCGGTCGACGGCGTGGTCGTCCGTGAGACGCTGCCCGTTCCGCTGCGCGACGACCCCGGTGCGCCGCGCGACTGCGCGTCGGCGCTCGTCGACGCGCTCGGAGGCATCCACGCCTTCGACTGGGAGCGCGGTGGCCTCGCCGACTACGGCAAGCCCGCGGGCTACCTCGAACGCCAGGTGCCCCGGTGGCTGGGTCAGCTCGAGCGCTACGCGTCGCGCCCGTTGCCCGACGTCGACGCCGCCGGCCGGTGGCTCGCAGCCAACACGCCGCCCATGCAGTCGCCGACCGTCATTCACGGCGACTACAAGCTCGACAACGTGATGTTCGCGCCGCACGTGCCCGCGGAGCTGGTGGCCGTCGTCGACTGGGAGCAGTCCACGATCGGCGACCCGCTCGTCGACCTCGGCTGGATGGTCGGGCTCTGGGTCGAACCGGGGGAGCGCGCGACCCTGGCGGGCGGATCGCCGTTCGCGCCCGATGCCGACGTGCCGACGCGGCGCGACCTCGTCGATCGTTACGAGAAGCAGACGGGACGCGACGTTTCCGACGTCGTCTTCTACTGCGTGCTCGGTCTCTTCAAGCTTGCGTGTGTGATGGAGGGCTCGTATGCCCGTTACCGGGCGGGCACGAGCGACGACGCGACGTTCGCTGCACTCGACGCGGGCGTGCCCGCCCTCGCGCAGCGGGCGCTGCACTTCGCCCAGTCGGGCGTCTGACCTTCAGTCGCTCAGGTCGACGATCACGGGCGCGTGGTCGGACGGGCCCGTGCCCTTGCGCGCGTTGCGGTCGACGGCCGCCCACGTCACACGCTCGACGACCGGTGCAGTCGCGAGGACGAGGTCGATACGCATGCCGCGGTGCTGGTGAAAGTCGCCGGCGCGGTAGTCCCAATAGCTGAAGAGGCGATCGACGTCGGGATACACGCGCCGGAACGCGTCTTTGAGTCCCCACTCCTCGAGCCGCGCGACGGCCTTGCGCTCGGGCTCGGTCACGTGCGTCGCGCCGACGAACCTCTTGGGGTCCCAGACGTCGCGGTCGGTCGGCGCGACGTTGAAGTCGCCCATCACCACGAGCGGCTCGTCGGGCTTATAGCTCGCGTCGATCCAGTCGTACATGCTGGAGAGCCACTGCAGCTTGCGCTCGTAGAACTCGCTCGCGACTTCGCGGCCGTTGGGGACGTACACGCTGACGACGCGGACGCCGCCGCAGGTCGCGGCGAGGACGCGGGCGTCGCCGTCGTAAGGGTCGGCGTGACCGTCGCCGAAGCCGTTCCACGGATCCTCGATACCGACGCGCGAGAGGATGGCCACGCCGTTCCACTGGCCCTGACCATGGTGCACCGATTCGTAGCCGAGGCCCTGGAACGTCAGGGCGGGAAACGACTTGTCCGCGAGCTTCGTCTCCTGCATGCAGAGGACGTCGACGTCGGCGTAACCGAGGAACTCCTCGACGCGCGGCAGGCGCGCCTTCAACGAGTTGACGTTCCAGGTCGCGATGCGCATCGGCGCGAGGCTAGGCCGCGCCGTCCGCGGGCAGATACCCCGGGTTGGCGACGAGGAGCTTCTCGCGGACCGTCTCCCGGACGTGGGCGCGCACCGCTTCGAGTTGCGGGTCGAGCGATCCGTCGCGGATTCCGGCCGCGATCTCGCGCTCCAGCTCCGCCGGCTCGCCATCGTGTCCGAGGAGCGCCACGGCGCGGGCCCGTTCCGCGGCCTGGAGTGCCGGTCCGAGGGATAGCTCGCGCTCGATGATGCCCAGCGCGTTCACCGCGACCCGCGTGTGGAACTGGACCCGGCCCTCGGTCGCGGCCATGACGTCGCGTTCGAGGAACTCGCGCACCGAGGCGACGAGCTCGGACGCGGTCGGTCGATCCTGGCTCATCGTCACCAGCCTCCGTCAAGGATGCCGAGCAGGTCCCATTCGGTCTCGGCGACGCGCCGGCCCAACGTCGCGAGCTCCACCGAGCGGACGACACCGGTGAGATGGGTGAAGGCCTGGCCGATGCAGATCGCACCCCACTTGAGCGTCCCGAGCGTGACCCACCAGCGCAGCGTTGCATCGTCGAAGGTGCGACCGCCGGCCGATTCGTACGCATCGCGCAGCTCGCGGAGGTCGCCGAAGCCGCCGACGAGCCGGTCGACGACGCCGAAGCGCCACGACTTCACGCACAGCCAACCCAGGTCCTCGACCGGATCGCCGAGGTGCGCGAGCTCCCAGTCGAGCACCGCCCGGAGCCCGTCGGGTCCGACGATGAAGTTGCCGTTGCGGAAGTCGCCGTGGACGAGCGTCGGAACCGCGGGTTCGGGCGGGGCGTTCTCGTCGAGCCAGCGGAGGCCGAGCTCGAACGCGGGATGCGGCTCGTCGAACGTGTCGAGCACCTGCCGGTACTGCGCCACCTGGGATGCCGCCGTCTGCACCGGAAGCGCGGGCAGCGCGCTCGTGTCGATCGCGTGGATCCGCGCCGCGACCTCACCGCACTGCGCCGCGAGCAGCGGCCGCGCCGCGGCGAATTGTTCGTCGCGCAGAATCTTGCGGGGAATCGTCTCGCCTTCGACGCGGTCCATCACGAAGCCGTCGCCGAGCCCGTCGTCGGGCTCGAGCAGACGGCGGACCCGCGGAACGATGACGCCGCCGCCGGCAGCCGCCTCGAGCACCCGGAATTCGGTCGAACGAGCCGACTCGCCGGTGTGTCCGCCCGGGTCGCGGCGCAACACGAACGCGTGGCGGTCGCCGTTGCCGTCGACGAGATCGAACGACCAGGTCTCGCGCGACGCCCCGCCCGACAACCGGCGCAGATTCTCGACGACTCCCGCGCCGCAGTCGGGCTCCATCATCCGGGCGATGACGCGTGCTTCAGGGGCCCGGGACACGCTGCCGCACGCTAGCTGTAGCGAGGGGCGCGATCCCGCGGAACCGCGCCGAACTCAGGCGCGCGCGTCGCCGGGGCTGGAAGGAGCGGGTTCCGCCGCGGCCGCGTCCTCGAAGACGAGCCAGCGGTTCCGACCCGCTTCCTTCGCCCGGTACATGGCGCGGTCGGCGCGGGAGATGATCGATTCGGGTGTGTCGCCGGCGCGCGCCCCGATCGTCAGGCCGACGCTTGCGCTGATCGTCGCGACGTCGTCGCCGCCGAGTGCGAACGGCTCCTGCATCGCGTTGAGGATGCGACCGGCCAGCGCCTCCGCCTTGTACCTGCTGTCGAGCGGGTGGCAGAGCACGACGAACTCGTCGCCGCCGAGGCGCGCCACGACGTCGGTTTCGCGTACGGCGGTCCGGAGTCGCACCGCAGCTTGGTCGAGGAGGCGGTCACCGGCCGCGTGGCCGAAGCTGTCGTTGACGGACTTGAACCCGTCGAGGTCGACGAACAGCACTGCGAGACCTTGGTCGCCGGCGGTCGCCGTACGCAGGCAGATGTGCTCGAGCTGATCGCTCAGCTGCATGCGGTTCGGCAGACCCGTCAGGGCGTCGTGCAACGCATAGTGCGCGAGCTGCGCCTCGAATCGCTTCTGCTCCGACTGGTCGCGGGCGATGCACGCGATGACCGGCGGTGTCCCCTCGATTCGCACCGCGCTCGACGACACGAGGCAGGGAAACGTCGACTCGTCGCGGCGGCGTCCGATCATCTCGACGTCGCGACGCTTCGTAACCGAAGAAGACGCGTATTCGCCGAGGAACTTCCTGACCTTGGCGGACAGCTGGTCGACGGTCAGGCACTCGACGTGCCGACCGATGATCTCCGCCGCGCGCCACCCGAACATCGATTCCGCGGCAGGGTTGAACGTGAGCACGACCCCGTCCATCCCGATGGTGTAGACGGCCTCGGCCGCGTTCTCGACCACGGCGCGGAAGTGCGCAGCCGTGTTCTCCTTTTCGATCAGTGCGGAGCGGAGCGATCGATACGAAAACACGATGCCGATCGCAGCCAGCAACGCGAGCCCGTGCACCGTGGGGGAGGGGATCAACGACGGCGCCCAGTGCAGCGCGATGAAGGCTTCACCGACCGCCAGGCAACCGAGACTCCACGCCATCACGGTGTAGCGCGCCGACCACCCGACGATCGTCAACGCCTCCTGGCCGACCAGCACGAGACCGATCGCGAGCGCCGGCCCCCAGCCGGTCGCGTAGATGGTGGCGGCGACGACGACCGCTTGCGATCCGATGCGTGCGTTCTGACGAATCGCGCTCGCCGGGTTCACGTCCCACCAGAACCCACACGTGGTCGTGACCAGTTGTCCGCCGACGAGAATGACGGGGATCAGCCAGACCGGCGTACGGGCGACGAGGTTCACCTCGCGCAATGCCGCGATCGCGAGCGCGGCGAGCGGACCCATGAACAACACGGAGACGAAATGCACGCCCATCGCCTCACGCGACATGGCACTACGGAGTCGTCTGACCGGCACGAGACGGTATCGACGCGGCGAGGTCTGTCCTGAACGAGCGGCCACGCCCTGAATTGCGGCATTCGTCTCAGCCGGACGCGTGTCGCCTTCGCGCCGGTGTCTTTGCGGCTTTTGGCGCGCTGTGAACGACCGTCTGCGTGACCCCGGTGAACCGATTGGCGAGAATCGCGGCACCGCTCGTTCCTCGCAGATCCACGCCGGCGAGGCGGGCCGCCGGTGCCACCCGGACGACGTTGCCGCTCAGCCGGACACCGGACGCGTTCGCGAAGAGGAACGCGCCGTGGGCGTTCTCGTCGTTGGTTGTCCCGGTCGTCTGGAACCGGTTGTCGACAAAGGTGAACGGGCCGCGCTTGCCGAAGCTCGGGCCGGACACGATGACGAGCGCGCCCGTCGGCTTCTCCATCACATTTCGCGAGACGGTCACGTCGCCGACGTTGATGCCCGAACCCTTGTCCGCGAGCCAGTAGTTGTCGGCTGCGCCGGTGCGGTTGCCCTCGATGCGGATGCCGCGCGCTTCGTCGGCGCGCTTGTTCGGTTCGAGGTCGAACACCGACCGCCGCACGTCGTCGATGTCGTTGTCGGTGATGAGCACGTCCTGGCCGTCGGTGATGGATATGCCCTGGCGCCCGCTGCGGGCGAAACGCGAATGCGTGACGGTGATGTGCCGACTGGGGGTCGAGCCCGTGCCGCCGATGTACACGAAATCGCCGTAGACGTCGTAGGCCTGGACGTCGTCGAGCGTGACGCCGTCGTCGCCGTGGAGCGAGAAGGCGTGCTGGGCTTCCAAGGCGACCTGATACGCGTCGGGTGCGGTGCCGGCGTGCGGGTTCGCGCCGCGCACGACGAGGTCGCGAACGATGACGTCATCGCTGTCGAGGATGTTCAGCTGGGATCGTGACCGCTGCGCCAGCCGACCTCCCGTACCGGCCGTCGTCGCTTTGAGCGTCGCGCCGTTCCCCATGAGCACGAACCGATGACGATCGGAGAGATCCAGCGTTCCCTCGATGCGGTAACAACCGCCGCCTCGGAGCTCGGCGGTGACGTCGTCGGGCAGTTGATCGAGCCACGCCTGCAAAGCCGTCGTGTCGTCGGTCGAACAGTCCGTCGCGATCGTCTCCGGGACCATGTACGTCCGGCCGTGACCGTCGGGGCGCGAGACCGGCGTCGCGGTCTTCTCGCGACCGGAGCGCGTCGGCGCCGAAGTCGTCGGCTGCGATGCGGAGCCGGACGACCCGCGGTCGGACGCGGTGTGGTGCGACGAGCACGACGAGCACGCGGCGGCCAGCGCCAGCACCGCCCCGACGACCGCGGCACGCCTGCAGCGCACTCGTCGAAGCTATCTCTCCGTTCGGGCAGCACCGGTCACAAGGCGCCCTGGTACCGGCCACAACGGCGATCTGCACACTTTCTCCACAGCCGTATGGGTACTCCTCCACGTGCGGTCCGTATCCTTCGTGGGGTGACCATGCCCGCACCTCGAGCGCGAGATGGAGCCGTTCGTACCGTCGTCGTCATCGAGGACGAACAGCCCATCGCCGAGGCGGTCGCGGCCCGGCTCCGCAGCGAGGGTTACCACGTCGAGATCGCGGTCGACGGCCCGTCCGGCGTGGAGGTCTGCGACCGGGTGCAGCCCGATCTCGCGGTCCTCGACCTGATGCTGCCGGGGCTCGACGGGATCGAGGTGTGCAAGCGCATCCAGCAGGAGCGTCCGGTACCGGTGCTCATGCTGACCGCGCGCGACGGCGAGAGCGATCTTCTGGTCGGTCTCGCCGTCGGCGCCGACGACTACATGACGAAGCCCTTCAGCATGCGCGAACTGATCGCGCGTGTGCACGCGCTGCTCCGGCGCGCCGACCGCACCGCGGACGCGACGCTTCCGCCGGTCGTACGGGTCGGCGACATCGAACTCGACGGTGCGAGCCGTCGTGTGCGGGTCCACGGCGAGCTCGTTCACCTCACGCCGATCGAGTTCGATCTCGTGCACTACCTCGCAGCGCGTCCCGGCCGGGTGGCGACCCGTGAGGAGTTGCTCGCACAGGTTTGGGGTTACGACGTGCCGTCGGGTGCGCGTACCGTCGACTCGCACATCCGCACGATCCGCCGCAAGCTCGGTTCCGAGATCGTCCGGACCGTGCACGGTGTGGGCTACGCGATCGAGGGGGCGTCGGCATGCGCGTGAAGGTGCCCCGGACGCCGGAGCGTCCGCTCGATCCGCTCCCGACGCTGAAACTGAAGATCAGCGTCATCATCCTCGCTGCGGTCGCGGTCACCGTCGGCGTGTTCTTCGTCGGCCTTCACATCGGTCTATGGCCCTCACTGGCGGGCATCATCGCCGGTCTCGTGGCGCTCGGCGTCGTATGGGTCCTGTCTCGTGGCCTCACCTCTCCGTTGCGCGAGATGGTCGCGGCGACGGAAGCGATGGCGCGTGGCGACTTCGAAACCCGAGTCACAGTCGTGTCGAACGACGAGATCGGGACGCTGGCGCGGGCCTTCAACCAGATGGCGGCCGAGTTGGCCGAAACCGACCGCCTGCGCCGCGACCTCATCGCCAACGTGAGCCACGAGCTGCGGACGCCGATCACCGCGCTTCAGGCCGTGCTCGAGAACATCGTCGACGGAGTGGGGGAGGCCGATCCGGAGACGCTGAAGACGATGCTCGCCCAGGTCGAACGTCTCGGTCGCCTCGTGCAACAGCTGCTCGACCTCTCCCGGCTCGAGTCCGGCACGCTGCCTCTCGACCGCACGCTTTTCGATGTCCGCCCGATGATCGAGCACGCGATCCGCGAGTCGCAGCTGCACGCGATCGACGTGCACTTCGCGGTCGAGACCGTTCCGCGGGACTTCCGGCTCGAAGCCGACGCCGAGCGGCTCCATCAGGTCATCGCGAACTTCGTCGAGAACGCGGTCCGGCACTCCCCGCCTCAGGGCCTCGTAACGGTGCGCGCAGTCGCCGCGCCCGACGGCGGTGCCCGGCTCGAGGTCGCCGACGAAGGTCCGGGCATTCCCGACGGCGAGGTGTCACGCGTCTTCGAACGCTTCTACCGCGCCGACACCGCACGCTCGTCGCGCGACGGGGGTGCCGGCCTCGGACTCGCGATCGCGCGTTGGATCGTCGAGCTCCACGGCGGTGACATCCGCGTCGCTCGCAACGAGCCGCACGGATGCCGAATGATCGCCACGATTCCCGGCCGCGTCGAGCTCTCGGCGCTGCCGACCCCACAGCTCATCAACTGAAGGACGGTGCCGTGCCCTTGACTTCCATCGACGACGCGTTGCGGCGGATCCGCCGAGGCGAGATGGTGCTCGTCGTCGACGACGAAGACCGCGAGAACGAGGGCGACCTCACGATCGCCGCGGAGTGGGTCACGCCGGAGGCGATCAACTTCATGATGCGCTGGGCGCGGGGGCTCGTCTGCATGCCGTGCAGCACGAGCCGGCTCGACGAGCTGCAGATCGGGCCGATGGTGCCTGCCGACGTGGCCGGCTGCGACACCGCGTTCACCGTGACCATCGACCACCGCGATGCGGGGAGCGGCATCGGCGCGGCCGATCGTGCGCTCACCGTCCGCAAGATCCTCGATCCCGCGTCGCGACCCGACCACTTCGTGCGGCCCGGACACGTGTTCCCGCTGCGGGCGCGTGACGAGGGCGTCCTCGAGCGTCGCGGTCACACGGAAGCGGCCGTCGACCTCGCCCGGCTGGCCGGGTGCGCACCCGTCGCGGTGATCTGCGAGGTGTTGCACGACGACGGTTCCCCGGCGCGCTTTCCGTACCTGGAGCTCTTCGCCGAGGAACACCGCATCGCGCTCGTCTCGGTGGCCCAGCTCGTCGACTACCGCGAGCAGGTCGGCACCACGGCCGGCGAGCGCCACACCCTGCTGCTGTAGCGCCCTCGGGGTGACCACGACGGGGATTACGACGCGGTTGCCTGCTCCTCGGCGGCGCCGACCGGGCGCTCGTCGATGATCTGGTCGAGATATTCCGAGAGCCCGTAACCGGTGCGGCCCGCGCAGGACCATTCGGTCATGCCTTCGGAGATGCGCGTGACGAGCTGGTCGCCCTCGGGGGTCTCGCGGCGGTTGCGCAACGGGATCAGGTTGAGCACGTTGCCCGTGATCTCGTACGTGTCGTTGTCGGTCGTCGCAGTCGCCCGCAAGCGCGAGTGATAGGCGTCGGCGCCGGACCACTCCGTCTCGATCGTCGCGTGCCGGATGTGTTCGTACGCGCCGTCGCGCAGGACCATGCCGCCGTAACGGCGCCCGCCGTCGCGTGACGCGATGATCGACACGACGAAGCCGAAATCGGCGCCGAAGTTCGCGGTCAGCCAGCGGTACCACCAGGGCGCCTGCCAGTAGCGCGGACCCCACGAGTGGTCGCGCAGCCCGAATCCGTTCACGACCCATTCCTCGTCGCCGACATTGATCGTTCCCTCGACGGCCATGTGCTGCTCGTAGTGGCCGCGAGCGAAACCGCCGGAGTGGTCCTGATCGATCGGTGATCCGTCGTCGTTCACCGGTTCTCCGCCGTAAACGGGGGAGATGCCGCGGTGCGTCAGGTCGACGTGGGCTTCCACCCACGGATTCTCGGTGAACGCCCGGCGCGGGTTCGTCATCTGCAGCGGCTCGGTGAGGAGCGCGAGCTTGCCGTCGTACGTCGTGCGCAGCTGCTCGAACGCCGTGATCACCTCGAAGCACGTACCACCCGCGTCGAACGCGTCGTTGTCGCCGATCTCCGGACGGTTGTACGTGAACGCGACCCGTCCGTCGGGGAGATAGATGCACGTGGTGAGCTCCGCGTAACCCTCGTTGGCGCGGTTGCCGAGACGGAGGAAGCCCCCGATGCGACGCTCCGGATCGAAAACATTGAAGTACATCGACTCGTTGAAGTTCGACGCAGCTTCCAGGGCGTGCATGTATTCATCGGAAGTGTCCAGTCGAATGCGCATGTCCGTATCTTGACCTCCGCGCGAGGTAGGTGCTCTGCTCCGAACCATGACTCAGCCCGAGATCACCGAGATCACGTCAGGTCTGCGATTCCCCGAAGGGCCGGTCGCCATGCCCGACGGCAGTGTGATCGTCACCGAACTCGGTGGCGGCTGCCTCACCCGGGTGCAACCCGACGGGACGAAGTCCGAGGTCGCCGCGCCTGGCGGCAGCCCCAACGGGGCGGCCATCGGCCCGGACGGCGCCCTGTACGTGTGCAACAGCGGCGGCTGGGCGTTCCACGAGCTGATCGGCCTGAACATCCCGGACACCGAGCTGCCGCCGCACTACAGCGGCGGACGGATCGAGCGCGTCGACCTCGACACCGGCAAGGTCGACGTGCTCTACACGGAGTGCGACGGCAACAAGCTGATCGGCCCGAACGACATCGTGTTCGACGCGCACGGTGGGATGTGGTTCACCGATCACGGCCGCCGCCAGGGGCGCGTGCAGCACGTCGGCGCGATCTTCTACGCGCAACCCGACGGCTCGTCGATACGGGAGATCGTGTTCCCGAGTGACTCACCGAACGGGATCGGGCTCTCGCCCGACGGCAGCCGGCTGTACGCGGCCGAGACCCACACCGGCCGTGTGTACGCGTGGAACATCACCGCGCCCGGCGAGGTCGAGCGCAACGCCGCGGGCGCGACCGGCGCGCTGCTCTGCGGCCTCCCGGAGATGCAGCTGTTCGACTCGCTCGGTGTCGACGCCGACGGCAACGTGGTGGTCGCGACGCTCGTCACCGGCGCGCTCACGGTGATCTCGCCCGCCGGCGACGTGCTCGACCAGGTGCTCACCGGCGACCCGATGACGACGAACGTCTGCTGGGGCGGCGACGACCTGCGCACCGCGTACGTGACGTGTTCGGGCACCGGTCGGTTGATCTCGCTGCCGTGGCCGCGCCCGGGACTGAAGCTGAACTACTGACGCGCGCTCGCACCTCCTCCGAAATGCGGTCGCCGACCGGGCGCGCTTAGGTTGCAGCGCATGGGACCGCTGGCAGGAGTCAAGATCGTCGAGCTCGCCGGGATCGGGCCGGGTCCGTTCGCCGGCATGATGCTCTCGGACATGGGCGCCGACGTCATCCGCGTCGACCGCGCCCAACAGGTCAATCCGGCGATGTTCGACAAGACGAATCTCGAGCCGCTCTACCGCGGGCGGCGTTCGATCGGCGTCGACCTGAAGAACCCGGAGGGCGTCGAGCTGGTGCTGCGGCTCGTCGAGAGCGCCGACGCGCTGTTCGAAGGGTTCCGTCCGGGTGTCACCGAACGGCTCGGGCTCGGCCCCGACGTGTGTCTCGCCCGCAACCCGAAGCTCGTCTACGGCCGGATGACCGGCTGGGGCCAGGACGGTCCGATGGCGCAGGCCGCCGGCCACGACATCAACTACATCGCGCTGGCGGGCGCGCTGGCGCATTTCGGGCGTGCGGGCGCGAAGCCCGTGCCGCCGATCAACCTCGTCGGCGACTTCGGCGGCGGCGGCATGCTGATGGCGTTCGGCGTCGTGTGCGGGATCCTCGAAGCGCGCCAGTCGGGCAAGGGCCAGGTGATCGACGTCGCGATGGTCGACGGCACCGCGTCGCTGATGTCGATGATGTGGGGCCTGAAACAGATCGGCGCGTGGCGGGAGGAGCACGGCACGAACGTGCTCGACTCGGGCGCACCGTTCTACGACACGTACGAGACGAAGGACGGCAAGTACGTCGCGCTCGGATCGCTCGAGCCGCAGTTCTACGCCGAGCTGCTCCAGCGCCTCGGCCTCGAGAACGACGGGCTCCCCGCGCAGATGGATGCGACCGGCTGGGAGACACTGCGGGCGCGCTTCACGGAGCTCTTCAAGACGAAGACGCGCGATGAGTGGGACGCGGTGCTGCTCGGAACGGACGCCTGCTACGCGCCGGTGCTCACGATGAGCGAAGCGACGAACAACAAGCACATGAAGGCCAGGGCGACGATTATCGAACGCGACGGGGTGCCGCAGCCCGCGCCCGCACCGCGGTTCTCGCGGACCGTGGCCGAGATCGAGCGTTCCTCTCCATGGCCGGGCCAGCACACCGACGACGCGCTCGCGGCGTGGGGAGTGCCGACGAACGAGATCGCGAAGCTACGGGAGACCGGCGCAATCGCATAGCGCGAACACCTCGGCGAACGCGGCGTCGAGCTCGGCGGGCTCGGACGCGGTCACGGTGACGTGGCCGAGCTTGCGACCCGCTCGAGGCGCCTTTCCGTAGTCGTGCAGGTGCGCCCCCGGGATCCGCAAGATCGTGTCGCGGTCGGGCATGGCCCCGATGCAGTTCGCCATCGCGCTCACGCCGCGCGCCGACGTTGCGCCGAGCGGGGCGCCGAGGACCGCTCGCACGTGGTTTTCGAATTGGCTCGTCTGCGCACCTTCGATCGTCCAGTGCCCCGAGTTGTGGACGCGGGGTGCGATCTCGTTGGCGAGCAGATCACCGCCCGCGTCGAACAGCTCGACGCAGCACACGCCGACATATGCGAGATCGTCGAGGAGCGGGCGGATGGTCGCTTCGGCGCGTGACTGCAACGCGGCGTCGAGACCCGGGGCCGGCGCGCGCGTCGAACGGAGGATCCCGTCGCGGTGCACGTTCTCGACCGCGGGCCAGCACTTCACGTCGCCGTCACGGGAGCGGACTGCCAGAATCGAGAGCTCCCGGTTGAAGGGCACGAATCCTTCGAGGATGCACGGCACCGCGCCGATCCGTTCCCACGTGCCGTCGATGTCGCCCCGCTCGCGCAACAGGATCTGGCCCTTGCCGTCGTAGCCGCCGCGACGCGTCTTCAAGATCGCGGGCAGCCCGAGCTCGTCGGCCGCGGTCGCGAGGTCGGCGCTACCGTCGACTGCCCGGAACGGCGCGGTCGCGACCCCGAGCGCGTTCAACGCGCGCTTTTCGACCAAGCGATCCTGGGCCACGTCGAGCGCGCGCGGCGAGGGATGGACGGGCGCCAGCGCTTCGAGCTCCCGGGCTGTGGCCGCCGGTACTCCTTCCCACTCGTAGGTGACGACGTCGGCACCGGCCGCCACAGCGCGCGCCGCGACGACGTCGTCCAGCGAACCGACCACGAAGTCGCCGACCCGGCTGGCCGGCGCGCCGTCGACCGGGTCGAGGAACGCGAACGCGACGTCGAGGGGGATCCCGGCAAGCCCGAGCATCCACCCGAGCTGGCCGCCTCCGAGGACTGCGATGCGCGCCATGCGGCGGACGCTATCGACCGCGCGCCCGCGGGTCAGGCTTCGAGCGCGAGTGGCACCACGTCGGGGTCGATCAACGCGGGCTGGTCGAGTCGCAGTGCCTCGATCTTGTCGAGCGGACGCTGCAGCGCGCGGTGTCGCGTCGTCATGAGCGCGGTGTACTCCTTGGCGACGCCGTCGAAGCGCTGCTGCACCTTTTCGAGCTGCGTCGTGTACTTCTCCCATTGGAGCGAGAACTCGTGGAGCAGTCCGAGGATCTCGTTCGAGGTGCGCTCGAGCCGGAAGTTGTCAACAGCCTGACGGACGACCGCGAGCACCGCGTACAAGGTGAGCGGAGAGCAGATCACGACCTTGTGGCGTAGCGCGTCGTCGATCGCGCTCGGGTCGTGCTCCTGCACGAACCCGTACACCTGCTCGTTCGGGATGAAAAGGAGCAGGCAGTCGACGGTTTCGTCGGCGGCATCGAGATAGCCCCGGGTCGTGAGTTCGCTCACGCGGTTGCGGACGTCGCGCAGGAACTGGTCGCGGGCACGCGCCTGCTCGACGTCGTTCGACGCCTCGAGGTAGCGGACGTAGTTGTCGAGCGGGAATTTCACGTCCATGTGCATGACGAGGCCGTTCGGGAGCAGGAACGTGTAGTCGGGCCGGCCGGCACCGGCCAGTGTTGCCTGCTTTCGGTAGTTCACGCCCTCGAGGAAACCGGCCAGCCGGAGAACGTCCTCGGCCATGCGCTCGCCCCATTGCCCGCGCGCACGCGAATTCGCGAGCGCTTCGCGCAGCTGTTGCGTGTGCTCCGACAGCGCGTTGAGTCCCTCGTGCTGGCGGCGCAACTCGTTCGTCAGTTGGCCGAATGCACGGTGCCGGTCGTGTTCGAGCTCTCGCACGAGCTCGCCGATCTTGCCGAGCTCGCCGGTCATCGAGACGAGCTGCTGGTCGATCAGGTGCTTCTTCCCGTCGAGCTCCGACGCGTGCAGACGCCGCTCCTGTTCGAGCAGCGCGCGGTTCGCGTCGAGCAGGCGCGCGACGAGCTCGCCGGTGTCGGGGGGCTGCGGCGGTTCGACCTGCACGCGGGTGCGTTCGAGGTACACGGCGATGGCGGCCGCGACCGTTGCACCGAGGAACAGACCGAACACACAGAGCACCGCGGCGATGACCATGCGGGGAACATAACGAGGGGGTGTGACACCTACCGCCCGGACCGCTGCGAGTCAGGACGAAGCGGGCTGCTGAACCGGCGGTCCCGTGTCGAGCGTCGGGATCGAACTGTCGCCGAGCACCGACGCGACGACAGCGCGCAGCGGGCCGCGGCGCTCGTGCTCATAGCTCTCGACGGTCTGGTTGAAGTCGACCGCGGCCTGGTGCGTCGACATGTCGTCGTATTTCCCGACCGCCAGGAGGAGCGCGGCGTCGGTACGGACGCGCGGCGACGCGGCCTCGGTCGCGAGCAGCCGGCGCGCCAATGCCTCGACGTCGTTCGCGGCCTCCACCTGGGTCGCGACGCTCCCGTGCTTGCGGACGTCGCGCCAGTGGGCGAGCGCCGTATCGGTCTGTCCGACCAGCGTGTGCACCGGACCGGGAATCGGTTTCAGCTCGTCGTTGACCGCTGCCAGCTGCAGGTATCGCTCGTCGAGTGCCGGCGCGATCGTCGCCCACGAGCTGTCGACGTCGCGTTTGGCGGATTCGAGATCGGGTCGCGCGCTCAGCACCGAGGATCCGGCGCCGACGACGGCGGCGACGACCAGGACGACGAGCAGCACGCGTACGACGCGCAACACGTGCATGACGAGCGACCCTAGCCGTGGCACGGCCCGAGATCGGGCCATCTGGGCCGTCGCGACGTCCTCGCGAGCCCACGCGTTCGAGGCGCCGCGGATAACGTCACGCCGAACCGAGGGGGCGATATGGCACGGATTGTCGGCATCGGCGGGGGCGTCTGCGGTCTGACGACGGCTTTGCTGCTTGCGCGCCGTGGTCACGACGTCGTCGTGTTGGAACGCGACGCGGCCGCGACGCCCGCGTCGGCCGAGGAAGCGTGGACGAGCTGGGAACGCCGTGGGGTCAACCAGTTCCGCATGATCCATCTGTTCTCGCCGCGCTTTCGTGAACTGCTCGCCGTGGAGTTGCCCGAAGCACTCGACGAGGCGATGGCGCTCGGCGCGATGTCGTACGAGGTGCTGCGGCTCGTCCCCGAGGAGATGATCGGCGGCTATCGCGAGAGCGACGCGCGCTTCACGTCACTCGCTGCGCGCCGTCCCGTGCTCGAGACTGCGCTCGCGCGCGTCTGCGATCGCACGCCGGGGCTCGAGGTGCGACGCGGCGTCGCCGTGAGCGGGCTCGTCACCGACGGCGCGGTTGCCGAAGGCGTGCCGCACGTCGTCGGCGTGCGCACGGACGGCGGTGAGGAGCTGCGCGGGGATCTGGTGATCGACGCGGCGGGCCGGCGTTCGGCACTTCCGGCGATGCTCACCGATGTGGGGGCGCGTGCGGTCGAAGAGGAGGTCGAAGACTCGGGCTTCCTCTACTACGGCCGGCACTTCCGCGGCGCGGACGGAACGATCCCGCCGCTGTTGTGCGGGCTCCTGATGCCGTGGGGCACGATCTCGACGCTCACGCTGCCCGCCGACAACGGCACATACGGGCTGGGCTTCATCACGAGCGCCAAGGACTCGGCCCTACGGTCGCTGAAGGATCCCGAGGTGTGGATGCGCACCTGGCGCGAGTACCCGCTCGTCGCGCACTGGGCGGAAGGCGAACCGCTGAGCGACCAGGTCGACGTGATGGCCAAGATCGAGGACCGCCACCGTTCGTTCGTCGTCGACGGCGTTCCCGTCGCCACCGGAGTGCTCGCCGTCGGTGACTCGTGGGCGTGCACCAATCCGTCACTCGGACGGGGCGCCGCGATCGGGTTCATGCACGCTGTCGCGCTGCGCGACGTGCTCGACGTTGCGTCCCTCGACGCGCCCATCGAGCTCGCGCAACGGTGGCATGCGATCACCGAGGAGACGGTCGATCCCTACTTCCGCGCCACGCTCGACTTCGACCGTCACCGGCTCGCCGAGATCGACGCCGGCATCGACGGCAAGGCGTACGAGCCGGACGATCCGAAGTGGGAAGGTTTCCAGGCACTCGCGTCGGCCGGTTCCAAGGATCCGGAGATCTTTCGCGCGCTGCTGGAGACGCTCGGTGTCCTGTCTTACCAGGACGAGGTCATGGCGCGGCCGGGGATGGCGGAGAAGGTGCGTGAGCTCGGAGCGAACTGGCGGGACGAGCCCACGCTCGCACCGACACGCGACGAGCTTCTCGCGATCGTGAACGGATAGGACGGCACATGCGAATCGACTCAAGTGGTGTGATGCTCGACGTGCAGGTCGAAGGCGACGGGCGACCGGTCGTGTTGCTGCACGGATTTCCCGATACCAAGCGCCTGTGGTCGAAGACCGTGCCCGCGCTGGTCGACGCGGGCTTCCAGGTGATCGTTCCCGACCAGCGGGGCTACGGTGCGAGCGACAAGCCCGAAGACGTCGAGGCGTACTCGATCCCGTTCCTTGCCATCGACGTCACCGCGATCCTCGATCACCTGGGCATCGAGCGCGCGCATGTCGTCGGTCACGACTGGGGCGCCGCGGTCGCGTGGGCGACGGCGTCATTCGCGCCCGAGCGGGTCGACCATCTGGTCGCGTTGTCGGTCGGGCACCCGGGCGCGTTCGCGAACGCGGGCCTGTCGCAGCGTGAGAAGTCGTGGTACATGCTGCTGTTCCAGTTCCGCGGCATCGCCGAGCAGTGGCTGACGATGGACGGCTGGACGAACTTCCGCGAGTGGTCGCGCCATCCTGACGCGGATGCGGTCATCGCCGACCTGGAGCGCGACGGATCGTTGACACCGGGGCTCGGCTGGTATCGAGCGAACATTCCTCCGGAGACGCTGGTGGGTCCGCCGCTCGAGCTTCCCCCCGTGCAGTCGCCCTCGATGGGCATCTGGAGCACCGGCGACATCGCGCTGCTCGAGTCGCAGATGCGCGACTCCGCCAAGTTCTGCGCGAACGGCTTTCGCTACGAACGGCTCGACGGTCCCGGGCACTGGATGCAGTGGGAAGCGCCCGAACCGGTGAACACCCTGCTGCTCGACTTCCTGCCGCGCTAGCCGCGTTCGACGCGATCCGCCGAGGCGAAGCCGGCGCATTCGATTGCTAGCGTGCGCGCATGGTCCGCTCCCGGGCCGCGTGCGCGACGCTCGCCGTCGCCCTGCTCGGGAGCGCCGGGTGGGGCTGGCGGTCCGCTCGTCCGCCCGTGGTGAGATACGCAGCGACAGTCGTGCACGTGTCGGACGGCGACACGATCACCGTCGCTGTCGGCGGCCGCACCGAGCGGGTCCGAATTCTCGGCGCCGACACGCCCGAGGTCGTCGACCCGCGCAAACCGGTGCAGTGCTACGGGCCCGAGGCGAGCGCGCACACGAAGGCCCGGTTGCCACCCGGCACGCGCGTCACACTCGAGACCGACGCCGAGACGCGTGACAAGTACGGCCGACTGCTGGCGTACGTGTACATCGGGGGAGCGAGCTACGACGACGAGTTGCTGCGGCTGGGGTTCGCGCGACTGCTCGTCATCCCGCCCAACGGTGTGCACGCGCGTGCGTTGCTCGGCGCGGAGCTCGAGGCCCGCGCGGCCCGGCGGGGGCTCTGGGGCAGCTGCAGCGGCTCGGCGGGCCAGCCGGGCTAGGCAGTCGTGGCCAGGACCTCGTCGACGATGTCGATCGTCGTGTCCGGATGCAGGAACGCGAGCCGGGCGACGGTCTCGCCCTTCCACGTCGTCGGGATCACGAGCGCGATCTGGTCGCGCTTCAGGTCGGCGCTCCATTTCGCGTAGTCCCCGGACTTCCAGCCGAGGCGGCGGAAGAGGACAATCGACAGCTCGGGCTCGCGCACGAGCTCGAGCTTGGGCAGCGCGCGGATCCGGTCGGCGGCGAGTCGCGTCGTCTGCAGCACGCGCTCGACCGCGGCGCGGTACGCGTCCCCGCCATTGACGGCGAGCGAGAACCAAAAGGGGAGTCCGCGGGCCCGCCGGGTGAGCTGGTACGCGTAGTCGCCTGGGTTCCAGCCGTCCATCTCCTCGTTCACCGTGTCGAGGTACGACGCGTGCTGGCCGTGTACCGCGCGCGCGAGGGACGGGTTGCGATACAGCAGTGCGGCGCAGTCGAGCGGCGCGTAGAGCCACTTGTGCGGATCGACGACGAGCGAGTCCGCCCGCTCGATCCCGGCGAAGTGATGTTGTGTCGACGGTGACAACAACGCGCCGCCGCCGTACGCGGCGTCGACGTGCAGCCAGAGGTCGCGCTCGCCGCACACCCGCGCCAGTCCGGCCAGGTCGTCGACGAGGCCCGCGTTCGTGCTGCCCGCGTTGGCGACGACGGCACAGACCGACGCGGGATCGTCGCACGTGTCGAGCGTCGCGGCCAGCGCGTCGCCGGTGAAACGGTCGTCGACGAGCGGGACGAGCAATGGGTCGACGTCCAGGATGTGCATCGTGTTCACGACGGAGGAATGCGTGTCGTCGGTGACCGCGAACCGCAACCGCCGACCGGCGCCGACACGCTTGCGCCCGTTGTCGCGCGCCACGGCCAGCGCCGACAGGTTCGCGGCCGAACCGCCCTGTACGAACGTCCCGCCCGCGGTCGCGGGCATCCCCGCGAGATCGGCGATGAAGCGCAACGCCTCGTTCTCGGCCCACACCGCGCCGGCCGATTCGATCCACGACACGCCGCTCACCGAGGCGAGCGACACGACGGCGTCGAAGAGCATCGACGCCTTCGTGGGTGCGGCCGGGATCCACGCGAGGAACCGCGGGCTGTCGGAGCGGATCACCGCCGGCGACAGAACCGATTCGAACAGTTCGAGCACCTCGGCCGGATCCGTTCCGGTCGCGTTGATCACCGGGTGCGCGAGGCGAGGGACGTCTCCGGGCTCGATCGTGCCGCTCAGCGGAGGGGGATCGACGGCCACGAGCGCGCGGAGGAGTTCGATGATCTTGCCCGCGAGGTGCTGCGTCGCGGCGTCGAACTCGTGCATCGGCCGGAGGCTACCGCCGGGTCGGGCGCCTTCCGGCGGAACCTCGCTACTCCCGCAGGAGTTGCACGCGGACCTTGTCGATCGCGCTGCCCAACACGATGCACGCTTCGGCGCGCGTGCAGCCGAGCCGCGGCGCGAGCTCCTTCATCGTGCACGCGTCGGCGCCGTTCAGACCGAAGCGGTACGCCAGTGCCGCGCGCTCCTGCGCGGTGAGCGTGTCGTACGAGTGCGGGCCGAGCAGCTCGAGCGCGTCGAGGTCGGGGGCATCGGCGACGACCTCGATCTCCGTCACGTCGGGATAGGGCCAGCCGTCGTCGGACGGGAACAGCGGCAACGTCGAGCGCATGGTGCCTCCCGCATGTCGTCGGGTGGGGCTACCCCATGGTCGTCCCGCGACAGAGGTCGCGTCAACGGTGCAGGCGGTGCGCTCGCGCCGCGGGCGGCGTCGGCGCCTCCGCCGCGTCGAGGGCGGCGCGGAGGTCGGCGAGGTGGTCGCGCGGGGCCTTGCGGCCTCGGAGCAGGCCGTGCTCGGCATGATTCGCCGCGTCTTCGAGCTCGCCGAGCCAGGGCGACGGCTCGCGCGGCGCCGCGCGGGCGCCCGTGGTGCGCATGCATGCCCACGAGCAGTACAGCTCGTCCTCGGCCCGGCTCAGCGCGACGTGTAGCAGCCGACGTTCCTCGGCCCGGGCGTCCGCGTTGTCGGCCCACGAGATCGGGACAAGTCCGTGCTCGAGCCCGGTGACGAACACGACGGACCACTCGAGCCCCTTCGCCCGGTGGAAGGTCACGAGATCGACTCCCACGGCGTCTTCGGCGCCGCCGCCCGTCGCCGTGTCGAGCCAGGTCGTGAACTCGCCCACGCCGCCGCGTCCGCCGACCGCCTCGAGGAAGTCGCGGCCGAGTTCGAGGAGCGTGTCGCGGTGGGCGCGCAGCTCGGTCGCAGCATGACCCACGCCCTGATCCGCGGCGCCGTCGAGTCGCTGGTGTTCGTCTTCGTCGGCGGCGAGATCGGCGAGGTAGTGCTCGAATCCACGGCCCGGCATCCGGCGTTCGGCGTCGCGCAGCTCGTCGAGCAGCGCTCGCACGGGCGGCCGGGCCGTGAAGCGCTGCTGTTCGCCGACGCGGAATGGGACCTGCCGGCGCGTGAACGCGCGTTCGAACAGCGACGACTGTGCGTTCGTGCGGAAGAGCACGCTCATACGCGTCCACGGCACTCCCTGCGCGTGGGCGCGCCAGCATGCGTCGGCGACCGCGCTCGCCTCGGCCTCGTCGTCGGGGTACGCAGTGACGCGGGGCGCCGCGCCCGCCGGCCGGACGGCCTCGGGGCGAACACGCGCCGGACCCGCCGCGGTACCGAGCGCCACCTCCGCGATCGCGACGACGTCGGGAGTGCTCCGGTAGTTGGTCGCCAGCGCGATCGTTTCCCCGCCCGGGAACGTGCGTGCGAAATCGCGCAGCGGCGCGGCGTCGGCGCCCGTGAACGCGTAGATCGCCTGCGCCGGGTCACCGACGACGGTGAGATCGTTCGCCGTCCCGAGCCAGCCGCGCAGCAGGCGCAGCTGGAGCGGGGTCGCGTCCTGGAACTCGTCGACGAACAGATGCCGGAACCGCCAGCGCTGGCCCGCGGCGAACTCCTCGTCGCGCGCAATCGCGTCGGCGCAACGGATGAGGACGTCGTCGAAGTCGATGAGCCCGCGCCGCCGCTTCTCCGCCTCGTACGCGCCGAACAGGTCGGCCACCTCGCCCGCGGCCCGGGGCAGTCGGCGCCGGGCATCGGCTGCGGCGGCGGCGTAGCCCTCGGGCGCCACCAGCCGGGCTTTCGCCCACTCGATCTCGCTCGCGACGTCGGTCACGGCCACCGATGCAGCCGGTCCCCGGGTGCCCATCAGCGGTGCGAGCAGGCGGCCCTTGCGCTCGAGGAGCCGTGGCATGTCGCGGTTGCGTTCGTGCGCGTGCCGGCGGAGCTGAGAGAGCGCGACTGCGTGGAAGGTCCCGGCCGTGATCCGACCGTCGACCCCGAGGCGGAGAATCCGCGAGACCAGCTCGCCGGCCGCCTTGCGCGTGAACGTGACGGCGAGGACGTGGCGCGGGGCGAGGCGCTCCTCACGAGCTCCGTAGGCGATGCGCCGCGTGAGCACGCGCGTCTTGCCCGAGCCCGCCGGGGCGATGATCGCGAGCGGGGCCGCGTGGGACGTCACCGCCGCACGCTGGCGAGCGTCGAGATCGTCGAGCAGCACGTCGCGCACGTTCGGACCGTACACACACGGTGCGACGTTCGCTCGGACGCGGCACGTTTCCGTTCGCGGCGCCGGAACGCGGCACGGCCCCGAGTAGTCTTCGCTGCGTTTGCAGCTCCGATCTCCTCGGGGCCCTACCTCCTGCGCCGCATTCCCGGGCAACCCTCGCAGGCACCCGGCAATCACGTCGCCGGTTTGCACACCTCGCCGGCCGCATCGCCCCGAAAGGCATTGCGATCGAACTCGGTGCACGCACCGGGTCACTCGTACGTCCGTTCCGATCCCGTAAACGAGTTCGGAGTCCGACGCATCGGCGATCCGGCGAGAGCGAACAATACGACCGCGACGCGAAAGCGTCAAGCGCAAATGCCAACGACTTCGCGCGCATGCGCGCGCAGTTCGCGCAGCATTTACACGACCTGGTATGCGACGTCGCATGGACGCGGTATAGATGGTGGACATGGAGATCGAGCTCGTCCGCGGCACGCGTCGACGAAAGTACGTCGAGGCGGTTCTGATCGGCGATCGGTTGCGCGTTTCGTTCCCGTACTGGATGTCGGTCGCGGAAGCGCAGGTCACGGCCGAGGAGCTCGCCGAACGGATGCGCAAACGCACCGAGACCTCGGCGATCGACATCGCGGCGCGCGCTCGGAGGCTCGCTCGTGAGCTCGACCTTCCCCGGCCGCGCATCGTCCGGTGGGTCGACAACATGCGCCAGCGCTGGGGTTCGTGCACACCCGAAGACGGCACGATCAGGGTCTCTTCCCGGCTCGCGGGCTACCCCTCGTGGGTGCTCGACTACGTGCTCGTCCACGAGCTCGCCCACCTGGTGGTCGCCAACCACGGTCGGGCGCACGATGCACTCGTCGACCGCTTTCCCTACGCCGAGCGCGCCCGGGGTTTCCTGATCGCGGTCGACCTCGACCCCGACCACGGTGACGACGTGCCGTCCCTCCTGTCGGGAGACGTTCGGCCCTGACGGAATGCAGTTCGGCCTTCGGCCGGGGTCGTAGAATTTCGGCGTGCCGTACCCCAAGAAGCTGCTGAAGCCCGGCGAGGAGATCGCCCTCGATCTGCGGCCGCACTGGTGGTACTTCTGGAAGCACATCGTCAGCGGCGTGGTGCTGTTCGGGCTCCTCGTGCTCCTCGCGATCTACGTGCACGGCAGCCTGTTCCACTGGTCGTTCGTCTTCTGGGCGATCGTCGCGCTGGTCTGGGCCGGATGGCTGACGCTCAAGTACTTCGACTGGACGTTCACGCACTTCGTCGTGACCGACGACCGGGTGATCTTCCGGACGGGAGTACTCGCGAAGCGCGGCATCGAGATCCCGATGGAGCGCATCAGCAACATCAACTTCCACCAGGGGATATGGGAGCGGGTCATCGGCGCCGGCGATCTCGAGATCGAATCGGCCGGCAAGGACGGCCAGTCGCACTTCAACGACATCTGGCATCCCGACGCCGTGCAGCAGGAGCTCTACCTGCAGATGGAGGCGAACGCGCGCAAGCGCGCGAGCTGGAACCACCCGGGCGCGTCGGCGCCCGCTCCGCCGCCGGCCGCACCTCCTCCGAGCCGCCCCGAAGCCTCGGTGCCGGACCAACTGCGCGAGCTCGCCGACCTGCGCGACCGCGGCATCATCACGCCCGCCGAATTCGAGACGAAGAAGGCGCAGCTGCTCGAGCGCATGTGAGCACGGCGCGGGTCGTCTCACTGGTGCCAAGCGCGACCGAGACGCTCGTCGCGCTCGGTGTCACGCCGGTCGCGTGCACGAAGTTCTGCGACCTGCCCGGTGTGCGCACCGTAGGTGGTACGAAGAACGTCGACGTCGACGCCGTGGCCGCGCTCGAACCCGATCTGGTGGTCGTGAACGACGAAGAGAACCGCATCGAGGACGCCCGCGCGCTCGATGCCCGCGGACTCACGCTCCATTCGATGTCGCCGCGCGCCGTGTCCGACGTCGGGCCGGCGGTGGCGCGTCTCGCCGGCGCGGTCGGAGCCGTGACGCCCGCGCCCTTCGACGATTGGGACGGCTGGATCGCGCGAACGCGCGTGCCCGTGCACGTCCGCGCGTTCGTGCCGATCTGGCGGCGGCCGTGGATGTCGCTCGCGCCCGACACGTACGGTTCATCGTTGCTCGCGCACTGTGGTGTCGAAAACGTGATCGGGGGTGGATCCGGCCGCTATCCCGAGGTGGCGCTCGGCGAGATCGCCGCGCTCGAACCGGACGTCGTCGTCTTCCCCAGCGAGCCGTACGCGTTCGGTCCTCGTCACGCCGAAGAAGCGCAGGTCGCGTTGCCCGGCGTGCCAGCGATCTTCGCCGACGGCCGCGATCTGTTCTGGTGGGGTATCCGGACGGCCGCCGCCGCAGCACGCCTCGGAAGCGTGATTCCGTGACGCGCGTTCGGGTCGCGATCGACGACCTCGAGCGAGGCGACGTGCCCGCGCTCTCGGTCAAGACGGGCCGGCCGTGCGCGAACCCGGTAGCGGTCGTGCTACGGCCGGAGCACCGGCTGTGGTCCCCGGTGGGACCGAGGATCACCGCGATCCTGCCCATTGAAGCGGAGCGGGTGCGCGCGCGGCGCACGTTCACGCGCGTGAGCTGGGCGTTGTTGGTCGTCGCCGCGGCCGGGCTCGTCGGGACCTTCACGGGCGCGGGATCGATCGGAGGCCTCGTCGCGATCCTCGCGGTGCTCGGTTACGCGGCGACCGTCGCGGTAGGCGAGTCGCGCTGGGTCGGTGCCCGCACCGGGGCGCCGACCGGCGAGCTCGTCGTCACGCGCGTCCACGCCGACTTCGCGCGCGCGGTCAACGCTCAATACGAACGCTGAGGACGCGCGACGAAGGCCAGACTCCCGCGTCAGCGCGGCCGGGCTGCGGCTCCGATCACTCGGCGACCTCGCTGCGGCCGAGCTCGCGCAGCCGGGCGCGCAGCCGATCGGCGGCGTCGGCGAGTGCTACGGGATCGGGCGACGCGTCGGCGTGTGAGAACGACAGCTCCCCGGGGTTGTTGATCGGAACGACGTGGAGGTGCGTGTGCGGCACCTCTTCGCCGACGATGAGCATCCCGATCCGGCGCGGCTTCCATTCGAGGTCCTGGGCGCGCCCGATGGTCTGGGCGACGACGAACAGGTGGGCGGCGAGCTCGGGTTCGAGGTCGATCCAATGGTCGACCTCGTCGCGCGGGACGACGAGCGTGTGTCCGGGCATCATTGGCGCGATCGAGAGGAACGCGACCGCGCGGTCGTCCTTCCACACGAAGGTGGCGGGCAACTCGCCCGCGATGATCCGGGTGAAGATGCTCGGCACGCGCCCTCCGTTCCGCCGGTGGCTACTCGACGAGGCCGGCTCCATCGACCGCGCGCACGACGAGCGGCATCGGGGTCAGCCCGGTGACGGAACCGTACCGCGCGGTCGCGCGGTCGACGACGTCGTCGGCCGCATCCGCGTCCGCGAGCGCGACGGCACATCCGCCGAATCCCGCACCGGTGAGGCGGGCGCCGTACGCGCCCGCCTCACCGAGCGCGTCGACCAGCGCGTCGAGCTCCGGCGTCGAGACGGCGAAGTCGTCGCGCAGTGACGCGTGACTGGCGAGCATCAGCGCACCGCACAGTCTCAGATCGCCGCGTTGCAATGCGTCGAAGAATTCGAGCACGCGCCGGTTCTCCGAAACGACATGACGCGCGATCGGATCGTCCGCCACCTGTTCGGGCGCGGCGTCGCGCAGCGCCGCGACACCCGCACGGGCGGCAGCGGCTTCGCACGCGGCGCGCCGCGCGGCGTACGCGCTGTCTTCGAGCCGACGGCTGGTGCCGGTGTGAACCACGACGACCGCGATCGACGGCGGCAGCGCGACGGGCATCACCTGCAACGATCTGCAGTCGAGCAGCAGCGCGTGCCCGGCGCGCCCGAACACGGACGCGAGTTGGTCCATCGCGCCGCAGGGCACGCCGGTTGCCAGCTGTTCCGCAGCCTGTGCGACGCGGGCGACGACCTCCGGTGCCGGCACCGCGCCCGCGACCGCGGACGCGGTCAGCGTGACTGCGACTGCGAAGGCGGCGCTCGACGAGAGTCCGGCGCCCATCGGCACCGTGGACGCCACCGATGCCTCGAACCCGCGAGTCGCAATCCCCGCGACTTCGAGCAACCCGAGGACCGCGGCGACCGGGCGGCCCCACGCGGGCTGTACCGCACGAGGATCGACGGCCTCGGCGGCGACGAGCTCCACCGACCCGGCGGCGGCGTCGGAACGCATCACCACCCGGCCGTCGGCGCGGGGCTCGGCCCGGACCACGACCTCCCGGTCGATGGCAATCGGGAGGCAAAACCCGTCCTGGTAGTCGGTGTGGTCACCGATCAGGTTCACGCGCCCGGGCGCGCGCACGACGAGCACGCCGGCGAATCTAACGGCGGTACCCTGGATCGCGGACAGTCACCAGGGAGGGCAGATGAGCCGGTTCGAGAACTCGTTGGCACTCGCCAAGTGCTCGTGGCAGGTCCTACGCGACGACAAGAAGCTCACCCTGCTCCCGCTGTTCTCGCTGATCTCGACCGTCGTGCTCGCGGCCGCGGTGCTCCTGCCCATCGGGGTCATCGTCCGCAACGGCACCGGCGATTTCGGCGCGAGCCAGCCGTTGGTGTGGATCCTCGGCTTCGCCGGCGCGGTGGCGCTCAGCTACGTCGTCGTGTTCTTCAACGCCGCGCTCGTGTACGCGGCGAACAGCCGCTTTCGCGGCGAGACCATGAGCATCGGTGACGCGATGCGTGCCGCCCACGAGCGCGCGCACGTCTTGCTCCCGTGGGCCGTCGTCAGCGCGACCGTGTCGGTCGTGTTGCGCGGGATCGAACAGCGAGGAGGTATCGCGGGCCGGATCATCGGGAGCATCGCCGGCCTCGCATGGACCGTCGTGACGTTCCTCGTGCTTCCGGTGCTCGTCTTCGAAGGCATCGGTCCGTTCGCGGCGGTCAAGCGGTCGAGCCAACTGTTCAAGCACACCTGGGGCGAGAACCTGATGACGAACGCCGGGATCGGCATCGTCGGGATGGTGGCCATGCTCGTCGGCCTCGTCCCCCTCGTACCGTTCGTGCTCGTCGGCGGTCCCGTCGCGGTGCTGGGTGTCGTCTTGTTCGTGGGATGGTGCATCGCGGTGATGCTCGTCACGAGCGCGCTGACGGGGATCTTCCAGACCGCGCTCTACCGCTTCGCCACGGGCGCGCCGGTTCCCGGATTCGACGAGGCCCAGCTCCGGAACTCGTTCGGCCCGCGCCGGCGCGGCAACGGGTTCTTCGGCTTCAACGGCAACTCGTTCGACTAGGACTCGCCGACCATGCCGCCGCCGTCCGCGGCCCGCACGATCCACGCGGTCGGCTCGCGTCCGGTTCGTCCGCGATAGTCGACGCTCGCCCGTTCGGCCACCTCTTCGGCGGCGTCCGCAGGCGCGAGCGCGACGACACAACCCCCGAAGCCGGCGCCGGTGAGACGCGCGCCGTAGGCGCCGGCGTCGACGAGACACGCGACGAGCGCGTCGAGCTCCGGCGTCGACACCTCCATGTCGTCGCGTGACGAAGCGTGACTCGCGAGCATGAGCGGACCGAGCGCGGCGGCGTCGCCGTCCTCCAGCGCCCGAGCGAACGCCTGCACCCGGGCCATCTCGGTGACCGCGTGCCGTCCGCGCGGGATGTCGCGCACTTGATCGAGCGTCGCGTCCCTCAGCACGCGGAGTCCCAGCTGTTCGGCGACGGCCTCGCTCTCGGCGCGTCGCTGCGCGTAGGGCGAACCTTCGAGCGTGCGGGCGATGCCGGAATGCACGACGATCACGCGGGTGGCGTCGGGCAACCGGATGTGGCGGAGGTGGAGCGACCGGCAGTCGAGGAACAGCGCATGGCCGGCGCGCCCTCGTACCGACGCCGTCTGGTCCTGGATGCCGCAGGGCACGCCGGTCGCGATGTGCTCGGCGCGCTGCGCGGCATCCGCGAGCTCCGCCGGCGCGAGCTCGAACCCGGCGACGTCGCAGAGGGCGAGCGCGCACGCCACCTCGAACGCGGCGCTCGACGAGAGCCCGGCGCCGACGGGCACGTCGGACGACACCTCGAGGTCGACGCCGACGGCGGGCCGGCCCAGCTCGGCGAGGACGCGGGCGACCCCCGCGACCGCGCGTCCCCACGACGGCTGCGTCGCGCGCGGATCGTCACCGCCGTCGGCCGCGACGTCGACCGCACCTTCGTAGGCGCTCGAACGCACGGTCACGCGCCCGTCCGACCGCGGGACGGCGCGCACGCGAACATCGCGGTCGATCGCCATCGAGACGACGAAGCCTTCGTGGTAGTCGACCTGACCGCCGATCAGGTTGACGCGTCCCGGCGCGCGAAAGACTCGGGTGACGGTCATCGCCGCGCCGCGCGCAGCGCGCGTGCCGCGTCCTCCGGCACGACGGGATTCGAGAGTGTGCCGCTGCCGACCTCGCCCGACGCGACGTAGCGGGCTACTCCCGGGGCGCGCAGCGGGGGAGCGACATGCGCATGGAGGTGCCACTCGTCTCCTGCCCCGGCCGGCGATTGGTGGAACCACAGGAGATACGGGAACCGCGATTCGGCGGAGGGCTGCGCCCACAGCCGGTCGTAGCGCGCGAGCGCGTCGATGAGCGTCGCCGCCAGGCCGTCGCGCGACGCCGCGTCGAGGTCGGTGAGCGAACCGACGTGCGTGCGAGGCGCGATCCGGAGTCCGTAGGCGTAGCCGGAGGCGAACGGAACCCACGCGATCCAGTCGCCGTGTTCGGTCACGATCCGTTCTCCGGCCGCCGTCTCGTGCTCGATCTCGGCGCAGATCGCGCACCCGTGCTCGCGCGCGACCGCGGCTTCGCGCGCAGGAGCGGGCGGCACGAACGGATAGCCGTAGATCTGTCCGTGCGGATGGTCGATCGTCGCGCCGACTTCGCGCCCGCGGTTCTCGAACACGAGCACGTACTCGATCTCGGCGCGAGCGAGCAGCGCACGCGTTCGCTCGGCCCAGAGATCGACGACCTTTCGCACTTGCTCGACGGGCAGCGTCGACAACGATTCGTCGTGCTCGGGCGAGAACAGCACGACCTCGCACGCCCCCGTCGCGGGAACCGTCGCGACGCCGGCCGCGGTCGCGACCGCGAAGTCGACCGGATCGCCGGGCGCGAGCGCGGGCCAGCGATTTTCGAACCACCGCACGTCGTAGGGGTCGGGAGCCTCGAGGCCGCCGACACAGAACGGGCACTCGGCGGCGGGGAGGTTCGGGCGCGTCTGGCGGCTGCCGACGACGTTCACCCACTCGCGGGTGAGCGGATCGAAGCGCAACTCTCCTCCCGTCACGCCGCCATCTTGACAAACGGAGCCGCGGCCGGCCGGACCGCGGCTAAGCCCGTACGGCGGGAATGACCTCGGCCGCGAACCGCTCGAGGCCCTCGCGGTCGAACGGCGCGCGCATCGCGAGGATCACGTACACCGCGCCGGCGTCGACGTACGCGCCGACCTTGTCGACCATCTCCTGCACACTGCCGCTCAGCACGCCCGGGCGCACCGCCTCCGACATCGGCCCGAACTGCCGTCGCAGCTCCTCGTCGGTGAACGCCATGCCGACGTTGACCGACTTCGTGATCTCGGCCGGATCGCGGCTGAGACGCTCGCAGTGCACGTCGAGGACCCCGGCCTTGTGGGCCCAGGCTTCGGGAGGGATGAACGGCACGTTCCAGCCGTCGGCATGCTGGGCGGCGATGCGCAGCGTCACCTTTTCGCCGCCGCCACCGATCCAGATCGGCAAGCGCGCCTGTTGCGGCTTCGGTTCGCACTGCGCCTCGAACATGTGGAAGAACTCGCCGTCGAACGTCGTGCGCGGTTGGGTGAGGAGTCCGCGCACGCACTGCACGTATTCCTCGAGGAGCCTCAGTCGTTCGCCCGGACCGCCGTAGCGCAGCCCGTACGCCTCGTACTCGCCCCGCAGCCAGCCGCCGCCGAGGCCGAGGACGGTGCGCCCGTCGGAGACCTGGTCGAGCGTCGCCATCGCGTTCGCGAGCACCGCCGGGTGGCGATAGCCCGCCGAGTAGACGAGCGAGCCGCACGTCACCCGCGCCGTCGTCGCCGCGAGCGCGGTGTGCGCGGTCACCGCCTCGAGGCAGTGCGGGTCGCCCGACGCGTCGGCGGCGTAGAAGTGGTCCCAGATCGAGATCCAGTCGAACCCGAGGTCTTCGATCCGCGTCCACAACGAACGCAGGTCGGTGATCGACGTGTGCTGCAGGCCCGTGTGAACGCCGAACCGGACCGTCATGAGCTCACGACCTTCGGGAGCACCTCCGTCCCGATGAGCTCGAGATGCTCTGTGTCGTCCAGCGTGTGGTACTGCAGGTACACGGTCTCGGCGCCTTCCCGAGCGAACTCCTGGATGCGTTCGACCACTTCGTCAGGCGTCCCCGCCGCCGCGCTTGCGCGCACGTTCTCGGGATCCTGCCCGCTCGCGATCGCGCGTCGCTCGATCTCCTTCTCGTTCTTCCCCGCGCACACGACGGTCGCCACCGTGTACTTCATCGACGACGGGTCGCGGCCGATCGCCTCGCACGCGGCGCGGACGTGGTCGCAGCCCTCGCGGAAGTACGACACCGGTGCGAACGGCATGTTGAACTCGGCCGCGTAGCGCGCGGCGAGGCGCGGCGTGCGCTTGGTTCCCCAGCCGCCGATGACGATCGGCGGCCCCGGCTGTTGCACGGGCTTCGGCAACGCGGGCGAGTCGGTCAGCGCATGATGCGTGCCGCGGAACGAATAGGTGTCGCCCGCGGGCGTGCTCCAGAGACCGGTGACGATCTCGAGCTGTTCTTCAAGCATGGCGAACCGGTCGCCCGTCGAGGGAAACGGGATTGCGTACGACGCGTGCTCGGTGTCGTACCAGCCCGCGCCGAGCCCGAGCTCGACTCGACCGTTGCTCATCGCGTCGGCCTGCGCGACCTGGATCGCGAGCGGACCGGGGAATCGGAACGTCACCGGGGTCACGAGTGTGCCCAAACGGATGCGAGAGGTCTCGCGGCCGATCGCCGCGAGCGTCATCCACGCGTCGGTCGAACCCGGTCCGGGCGAGCCCTCGCCGATCCGCTGCAGGTGGTCGGAACGGAAGAACGCGTCGAAGCCGAGCCGTTCGGCGCTCTGCGCTACGGCAAGGAGTTGTTCGTAGGTGGCACCCTGCTGGGGCTCGGTGAAGATGCGCAGCTGCATGCGAGCGCGGAATGTAGTTCCCAGTCACCGTACGATGCCCGGAGTGCTCACCGCCGACCACTGGCCCCAGCTGCGCGACCCCGCGATGGTCGTGGCGCTCTCGGGCTGGGTCGACGCCGGTATGGCCGGCGCGGGCGCGATCACGGCGCTGCGGGAGCAACTCGACGCCGCCGACGAGTTCGCCCGCATCGAGTTGGTCGACCACATGGATCTGCAGCAGACGCGACCGGTCGCGCACTGGGCGGACGACGGGACGCGGGTCATCGACTGGCCCGAGATCACCTTCGTCGCCGGGAGTCTCGGACGCGACGTCGTCATCGTGTCGGGTCCCGAACCGTCGCTGCGGTGGCCGACGACGACGGCCGCGATCGTCGCGGCGGCGCAGCAGCTCGGCGTCCGCGACGCGTACACCCTCGCCGGCATGCCGTCACTCGTGTCGCACCGCAGGCCGGTGGCGGTGCTCGCCACCGCGAGCCACCACTCGCTCTCGCAGGAGATCGCGCCGTTGCGCCTCGCCTACGCCGGCGCGACCGGGCTCCAGACGGTCGTCCAGCGCGCGCTCGGCGACGCCGACATCCGCTGTGCCGCGCTGTGGGCGCAGATCCCGCAGTACGTGTCGGGATCACCGTCGCCGCCCGCAGTGCAGGCGCTGCTGCGCCGGCTCGCGGAGATCGCGCGGCTCGAGCTCGACCTGAGCCCGCTCGACGCGCGGGTCGACGCGTACCGCAACCGCGTCGACGCGGGTCTGGCGACGCGGCCCGAAGTGCAGGAGGTCGTCGACCGCATCGACCGTGAACAGGGTGCGACGGCCGACGATCTCGTTTCCGAGATCGAGCTGTTCCTGCGTCAGCGGGGCGAAGCGGACTGACGCTTGCCGAAGTGCGTCCGCACAGCCCGGCGACGTCCGATGTGAACCGGTCGGCGACGCGGTCGGGTGCGATCCGACTCCCGGTGGAGTGTTCACGCCGCCGCCGGTGCGACCGAAGCCTCGGCCCGAACGTCGCCGGCGCCGCCCGACTGGGCGATCCGGCCGGCCGGCCGCGAGAATGCGGCTATGTCTGTCGTGCGAATCAATGCCATCACCGTCCCGCCCGAACGCGCCGACGAGCTCGTGGAACGCTTCGCGAACCGAGCCGGTGAAGTGTCGAAGATGGAAGGTTTCGAGGCCTTCGAGCTGCTCCGGCCGACCGACGGCAAGGACGTCTTCTTCGTCTACACGCGCTGGCGGTCGACCGAGGACTTCGAGCGCTGGATGAGCAGCCGCGCCTTCACGCAGGGCCACGCGCAGCACTCGGAGAAGGGACCGGTCGGGACCGGGAGCGACGTGCTCTCGTTCGACGTGGTCCAAGAGGAGTACGCGTGACGGCGGTCGACCCGATCGCCGATCTCACCGCCCCCGGGGCACCCTTCGAAATCGTCGTCGAGGACGTCGTCGGTCATCCCGTACAGGTGTACAAGCACCGCTTGAGCTCGATGCGCGAGCTGATGGCGCAGAACGCCGCGCGCGCCGACGTCGAGTGGCTCGTGCAGGGCGACCGCCGTCTGACCTACGGCGAGCACGATCGCCTCGCATGGGTGCTGGCAGGGTCGCTCGCCGATCTCGGTGTCGAGCGCGGCGATCGCGTCGCGCTCGTCAGCGCCAACGTGCCGGAGTGGGTCGTCACCTGGTGGGCCTGCGCGATCCTCGGCGCGACGCTCGTGCCGCTCAACGCCTGGTGGAAAGCCGAAGAGCTCGAGTTCGGTCTGAGCGACTCCGAGTCCAAGGTGCTCATCGCCGATCAGCGGCGAATCGATCTCCTGCGCGACCGTCTCGCGGCCCTGCCGGCGCTCGAGCACGTCTTCGTCGTCGACGGCGAACCGGCCGGCAACGTACGCGCGTTCGCGGAGCTCGTTGCCGATCCCGGCGATCCGGGCCTGCCCGACTCACCCGTGGACGAAGACGACATCCTCGCGATCCTCTACACGTCCGGCACGACGGGGAAGCCCAAGGGCGCGACCGTCACGCACCGACAGGCGATCGCGAACGTGCAGAACATCATCGTGATGGGTGTCGCCCAGTCGTTGCGCGGCACGCCGCCGCCTGAAGCCGCAGCGGGCTTGCAGAGTGCCTCGCTGCTCGTCGTCCCGCTGTTCCACGTCACCGGCTGCCTGTCGACGATGACGCTCGCGTACGCGACGGGAGCCAAGGTCGTGCTGATGCCCGTCGGGCGCTTCGATCCCGATGTCGCGATGCAGATCATCGAACGCGAGAAGGTCACCGCGATCGGCGGCGTTCCCACCGTCATGTGGCGCATCCTCGAGTCGCCCAACCTCGAGAACTTCGACCTCACGAGCGTGAAGCGCGCGTCCTACGGCGGCGCGCCCGCGGCGCCCGAGTTGATCGACCGCATCGAACGCGTGTTCCCGCACATGCGCAAGACGCTGACGACGGCGTACGGGCTGACGGAGACGGCGTCGGTCGCGACCGCGCACGGCGGCGACGACTACTTCGCGCATCCCGGTTCGGTCGGCCGGGCCGCGCCGACGGTCGAGCTGCGGATCGTCGACGCGACCGGCGACGACATGCCGCCGGGAGAGCGGGGAGAGATCTGGATCAAGGGCCCGACCGTGATGGCGCACGGCTACTGGCGGCGCCCCGACGCGAACGAGGCCGCGTTCACCGACGGCTGGTTCCACACCGGCGACATCGGATATCTCGACGCCGACGGCTTCTTGTTCCTCGTCGACCGCGCCAAGGACATGATCATCCGAGGCGGCGAGAACGTGTACTGCGTCGAGATCGAGAACGTGCTCTTCGATCATCCCGACGTCATCGACGCCGCGGTGGTCGGCGTGCCGCACAAGACGCTCGGCGAGGAGGTCAAGGCCGTGGTGCAACTGCGCGCGGGCTCGACGACGACGGCCGAGGACCTGCGCGAGTTCTGCCGCGCGCGCCTCGCGAACTTCAAGGTGCCGGAATACGTCGAGGTCCGCACCGAGCCGCTGCCGCGCAACCCGGCCGGGAAGGTGCTGAAGAACCTGCTGCGCGGCGGAGAGTCCGCGTTCGCCGCCTCGGACGACCAAGCGCTCTAGTGCTCTTCGACATCCACCGGGCCTGGGGCTACAGCGCGATCGTCGCGAACTTCCTCGCGGGGTTGTACACGCTCGGCGCGTGGCGCTGGAAGAGCTGGCGCACGCGCTGGCTGTGGTGGCCGACGATCATCGCCGAGTCGATGATGATGATCCAGGTCTTCCTCGGGGTGCTGCTCGTGAGCGTCCAGCACTACGCGCCGCCGCGCTTTCACATGTTCTACGGCTTCGTCGCGTTCATCACCGTCGGCCTGCTCTACTCGTACAAGTACGTGTGGAAGGCGCGTGGGTGGATGGAGCTCGCGTACGGCCTCGGGGGCTTGTTCATCATGGGTCTCGGCATCCGCGCGGTGTTGCAGGTCGTCTGAGACGACGGGACCGGCACGAATCTGCGCCAGAATGCAGTCGTGCCCGCCCGTCGCCGAGTGATGCTCCTGTTCGGCGGGCAGTCGGCCGAGCACGACGTCTCGCGGGTCACCGCGGTTGCGGTCGCCCGGGCCCTCGACCCGGCCCGGTACGACGTCGTGCCTGTCGGCATCACCACCGACGGCCGCTGGGTGCTTGCGGCCGACGCGCAGAAGATGCTCGCCGCCGGACGCGACCACCTTCCGGCCGCATTCGCGGTCGAGGGCGATGTCGTCCCCGTGCCGAGCGCGTCGCGTGCGCTCGCGTCGGCGGGCGACGAGGCGACGCTCGACGTCGACGTCGTCATCCCGCTGTTGCACGGTCCGTACGGTGAGGACGGCACGGTGCAGGGGCTCCTCGAGCTGGCCGGTCTGCCGTACGTCGGCGCGGGAGTGCTCGCATCGGCGGTCGCGATGGACAAGATCGCGATGAAGCAGATGTTCGCGGCCGCGGGGCTCGACACCGCACCCGGCATCGCCATGCGCGACGGGCACGACGTCGAAGACTTCGTGCGCCGCGTCGAATCCGAGCTCGGCTATCCGTGCTTCGTGAAGCCGGTGAACATGGGCTCGTCGATCGGTGTCTCGAAAGCGCGCACTCCCGCCGAGCTCCATGCCGCGATCGAGTACGCGCTGACGTTCGACGAGTGGATCCTCGCCGAGGCGATGGTTCCAGGACGCGAGATCGAGGTCGGCATCCTCGGTGACGACCCGCCGCGCGCGTCGTTGCCCGGCGAGATCGTCCCCGCCGCCGACTTCTACGACTACGCGGACAAGTACGAGGACGGGAAGGCCGAGCTCCGAGCGCCCGCGCCGCTGTCACCGGAGGACACCGAGCGCGTGCGGCAGCTCGCCGTGCGCGCGTTCGAGGCGATCCGTGGCGAGGCGATGGCCCGCGTCGACTTCTTCCTGCGCGACGACGGCGTGTTCGTCGTCAACGAGGCGAACACGATCCCCGGCTTCACGCCGATCTCCATGTACCCGCGGCTCTGGGAGATCTCGGGCGTGCCGTATGCCGAGCTGCTGGATCGCCTCATCGACCTGGCGCTCGCGCGCGCCGACCGCCGGACGGCCCGGCGCGGTCGTCAGCGGTGACGGCGCGAACTCGAAGTCACCGCCGGGTCGGCTCGGTACGATCCGAGGGGTGCCGGGGAGAACCTCGGTCACTCGCCGCGGCGCGGCTTCGGCGCACGACCGGAGGAGTGGCATGACCGTCAGCGCGTACATCCTCATCCAGACCGAAGTCGGCAAGGCGTCGGCGGTCGTCGAGCAGTGCCGGAGTCTCGCCGGCGTCGTGCAGGCCGACGACGTCACCGGACCGTACGACGTCATCTTGCGGGCCGAAGCAGAATCGATCGACGAGCTCGGACGCATGGTTGTGTCGAACGTGCAGCTCGTGGACGGCATCACTCGGACGCTCACCTGCCCCGTCGTCCACCTGTAGCACCAATCGATCACCCCGGGCACGGTTTACGCGACCCCCGCGGGTAGGCCTAGCCTTGTATGTCTATGGCTTCGACGCCCGACACCGTGCCGACGACCAACCGCAAGCTGCTCGAGTGGGTGCAGCACTGGACGGAGATTCTCGAGCCCGACCAGGTCCACTGGTGCGACGGCTCCGAGGCCGAGTACCAGCACCTCTGCGAGCAGCTCGTCGCATCGGGCACCTTCACGGCCCTCGACCCGGTCAAGCGCCCGAACAGCTATTACGCGCACAGCGACCCCGGTGACGTCGCCCGCGTCGAGGACCGCACCTTCATCTGCAGCGAGCGCGAGGTCGACGCGGGCCCGACCAACCACTGGCGGGCCCCGGACGAGATGCGCAAGGACCTCCTTCCCCTGTTCAAGGGGGCGATGCGGGGCCGCACGCTCTACGTCGTGCCCTTCTCGATGGGGCCGCTCGGCTCCCGGATCGCGCACATCGGCGTCGAACTGACCGACTCGGCCTACGTCGCGGTGAGCATGCGCACGATGACCCGCATGGGCCGCGGCGCGCTCGACGTTCTCGGCGCCGACGGCGAATTCGTGCCGTGCGTCCACTCGGTCGGCATGCCGCTCGAGCCCGGGCAGGCCGACGTGCCGTGGCCGTGCAACAACGAGCACAAGTACATCGTCCAGTTCCCCGAGACGCGAGAGATCTGGTCGTACGGGTCCGGTTACGGCGGCAACGCGCTCCTCGGCAAGAAGTGCTTCGCCCTGCGCATTGCGAGCGTGATGGCGCGCGACGAGGGCTGGCTCGCCGAGCACATGCTGATCCTGAAGCTGACCGACCCGGCGGGGGAGTCGCGCTTCATTGCCGCCGCGTTCCCGAGCGCGTGCGGCAAGACGAACCTCGCGATGCTCGTGCCGACACTGCCCGGATGGAAGGCCGAGACGATCGGCGACGACATCTGCTGGATGAAGTTCGGTGACGACGGCCGTCTCTATGCGATCAACCCTGAGTACGGGATGTTCGGTGTCGCGCCCGGAACCGGCCCCGATACGAACGCGAACGCGGTCGCCGCGCTGACGCGCAACACCGTCTTCACCAACGTCGCGCTCACCGACGACGGTGACGTGTGGTGGGAGGGACTCACCAAGGAGCCGCCCGCGCACTGCACCGATTGGAAGGGCAACGAGTGGACGCCCGCCGCGGAAACACCGGCTGCGCACCCGAACAGCCGGTTCACTGCGCCGCTCGCGCAGGTGCCGTGCGTCGCGCCCGAGTGGGAGGACCCGAACGGTGTGCCGATCTCGGCGATCCTGTTCGGCGGCCGCCGTCGCAGCACCGTGCCGCTCGTGACCGAGGCGTACACGTGGCAGCACGGCGTCTTCCTCGGTTCGATCATGGGCTCGGAGACGACCGCAGCCGCGGCGGGCGCCGTCGGCAACCTGCGCCGTGACCCGTTCGCGATGCTGCCGTTCTGCGGCTACAACATGGGCGATTACTTCGCCCACTGGCTGCGCATCGGCGAGACCGCCGACGCCGGCAAGCTGCCGAAGCTCTTCTACGTCAACTGGTTCCGCAAGGACACCGACGGCAAGTTCCTCTGGCCCGGCTACGGCGAGAACAGCCGCGTGCTCGCGTGGGTGTTCGAACGGTGTGCCGGTGCCGCGGCCGCGAACGACACTGCAATCGGCCGCCTGCCGACGCCGGACGCGCTCCCGACCGACGGCCTCGCGCTCGCGCCGGGCGCGCTCGACGAACTGGTGTCGGTCGACGAGGACGAGTGGCGCACGGAGCTGCCGCTGATCGAGGACCACTACGCGGTCTTCGGCGACCACTTGCCGAGCGCGCTGCACGACGAGCTCGACGCCCTCGCCAAGCGCCTCGCGGAGTAGGCCCGGCTTGGGCATCATCGGCTGGATCGTCGTCGGCTTCGTCGCCGGAGCGCTCGCCCGCGCCGCCACCGGCGGCGGCTGGAACATGGGGTGCATCTCCACCATCGCGATCGGCGTGCTCGGCGGCCTGCTCGGCGGGATGCTGTTCAACCTCGCCGGCGACAAAGGCATCGGCGACTTCGGCTTGCGCTCGATGTTCGTGGCGTTCGTCGGTGCGGTCGTGCTGCTCGGCGTGTTCGCGCTCGTCACCGGGCGCGGACGGTCACGACGCCGCGGCTACTGACGATCGCGATCCGGGCGGGGAATACGAGCGGCGCGGGTCGGCTGCTCGGGCGCTCAGATCTCGGCGGCGGGGATGCCGAGGTCGACCTCGGATCCGGTGCGCACGTGGGTCGCGCGGCCGTCGGCGTCGAGGTCGAAGACGATGCGTTGGCCCTGGCGCAGCAGGCGGAACAGCGAGCCGTGGAGCGCGTCGGCCGCGAGTACGAGCTCGGACCGGTCGGTGTCGAGCACGACGATGCCCTCGCGCGTCGCCGGGTCGTACATCTTCACCGTGCCCTGCATGCGTGCTCCCGTTCGGAACGGTGGGCGAACGAACTAGGCCTTGACGATCTTTCCGGCCTTGAGGCAGGACGTGCACACGTTCACGCGCTTCGGAGCGCCGTTCACGATGGCGCGAACCCGTTGGATGTTCGGATTCCAGCGCCGCTTGGTACGGCGGTGCGAGTGGCTGAGACTCATGCCGAAGATCGGCTTCTTGGCACACACTTCGCACACGGAGGACATGGTCCGAACACCTCGCATCCAAGGGCACTTTGAGCACGAAAAGGCTAGCACCCCGGTACGCTGAGCCCCGATGCCGACGCTGACCAGCTTGTCCGCCGCGGACCTGCGACAAGCCGTCCTGCGCTTCCGGGATGCGCTCCGGCTGCATCAAGAAGAGCTCAACCGGCTGAACGTCTACCCCGTGCCCGACGGCGACACCGGCACGAACATGGCGCTCACGCTCGAGTCGGTCAGCGCCGAGCTACAGACTGCGAAGTCGATGGACGAGGTCTGCCACGCCGTCAGCCGAGGCTCGCTGATGGGGGCCCGGGGCAATTCGGGCGTGATCACCTCGCAGATCCTGCGCGGTCTGGTCGAGGGGTTCCGCGCGCTCGAACGCGTCGGCGCAAGCGATCTGCGCGCCGGCCTGCGCCGCGCCACGGACGCCGCGTACCAGGCGGTGATGCGGCCGGTCGAGGGCACGATCCTCACCGTCGTACGCCGCGCGACCGAAGCGGTCGAAGCCATGGGCGACGACCTCGCGCTCGACGCCCTGCTCGACCGCGCGTACGCGGCCGCATGCGAAGCCGTCGACGGCACGCCCGAGCTCCTCGCTGCGTTGCGGGACGCGGGTGTCGTCGACGCGGGCGGAAAGGGCTTCACGCTTCTGCTCGCGGCGCTCGCCGAAGTGGTCTCGGGCCGGCCGATACCCGAGCCCGAGATCGTGGACGCGCCCGCGGTCGTCGCCGCGCACCTCGCGGGCGACGACCTGTCGAGCCTTCGCTACGAGGTCATGTACCTCCTCGACGCGCACGACGACACGATCCCGGCGTTTCGCGACTCGTGGAGCGCGATCGGCGACTCGATCGTCGTGGTCGGCGGCGACGGCATCTGGAATTGCCACATCCACACGAACGACATCGGCGGCGCCATCGAGGCCGGCATCGACGCGGGCCGGCCGCACAAGATCCGCGTCACCGACCTCATCGAGCAGGTCGAAGAAGAGCAATGGGTACGCGAGGCCGACGTGCGCGCCGAGCTGGCGGACTTCGCCGATCAGCCCGTCGTCACGACCGCGGTGGTGGCAGTCGGAGTCGGCGAGGGCATCCGCCGGCTGTTCACGAGTCTCGGTGTACAGCAGGTCGTCGCGGGCGGGCAGTCGATGAACCCGTCGACCGCGCAGATCCTCGAAGCCGTCGACCAGTGCAAGTCCGACGCGGTGATCGTGCTCCCGAACAACAAGAACATCGTCGCGGTCGCCAAGCAGGTCGACTCGCTGACCGAGAAGCGGGTCGAGGTCATCGCGACCCAGAGCGTGCCCGAAGCCCTCGCGACGCTCGTCGACTACGACCCGAACGCCGAGGTCGACGACAACGCGACGGCGATGCACGACGCGCTGAAGCGCGTCCGCACGGGCGAGGTCACGCAGGCGGTTCGCGACGCGTTGGTCGACGGTGCCGACGTGCGCGAAGGCGACTGGATCGCGCTCGCCCGCGAAGGCGTCATCGGTTCGGCCGCATCGCCGGCGGATGCGGTGTGCAAGCTGCTCGACGTGCTCGTCGGCGACGAGAGCGAGATCGTCACGGTGCTCGTCGGTTGCGACGCGGCGAAGAAGGACACCGAACGCATCCGCGAACACATCGAGTACGCGTTCCCGCACCTCGAGGTCGAGTTCCACGACGGCGGCCAGCCGCTCTACCCCTATCTCGTAGGCGTGGAGTGACGGGCCGTGCCCTCGGGTGATCCGCCGCTGACGCTGGCCGATCTCCGCGACATCCCGGTCGCGCGGCTGAAGGGCGTCGGTCCCGCGCTCGAGGGCCGGCTCGCCGACATGGGCCTGTTCACGGTGCTCGACCTGTTGCAGCACTACCCGCGCCGCTGGATCGACCGCACGCGCAAGACCGACATCGCCGCCCTCGCGGTCGGCGAGGAGGCGACCGTCTTCGCCGAGGTGCGGCGCGTCTCCGGGCGACGCACGCGGCAGGGACGCGCGCTGGTCGAGGCGGTCGTGCACGACGGAACGTCGATGCTGACCGTCACGTTCTTCAACCAGGCCTGGCGTGAGAAGCAGCTCGCGGTCGGTACCGAGGCGTCGTTCTTCGGCAAGCTCGACGTGTACCGCGGCAAGCGGCAGATGACGAACCCCGTCGTCGACATCCTCGGCCGGGCCGGTGTCGCCGACGAGAAGACGGGCGTGATCGTGCCCGTGTACCCGCAGTCCGGCAAAGCCGAGGTGTTCACGTGGCAGCTGCGCGCGCTCGTCTCGGACGCGCTCGCCAAGTGCCGGGCGCGCGGCTTCGCCGATCCGGTCGACGAGGAGATCCTCGACCGCGACGACCTCGTCGACCGGACCACCGCGCTGCACGCCGTCCACCGGCCGGACTCGATGCGCGAGAAGGACGCGGCGGTCCGCCGCCTCGTTTTCGACGAGTTCTTGCGTATGCAGGTCGGTCTCGTGGCGCGCAAGCGCGCGTTCGAGGCCGAGGAGTCCGGCATCCGCCACGCCGTCGGCGGGCCACTGGTCGAGGCCTTCGTCGAGCGGCTCCCGTTCGAGCTCACCGGCGATCAACGCCGTGCCCTCGCCGACATCAACCAGGACCTCGCGGGTCCCGCGCCGATGCACCGACTGCTGCAGGGCGACGTCGGCTCCGGCAAGACCGTCGTCGCGCTCGCCGCGCTGCTCACCGCAGTGCAGGGCGGTTACCAGGGTGCGTTCATGGCGCCCACCGAGGTGCTCGCGGAGCAGCACTACCTCGGCTCGCTCCGGCTGCTCGAAGGGTTGACCGTGCCGGCGACGGGAACGCTGCTCGCCGACCGGCCGGTCGGGGTCGCGCTGCTGACCAACCGCACGACGGCGGCCGAGCGCAGGCGCATCGCCGCCGGTCTCGAAGCGGGCGACATCGACATCCTCGTCGGCACGCACGCCCTGCTCTACGGCGACGCCAAGTTCTCGAACCTCGGCGTCGCGGTCGTCGACGAGCAGCACCGCTTCGGTGTGGAACAGCGCGCGCTGCTGCGGGGCAAGGGCGACCAGCCCGACGTGCTCGTCATGACCGCGACGCCGATCCCGCGCACGGCCGCGATGCTGATCTACGGCGACCTCGACCGGTCGGAACTGCGTGAGCTGCCGCCCGGGCGCAAGCCGATCGTGACGAAGCTCGTCCCGCCGAATCCGCTCGACCAGGCCGCGGCATGGGAGGCGCTCCGGGCCGAGGTCGCGGCCGGTCACCAGGCGTACGTCGTGTGCCCGCTCGTCGACGACCGCGGCAAGGTCGAGGCGAAGGCCGCGACCGCCGAGTTCGAGCGGTTGCAGGCGGACGAGTTGCATGACCTGCGCGTCGGGCTGCTCCACGGCCAGATGCCGTCCAAGGACAAGGAAGCGGTCATGCGCGCGTATCGCGCCGGCGAGATCGATGTGCTCGTCGCCACGACCGTGATCGAAGTCGGTGTCGACGTGCCGAACGCCACCGTGATGGTCGTCGAGGACGCCGACCGCTTCGGTCTTTCGCAGCTGCACCAGCTGCGCGGCCGCGTCGGCCGCGGCGGCGCCGAGTCGTACTGCTTCTTGTTCGCCGACCCGACGACCGAGGACGGCGAGCAGCGTCTGGAGGCCATGGTGGCGAGCACGGACGGCTTCGCGCTCGCGGAGAAGGATCTCGAGATCCGCGGGTCGGGCGAGGTCTTCGGCGAGCGGCAGTCGGGTTTCAGCGACCTGAAGCTCGGCCGGATACCGCGCGATGAGCCCGTGGTGGTCGAGGCGCGCGCCGTTGCCGAGGCGATCCTCGACCGCGATCCCGAGCTGACGGCCCACTCGCAACTGCGCGACGAAGTGCGCGAGCTCCTCGGTGACGACGTCGATTTCCTCTTCAAGTCGTGAGCCGCCCGAAGGGACTGCGAGTGATCGCGGGGACCGCCCGCGGCCGGCGGCTCGTCGCGCCCACGGGCGACCACGTTCGCCCGACGAAGGACATCGCCCGCGAGGCCGTGTTCTCGGCGCTCGACGCCCGGGGCGCGGTCGTCGACGCCGCCGTGCTCGACCTGTACGCCGGAACGGGCGCGCTCGCGATCGAAGCGCTCTCGCGGGGTGCCGCGTCGGCGACGATCGTGGAGCGCGACGCCGCCGCGCTCGCCGCCATCCGGACAAACCTGGAGGTCCTGCCCAGCGACACGGTCGCCGTCGTCGTCGCCCGCGACGTCACGCGTTATCTCGCCGCGGCCGCGGCCGGCGGGCCGTTCGATCTCGTGTTCGTCGATCCTCCGTACGACACGACCGACGAGGACGTGACCGCGGTCCTCGCGCGGCTCACCGTGCCCGGCCGCCTGGCGCCCGACGCCGTCGTCAGCGTCGAACGGCCCCACCGGCATCGCGTTATCGCGCCGCCGGGACTACGGACGGGCTGGGAGCGCACCTTCGGGGATACGCTTTTGACCTTCCTGTTCGCGTGAGCGGCCACCCGCCCGGCCGCGATCATCGACTGCCCCTGAACCTCGTCTGACTTGGGAGAACGCGTGCGGACCGCTTTGTGCCCGGGATCGTTCGATCCGGTGACTCTCGGCCACCTCGACATCATCGAGCGTTCCGCCCGGCACTTCGACGAGGTGATCGTCGCGGTGATCCGCAATCCGCAAAAGACGCAGTCGCTGTTCAGCCTCGAGGACCGTCAGCAGATGCTGAAGGAGGCGACCGGGCACATCTCGAACATCCGGATCGAGTTCTTCAAGGGGCTGCTGGTCGACTTCGCACGCGAGCACAACGTCACGGCGATCATCAAAGGCCTGCGCGCGGTTTCCGACTTCGATCAGGAGCTGCAGATGGCGCAGATGAACCAGCGCCTCTCGGGCATCGACACGTTCTTCCTGTCGACCAGCCCGCAGCACTCGTTCCTGTCGTCGAGCCTCGTGCGCGAGGTGGCGCGCTTCGGTGGAGACGTGTCGGGCATGGTCCCGAAGAACGTGAACGATCGCCTCATCGAGACCTTCCGGTCGCAGGAGGTGTGAGGATGCTCGAGGACGAACCGGAGAAGGTGCCCGACACCGCGGCCCGGCTCGAACAACTGCGCGACGCGCTCGACGCCGCCCGCAAGCTCCCGATGTCCGCCTCCGTCTCGGTCAACCGCGAGGAGTTCGGGGCGATCCTGCAGGACGCGATCGACGGCCTGCCCGAGGAGCTGCGCGAGGCGCGCTGGTTGCTGAAGGAACGAGACCAGGTCGTCGAACGCGCCGCCAACGAAGCCGGCCGCCTCGTCGAGGCGGCGAGGGTCCGGGCCGAACGGATGGTCGAAAAGAACGAGTTGGTGCGCGAGGCGCGCCGCACGAGCGAGCAGATCCTCGAGGACGCCGAACGCCAGGCCGCATCGATCCGCCACGAAGCCGAGGACTACGTCGACCGGAAGCTCGCGGCCTTCGAAGTCGTGCTCGATCGCACGATGCAGACGGTACAGAAGGGCCGCGAGCGCCTGCAGGTCCACGCCCCGTCGCCGGTCGTGAGCGAGGCCGACGTCGACGACGGCGGGTTCTTCGACCAGGACGACCTCACCTGACCGGTATCTGACTTCTTCCTGTCACCGGAAAAAGTGGCCTGACCTGCTACGATCCGCTCGCCCGCGGGCGCCAGGGCGGCAACCGTGCACGCCGTTCCCGCGCTGCGCACGCCGGGCCTCTGCCCGGTTCGTCCGGTGTTCTCCCAACCAGAGCCTTCGTCCGAAGCGATTTCCATGCCGACCACCAGCCCGTTCCGGATTCCCGTCGCCGATCTGCTGCGGCGACCGGGCGCGTCCCGAACGGTACGGGTGGCCGCCCCGCTCGCGGACGTGCGGGGCCCGGGGGCCGAGGTGCCGGCCGACCGGCCGGTGTCGGTCGAGCTGACCTTCGAGCGGGTGCCGGAGGGACTCGTCGTCCGGGGCACGATCGGCGCGCACTGGGACGCGGCGTGCAGCCGCTGCCTCACCCCGGTCGGGGGTGACCTCGAGGTGCACGTCGGCGAGCTCTACGAGCGCCGGCCGCTTGAGGGCGAGACGTATCAGCTCACCGATGACGACGTTGTGGATCTCGAGCCACTGATCCGCGACGCGCTCCTTCTCGAGCTGCCCGCCGTGCCGCTGTGCCGGTCCGACTGCCGGGGCCTGTGCCCGAAGTGCGGCATCGACCGCAACGCATCCGAGTGCGACTGCGCCGACGCGGAGCCCGATCCGCGTTGGGCCGCGCTGCGCTCGCTCGACCTGTAGAACGCGAATTCCCGAACTCACGAGGAGCTACGAAACGATGGCCGTCCCGAAGCGCAAGATGAGCCGCTCCGCGACCCGCTCGCGCAAGTCGGCGAACATGCGACTCGCGCCCCCCGCGCACTCGCTGTGCCCGAACTGCGGAGCGTCGCGGCTTCCTCACCGAGTCTGCGGGAACTGCGGCTGGTACCGGGGACGCCAGGTCCTCGACGTCGAGTAGCGAAGCCACCGCCGTGGCGCCGGTGATCGCGATCGACGCGATGGGCGGCGACCGCGCGCCTGCGGAGATCGTCGCGGGCGCGCTCCAGGCGGTCGATGCGTGCGACGTCGACGTCGCGCTGGTCGGTCCCGCCGACGCGATCCGGGCCCACCTCCCCGGTGGCGCCACGCCCGCGCGCGTCGAGATCGTCGACGCGCCCGAGGTCATCGGCATGGACGAGGAGCCCGCGGCCGCGGTGCGGGCGAAGCGGAACTCGTCCATCGTGCGGTCCGCGGAGGCGGTCCGCGACGGGCGCGCGGCCGCCATGGTCGGAGCCGGCAACACCGGCGCGACGATGGCCGCCGCACTCTTGCGCTTCGGGCGGATCAAGGGAGTGCACCGGCCCGCGATCGCGCTGCCGATCCCGGTTGTCGGCGAATCACGCCTCCAGCTCCTCGTCGACGGCGGTGCGACCGTCGATCCCGATCCCGAGTGGCTCGTCGAGTGGGCCGAGCTGGCGCGGGCGTACGCCCGGGTGCGCCTCGGTGTCGAGGAACCGACGGTGGCTCTCCTTTCCAACGGCGAGGAGCCGGGCAAGGGCGACGCGCTGCGCAAGCGCGCGGCGGAACTCCTCGCCGACGTGAAGGGGTTCAGCGGCAACGTCGAGGGCCGCGACGTGATGCGGCGCAGCGCGGACGTGATCCTCACCGACGGCTTCACCGGCAACGTCACGTTGAAGACGCTCGAAGGTGCGGTACTCGGTCTGGCCGGGCTCGTGTTCGGCGTCGTCGACGAGCCGGGGACGCCGTGGGCCGCGGGGGCGGACGCGCTCAAACTGCGTCTGCTCGAAGCGGCGGCACCACTTCTGCCCGACAACACCGGTGGGGCGATGCTCCTCGGTGTCGACGGCGTGTGCATTATCTCGCACGGGTCGTCGTCGGCGGCCGCGATCGTCAACGCGGTGCGGGTCGCGCGCGATTGTGTCGATGCCGACGTCGTGGCGCGGCTGCGCGAGGCGGTGACGAATGCCGGCTGAGACGCACAGTCATCTCGGTCCGCTCGGCGGCGACGACGTCGAACGAGTCGTGCGCGAGCAGCTCGCCGAGATCCTCGGCGTCGACCCCGACGTCATCACACTCGACGCGCGTTTGCGCGAAGACCTCGACGCCGACGACTTCGCGGTGCTCGATCTGGTCGAGGGCGTCATCGCCGAGCTCGGCGAACGAACCGTCGGCTTGACGATCGACGACGACGATCTGGTCGAGTTGCGTACCGTGCGCGACGCGGTCGACTTAGTGTTGGCCGGCCTCGGATCGGCGGACGCACGATGACGAGGATCGCGGGATCGGTCCCGCTCGAGCTACTGGAGGCGAGCATCGGCGTCTCCTTCGCCGACCGCGATCTGTTGCTGCGCGCGCTTGCGCACCGCTCGTGGTGCGCCGAGAACGGCGAACCGGAGTCGAACGAACGGCTCGAGTTCCTCGGCGACTCCGTGCTCGGTCTCGTCGTCACGCACTACGTGTACGTGCACTTCCCGGGACTCCCGGAGGGTCACCTCTCCGAGGTGCGCGCGGGCGTCGTCAACGCGCGCGTGCTCGCCGAGCTCGCATTCGAGCTCGACCTCGGTTCCCATCTGCTTCTCGGCAAGGGTGAGGACGCGGCCGGCGGCCGCGCCAAGCAGTCGATTCTCGCCGATGCGTTCGAGGCCCTGGTCGCCGCGGTCTATCTCGACCAGGGTTTCGCCGTCGCGCGCGACATGGTGCTGCGTTGCCTCGCGGGGCGCATCGCAGACGCCGCCAACGGTCCCGGTGGTCGCGACTACAAGACGCGGCTGCAGGAGACAACCGCTGCGTTCTCGCTCGGCCGGCCCCGCTACGTCGTACGCGACGAAGGGCCCGACCACGCCAAGCACTTCTTCGCGACCGTCTATGTGAACGACCGTCTGTACGGCGAGGGCGAAGGCCGATCGAAGAAGGAAGCGGAACAGTCCGCGGCTTGGGTTGCGTGGACGCGCTTGCGCGACGAAGCGGACGGGCAGGGGGGCGACCATGCCGGAGCTACCTGAGGTCGAGGTGTTGCGCCGCGACCTCGAAAAAGAGGTGGTCGGCAAGAAGATCAAGTCGGTCGAGGTGACCGGCACGCGATCGGTGCGGCGGCACAAGAACAAGAAGGAATTCATCGCGCTGCTCGAAGGGCACAAGATCGCCGGGGTGCAGCGACGCGGGAAGTACCTCGTGTTCAAGCTCGACGGCACCGAGGCGCTCGTCGTACACCTCGGCATGTCCGGCCAGTTGCTGCGCGCCAAGTCCGCGCGCGAGAAGGCGCCGAAGCACACGCACGTCGTGATCCACTTCACGCAGGGCGGCCTGCTGCGCTTCGTCGACCCGCGCACCTTCGGCGAGATGTTCGTGACGAACTACGACGATCTCGAACAACAGGTCGAAGAGCTCGCGCACCTCGGGCTCGATCCGCTCGAGACCGCGATGTCGTGGGACCTCTTCGGCCGCATGCTCGCGGAGAAGCACGCGCGGCTGAAGCCGCTGTTGATGGACCAGAAGTTCATCGCCGGGATCGGCAACGTGTACAGCGACGAGATCCTCTTCCAGGCCGGCCTCAAATGGGACCGCATGAGCGACGGGCTCTCACAGCAGGAAGTCCGACGACTGTACCGAGCGATCTTCGAGACGCTCCAGGAAGCGGTGAAGTACCGCGGATCGTCGCTGGCCGACGAGCAGTACGTCGACCTCTTCGGGAACCCGGGCGAATACCAGCACCACCACCAGGTGTACGACCGCGAAGGCCAGGCCTGCCCGCGGTGCCGTCACACGGTGCACCGCGCCCGCTATGCGAACCGGTCGACCTTCTACTGCGAGTCGTGTCAGGTCTGACCGGAGCGTCCGGCGCCGAGTCGGTGCGCGTGCATGTACAGGTGACCGGTCGTGTGCAAGGCGTCTGGTTCCGTGACTCGTGCCGCGAACAGGCGCGAGCAATCGGCGTCGGGGGGTGGGTGCGGAATCGGGCCGACGGCGCGGTCGAGGCGGAGTTCGAGGGCGCGCCGGCGGCGGTCGACCGCATGGTCGCGTGGTGCCGCACCGGACCGCCGCGTGCCCGCGTCGACGCGGTCGACGCCAAGACGGTTCCTACCAGCGGTGATCGACGCTTCCGCGTCCTGTAAGACGTTTCATCCGCGGCGCGGCGCGGCGCGCCCCCTACCATCGCGGCCGGAGAGGGGGCCCGGTTGTTCCTGAAGTCGTTGACGCTGAAGGGTTTCAAGTCCTTCGCGGACAAGACCACGTTGGAGTTCGAACCCGGCGTGTGTGTCGTCGTGGGCCCCAACGGTTCGGGCAAGTCGAACATCGTCGACTCCGTCGCGTGGGTGCTCGGTGCCCAGGGTGCGCGGGCGTTGCGCGGCGGCAAGATGGACGACGTCATCTTCGCCGGCACCGCCGACCGTCCGGCGCTCGGACGGGCCGAGGTCTCGCTCACGATCGACAACAGCGCGCACCTGCTCCCGATCGAATTCTCCGAAGTCACGATTACGCGCATGCTCTTCCGGACCGGTGAGTCCGAATACCTGCTGAACGGCGTCCCGTGCCGCTTGATGGACATCCAGGACCTGCTGTCCGACACCGGCATCGGTCGCCAGCAGCACGTCATCGTCGGTCAGGGACAACTCGACACCGTGCTCAACGCGCGTCCCGAGGACCGCCGGGCGATCATCGAGGAAGCCGCCGGAATCCTCAAGTTCCGCAAGCGCAAGGAGAAGGCCGAGCGTCGCCTCGAAGCCACCGAGGGCAACCTGCTGCGGCTCACCGACCTGCTCCGCGAGGTGCGCCGGCAACTGCGGCCGCTCGAACGCCAGGCCGATGCGGCGCGCCGCCACGACGGGATCGTCGCCGAATTGCATGCGGTCCGGCTGCACCTCGCCGGCCGCGACATCGAACAACTGCGCGCGCGTGAGCTGAAACGGGTCGAGGCGCGACGTGATCTCGCCGAACAGGAACAGGACGTGCGCGTGCGATTGCGCGCGCTCGACGCCGAGGTGCTCGACACCGAACACACGCTGGCCGTTCCGGGTGACGACGACGTCGCCGACGTGCTCGCGCGGACCGAGGCGCTGCGGGAGCGCAGCCGGGGACTGGTGAACCTCGTCACCGAACGCGGCCGCAATCTCGATCGCGAGCTCGCGGCCGTGGCCGACGAGGGGGTCGTCGAGTCGCTGGTCGCCGAAGCGGCGAATCTGCGCAAGCAGCTCGCCGCGGTCGACGCCGACTTCGGGACGCTCGCGCCGACGCGCGCCGAGGTCGACGGGGCCGAAGCCGAGCTCGAACGGATCGGCGCGGTCTCGGTCGCCGAGGCGGAGTCGGAGTTCCAGCGCGCGGGCCACGAGCTTGAACAGTTGACGGGTCGGGCCGCGACGATTCGCGCCGAGCTCGTACGCGTGCGCGAGGCGCTGGCCCGCGCCGATCTCGAGCGCGCGGCGCTGGAACCGCGCAGGCAGCAGGCCGCGGCCGCGCAAACGGAGGCCGAACTCGCGCGCGTCGAGATCGAAGCGCGCGCCGCAGTGTCGCCGGAGCTTACGGACGAAGCGCGCGAGTTGCGCGCGGCGGAGGAGTCGCTGCACGCGGCCGACGACACATATCGCAGCGCGGCGAGCGAGGCTTCGCGCTGGCGGGCGCGCGCCGAGATGCTCGCTTCCGCGCTCGAGGACGCGCACGCCGCGGCCGGCGGCGAGGAGATCGTCGGCCTCGACGGCGTCCTCGGGCCGCTCGTCGACCTGCTCGCGATCGACGAAGGGTGCGAGGTCGCGGTCGCGGCCGCCCTGGGCGACGCGCTCCGTGCCATCGTGGTCGACGGCGACGACGCGGCGCGGGCTGCGGTCGAGCGTTTGAAGCGCGGCGATCGCCAAGCGCTGTTGCTGGTCGCCGAGGGCCGCGCGACCGGGATGCAGATCTCGTTTGCGCCCTCCGGTACCCACCCGCTCGGTGCGTCGGTGCGCGGTCTCCGTCCGGGACTCGACGCGGTGCTGGCTCGGTTGTTCGCGCAGTTCGTGCTCGTCGACGGGGGATGGGAGCACGCGCTCGACGTCGCGCTCGCGAACCCGGGTGTCGTCGCCGTGACGCGCGACGGCGACCGCTTCGGCGGTACATCGGCCTGGCGCGCGGGGCCCGCCGGGTCGTCGGTCGTCACGCCGGCCGCGCTGGCCGACGCGAGCGCGCGTGCGGAGGAAGCCGAAGCGACGCGTGACGCGGCCGAAGCCGACGTTGATTCGGCCCGGCAACGGCTCGCGAGCGCGCGCCGCGCCGAGCTGCGGGCAACCGAGGAGGAGCGGCGCGCCCGGGTCGAGCTGGAGCGGGTGACCGCGTACGCCGCGCAACTGCAGCGCGAGGTCGAGGTCGGCGTGGCCACGGTCGACGCGCGCCGAACGACGCTCGCCGCTCGGGCCGAGGAGCTCGAAGCCGAGGTGGCAGCGGTCGGAGCCGAGGCCGAGGCCGCGGCCCGGTCACGGCTCGACGACGCGACGCGACGCCGCGACGAAGCGCGGGAACGGCGGGGCGAGGTCGAACGCCTGCGAGCACGCGCCGCGACGCTCCGCCGCGACTACGAGCTGCGCGGCGCGGCCGTCGAAGAGCGCCGAACGGTCCTGACCGCGCGCCTGACCGAGGTGGAAGCGCGGCTCGCGGCCCGGCCCGACGAGGAAGCCCGCGCCCGCGCCCGCCGCCTCGCGTTGGAGCAGCGCCGCCGTGCGGTTTCCGACCTCGCCGAGCGGCTTGCGTCGCGCACCGGCGAGATCGAGTCGCTGGCCGAGCGCCTCCGCACGCGCCGCCGGCTGCAGTCGGAGGCCGCGCGGGAAGCCGGCCGCAAGCTCGACGGACTCCGCGCGCATCGATCCGAGGCCGAGAAGCAGCTCACCGAGTTGCGCGACCGGACGGGCAAGCTCGAGATCGAGGAAGCGGAAATCCGGCTGCGCCTCGAACAGCTGGTCGAGCAGGTCCGGCGTGATTTCGACTGCGAGCCCGAGGCCGCGATCGCGGCGCCGGTGCCCGACGTCCCCGACGGTATGAGTCTGCCCGGCCGTGCTCGCGAGCTCGAACGCGAGCTTCGCTTGATGGGTCCGGTGAACCCGCTCGCGCTTTCGGAGTACGAGGCGCTGCTCGAGCGCCACGAGTTCCTGCAACAGCAGCTCGACGACGTGCGTAACTCGCGCCGGGAGCTCGCCCGGGTCATCAAGTCGGTCGACGAGGAGATCGTGCGCGTGTTCGACGCCGCGTTCGCGGACGTGGCTCGGAACTTCGACGAACTGTTCGCGATGTTGTTTCCGGGCGGATCAGGGCGGCTGGTGTTGACGCAACCCGACGACCTGCTCAACACCGGCATCGAGATGGAAGCGCGGCCGTCGGGGAAGATGGTTCGCCGGCTGTCGCTGCTTTCCGGCGGTGAGCGCTCGCTTTGCGCAATGGCGTATCTGTTTTCGGTGTTCCGCGCTCGCCCTTCGCCGTTCTATCTGATGGACGAGGTCGAGGCCGCGCTCGACGACGTGAACCTCCACCGCTTCCTCGATCTCGTTCACGAGTTCCGCAACGAGGCCCAGCTGCTCGTCGTCTCGCACCAGAAGCGGACCATGGAGGCGGCCGACGTCCTCTACGGCGTTTCGATGCCGCCGGGAGGGTCGAGCCGCGTCGTCACCCAGCGGATGAGCGACCTCACCTTCGACCCGGCAACCCCGTAGCCGGGTCCCGCGGCCCGCTGGGTAACCTCCCGGCATCGTGGCCGTGATCATCGTCATCGTCGCCGTTGTCGTCCTCGTCTCGGCCGGAGCGATCGTCGCCGTCCGGGCGCGCGGCCGAGCCCGCCACCGCGAGGGCGTCCCGGGCGAGCCGCCCCGCGCGCCAACCGCGCCGCCCGCGCGTCCGCCCGAGACGACGATCCCGACACCGAGCGTCGAAGAGCTCGAGGAGCTGCTGCGCGAACCGGCCGTCGAGGAACCCGCCGAGGTCGGCGTTCCCGCCGCGCCCGACGTCGTCGCCCCGGCCGAGCCCGAGATCGTCGAGCGCCCGCGCCTGCGTGACCGTCTCGGCCGTACGCGCAGCGCGTTCTCGGGTGCGTTCGGCCGGATTCGGGGCCGCAAGATCGACGACGACACGTGGGACGAGCTCGAGGAGTCCCTGATCTCGGCCGACGTCGGGATGGCGACGACCACACGTCTGCTCGACGCGGTCCGCAGCCGCGCCAAGGAAGAGTCCGTGACCGAGCCCGAGCAACTGATCGCGCTCGTGCGCGACGAGGTGGTCGCGCTGCTCGACGTCGGAGCCGACCGTTCGCTGCAGCTCACCGCGGGGGAGCCGAACGTGTGGATGTTCGTAGGCGTGAACGGGGTCGGGAAGACGACGACCATCGGCAAGCTCGCGTCGCAGTGCGTGAGCGAGGGCAACCGCGTGGTGCTCGCCGCAGGCGACACCTTCCGTGCCGCGGCGGCAGACCAATTGCAGCTGTGGGCGGAACGCACGGGTGGCGAACTCGTGCGCGGACAGGAAGGCGCGGATCCGAGCTCGGTGGTGTTCGACGCGATGTCGGCCGCGGCCGGCCGTGGCGCCGATCTCGTGCTCGTCGACACTGCCGGCCGCCTGCACACGAAGCGGAACCTGATGGACGAGCTCGCCAAACTCCGTCGCATCGTCGACCGCACGCCGGGCGCGTTGAAGGAAGTGTTGCTCGTCATCGACGCGTCGACGGGTCAGAACGGCCTGGTCCAGGCCAAGCAGTTCGCCGACGCGGTCGACGTCACAGGCATCGCGCTGACGAAGCTCGACGGCACCGCGAAGGGCGGCATCGTGCTCGCGATCCAGTCGGAGCTCGGGATCCCGGTCAAGGTCGTCGGCGTGGGCGAGGGCGTCGGCGACCTCATCGAGTTCGATCCGGGCGAGTTCGCATCGGCCTTGTTCTCCGACGAGAACTGACCGGCGGGTCCGTCCAACTAGCCTGACTCGCTGTGTTCGACGCGCTGAGTGACCGTCTCGACGGCATCTTCTCGAAGCTCCGCAACCGCGGCCGGCTGACCGAACGCGACGTCAACGAGATCTCGCGCGAGATCCGGCTGGCGTTGCTCGAAGCCGACGTCAACGTCCGCGTCGTCCGGGCGTTCATCGACCGCGTAAAGGAGCGCGCGATCGGCGCGCAGGTCTCCGAGGCGCTCGACCCGGGCCAGCAGTTCATCAAGATCGTGCACGAAGAGCTCGTCACGACGCTCGGCGGCACGACCGGCAAGCTCGAGATGAGCCCGAAGCCGCCGACGGTGCTCATGCTCGCCGGTCTACAGGGTTCCGGAAAGACGACCGCGGCGGCGAAGCTCGCCCGACTGCTCAAGTCGCAGGGTCTCCAGCCGCTGCTTGTCGGCGCCGACCTGCAACGTCCGGCCGCGGTCGAACAGCTGCGCGTGCTCGCGGGTCGCGTCGACGTCCCGTTCTACAGCGAAGCGACCGATCCGGTGAGCGTGGCGCGCGGCGCGATCGAGGAAGCCGCGCGTCTCGGCCGCAACTTCGTGATCGTCGACACGGCCGGGCGTCTGCAGATCGACACCGAGCTCATGGACGAGCTGCGCGCCATCTCGGCGGCGGTGAAGCCGCAGAACACGCTGCTCGTCGTCGACGCGATGACCGGACAAGAGGCCGTGAACGTCGCGGCGACGTTCAACGAGGCCGTGGGGCTCGACGGCGTGATCCTCACGAAGATCGACGGCGACGCGCGCGGCGGCGCCGCGTTGTCGGTGAAGGAGGTCGTCGGCAAACCGATCCTCTTCGCCGGTACGGGCGAGAAGCTCGACGAGTTCGAGCCGTTCCACCCCGACCGCATGGCGAGCCGCATCCTCGGAATGGGCGACGTGCTCACGCTCATCGAGAAGGTCGAGGCGACCTTCGAGGAGGACGAGAAGCGCAAGGCCGAGGAGTTGCTGCAGAGCGGACGGCTCACGCTCGAGGACTTCCTCGAGCAGATGCAGCAGATCAAGCGGATGGGTCCGCTCCAGAACGTCCTCGGCATGTTGCCTGGCATGCCGAAGGAGATCCGCAACGCGGACGTCGACGACCGCGAGATCGCACGCATCGAGGCGATCATCCGGTCGATGACGCCCGACGAGCGGCGCAAACCCGAGATCATCAACGGCCAACGGCGGATGCGCATCGCCAAGGGGAGCGGAACGTCCACCTCGGAGGTCAACCGCCTGCTGACGCAGTTCAAGCAGGTGCAGACGATGATGAAGGGCATGCCCGGCGTCTCGCGCAAGGTGGCGAAGGGCAAGAAGGGCAAAGGCAAAAAGGGCAAGGCGCCGAAGATGCCGCGGCTTCCCGGCGGCGCGCTGCCCGGAGGATTCCCCGGCACCGGCCGTCCGGGCGGCGGCCTTCCCGGTTTCCCGACCTCCTGAGGTCACTTCCCGCTCCGGGCGGCTGCGCCGCCGAGCCGTTCGGGCCCTGCTCACCTCGGCGGGATGCCCGCCTCGCGGGCGTTCGCCTCTAGACTCCTCCGCCGTTCCGCGAACAGGAGTTTCCTTTGGCAGTCAAGATCCGCTTGATGCGCGTCGGCAAGAAGAAGCAGCCGACGTACCGGGTCGTCGTCGCCGACGCGCGCAGCCCGCGTGACGGCCGTTTCCTCGAAATCCTCGGTCAGTACGCGCCGCGGCAGGAGCCGTCGACGATCACGCTCGACAACGACCGCGCGTTGCACTGGTTGAACGCGGGCGCACAGCCGACGGAGAGCGCGGCGAAGCTGCTGCAGATCGCGGGCGTGTGGGACGCGTACACCGCCGCGAACGGCAAGACCGCGGCCGCGCGGCCGAAGCCGAAGACGCCGAAGGCGAAGACCGTGAAGCCGGCACCCGAGCCCGCCGCGGAAGCGGCGCCCGCGCCGGCTGAGGCCGAAGCCGAGTCCGAAGCGCCGGCGGAGGCCTGAGCGTGCCGGACGAGTTCGCGGACGACGACGACTTCGAAGACGACGACGATTTCGAGGACGACTACGACGACGACGTCGCTCCCGAGGGAAACCGTGTCGTCGGGGCGCGCGCCCGAGCGTCGGTCGAACACATCGCGAGGCACCTCGTCGACGATCCCGAGGGGGTCTTCGTCGACGCGAGCGAGCGCGGCCGCGACCACGTCACCTTGCTCGTGCATGCCAGTCCCGGTGATCTCGGTCGCATCATCGGCAAGCGCGGGCGCGTGATCCAGGCGATCCGCCAGGTCGCGCGCGCCGCCGGTTCGACCGAGGACGTGCGCGTCACCGTCGACGTCGCGGAGTAGCCCGGGTGGACGACGCCCGGCTCGAAGTCGGGCGCGTCGGCCGCGCCCACGGGCTGCGGGGTGAAGTGATCGTCACGCCGGTCAGCAACGTCGCTGCGCGCTTCGAGCCCGGGTCGACGCTCTGGATCGACGGTCGTCCGCGCGTCGTCGCGTCGAGCCGGCCCAATCAGCACCGATACGTCATACGCTTCGAAGGTGTCGACGACCGCAACGCGGCCGAGCTGTTGCGGAACAAGACCCTCGAGGCCGAGCCGCTCGCGGACGCGCCCGAGGGCGAGTTCTGGGTGCACGAGCTGGTCGGTTCCGAAGTGCGCGATCGCGGCGGCGCCGTGCTCGGCTCGGTGATCGCAGTCGAGGCGAATCCCGCGCACGACCTGCTCGTACTCGACGGAGGTGCGCTCGTCCCGATGGTTTTCGTCGTGTCGTCGCAGGACGGTGTCGTCGTCGTCGATCCGCCCGACGGCCTCTTCGACCTCTGATCCGCCGTGCGCATCGACGTGTTCACCATTTTTCCGGACTATCTCGAGGTCCCGCTCGGCCTGAGCCTCCTCGGACGAGCCCGCGCCGCAGGCATGCTCGATCTGCGCGTGCACGACCTCCGTCGCTACACAACGGACCGGCATCGCAGCGTCGACGACGAACCTTTCGGCGGCGGCGCAGGAATGGTGTTGCGCGCCGAACCGCTTTTCGACGCGGCGGAAGCGGTGGAACCGGAGCG
>Ga0335083_10000489_pt1 | contig 60601 bp, 46 predicted proteins | sample Lox_Sample_42_FD_206716 | JGI IMG/M metagenome (GOLD analysis project Ga0335083, IMG submission 206716) | Soil microbial communities from Loxahatchee National Wildlife Refuge, Florida, United States - Lox_Sample_4.2 | ecosystem: Environmental > Terrestrial > Soil > Wetlands | place: USA...
GCTGGTCCTCGCCTCCTCGGGGCCGGGGCCGGTCTCCTCCGGTCCGATCCTGGGCTTGGGCGTCGGCTCCTTCACTTCGGAACCGACCGCCCGCACGATCACCGCACAGGGCTCGACGCTGACGCTGAGCCAGACCATGGCCCAGGGCTTCGACGAAGCCTTCGCCAGGCCGATCGGTCGGGCGGACTCCTCGTTTCAGACGGGGGAAGTACTGGGGACGGTGTCCTATACGGCGGTGGGGGAATAGGGAAGGCTCGACCCGACCCCGAAGAGAGAAGAGAAGTCAGCCCACCCCGAGCCTCGCGCGCAACTCGGTGAGGCTCTCGGCGATGTCCTTGTCCGCCGTCCCGCCCTCCGTCTGCGCCGACTCGGCTTTTTCGAGCCACCTTCTGGCCTCGTCCTCGTCGCCGGCCGCGAGGTGGAACCGGGCCATCCGCTCGAAGGTCGCGATCTCGAGCCGGGTCCGTTCTTTCCCCTCCGGCTCCTCGGCGAGGACGCCGATCCGCTCTTCCAGGGTGGCCAGGGCGGCGGCGTGGTCTCCCAGCTCGGCGGATATCTCGGCGAGGTAGCGCATACAGGTGGCCACCGCCAGCCGGTCGCCGGCCTCGCGATAGCAGTCCACGGCCTGACGGTAGGAGGCGCTCGCCGAGTCGAGTTCCTTCAGGACGCGGTGCACACCGCCGAGATCGCGGTGCACGCCCCCCTCGGCCTTCTTGTCGCGCTGGGGAAGTCCCTCGAGAACCTGCAGCTGCTCGGTGTAGGGGCCGATCGCCGCGGCCGGTTCGTCCGCGACCCTCTCGTAGGTCCGCCCCACCGCCTGCAGGATGTCGACGAGGACCTTCTTGGCCTGCCGGCTGGTCGGATCGGCGGCGACCAGCGCTCGGCCTTGCTCGATGACCTTCGCGACCAGGTCCGGGGCGCCGATGTCGGCTGCGAGCAGGGCGAAGGTCATCAGCCCGGAGGGGGTTTTCATGCCTTGCTCGAGGCCTTCCTCCAGCGCCAGCCGCGCTTCCTCGAGATTCCTCTCGGCGTCGTCCTCCCTGTCGGTGCGCGAGTAGGCGTCGGCGAGGCTGCGCCTGAGGATCGCGACGTCGATCGGATCGGCCTCGGTCTGGGCGAGCAGCTCGTTGGCCTCCTCGAGCAACGGCGCCGCTTCGCCCGGCTGATCGGAAAGCAGGGCCCCCTGGCCAAGCACCATCAGCGCCGCCGACAGCTGGGTGCGATCCGGCTCGGGACCCTTGCGCTGCAGGACGACGGCCTCGCCGGCGAGTCGCTGCGCGTCGTCGAGCTCACCCAGCCGGAGCTGGATGGTCGCCTCGCCGAGCAGTAGGCCGGCGAGCACGAGCCCGTCGTCCTTCTGGAGCCGCTGCCGCTCGATCGCCTCCTCGTAGACCGCGACAGCCTCGTCCGGCCGGCGGAGGGAGACCAGGATCTCCGCCATCTCCCGCCGCGTCCTCATCTCGCCGACGTCGTCGGGCTCGTCGAGCCCGTCGAGGATCTCGAGCCGCTCCTTGAGCGCCTCGAGCGCTCCCTTCAGGTCGCCGCTCGCTCGCAAGGCGCGCGCCAGGGAGAAGAGGGTGAATCCGAGGTCCTTGGGATGCCCGTCGCCCTTGCGCTTTTCGGCCGCCGCCTCACCATAGAACGCGGCCGCCTCGAGGGATTCGCCCCGCGCCCGGTGGACGTTCGCGATGTCGTGCAACGCCACCCCCCTCATGTGCGGGTCGTCGACCAGCGACAGGGTCTCTTCGAAGGTGGCCAGGGCCGCCTCGTATTCCTCCGCCCCTTTCAGCGCCCGTCCCAGCCCCACCAGCGTCACCGCCAGGTCGCCCATCTCCCCGTCTTCCCGACGCAACGCCTCCGCCTGGCGGAAGGCGCCGATCGCCGCCGGGTAGTTCTGCAGCCTGCTCTGCGCGGTCCCCAGTTCCTTCAAGGTCAGGGCTTCGTAGAAGCGGTCCGGCTCCGGCAGCGAGCGCAGGACCTCGACCCCTTCCTCGAACGCGGCCCGCGCCTCCTCGTATTCGCGGGTGCCGACCAGCATGCGCCCCAGCGACAGCAGCGTTACCGCCAGGTCCCGTGGCGCTTCGCCGGCGCGGCGCTTCGACTCCGCGGCCTCGCGGAGCAGCGCGACCGCCTCGGCGTGCTCGCGGCGATCTCGGTGGATCACGGCGATGTCGTGCAGGGTTACGCCTTCTGCCTGTGGGTCCGGCTCCGGCAGCGAGCGCAGGATCGCGAGCCTCTCCTCGAAGGCCTCCAGAGCCTCGTCGCCCTTCCCGTCGGCCCGCAGGGCTCGGCCGAGCTCGGTCAGGGTGTTCGTCAGGTATCGGGGCTCGCCGGTCTCCCGGGCCACGTCCGCCGCCCGCCGGAACAACCCGGCCGCCTCGCCGGTCTTCCCCTCCCGGGACCTGAGGTCGCCGAGATCCTCGAGAAGGACGATCTCCAGCACCGGGTCGTGCTCCGGGAGGGAGTCGAGGATGTCCCGGGATCGGGCGTAGGCCTCGGCGGCACCCTCTGGATCGCCATCCTCGATCAGCGCCCGGGCGAGGCCGATCAGGGTCGACACCCGATCTCCCTGCGGGTCGTCGCTCTCCTCCTTCAGATCCACCGCCTCGCGGAAGAGCTCGATGGCCTTGCTCCACTGTTGCCGTTCGGCGCGGATTTCCGCGATGTCATGGAGGGTGACCCCGCGAAGCTGGGCGTCCCCCTCCAGTAGGGGCACGGCCGCCTCGAAGGCCGCCAGCGCCTGATCCATCTCGCCGTCGTGACGATAAGTGCGCCCGAGGCGGTGCCAGGACGCGCCGAGCCGCCGGCGGTGCCCCTCGTCCTTGTCGGTGGTCAGGAGGGACGCGGCGCGGGTGAGCGCCTCCTGTGCGAGGGAGGGCACCGACGATGCGGAGGCGGCGTCCGCCACGGCGATCGCCCCGATCAGGTTGGAGTCGGAGAGGATGCCGGACAACGCCTCGGCGAAGGCTTTGCGGCCGCGCTCGAGCAGCGTCCTGCCGGTATCGGCGAGGTCGAGGGCGCGGCAGGAGGCGGCGAGGTCTTCGACGATCTGGGCCGAGACCACGGCCAGCTCGACGGCGGCGCCCTGGCGCCAGCCGTCGAAGACCGGGTCGCCGTCGAGCCGGGCGTAGGCGCCGAGCGCGGCTTCGAGATGGTTGCGGGCGATGGTCAGTTGCCCGTCCTCCCGGGCGATGCGGCCCATCTCGATCTCGCATTCGCCACGGACGCGAGCTTCCGCCTCGTCCTCTCCGGAGATCGCCGAGCGGGCCTGGTCGAAGCTCTCATAGGCGTCCGCGCTGCGCCCCAGCTTCAACAGCAGTTTGCCGCGCGCGGTGAGGTCTCCCGCGAGTCGCGCGGCATACAGGGTCTCGTTGGCTTCGAGCACCGCGATCGCCGCCTCGAGGTGGGCGAGGGCGCCCTCCCGGTCACCGAGTGATTCGAGCGTCCCGGAAAGCCACCGGTTGCGATACCAGAGCCCGCTATGGCCGGGGGGGAGGACCCCTTCGCCGTGCTTCAGCGCCGCACCGAGCTCATCCCTGGCAGCCGCGTGGTCACCCTGCCTCTCCATCGTCGTGCCCAGCATGCTGCGGGCGACGTCGACAGTCGGGTGATCCTCTCCCAGGATCTCGACCGCCAGGGAGACGACGGCCTCGAGCTCCTCGCGCGAGCTCTCGAGCTGCCCGTCGGCGGCCAGGATCGCCCCCAGATCGGTCTGCGCGGACACCATCTCCGGGTGGCGGGTCCCCCAGGTCTCGCCGATCTCCTCGATCGCCTGTCGGGACTGCGTGACCGCCTCTCCTCTGTCGCCCTCCATGCTGAGCGACCAGGCCAGCTGCGCCCGCGCCCGGGCGCCCGCGCGGTCGAGCGATCCGTCGGGCATCGACGACAGCGCCAACTCGGCCTCTTCGTGCGCGGGCTCGCGGCGGCCGAGCGCGGAGAGGATCTGGGAGAGCAGGATCCGGTCTTCCCTCACCGTTTCGTCCGCCGGGTCGGCGTCGATGCCATGGAGCTCGAGCGCGCGGCGGATCTCCTCCTCGGCCTCGTCGTACCGGCCGTACTCGAACAGGGCCATGGCAAGCGTCCGGTGGGGATCGCCCGCGGCCGCGATCTCGCCGAGGTCGCCCCCTGCCTGGACCGCCACCTGGGCCCGCGTCAGGGCCGCCTCGTAACGACCGTGGGCGAACTCGACGAGGGCGGCGCGGTTCAGGAGGGAGACGACGGTTTGCCGCTCGGCCTCGTCGCGTCCCGATGCGATCGCCCGGTCGACATATGGCAGGAGCGCGGTCGCTCGCGGCCAGTTCGCCGGGTCCTCGACGTCGTCCGGGAAGGCCGCGTCGAGCGCGTCGATCGACGGCGGCTCCTCCCGGAACCGCGCCAGCATCCCGTCGAGCTCCCGGTCGAGCCCCTCGCCTCCCGACGAATCCATGGCCGTGTCAGCTGCCTAGGAGATGGCGAGCGGGCGGGTCGCCGCCAGCGTGTCCTCGAAGGCGTCCTCGGCGTCGGGGTCGAGCCGGTTGACCCTGGCGATCCCGCATTGGGTGAAGGTCGACGTGTTCTCGACGACGGCGAAGATTTCCTGCGGCGGCGGCGGGGCGATTTCCGCCGGTTCGACGCCAGGTCGATGCCGGTGCGTGAAGTCCACCAAGTTCCTTCGCTCGTCCTTCCTGTCGAGGCGGCTGCGATGGACGATCGGCCCTCCCCCGACCAAGCCCAGCGCCTCGCGGATTTCCTCGGTCCGTCCCACCGGTCCGACCCGGACCAGCTTCTCTTTCCCGGTCCGCACTCGGATGATGAGGCGTGCCGCTTCGAGGTCGGAGAGGATGTGGGAGAAGTGGGACTGGTCGTCTATCCCCATCGTCTCGCGTAGCTGGATGCGCGGTGCCCGTTCCCCCGGCGCTTCCAGCACCAGCTTCATGACCCTGCCGGCGTCGCCGCTCCACGATCGCAGGACGGTGCGGGCGGCGCCCTTGCTCGAGGCGGGGGTTGCGGCTGACAGCGCGACCGAGGCACCCGAAAGAAGGCGATGGGCCTCCTCCTGCTCCTCCTCGAGTCGCTCCCCGACCGAGCCGATCAGCAGCTTGGAGAGTTCGCGGGCGGCCCTGGCGATCTCCGCTTTGGTGCCCAGCCGGATCAGGCGGATCGCCTCGGCGACGACCAGCGCCGCGACCTGTTCGGATCGCGGCGGTGCCGCGCCGCCCTTGTCGTCGAGCGTCTCGGTGCGCCTCAGATCCTCGATCAGCGTCTGGATCGAGGCTTGGGTCAGCCCGAAGAGGTCGGGCGCCGTGGCGTTGCTGTCGTAGCTCATGCTTTAGGTACTGCCGAAACCGAGGTTGGTCAGCATAACTGAGTCACAACTGAGTTGATACATCATAATCGGCTCGGGGAGCGGAATTCTGAACAATTGCCTGCAAATTCGCATCAAGGCTGCTCGGTGGATCCTTGGCTTTGCTTCCTCTTGTCCTCCAGCTTGAACACGAAAGAGGGGTGTTCGCGCTGCGGGTCGACCTTCTCCGGGGGCACCGTCGAGCCGGAGATGACAAAGGTCCAGAAGGACCTGGCCTTCTCGCCGTTCCATTGGTCGGGACCTTCGCTCAGGTAGGGCGAGCGGTTGCAGACGAACGCGATCGCGAACAGCTTGTTGACCAGCTGGTCCAAGGAGACCCGGTGCGGTTTCGCGGACTTGCTGAGCGAGGGGACGAAGATCACGTTGGCCGGGCTCTCGGCGAGTCGTTCGCGGGACTCGTCGCCGAACGAGTCCAGGCAGATCACCAAGGCCAGGTTGCCGACCGGGGTCTGGACGACCGTGAGCGTGCGCCCCGGCCTGATGTCTTCGACGAAGGACTGGTGTCCGCCGTCCACCTCGCTCGCCCCCGCGTACTTGAGCTTGCGGTGCCGCCACAGCTCGGTCCCGTTCGGCGCGAGGACGACGGCCTCGTTCACGTAATCGGACCTGATCGGATCCTCGTCCTCGGCCGACCGGTGCCTGAGGCCGACGAACGTCAGGCAGGGACCGTCGTCCTCGTGCGCGCGCAGCTCCTCCTTGATCGCGGCGAGGGCGGACTCGTCGACCGCCAGCTCCGGCATCACGAGGATGGTGGCGGTGTCGGCGACGGAGGCCCGCCGCACCGCCTCACGCGCGGCAGCGACGACAGCGAGGCGATCCGCCTCTGTCATCGGGCCGAAGTGCCCGCGTCTTTCTCCCGGTGGCTGGATCCATCCGGTGAGGCCATGGGATCCCAGCGTGTCGAGATGCACCTCGATCCGCGGCGGGTTTCCGCTGAACTGGTCGTGCAGCTCGTCGAACACCGCCTGCCAGAGGCGGCCCTTCGCCTTCCTCCCGTCGAGCGCGATGCCGTCCAGGTCCACCTTGCTGACCACGATGTTCGGCGCCAGGGTGGTCAAGGACGGATGCTCATGTGCGGAGGGGGGTTCTTCGATGCCCCCGGCGGCCATCACGAGCATGGACTTCCGCAGGCAGACGAGCACGCTTTCGCCGTGGATGCCCTTGGCCTCTTCGATCAGCTCCGAGGCAGGATCGATGCTCTGGTCGATCGTGGCGAGCAGTTCGGCCGCCCCCATGACCGGGTCCTCTTCGAGCGAACGCCATATCTCGTCGGTGAAGCCGGTGTACTCCCTCCCGTCCACTCGTTCGAGGATTTCCGGCGACTTCCACTGACGTTCGCCGAGGTCCGGCAGCCGCTTCTCGAGCCAGGTCCAGAGCACCCCCAGCGCGGGACCCTTGCGGTTGCCGACCCGTTTGAGCGCTGCGATCAGTTCCTGCCCGTGCTCCCCGCCGGCCGACATAGGCGCGGCATCTTTTCATAAGAACAGAAAACTTCAGTGTTCGAGCGTTGCCATACGATGCATGGCGTGAGGCGAGGAATTCCGGTTGCCGGGAGGGCGGCGCGATGATCCGGCAGGGCTCGGGGGAGCCGCTGGTGCTCCTGCATGGCATCACGTTCACCGAGCGCGCCTGGCGGGACGTGGTGCCGTACCTGACCGAGCACCACGAGGTGATCGTCCCCACCGCTCTCGGCCACAACGGCGGGCCGCCGCCGGGGCGGACGCCGGTGACGATGGTCGACGTGATCGCCGACGCCGAACGGACCCTCGACGAGCTGGGGCTCGAGCGGGCGCACCTGGCCGGCAACTCGATGGGCGGCTGGACGGCGCTCGAGCTGGCCCGCCGGGGCCGGGCGCTGAGCGTCTGCGATTTCTCCCCGGCCGGCATGTGGGAGTCGGGCGGCGAGGACATGAACCGGGTCTACGGGATCCTCCGTGACTCGATCCGCGACGTCAGGCGGTCGCGACGGCTGCTGCCCTTGCTCACCCGCTCGCGGCGCTTCCGCCGCTACGCGTCTCGCTACACCTCGGCCGACGGCGCGCACGTCCCGGCCGCCGAGCTCCTCGCCGAGGCCGACGACCTGATCGCCTGCGAAGTCATCCCCGACCCGGCCACCCCGGAGGCCTTGCCGCCGCTCGACCCGCTGCCGTGCCCGGTCACGATCGCCTGGGGGTCCCTCGACCGCCTTTTCCCGATCGACCGCTACCGCCTCAACACTGAACGCCTCGTCCCGGGGGCGCGCTTCGTCGTCCTCGACGGGGTCGGCCACGTGCCGATGCTCGACGACCCGGAGCTGGTCGCCCGCACCATCCTCGCTTCAACTTGACAGTCGAGTCACTTCTCAACTAGCGTCGCCGGACATGGCGACGACCTCGTTGCGGACGGCGGTGATCGTCGATGCGGTGCGCTCCCCGATCGGCAAGGGGAGGCCGGCGCGCGGCGAGCGACCCGGCGGCGTGCTCAGCGCGCTGCACCCGGTCGACCTGCTCGGCCAGACCCTGCGGGCGCTGATGGAGCGCAATCCCGGGGTCGACCCGGCGCGGGTCGACGACGTGCTGATCGGCTGCGTCAGCCAGGCGGGCGAGCAGGCCGGCCCGGTCGGCCGGTTCGGCTGGCTCGCGGGCGGGCTCGCCGAGCACGTCCCCGCCTCGACCATCGACCGCCGCTGCGGCTCGAGCCAGCAGGCCGCCGACTTCGCCGCCGCCGGGGTGATGGCGGGCCTCTACGACATCGTCGTCGCCGGCGGGGTCGAGTCGATGAGCCGGGTGCCGATGCTGAGCGCGCGGATGGGCGCCGACCCCTACGGCCCGACGCTGACCGAGCGCTACGCGCCGGGGTTGATCCCGCAGGGAGTCTCGGCCGAGCTGATCGCCGCCCGTTGGCAGCTCCCGCGCGAGCGCCTCGACGAGTACGCGCTGCGCTCGCAGCAGCTCGCCGCGGCCGCCGACCGCGCGCCTGAGATCGTCCCGATCGAGCTCCCCGACGGCAGCCGAGTCGAGGAGGACGAGACCATCCGTCCCGACACCACGCTTGATGGCCTGGCGGCGCTCGAGCCCTCCTTCGAGGACGCGGCGATGGCGTCCCGCTTCCCGGAGATCGAGTGGCGCGTCACCCCCGGCAACTCCTCGCAGCTCGCCGACGGGGCGACCGCCTCGCTGATCGTCAGCGAGGAGCTGGCCGAACGGCTCGACCTCACCCCCCGCGCCCGCTTCCACGCCTTCGCGGTCGCCTCCGACGACCCGATCACGATGCTGAGCGCGCCGATCCCGGCGACCGAGCGGATCCTCGAGCGCAGCGGGATGACGCTCGCGGAGATCGACCAGGTCGAGGTCAACGAGGCCTTCGCGCCGGTGCCGCTCGCCTGGGCCGACCACTTCGATGTCGAGCTCGAGAAGGTCAACCCGCGCGGCGGCGCGATCGCGCTCGGGCACCCGCTCGGCGCCTCCGGCGGCCGGCTCCTGACCTCGCTGCTCTGCGGCCTCGAGCGCAGCGGCGGGCGCTTCGGCCTGCAGACCATGTGCGAGGCCGGCGGCATGGCCAACGCGACGATCATCGAGCGGATCTGAGGAGGAGAGGATGAGGATCGACGGCATCACCGCGGTGGTGACGGGGGGCGCCTCGGGACTGGGGCTGGCGAGCGCCGAACGCCTGCACGCGGCGGGCGCCTCCGTCGCGATCATCGACCTGCCGACCTCGGCCGGCGCCGAGGTGGCCGAGCGGCTCGGCGCCGGCGCGATCTTCGCGCCCGCCGACGTGACCAGCGAGGAGCAGATGGAGGCGGCGCTCGACCGCATCGACGGGCTCGGCCCGCCACGGGCGCTGGTCCACTGCGCCGGCCGCGGCAAGCCGCTGCGCACCGTCGACCGCGAAGGCAACCCGGGGTCGCTCGCCGACTTCACCGAGATCGTCACCCTGAACCTCGTCGGCAGCTTCAACGCGCTGCGCCTCTGCGCCGCGCGGATGACCCGCAACGAGCCGCTCGACGGCGATCGCGGGGTCTGCATCCTGACCGCCTCGGCCGCCGCCTTCGAGGGCCAGATCGGCCAGATCCCCTACGCCAGCTCGAAGGCCGGCGTGCACGGGATGACCCTGGTCGCCGCCCGCGACCTGGCGGGGCGGCTGATCCGCGTCTGCACGATCGCGCCGGGGACCTTCGACACCCCGCTGCTGGCCTCCCGGCCGCAGGAGATCCGCGACTCCCTGGCGGCGGCGACGCCGCACCCGAAACGGCTCGGCGACCCGGTCGACTTCGCCCGCCTCGCCGCCCAGATCATCGAGAACCCGATGCTGAACGGGGAGACGATCCGCCTCGACGGGGCGATCCGGATGGCGCCGCGCTGATGGCAGCGGGCGAGGGCCTGCGGGTCGAGCACCGTGACGGCGTCCTGATCCTGACGATCGACCGCCCCGCGGTCCGCAACGCGGTCGACCTCGCGACCGCCCGGCTGATCGCGGCGGCGATCGACGAGCTGGAGAAGCGCGACGACCTCGCCGCCGCGGTGCTGACCGGGGCGGGCGGCTCGTTCTGCGCGGGGATGGACCTGAAGGCGCTGAAAGAGGACGGCACACGGCCGGTAGACGAGCGGCGCGGCCCGTTCGGCGTCTGCGGGCGGCCGCCGGAGAAGCCGCTGATCGCCGCGGTCGAGGGGGCAGCCTTCGGCGGCGGCTTCGAGATCGTCCTCGCCTGCGACCTGATCGTCGCCGCCGTGGACGCCCGCTTCGCGCTGCCCGAGGTGAAGCGCGGGCTGATCGCCGGTGGCGGCGGGGTGGTGCGGCTGCCGCGGCAGGTGCCGCGCAACGTCGCCCTGGAGATGATCATGAGCGGCGAGCCGATCGGCGCCGAGCGCGCCCACGGGCTGGGGCTCGTCAACCGCCTCTCCGCCCCCGGCGAGGCGCTCGCCGTGGCGCTCGAGCTGGCGACGACGATCGCCGCCGCCGCGCCGCTCGCGGTCCGCACCTCGAAGCGGATCGTCGCCCTGCAGGCCGGCTGGGGCGACGACGACCTCTTCGAGCGCCAGGCGGAGCTGGTGCAAGCTGTGCGGGACTCCGCCGACGCCGCCGAGGGCACCCGTGCCTTCGTCGAGAAGCGGCAACCGCGCTGGAGTGGCAGGTGAAACCGCACATGGGAGAGTAAATTGACATATGACTCGGTTGTCAGTTACAGTGCCGCACGGGTTGTGGGAGACGAGGTGAAGAGCCGATGAGTCCAGTCGCAGAGCCGACCACCGCGCGCGGACGGGCGACGCGGCAGAAGATCCTCCAGGCGGCCGAGCAGTGCTTCGCCGAGTACGGCTACGCGGAAGCCTCGATCGCCGAGATGGTGCGGCGCAGCGGCGTCGCCCAGGGCAGCTTCTACAACTACTTCGAGAGCAAGGCGGCGATCTTCGCCGAGCTGATCCGCACCCTCCAGCGCCAGATGACCGACGCCACCCGCCAGGGGGCCGAACGGGCGCAGGGCGGCAGCCGGGTCGAAGCCGAGGTCGAAGGGACCAAGGGCTTCCTCGAATGGCTGGTCGAACACCGGGACCTGCACCGCCTCCTGCACCTGATCGACGAGGCCGACCCGAGCCTCGCGGTCGAGTTCTTCGGCGGCTTCGCAAAGGGCTACGCGGAGGCGCTCGCGGAGGCGATGGACGAGGGCGAAGTCCAGCGGATCGACCCGGAGCTCCTCGCCTTCGCGCTGATGGGGATGAACCACTTCGTCTCGATGCGCTGGATCCTCTGGGACACCGAGGGGGAGCTGCCGCCGGAGCTGATGGACGACTTCGCCCGGATCATCGCCGGCGCCTTGCGGGGGGCGGCCGAAAAGCCGTGACCGCGACGGGCGGACAGGTCACCGTGCGGCCGCTGGTGCCGCTCGGCGAGCTGCTCGCCCGCACCCGCGCCGAGCACGCCGACCGCCCGGCGCTGGTCGATCCCCGCGGCACGCTCACCTACGCCGAGCTCGACGATCGCGCCCTGCGGCTCGCCGCCGCCCTCGTCGACCTCGGTGCGAAGCCCGGCGACCGGGTGATCCTGGCGGCGCCCAACCGGAGCGAGTGGACGGTCACCGAACATGCCCTCGCCGCCGCGGGCCTCGTGCGGGTCCACCTGATCCCCCGCCTCCATCCGCGCGAGCTGGCCCACATCGCGGCCGACTGCGAGCCGTTCGCGGTGATCGTCGAAGACGGCTGGATCAGGAGCCAGGGGCTCGACTGGCTGCCCGCCGCGACCGAGCACGTGATCTCGATCGGCTCCGAAGGGGTGCCCGCCGGCGTGCTCGAGTTCGACGCCCTGATCGAGGCCGCCGAGCCGCGCGAGTTCCCGCTCCCCGAACCCGAGGACGCCGCCGCCCTCTGGTACACGTCGGGCTCGACCGGCCTGCCGAAGGGCGTCATCTGCAGCCACCGGACCTTCGGCGCCTCGACCCGCAACATCCTCACTGTGATGCCGATGGGGAGCGACGACGTCGCCCTCCACTCGGCGCCGATCAGCCACTGGAGCGGCGCGATCGGGCTGGCCCTGACCGCGGTCGGCGGCACCAACCACCTGCGCCCGGCGTTCGAGGTCGAGGACGTCGTCGCCCAGGTCGAGGCCGCCGCGGTCACCGTGCTGCCGCTGGTCCCGACCCAGATCAACATGCTGGTCGGCGCGGTCGAGCCCGCCGCCGCGCGCGAGCAGATGGAGAGCGTGCGGCTCGTCCCCTACGCGGGCTCGGCGATCCCGCCCGACCGGCTCGCGCAGGCGCTCGAGATCTTCCCGCGGGCGCTCGCCCAGTTCTACGGCAGCGCCGAGGTGCCGGCCCCGATCACCTACCTCTCGCCGGAGCACCACGCGACGGCGGAGTCGAGCGCGGCGCACCGGCTGGCCTCCGCGGGCCGCACCCACCCGCTGACCGAGGTGCGGATCGAGGACGCCGACCCGGGCACCGGGGTCGGCGAGATCGCCTGCCGCGGGCTGCAGGTGACCTCCGGCTACTGGCGGATGCCGGAGAGCACCGCCGAGGCCCGCGACCCCGAAGGGTTCTTCCGCACCGGCGATCTCGGCTACCTCGACCCCGAGGACTTCCTCTTCATCGTCGATCGCAAGAAGGAGATGATCATCACCGGCGGCTTCAACGTCTATCCGCGTGAGGTCGAGAACGCGATCTCCTCGCTGGACGGCGTCGCCGAGGTGGCGGTGATCGGCGCCCCCGACGAGAAGTGGGGCGAGGCGGTGACGGCGATCGTCGTCGCGGCGCCGGGGGCGGGGCTCGACGAGGCGGCGGTGATCGCCCACTGCCGGGCCGGGATCGCTGGCTACAAAGTGCCGAAGCGGGTCGAGTTCATCGACGAGCTGCCGAAGAGCGGCTCGGGCAAGGTCCAGAAGCGGCAGCTGCGGGACGCGCGCTGGGCGGGACGGGAACGAAGCATCTGAACACCGGGAAACCCAGGGAGCGAGGACTGAACAGATGGAGATGAGCAGCGGTGCGATGCTCGGCGTCGACGTCGGCGGCACCTTCACAGACGTGGTCGCCGTGCGCGACGGAGTGATCGAGACGACCAAGGTGCCGACCGACCTGGTCGACACGGCCCGCGGCGTCCTGGCCGGCGCCCGCCAGCTGCGGGTCGGCGAGGCGACGGTCTTCAACCACGCCTCGACGGCGGGGCTCAACGCGCTGCTGACCCGGCGCATCCCGAAGGTCGGCCTGCTCTGCACCGCCGGCCACCGCGACATCCTCGACATCGGCCAGAACTGGCGGCCCGCCGACGCGGTGACCGATCCGCGCTGGCGCCGCTCCTTCGGCGACTCGATGGCGCCGCTGGTGCCGCGCTACCTGCGGCGCGGCGTGCGCGAGCGGGTCGGCGCCGACGGCGGCGTCGTGGTCGAGCTCGACGAGGAGCAGGCGCGCGAGCAGATCCGCGTGCTCGGCCGCTGCGACGTCGAAGGGGTGGCGATCTGCCTGCTCAACGCCTACGTCTCCGGCGCCCACGAGGAGCGCCTCCACGACCTCGTCCGCGAGGAGCTCGGCGAGGCGATCCCGGTCGCCGTCTCGAGCCGCGTCTCGCCGCTCGCCCGCGAGTACCAGCGCACCTCGACCACGGTGATCGACGCGATCATGGGCATCACCTACGGCGAGTACTCGAAGCGGCTCGACGCCGGCCTGCGGGAGCTCGGCTTCGAGGGGCGCTGGAACTACGCCGACTGCGCGGCGATGCTGGCCCCGGTCGAGACGGCGATGGCGCGCCCCTCGCGGGTGATCTTCTCCGGGCCGGCGGCGGGCACCAGCGCCTCGGCCCACTTCGGCGAGCTGATCGGCGACCGCGACCTGCTCTGCGTCGACGTCGGCGGCACCTCGACCGACGTCAGCGTCGTCGTCGGCGGCCGGCCGATCGTCAACAACACGGTCGAGCTCGAGCACGACATGCTGGTCAGCACCCTCTCCAACGAGATCACCAGCGTCGGCGCGGGCGGCGGCAGCATCGTCTGGGTCGGTGACTCGGGCGAGATCCAGGTCGGCCCGAAAAGCGCCGGTGCCGAACCGGGGCCCGCCTGTTACGCCCGCGGTGGCACCGAACCGACGATGACCGACGCCTGCCTGCTGATCGGCATCCTCGACGAGGAGCGCTTCCTCGGCGGCGAGGGGCGGCTCGACCGCAGCCTCGCCCTCGAGGCATTCGAAAGCCTCGACACGCCGCTCGACCTCTCCGAACGCGTCTTCAACGCCTTCAACATCGGCCTCAACAACATCGCCGAAGGGATCGTCGACATCGTGATCCGCAACGGCATCGACCCGCGCGAGTTCTCGCTGGTCGCCTACGGCGCCGCCGGGCCGATGCTGCTGCCGGCGCTGATCGGATTGATCGGCGCGCGGCGGGCGATCGTGCCGCCGCACCCGGGCCTCTTCTCGGCGCTCGGGCTGCTCTCCGCCGACATGGTCTTCATGGAGAGCCGCAGCCGCTACCTGCCGCTCGCCCCCGACTCGGCCGCCGAGATCCGCGCCATCTACGAGGAGCTGCAGGAGGCGGTCGAAGCGCAGGTCGGCGGCGATTCGGGGGCGGCGATCAGCCGCAGCTTCGACGCCCGGATGGCGGGCCAGGCCTACGAGACGCCGTTTATCGACGCGCCCGACGGCGAGATCGACGAGGGCGCGATCGCGACCATGGTCACCACCTTCCACGACGTCTACGAGCAGCGGGCCGGCAACCGCTTCGCCGAGGTGCCGCTGCAGGGCGTCACCTTCCGCGTCCAGGCCACCGTGCCGACCCCGAAGGCGGCCTTCGCCGAGCTCGACCGCGGCGACGGCGATGGCCCGCCGGTGAGCCGCGAGGTGACCATCGAGCACCTCCAGGGCGCCCCCTACGCGGCCGCCGAATACCAGCGCGAGCAGCTCCGCGCCGGCGACCGGCTGAGCGGGCCGGCGATCGTCCGCGAGGCGCTCTCGACCACCTTCGTCCCGCCGGGTCAGGAGCTCGGCGTCGGCGCCTACGGAGAGCTGATCGTCACCGAGGAGGAGAAATGAGCGAGACGACCGTCACCGAGCCCAACCTGCGCGACCTCGGCGAGGAGCAGTTCGCCCGGCGCTACGGCGCCGGCCGCTTCACCTGCGGCGTGCTGGCCAACCGCGGCCGCTACATCGCCGAGCACATCTGCACCGATCTCCTCCACCGCGCCTTCTCGCCGATTATCACCTTCTCGCAGGACTTCGTCGGCGCGATCGTCGGGCCGCCCGACGACGGTTACCCACTGGCCGCGGTCAACAAGGGCAACGTGATCTTCCTCGGCTCGCTCTCGACCGGGGTCCGCAACACGGTCTGGGAGTACGGCCTCGAGCGGCTCGAGCCGGGCGACCTGCTGATCTGCAACGACCCCTTCCGGGTCGGCAACCACGTCAACGACATGTGCTTCATCCGGCCGGTCTTCCACGACGGGGAGATCGTCTCCTTCGTCGTCATCCGCGCCCACCAGTTGGACATCGGCGGGATCGTCCCGGGCGGCTTCTCGCTGATGAAGAAAAACGTCTACGAGAACGGGCTGGTGCTCGGGCCGCAGCTGATCTTCCACCGCGACGAGCCGGTCAAGGAGCTGATGCGGACGATCCTCGACAACACCCGCTTCGGCGAGACCCTGCTGCCCGACTTCCACACGATCCGCTCCTGCTGTGCGCTCGGCGAGCGGCTGATCCAGGAGTCGATCGAGCGCTACGGGATCGACGCCTACAAGGGTGCGATCCGCTACAACACCGACGCCTCGGCGGCCTCGATGCGGGCGGCGATCGCCTCGCTGCCGGACGGCGACTGGGAGGGCGAGGACGCGGTCGACTCCGACGGCGTCGACGCCGAGTCCGACTACCGCGTCCACGTCGCGCTGCGCAAGCGGGGCGAGCGGCTCGAGGTCGACCTGAGCGGCTCCTCGGAGCAGTCGCGGACCTCGCTCAATGCGACCGCGCTCGACGCGCAGACGGCGGTGGCGCTGGCGGTGAAGCTGGTGCTCGACCCGTTCTCGCCGTTCACCTCGGGGATCTACCGGGACATCGACGTCCTCGTGCCGCCCGCCAGCGTGATCGGCGCCGGGCCGCCCGCCGCGGTGATGTTCTACTTCGAGGTCCAGTCGGTGCTGATCAACGCGATCCTGCGGGCGCTCGCCGGGCCGCTCGGCTCGCGGGCGGTGGCCGGCGCCTACGGCTCGACCAACCTGCACACCGGCGAGGGGGTGACCCCGGACGGCACGCCGTGGTTCAGCGCCGCCGAGCTCGAGGCCCAGTACGGCGCCTGGGGCGCGACCGACGCCGGCGACGGCAACAACCACTCGGGCCTCGCGACGCTGAACATGATCATGCCCTCGGTCGAGGAGATCGAGCCGCGTGTGCCGGCGATGATCCTCCACCGCGAGTACCTCGCCGACACCGCCGGGCCGGGGACCCACCGCGGCGGCTCGGCGCTGATGAAGCAGTCGATCTTCCTCGCCGACGGGGACCACTACCTGGTGCCGCTCCACTTCCGCAGCCCGAGCGGCAGCGGCGTGCACGACGGCGAGGACGGGCGCGCCGGGGGGTCCTGGTTCTTCGAGGACCAGACCTCCGACAGCTCTACCCCGGTGGGCGGGTTCCGCGTCCCCGACCCCGACGACTTCTCCGGTGCCGCCGTGGTCGCCGGGACCGTCGACCCGGAGTCGGGGCGCCTCGACCCGGCGGGCGAGTTCGCCTTCTTCGGTCGCCACCAGGTCTGGGGGGAGCGCCGCGGCTCGGTGCTGCGCTGGATCACCAACGGCGGCGGCGGTTGGGGCGACCCGCTGGCCCGCGACCCGGAGGCGGTGCTGCGCGACGTGCGCGACGAATACGTCTCGATCGCGGGCGCCCGGGACGACTACGGCGTGATCGTCGCCGGCGACCCGGCGACCGATCCCGAGGGGCTGGAGCTGGACCTGGCCGCCACCGAGGCGCGCCGCGAGGAGCTGCGCGCCGCGCGCGCCGGCGGAAACGAGAGGAGCCGAGGATGAGCGGAGGGACGGAGTACGTGTCGGTGGAGCGCAAGCCGGTCGCAGGCGAGTGCGCGGAGTGCGGCGAGGCCCGGCTGATGGCCTACCCGGTGCTCTCGGAGGGCGGCTGGTTCGACGTCGTCAAGTGCCAGAACTGCCTCCACTCGGAATCGCGTGAGCCCGACCCGGTCGGCCCGGTCGTGCTGCCGTCGGTGGTGCTGGTATGAGCGGCGGGGAGGGCGTCGCCTTCGTCTCCGGCGCCGGCTCGGGCATCGGCCAGGCGACCTCGGTCGAGTTCGCCGCCGCCGGGCGGACCGTGGTCGGCTGCGACCTGAACGAGGCCGGGCTGGAGGAGACCGGCCGCCTCTGCGCGGGCGGCACGGGGACCTTCGTCGCCGCGGTCGCCGACGTCACCGACTCCGCCGCGGTCGACCGGGCGGTCGCGACGGCGGCCGGGCACGGTCGGCTCGACGCCGCGGTCAACGCGGCGGGCATCGTCGGGCCGACGCTGAAGCTGGGCGAGGGCGATGACTCCTCGCGGCTGCGCGACGTCTCCGACGCCGACTGGGACCGCGTCCTCGCGATCAACCTGAGCGGCGTCTTCAACTGCGTGCGGGCGCAGATGCGGGCGATGTGGGAGGAGGGCGGGGCGATCGTCAACCTCGCCTCGATCGCCGGCCTGGTCGGCACCGCGGGGCTCGGCCCCTACGTCGCCAGCAAGCACGGCGTGGTCGGGCTCGGCAAGGCGGCGGCGCTGGAGGGTGCCCCGCGCGGCATCCGGGTCAACACGGTCTGCCCGGGCACGGTAGCTACGCCGATGCTGCTCGAGGCGTTCGGCGACGACCCCGAACAGACCACCGCCCGCGACGCCGCGACGCCCCTGGGCCGCCCCGCCGAGCCGGGTGAGCTGGCCGCGACCTGCGTCTGGCTCTGCGGCGACGGCGCCTCCTACATCACCGGCGCCGCCCTGCCGGTCGACGGCGGCACGACTTCGATGAACCCCCGCTCCGGCGTCGCCCGGAAGAGCTGAGAGGAACCCGTGAACCCCCAAGTGACGAAGTACGCCGGCGCCGAGGAGCTCGACGACGCCGGGCTGATGATGCTGGAGACCGTCCGCGAATTCGCCCGCAAGCGGGTGGCGCCGGGGGTGATCGAGCGCGACCGCGAGGAGCGGTTCGACCGCTCCCTGGTCAAGGAGCTCGGTGAGCTCGACCTGCTCGGCGGCGTCATCCCGACCGAGTACGGGGGGACCGGGCTCAGCCACGTCACCTACTCGGCGCTGGTCCAGGAGATGTCACGGGTCGACCAGCTGATCGGCCAGATCATGAGCTTCCCCAGCGGCCTCGGCGGCACCGGCCTCCTGCAGTTCGGCACCGAGGAGCAGAAGCAGCGCTACCTGGTGCCGCTCTGCCGCGGCGAGGTGATGATCTCGGCCGGCGTCACCGAGCCCGGCTCGGGCACCGCCGTCGCCGACATGCAGACGGTCTGCCGCCGCGACGGCGACGACTACGTGATCGACGGCGCGAAGACCTGGATCAGCCAGATCGACGAGTGCAACTACCTGCTCACCTTCGCGACCCTCGAACGCGGCGGCGGCCGCGAGGCGGTCTGCGCCTTCCTGATCCCGCGCGACACGCCGGGGCTGACCCTGCGCCCATTCAAGAACAAGCTCGGCTTCCGCGCCGTCGCCACCGGTGAGGTTTTCCTCGACGGCGTGCGGGTGCCGTCCGAGAAGCGGATCGGCGAGGAGGGCCAGGGGTACGGCGTCGCGATGTCGGCGGTCGAGACCGGTCGCCTCGGGGTCGCCTCACGGGCGCTCGGCATGGCCCAGGACTGCCTCGACCGCTCCGTCTCCTACGCCCGCGAACGGATCGTCGGCGGGCAGGAGATCGGCCGCTACCAGTTGGTCCAGTCGATGATCACCGACATGGTCGTCGGCATCGACGGCGCCCGCGCCGCGACCTTCGACTACGCGCGGGCCCGCGACGCCGGCGACCGCGCCCGGCTCGAGGCGTCACTGGCGAAGATGCATGCCACCGACGTGGCGATGATGGCGGCGACCCACGCGGTCCAGATCCACGGCGCCTACGGCACCCACGAGGAGTACCACGTCGCCCGTCACTTCCGCGACGCCAAGGTCTTCCAGATCGTCGAGGGGCAGAACCAGCTGCACCGCGCGATGATCGCGGAGTACGCCCTCGGCTACCGCGGCGGCCGTTGATGCGGCAGCCCGAGCTGGTGGACGAGCTCGTCCCGCACGCGATCGACCGCGCCCGGCTCGAGGCGGCGATCGGGGCCGCCAACATCCCGGCGCTGGCGATGGTCCTCCACCAGCTGACCGGCGAGCGCCGCTGGCTCGAGGAGCCCTACCGCTCGCGCCGCGGCCGCGGCCTCGGACCGAACGACTCGGGCGGGCTGCCGGAGGAGATCGCGGCCGACGTGCGCGCCGCGGCGATCGAGGCGATCGTCGCCTGGTCGGAGGGCGAGCCGGTCGCGGTCCCGGCCCCGGACCCGGAGCTGCTGCGCGAGATGTTCTCGATCTGCATGGACGAGGAGGTGCCGCCGGAGTACGAGCGGATGATGCGCGAGGAGATGGGCTTCGCGCCGGTGGTGACACCGGCGGCGCCGGCCGCGGGGCCGCGGCTGAGCGCGGTGATCGTCGGCGCCGGGATCTCCGGGCTGACCGCGGCCCTGCGGCTGCGCGAGGCAGGGCTCCCTTATGTGGTGCTGGAGCGCAACGAGGAGGTCGGCGGGGTGTGGATCACCAACACCTATCCGGGGGCGGGCGTCGACACCCCGAGCTACCTCTACTCCTACTCCTTCTTCCCGCGGGCCTGGGGGACGCACTTCAGCAAACGGGATGAGGTCGCCCGCTACGTCGCCGAGATGGCCGACCACTATGGGCTGCGGGAGGAGATCCGTTTTGGCGTCGACGTCGATGGCGCCGAGTACGACGAGGACGGTCAGTGCTGGACGGTGGCGGCGACCGGGCCTGACGGTGAGGAGCTGACCTTCGAGGCGGACATCCTGATCACCGCGGTCGGCCTCTTCAACCAGCCGAGCACCCCTGATCTGCCCGGCCTCGACACCTTCCGCGGCGAGGCTTTCCACAGTGCCGAATGGCCCGACGGCGTCGATCTCAGGGGCAAGCGCGTCGCCGTGGTCGGCAGCGGGGCGAGCGCGATGCAGATCGTCCCGGCGATCGTCGACGAGGTCGCGGCGCTGACCGTCTTCCAGCGCTCGCCGCAGTGGATCGCGCCGAACGACGAGTACTTCGCCCCGGTCTCCGGCGACGTCCACTGGCTGATGGACCACGTTCCCTACTACCGGGTCTGGTACCGCTTCCGGCTCGCCTGGACCTGGAACGACCGCGTGCAGCCATCGCTGATCATCGATCCCGAGTGGACCGATCCGGCCCGCTCGCTGAACGCGGTCAACGACGGCCACCGCCGCTATTTCACCCGCTACGTCGAAGACCAGCTGGCCGGCCACGATGACCTGATCGCCAAGTCGGTGCCGAGCTATCCGCCCTTCGGCAAGCGGATGTTGCTCGACAACGGCTGGTTCGCGGCGCTGAAGCGCGACCAGGTGGAGCTGGTCACCGACCGCGTCGCCGCCCTCACCGAGACCGGCGTCGTCACCGCGGCCGGCGAGGAGTTCGAGGTCGACGTCGTGATCTTCTCCACCGGCTTCAAGCCGCGCGAATTCCTCGGCACCCTCGACGTGCGCGGCCGCGGCGGCCGCACCCTGCGCGAGACATGGGGCGAGGACGACGCGACCGCCTACCTCGGCATGACGATCCCCGGCTTCCCCAACCTCTTCGTCATCTACGGCCCCAACACCGGCCTCGGCGCCGGCGGCAGCTACATCTTCGTCGCCGAGTGCGATGCCCGCTACATCGTCAACCTCCTGGTCACGATGTGCGAACGCGGCGACGGTGCGGTCGAGTGCCGCGCCGATGTCCACGACCGCTGGGTCGCCGAAGTCGACGCCGCCCACGACGAGATGGTCTGGAGCCATCCCGGCATGTCGACCTACTACCGCAACTCCGCCGGCCGCATCGTCACCAACCTGCCCTGGCGCGTCGTCGACTACTGGTCGATGACCCAGGAGGTCGATCTCGACGACTACGTTTTCGAGCCGCGGGCGGGGGCCAGCACCGGCTGACCCTTTATTTCCTGATTTGGTGAGATTCGCCATCCAAGGCAATAATTGACGGATAGATGCCTATATATAGCCTCAAATAGAGCCCATATGCAGCTTTATTAACCTAAATATAGTTATTTCCTGATAAAGTAAATAACGTGCCTGAGGTTGATAAAAGGCTTGAGCGCATCATCGAAGGGAGCCTCGAGGGCGCCGACGTGCGCCCGCAGGCAAGGACGCTCGATGGCAGCTTGCTCGTGCTCGTGGACGCAGGCCAGGGGCCGATCATGCTGCGCGTGCAGTGGGCCGGGGCGGGCTGGCCGCGGGACGTCCGCGAGTCCCTGGCGCGGATCGACATGGACCAGGGCTGGCCGCGGGACCTCATCCTGGTCGCCCGCCAATTCTCCTCCGGCGCCCGCGATCTGCTCAAGGAGGCGGGGGCGAACTGGGCGGATGAGACGGGTGCGGCGCGGATCGTCGCGCCGGGCCTGCTGGTCTCCAAAGAAGGGACCGCGGCACCCGCGCCGCGGTCCGGCCTGACCTGGTCCCGGTCGGAAACCGAGCTTGCCGAACTGCTCCTCTCCAAGGCCTGGCTCCTGGGCTTCGGGACGACGGAGATCGCGAACCAGAGCAACTGGTCGATCCCCCGGGTCTCCCGGGTGCTGCAGACGTTCGACGAGCAGGGATGGACCGGCAAGTACGGGCCGGGGCGGGGGCGGGGCGCCAAACGGGAGCTCGTCGACCCCGACGGCATGCTCGAATCCTGGGCCGCGGCGGTCGGCGGTCAGGAGGTCCGCAGCCGCGAGGCGTCGAGGACGATCCGCGATCCGGTCGCCTTCCTCGGGGAAGAGCTCGCGCCCGCCCTCTCACACGTGCGCTGGGCCCTCGGCGGTTGGGCCGCCGCGCAGGAGGTGGCCCCGTTCGTGACGACCGTGCCGACCCTGCAGATCCACGTGCACGAGGATGACTTCAGGGCGCCGCTGGATGAAGCCATTCGCCTGTCCGAACTCCGCGAGGCAGACGAAGGCGGCCGGGTCCAGTTCCTCGCCGCCTCTCCTTCGCTGCTGTCGAGGACGTGGTCTCTGAAAAGCGAACTTCCACTTGCGAGCACGCCGCGGATCTACGCCGATCTCTGCGGGCTGGGACCGCGCGGGAGGGAGGCGGCCGAACACCTGAAGGAGGAGGCGATCGACCCCCTTCATCGGCGTGCCGCAGAGGAAGAGGGGCCCTCGGAGGGATTGGTCGTCTGGGAGCGGGAAACGAAAGCCCGCCTCCGCGATCGGATGCGGACGAGCACCGTGGCAGACATCGAGGAGCGCTACCGCCACGGCACCTACTCGGCCACCTACCTGCTGCGAGGAGTCGAATCGCCCCCCTCGTTGCCCCAATTCAAGGCGATGCTGGAAGAGGCGGTCGGCTATGAGACCGGGTGGCCCGCCTGGCGCGTCCCCCAGCAGTCGCGCTCCTACGAGAACGCGATCGAAGCCTGGTTCGAGGACAACATCTTCAACGATCCATCCCACTCGGACTTCTGGCGGGCCGATCCGCGGGGGCGGCTGTGTCTGATCCGTGGCTATCAGGAGGACAGCGGAGAAGCCGGGGTGCGGCCCGGAAGCGTCATCGACCTGACCCTGCCGGTGTGGAGGGTCGGGGAGTATCTCCTGCATGCCGGGCGCCTCGCCACCCGACTCGGTGCCACGCGGGTCGAGTTCATGATGCGGTGGGAGGGCCTCGAGGGACGGATGCTCACGAGCTACGTCGACCCGGAATGGCCCCTCCGGGGCGAATACCGCTGTCACCAGGACGAAGTGGTCACCAGCCTGGAAACGACGCCCGCCGGGATCGAACCGGAGCTGCCGAGGTTGGTGGAACGCCTGGTCGCGCCGCTCTTCGCGGCGTTCGACTCCTTCGAGGCTCCCGAGGGCCTCTACGAGAGGGAGCTGGAAGAGATGCGGGCGAGGCCTGTCCGGTGAGCGACGACGTCAGAAGCGCCGAGGCCCGGGCGCGGGCCGAGCAGGCCTTGGTCTGGTTGGTGTCGGGATTCGACGGGGCCGAGATCGATCTGATCGTCCTCGGCGGCCTGGTGCCGGAGATCCTGACCCGCGGCGTGGAGCCCGGATCATCGATGGGCCACCTCGGGACGACCGACGTCGACCTCCTGCTGATCACCCGCGTCGACCAGGACGAGGATCTCGGCGCGGTCGAGGCGAGCCTCACCAAGCTGGATTTCGAGCCCGAGGAGAACGGCTGGCGCTGGCGGGGCACCGTTGCCGATCGCCGCGTGAAGATCGAGTTCCTCTGTGACCTGGAGACCGTTCGCGAGCAGGAACTCGTCGAGCCGGTCGGCTGCAAGAACCTCCGGGCGCTGAACCTCAGGGGCACCGGATATGTGGCGAAGGACTGGCAGTACGAGGAGCTCCACGCGCCCGGGCCCGACGGCGAGCCGCTCACCGTGAAAGTCCGCTTCGCCGGCCTTCGCGGTTACCTCCTCTCGAAGCTCGTCGCGGCGCGGACCAGGGGCAAGGACAAGGACTACTACGACCTCGCCTATGTCCTCATCCACAACCGCGAAGGCGGCCCCCGCCAAGCGGCCGAGCTCCTCCTCGCCGGCGAGTTCCGCGCCGCGGTGGTCGACCTCCGCGCGACCCTCGAAGAGATCGCCGCCCGCTTCCGAAGCCCCACCGACTTCGCCGCCCAGAGCTACTCCGAACAGATGCGCCTGGTCGATCCCGAACTGGACGATGCCACCCTTCGCACCGACGCAACCGTCGCCATCGCCGAATTCCTCGAGATCCTCCTGACGGGTGCCGAGTAGAGAGCGCGTGCCCTTGTGCGGCCGCGCCGCTCCCTCGCTTAACCTGCTCGATGCGATGGAGGTCGGCTCTTCACCAGTCCTTGCACCGGAACGGTCCCGAGAGCATGGCGAGGTTTTCACTCGGCGCTGGGTCGTCGACCTGATCCTCGACCTCGTCGGCTATACGGCCGACCGCGATCTAGCTCGGATGAAGGCCATTGAGCCCGCCTGTGGGACCGGAGCCTTCCTCGTGCCGATGATCGAGCGTCTGATCGACTCTGCGCGACTCCATGACCGGAGACTGGCCGGAGCTCATAGCGCAATCGCAGCGACCGATCTTCTTCCTGGGAACGTCGCCATCAGCCAGGACACGGCGAGGCGGGCGATGATTTCTGCCCTGGTTCCGAGCGGCCTTGCCGCGGAGCTTGCGGATGCCTGGGTTGGCAGCGGTGACTTTCTGCTCGATCCACCCCCGAATCGATCGGTGGACTTCGTGGTCGGCAACCCGCCCTACGTGCGACTCGAGGCCGTGCCTCGAGAGCGCTCCGAGGCTTACCGCTTCGCTTGCAAAACGATGGGGGGGCGCGCTGATGTCTATGTCGGCTTCTACGAGCACGGCCTACGGGCCTTGCGCAACGGCTCCGCGCTCGGCTTCATCTGCGCCGATCGCTGGATGCGCAACGCCTATGGCTCCCGACTCAGGGCGATGATCGCGGAGGAGTGGACGTTGGAGACCGTCATTTCGATGACTGGGGTCGACGCGTTCGAGGAGGAGGTCGATGCCTATCCCGCGATCACGATCTTGCGACGTAACCCTCAGAACGAGGGACCATTGGTGGTAGAGGCAACCTCGCAATTTGATTCTGCCGCGGCATCCGAGGTCACTGAACTAGCCGCAGAGGCCAAGATCGCCCATGTCCGCAGACGTGGCTATCGAGGCGCCCGCCTCGGCGCCTGGTTCAGCGGGCCAGGAGGGTGGCCTCACGGTTCTCCCGACCGCCTCGCAGTGATCGCGGACCTGGAGGCGCGCTATCCGGCACTTGAAGACACGACCACCGGCACCAAGGTCGGGATAGGGATTGCCACTGGAGCTGACCGAATATTCATCACCGAAGATCTCGACTTGGTCGAGGAGGAACGACTATTGCCACTGGCGCTCCCACGTGACATCTCCTCCGGCAGCGTCCAGTGGTCTGGGAAGTACCTCGTGAATCCCTGGGATGCAAATGGCCTGGTGAATCTTGAGGACTGGCCGCGCCTTTCGAGTTACCTCAGCCTGCACCGCGAGCTTCTGACAGAACGACACACCGCGAAGAGTGGTAAATGGCATAAGACGATCGATCGCGTCATCAGCGACCTGGTAGATCGCGAGAAGCTTTACCTGCCGGATTTCAAGGAGGCGATCTTTCCGGTCCGTGATCCAGGAGAGACCTATCCGCATCACAATCTTTACTGGGTTACCTCGGATAATTGGGACCTGCGTGTCCTCGGAGGTCTACTGCTAAGCGATGTCGCCGGCCTCTTCATAGAGGCGTATTCAGTCCGAATGAGAGGCGGTTTCCTGCGTTTCCAGGCCCAATACCTTCGCCGCATTCGTCTGCCCGTGCCCGAGGCAATCCATCCCGAGACCGCAATCGCGCTTTCCGAAGCCTTTGAGGCACGTAACCGAAAGAGGGCCACCGAGATTGCCCTACCCCTCTACGGATTGACGGGCATTCCATCGTAATGGGCGCGGCGCGAGAAGACCTGGAACTCGCGGTCGCAGCCTATTGGCGGACGAAGGACGAGCAGGACGCTGCAGCTCGACAAATCCGTTCCACGGCTGAGGGTACCGCCAAGACTGTGAGGGGCGGCGGGCAGTTCAATCCGCTCATCAATCTTATCTCGCGGTTCTTCACCGACGCTGGTTTTCCGCTGGGTTCGGTAGGAGTCAAGAAAGGCCAGGTAACTCTGCCTGGATTCTTTCGTCCCAACAAGCAGTGGGACCTCGTCGTCGTGTACGGGGAGGTTCTCGTCGCGGCGATCGAGATGAAGGCACTCGGAGGACCCTCCTTCGGAAACAATTACAACAACAGAGTCGAGGAGGCGATCGGCAACTCGGTGGATGTTGCGCGGGCGTACAGAGAAGGGTTCGTCGGACCCGAGAAGCCCTGGCTGGGCTATTTCTTCCTCATGCACGACCATCCAAAGTCGCGCAGCTCGGTGGCAGTCAACTCAGGTCCTTTTCCTGCCGAGGATCTCTGGAAGGGGAGGTCCTACCAAGATCGCTATGAGATCGGTGCGACCAGACTTCTGGAGGAGGACTTCTACAACTCAATCTGTTACGTCGTATCCTCGCCGGAGGATCCTGGACCGCGTGAGCCGGTCCGTGCGCTCGACTGGCAGCACTTCTGCGCCGGGATCAGGGGCAGGATCGAGTATCTGGCGAGCCTTGGATACCCCAGATAGGTCCCACAGGACGTGAGGTCGGTCTGAGCTCACGAGGGGGGCGTACTCTGGGTGCTCAGGATCATGGCTGCCACCCGTGCCGACGACCGCAAGCTGGCTCCGCGGAAGACCGCCAAGCAGACGCGCGCCCAGCTGACCGTCGAGGCGATCCTCGAAGCCGCGGCGGAGCTGTTCGAGCGGTACGGCTACGCCGGGGCGACCACCAACCGGATCGCCGAGCGGGCCGGGGTCTCGATCGGATCGCTCTACCAGTACTTCCCGAACAAGGATGCGATCCTAGTCGCCCTCACCCATCGTCACCTCACCGACGGGATGGCGGCGCTCGCTCCTCAGCTCGAGCGGCTCGACCGCGGCGAGCCCTGGGACGCGGTGCTGCCCGACGTGGTCGAGGCGATGGTCGAGATGCACGCGGTGGCGCCGATGCTCCACCGCAGCCTCTTCGAGGAGACGCGGCTGCCGAAGGAGGTGCGCGACGAGCTCGAGGCGCTCGAGGACGCGCTGGTCGAGCTGACCGCGCAGGCGCTCCTGGCCGACCCGACCACCGACCCCGACGACGCGCGCCTCATCGCCGCCGTGGTCGTCAACGCGATCGAGGGGTTGACGCATCGGCTCGTGCTGCGGCCGCCCGCCGGGGCCACGCCGGAGAGCATCGCGCATGAGATCACGACCCTGATCCGCGCCTACCTGATCGCCCGCCGCGTCGATTCGGCCGCCTGAAATGCGAGCCGGGCGGGGCCGATGGGGCGCGCCGCGCGCCGTCGCCCCCGATCCGCCGCGCCCTCCCCTCCGGTCCGAGGGTCGCTGCAATGCGAGTAGACATGTCGGGCGCCTCTACTCAAGCTTCGGGGGATGCGATTCGCCTCCCGTGGCCTTGCCTCACTTGTCCTCGCCGCCGTGTTGCTCGCGGCCGCGGCGATCGATGCGGCGGCCGCGGAAGAAGGCCTCGTCTTCCAGGAATGCTTCAACGCCCATCTCGGCGGCTGCGCGTCGAACGAGAACCCCGGCCTCGGCAATGCGGACGCGGTGGCGATCAGCCCCGACGGCAAGAGCGTCTACGTCGCCAGCCAGTCGGAAAGCGGGGTGGTCCGTCTCTCCCGCGACACGACCACCGGCGCCCTCACCTATGAGGAATGCCTCACCTCCGAAGCGTCCGGGTGCGGGTCGAACCACGGCCTGACCGGGATGGTCGACGCGCAGGGCGTCGCCGTCAGCCCCGACGGCAAGAGCGTCTACGTGACCGGCTTCAGCAGCAACGGCGTCGCCGAATTCTCCCGCGACACGACCACCGGCGCGCTCACCTATATCGGCTGCAAGGTGGCCGGGACCGGAGCCTGCGGCGCTGGCAACGAAGAAGTGCGTGGGCTCGAGGGGGCCTGGGGAGTCACGATCAGCCCCGACGGCAAGAGCGTCTACGTGGTCGGCGACCTCGGCGGCTCGATCGAGCGGTTCGACCGCAACGGGACTACCGGGTCACTGACCGCGGTCGAATGCCTCTCCGCCCGCCCGATCGGCTGTGGCAGCGGCAACGAAAAAGCCCCGGCCCTCGGCGGCGCCACCGACGTCGTCGTCAGTCCGGCCGGCGACGACGTCTACGTGGCGGGCGGCGCGCCCGGGACCGAAGGCGCCGTCTCCATCTTCTCCCGCACCACGGGCGGCGCGCTCACCTATGTCGGTTGCAAGGCGACCGGGATCGCGGTCTGCGGGACCGAAGTTCCCGGGCTCGCCGGGGCCGCCGGGCTCGCGATCACCGCCGACGGCAAGAGCGTCTATGTGACCGGCGAATCCGACGGCGCGGTCACCGACTTCTCCCGCGACACGACCACCGGCGCGCTCACCGACGAGGGCTGCCTCACCGGCTTGACCAGTGGCTGTGCCACCGATTCGGTCCCCGGGCTGAAGGGCGCCTTCGGCATCGCCGCCGGGCCGGAGGGCGAAAACGTCTACGTCGCCTCGCTCAGCCCGAGCGAGGCTCTGGTCCGGCTCGACCGCGACACCACGACCGGTGCCCTGAGCTACGCCGAATGCTTCACCCACCAGAACACGGCGACGGTCCCCTGCGGGGCGCAGGCGGTCCACTCCAACCTGCCCGGCATGGCGGGGGCCGAGCGGGTCGCCGCCAGCCCCGACGGCAAGTACGTCTACGTCGCCGCCTTGAGCGAAGGGGCGATATCGGTCTTCGGACCCGGCGAGGAACCGCCGGCCTCGCGTCACGATCTGACCGTCGAAAAGACCGGCTCGGGCACCGGCACGGTCGTCAGCGCACCGACCGGGATCGAATGCGGCCCGGTCTGTGTCCATACCTTCACCGACGGCACCAAGGTCTCCCTGACGGCGACGCCGGCCTCCGGCTCGACCTTCAGTGGCTGGTCGGGAGCCGGCTGCTCGGGCACCGGCACCTGCGAAGTGACGATCTCAGCCGACCAGACCGTGACCGCAACCTTCCTCGGCTCCGGCTCCGGCGAAAGCACCCCGCCGCCGCCCAGCGGCCAGCCACCGAGCAGCAGCGGTGACAGCCCCTCGTCGGCACCGGGAAGTACCGGCGGCTCCACTTCCACCCCGCACAAGAAGGCGCTCACCTGTCGCAAGGGCTTCAAGAAGGAGAAGGTCAAAGGGGAGTTGCGCTGCGTGAAGGAGAAGCACCACAAGAAGCCGAAGCACAAGCGGTAGCGAGGATCTCGCCTTACCCGGCAGTTCTGTTCCGGGGCATAACATGGGCGCAGTCGTATGAGCGTTGCCGACCACCCTCCTGGCCTGCGCCCTGCTCTCCTGCACGGGTGCCGAGTGCTCGATCGTCTCGCCACCCCAGTCCTCCGGCGCGACGTCTCCAGGGTCTCGGTGAGGGTCCAGCGGTGGCCCCCAGGGTCGCGGAAGCTGCATTGGCGCTCGCCGTAGGGGAAGTTCTCCGGCTCACCTTCGCCGAAGCTGAGCTGGGCCCGATGGCCGGGGCCGATGCGTACCCGCTCGACGAATCCGAGCGCCTCGACCAGCCAGTCGACGGCCGCGCGGACGTCGGGATAGGCGAGTTCAGGGATCACCGGGCCGAGAGGCGCCGAGCGATTCCTCGGCCTCGCCGCCGAAGATAGGACAGCCCCGGCAGGGCCGGCAGTGGACGGCAGACGACGGCGACTGGCCGACGATGCGGGTGCCCCAGCTGTGCCGCGGACGCCAGGTCGGTCGCCTCGTGGCGATGATCGGCGGCACGCGTCGATGAACCCGGTCGGACGCCGCGTCTGTTCGCCGCCCCCGAGCGAGCGGACCGATGGATCCGTGCTAGGGTGCGGCCCATTCGTTCGCCGACTTGTAGGCGGGAGGGACAGTGAAGCGCGACTTGGATGGTCGACATTTGCGTCTCCGGCGACTGACCCCCCTGCTGGCCGTGGTCGTGGTGCTCGTCGGCCTCGGTGGCTCGGCCGGGGCAACGGCTTCCACGCTCGCGTCGGGTCCCGTGGCTGCGAATGTCGCCAAGTCGAAGCTCAAATCGAAGCATTTGAAGGGCCACTGGGTCATCAAGTTCGCCGGCAGCGGTGAAGGTCAATTCTCGTACAGCTGGCCGCATTGGACGGACTCCGAAGGCAATAGCTGCATGGAATCCAAGAGCTACTCGCTCAACTACTCCTACCGCTGGAGTTGGACCGACACCGCGAACCGGTTGGGTGCGGGCGAAACGAATACCAACTGGACCGGAGGCGGCACCGCCGGCAGCAGTACCACCTATGGCGCCCCCTGTCCGGAATCGGTGGTGCCTCCGTCCGGATCGTGTTCGGGGAGTCTTCGGGCACCAAACGGGGAAGATCTTGGACTCTGGCCCCAGCTGCTCCTTAATTCGCGTGGCAATAAAGTCTCGGTCGGCTTCTCGACCGGAGGGTTGGTCCTCGTCGACAGCGCGTTCAGCTCCAACTGCGGCAACGCCGGGCCCGACGAATACGACGGCAACGTCGACGGGTTCGTCGAAACCGGCTCGATCTTGGCCAAGGCATCGTTCCCTCTGGCGCGCGCGGAGAGTGGCAAGACCCTGACGATGCCGATCGCTGCGTCGCATTCGGAGTCGTGCAGCAGCGCCTCGGCCTGCTCACCCGCGGCAGGGGAGACGGGCAACGACTCACAGCAAGCTGCTCTCACGCCCGAAGAAGCGTGCGTTCCGACCCAAAAGTGGGCCGGCACCCCGTCAGAACCGCTAGGTCCTGTCGTGACGTGTGCGGCACAAGATCACTACTCCGGGACGCTGACACTTCGCTTCGTCAAGTCAAGGCGACGCTGAGCCACAGGCCGCCGATCTTCGCCCGCGCTCAAGAAGCCAAAGCTGTCCTTCGGTGATCGAGCCTGCCTGGCTCAGGGTCGCTCGATCTCGAACGTGTCTACAACTCCCAACAGCCCGTGGCCCGCGACAGCCCGTGGCTCGCGACGGCCAGTGGGGGCACGCCCACACCCTGAGACGGGGAAGCTCTTCGACCGCTCAAAGCTGCGAAAGCGGTACAGCGTGGCCCTCCTCGTGGCGGGCGTTGGCCCGGTCGAAGTGAAGGAGGGCCGGAACGGGGCATACGTGAAGCCCGGTGTTGACCTTTCAACAGTCTGCGTCACAGCTACGGCACAGCGCGCGCCATGGGGGAGCGAAAGCCATCGAGAAGAACTCATGGGCCACTCGTCTTTGTCGGTCCCGACCGCTACATGCATTTCGCCCCCGACGTGGGACAGGCAGATCGAATCGGAGCGATCTTTGACGGGCTCCGCGAGGGGCTTTGAGAGAAGGCTGAGAGAACGAGATGCAGTTGAGAAGAGCCGAAGAGACGAGCAATCTCGCTTCTGATGTGGGTTCTACGTCGATGGAGCTAGGCGGATTCGAACCGCCGACCTCCTGGGTGCGATCCAGCCCCCGGTCGGCGCGGTCCAGTTTCCCAAATCGCCGATTTCCAGGTAAAAATCAAAACGTGTTGCGCGCCAGACCGGGCGATATCCCGGCGGATATGCGCGGATATACACGTGGATATGCGGCGATTCGGGCACGAATCGCCCTTAGTGCCCAATGCGGGCGAGGTGTGGTTCGAATTATCTGTTGGTCACACGCGTGGAATGGCAGATCGAGAGGGGGGGCGACCTCGGCGTCGCGAGCCAGGGGATAGCGAAAGGACACGTGGTCGAGAGCAACGGTTTTCTGGAAAGGCCCCGGTATTCCTGAAATACTGCCGCACCTATGGCTGACGCAATCCAAGAGCTAAAAGCGATGCAGACGGCTCTCACCGCGCTAGAGGAGCTGGACCCTGAAGCGCAGGCGCGGGCGTTGAATTGGCTGGCTTCGGCTCTCGACGCCGAGCTTGACCTGGGAGGCACCCGCAAAGAAAACAACGACGGGGGAACGGCTGGCGAACAGAACAGTGGCCCGGTCGAAGAAGACGGCAAAGTCGACGATCCGAAGACATTTCTCGCCACCAAGAGTCCCGAAAGCGACGCCGAGCGCGTCACCTGTCTCGCCTATTTCTTGGCTAAACGGCGGGGACAGGCTGCTTTCACGACCAAGGACCTGACCGACCTCAATACCGAGGCCGCGGGACGACAGATCGGCAACCCGTCCCAGGCGGTCGCCGACGCCGTCAGGTACAGGAGCTATCTGGCCCCGGCTGGCGGCGGGAAACGCCAGGTAACTCGATACGGCGAAGAAGTTATTGAGGCCCTACCCGATCGCGAAAAAGTGAAAGCGATCACCGACAAGATTCCGAAGAAAAAACGTCGCAAAGCGAAACCCAAAAAAGCCAAAAAGTAGTTTGTGGATGTCCGGTCAGAAATCGCGTCCTCGCTGGGCATCGCGTATGACCCTGCCCTTGTGCAGGAGTTGCTCGACGCACACGAAGAGCTGAAGAAAAATTTCTATCTCGGCGGTCTACGACTCGCGGAGGTGGAGGGCGGACGCTTCGCTGAGGCCGCGTTCCGGATGCTGGAGCAGGAGACGACCGGAAGCTTCACTGCGCTCGGAACCTCCATCAAGACGGACACGATCATCACCGCATTGTCTAATACGCCAAAGGCGACGTTTTCAGACTCAGTTCGCCTTCACATTCCACGAGCGCTCCGAGTTATCTACGACATTCGCAACAACCGGGATGCGGCGCATCTCGCTGACAACATCGACCCTAACCTTCAGGATGCCACCCTCGTCGCTGGCAGCGCCGATTGGGTGCTTGCTGAGTTCGTACGTTTGCATCACAACGTCCCAGCTCAGCGAGCCCAAGAGATCGTTGAAGACTTGGTCGAGAGGCGAGCGCCCGTCATCGAAGAGTTCGACGGCTACCTCAAGCTCATGAATCCGGATCTGAAAGCCGGAGAACAGTGCCTCGTTCTTCTCTACCAGCGCGGCGCTGATGGAGCGGATTTCGATGACCTCGAATCCTGGGTGTTTCCTCCCGCGCGTCCAAACCTACGGCGGACGGTCTACCGGTTAGTTTCGGAGAAAGCATTCGTTCACCAGGTCGATGACCACCTTCAGATCACCGGCTCTGGGCGCCGTGAGGTCGAGACCAAACATCTGCTGGACTACTGACCCGGTTCAACCGCGGACTTGTTCGGCTCAGGCGAAAACCGGCGAGCACCCTGCCGCGAGGTTGCGCTGCTTACGCCCCGGCATCGGAAAGGCTTGATCGCATCGCTAGCGGTCGCTTGATCTCGTTCCCCCGGGCCGGCACCCGCGCAGAAGACCGCTCGGACCAAAGGCGACTGATCTCACGGCATCAGCCGTTCCAGCCGCCGCTGTGCGTGTTCAGCACGTCGGATGCTCCAGGGCATGACCTGCACGAGTTTCCAGGTGTAGTCGTGTTCGTCGTCGGCGAATTCGATTTTCAGACCTTTGGCTAGGCCAGCAAGCTTCTCGTCAGCCGCGAGGTCGGCGCGAATCTCTCGGATCACCGCCGTAGTGGCTTCTTTGGCCCTGACCGCGTCGGAGAGTACGATCCGCCGCCCGTCGTGGACTGCAACGTTCCGTAGTCCATGGGCGAGCGACCACCAGGCGCCCCAAACCCCGGATTCGTCTTTCAGGTCGATCTTCTTCCCGAACAGCCTGGCGAGATGTTTGGTCACTTGCTCATGTAGCCACGCGCCCGACCCTTTGGCAATTTCCTCGTCGCTCCATCCGAGCCTCGCTCCTCCCTCGCGGATCGTCGTGCTCACCAGCACCTCGACGGCCGTGCCGAGCCCAATCACGCAGCGGCTCGGCTCACCGAGGAGTGAATCCGCCCATGCATCCTGGAGGAGACCGAAGAATTCCAAGTACGGCTCCACGCCCTTATTGGCTCCGCTTACTATCCCCGCCGCCACCCAGGCAGGGTCAGGTTTGGGGTTGTCGGCGTTTGCCGGTTCGGGTAGGTCGGGACGGATCGAGACGAGCAGGTGGATCGGCCAGCGCCCCGGCGAGTCACCGGGAGAGACGTGATCGATGATGATCGGGAGGAGCGGTGGCAGCTGACCGGCGCCTAGGCGACCGACCCGCCAGTCGGCAGCCGACAGGCCGAGGGCGGTGAGGAACCGATTCAGGTCTCCAAGACAGCGGTCGAATTGGATGTGGAGCCATTCGAGTTCGGTTTCAGGCAGATTGTCCTCGGGGACGTCGAGAGGCGCAACGAAGGTGGTGAGCGAGACAACCGAACGCATTACCCGAAGCCCTCGGTCCGCCCGGAATCGGAACAGCCGCTTGACGGCCCTCTCCCTTCGGTTCAGGAGAGGCCGGATCTTGTCCTCGAAGGCCTCGTCGGCGGCGCGGAGTGGGAGGGCGGTCCTCAGCGCAACCCGTCGGACCCGGATCTGCGTCCCGGGCATCAGGTGAGCGGGGATCTCTTTGCGCCCCGGCCATTCCAGGAGGGCCCAGAAGTTTTCACCGGTCCAACCCTCCCAGCCTGGGGTGCGGGGTAAAAGGGGGGCAGACTGCCAGTCGTCGGGGACGGGCAGCGCAAACGGCAGCTCGAGCACGTAGGTCACGACTTTCGCGTCACCAGCGTTCTCGGTCATTGCGCGATGTACTCAATCAAGAGGCGGCTCTTGGGTAGGCGCGTCAGAGGCCAGCCACAGACGCGTGGGAGTGCTGGCCATCGTGTGATTGAAATAGTCAGTGAGCTATGCATAGACTGATGAATCGTTGCGGTCGGGGGGATAGCAGGGTGATGACGGGTCGGCTTCTCGGGAGGGCGCCTAATGGCTGACACGGTAGATACCAGCCTCTGGCCGGTCTCGGAAATAGCTTTCGGAGGACTATTTGGCGATCGTGGCCTCGCTCTTCCGCTGGACCCCGACCTCACCGTCCTCACCGGGGAAAACGGCAGTGGCAAGTCGACGCTCCTCAAGGCGATTCATCTCGTCTCCGAAGAGTTGTGGCACGAGCTCTTCCCACTCCCGCTTGCTTGGCTGAGGCTCGTCTTTTCATCCGGTGAGCGTCTGGAGATTCGCTGGGAAGACGCCGGGCTCACTGTCGATGGTCCCGTCGAGCCGTGGCATTTCGATGCCGAACTTGCCTCCGGGATCGAACCCGACGTGCTGAAGAGTCTGCGTGATCGCCGTGGCGAGCCTGGATTCGACCGAATCCGATTGAGCGGCATGTGGCACGCAGAATTGCGGTACGGCCACCTCGACCCCGAGCAACTCGCGTCGGTCATTTCACCGCAATGGCTCGGCGAACTTCTTGCACGCTTTCACACCAAGCATATTTCGGCTCGCCGTCTCGAGCACAAGCTTCGCCCCGATCCGTCTGGAGTCGAAGGAGGCAGGGTCCCGGTCGTGCAGGAGTTCGCCGATCAGCTGAAGGACCTTATGAAAACCCGCCTCTCCGCGTACGCTTCCGACTCGCGCCGCCAGGAGCAGCGTCTGCCAACCAGGATCGTCGAAGCGATGCAACAGATCCCTACCGAGGATCCTGAGGTGCTCGCGCAGGAAGTCGACCAACTGCGCGCCGAGGTCCGCTCGCGTGCCGAGTCCTTGGCGAGAGTCGGACTGTTCGAGGGCGAGGATCCTGACTATCTGCCCGAGTATCCCCGCGACAACCCCCTGATACTTCTTGCTGTCCGCGAGGTCTACCGGGTTACCGCACAGCGCCTTCAGGAGCTGACCGGACTCCGTCACAATCTCGAACTGTTCTCGGATTTTCTGAACGAGCGCTTTTCGAACAAGCACGTAGAGTTGAACCAGCAGGTCGGTATCGGAGTCGCGCTCGCCGATGGGGAGCGAATACAACCTAGAGAGCTCTCCTCCGGGGAGCAGCAGCTCCTCGCCCTCGCGTACGAGCTTCTCTTCGATACCGAGCCCGAAGCCATCGTCCTCCTCGACGAGCCGGAGCTCTCCCTCCACGTGGCTTGGCTGCAAGGACTACTGAACGCCTTCTGTGACATGGGGCAAAGCCGCCGGCTTCAGTTCTTGATTGCCACCCATTCGCCTGTCATCCTTCGGGGTCATCAGGAGCGCGAACGCTCGCTAGACCTCCGTCCGGTTTGAGTCTCGCTTCCGAGTACACCCCCAGTGCCCTCGCTGAAGAGTTGGTGATCCGGGCTAATAAGGTGCGCGGCATCACCGGGCTTGACGTGGTGCCGATGCTGGTGGTCGAGGGACCCGGCGATGAATCGGCTCTTTCGCCGGTATGTGTTCACGGCTACGACCAGATCTTTGTAGCCGGAGGGCGCCGGCTCGTCGAGCAACTGCTGAGTTATTTGAAGAACGAACCGATCGCGGGTTGCGAGTGTGTTTTCTTGATCGATTGTGATGGCGAAGGGAAGACCGCCTATCTCAGCGGCGAGGATAGCCTGCTAGTCACCGAAACCTGCGATCTTGAGGCTGATCTAGTCCATATCGGTGTTGCCGCAAGAGTCGCCTCGCGATTCCTTTCGGGCGACGACGAGGTCAAATCAATTTTGACGCGTTCCTGCGAGCTTGCTCTCGCCGTCTCCGTCGTGCGGCGCGCCGCACACTCCGCAGCCGTGAGCATGCGTCATGCCAACGGCCGGCAGTTCCGAATAACGGACCTACCCGACGAGACACGCCTCGGGTGGCTCGAGGCGACTCCAGATCCGGATGACATCCTTGTTGCCGTTGCTGCGCGGATGGGCTTCACCTCCGAGGAGTCCAGCGCTATACGGACCGAGATTCCCACCGTACGACCGGACTTTGCCTCTTCTTGCATGGGCAAGGATGCCCTCGACGTGCTCTTTGAACGACTGAAGATCGAAGGTCACGGTGAGGTTCGCGGCTGGGATTGCCACTACTTTCACAAGAGCGTCTTTTCTGAGTTGACCGCTCAGGATTTGCGCGATTCGGAGGTCGGTCGTCGGTTGCTTGCCTGGGAGGCCAGCACCGGGCGGACCATCCTCAGGTGATCCCGAGGCGGGAAGGCCGTCGTTGAGGACCCTTTGACCACACCGGTCCCGGCAAGCTTCTACTTTGCATCGGGTTTGTTCTGGATATCGTCGAGGCTATTGGCGGGTCGACAGGCCGAGGCTGTTGGCTGCGTCGACTAATGCCGAGTCGAAACTGGCGACCATGCCGCCGTGTTCTCGAGCCGCAAGCAATACACAACAATCGGGCAACTTGCGCCCCGCCTCAAGACGGAGGCGCGCGAGGTTCGCTGCCGCCTCATCGCCCAGTGGCAGCTCACTGACCCCCAGCTGACCGAGCGCCGCGAGGACATCGTCAAGGCGGCCCGCCCGAGTCGGGGCCACGAGCGTCTCGGCCAGCGTGATCGTGCTCGCGCCCAAGGGCTCGGCGCCGGTGTCCGCGAGCAGGCGACTCGCTCGCTCGTGATGAGCGTCGCGCTCGTCGAGATGGGCAATCAGGACGCTGGCGTCGAGGACGATCACTCGGGCCAGTCTTCGCGTAGCCGCTCAAGTTCGCCGGGCTCGTAGACACCGCTGAGGGCCCCGGCGGTTTCTTCCACCGCACGGGCTCGGTCGGTCTCCTTTTCCTCGATCGCATCACGTCCTGCCGCCGCCAGTTTCAGCAGCAGCTCCTTGCGATCACGGATCTCGGGCCAGCGTCGCTGAGCCTGATCAAGCTGATCGCTGAGGTCGCCGGTGTCGGTGACCGTGTAGCGCGGCTTGGTGGTCGGCATAGAACCGAGTGTAGCACCAAGATTACGAGGTGTTGCACGCGCCAATCGGACAGTTGAACCGGCCTCTGGTCAAGCCGTAATCCCCACGGAATCCGCGCATATCCAATGCAGTTTGGGCACCAGGTGTAGAGGTGCTGGGGCTTCGACACGGCCAGCCTCCAGGGAGGTCCGGATGAACAACGTGCCTAGGAACTACACCTAGTGGCCAAAACGAGGGGAGAGGAGGCAGGTGGTTAAGACGAATGCCGGAAACGTAAAGTCGGCCGTTTGCAGGGGGTTCAACGCGATGGAGCTAGGCGGATTCGAACCGCCGACCTCCTGGGTGCGATCCAGGCGCTCTGCCAGCTGAGCTATAGCCCCGAAATGGTCGATTTGCAGGGGTTTGTGGCTGCGAATCGATGGGTTGTGGGGGCGGAGTCTAGCTGGGATGTGTGGGGAGATGCGGCGATGTGACGCGGAAGTGCGCCCGCTGAGGGGTCGGGCCGTCGTCGGCGGCCTTGTCAGGCCGCCGACTGGATGACGATCGGGATGGCTTCTCTTGATTCCAGCTCGTCCTGGAGGGCGCGGCGGCCGCGGTGGTGGAGGCCGTGGATCGAGCTCTCGGAGCGGTCCATGTTGGCGGCTATCTCCACCGGGCTGAGGCCCACGACGTGGCGGAGGACGAGGACTTTGCGCTGGGCGTCGGGCAGGCCCTCCAGGGCTTCGCGGATGTCGATGCCGCGGTGGAGGCTGGAGTCGGCTCGCTCCTCGTCGGCGACGCGGACCGATTCGGTCGGCACCGCGCGGCGGGCGCGCAGGTGGTCGAGTGCGGCGTTGCGCGCGACGCGCATGATCCAGGCCGTGAATGGGACGGAGCGCTCTTCGTATTTGGCGATCGCCGTCATCATCTTGGCGAACACATCGTGGGTGATGTCCTCGGCCTCATGAAAGTCACGGACGAGACTGTTCACGTAGCGCAGGACGTCGTCGTAGAAGCGCACGTAGAGGAAGTGGATGCCTTCGGCATCGCCATCCTTCGCCATGCCGACCGCCTGGCGGACCAGGCGACCTTCTTCAGAGCCCCCGACGACGCTTTGCGGCGTTGTCATGGTCTTCTCCTGCGCGCTCACCGCGCGCTGGTGCTGCTGGTTTGCCTGATTTTGCTCCGCATCCCCAGATGACTTCAGCAGAGCGATTGAGGAGGAGGATGAATTATGTCCTCCTTTCTGTCAATCCCAGATCTATCGCATTTGGGTAGTCACTTTTTGGGATGACAGCATTCAGGTGAACGTACCGTGCTGTTTTTGGTCGTGAATTCCTAGATGAGAGATTGATTACAAGCCTCAGGTTGTGAAATAATTACAAACGCGGGAATTCTGTGATGAGAGCAGTTATCGGACCTCTTACCAAGGCTGGGTTGGAAAGCCACGATGGGCGTGACCTGTCCGCGGCGGTCAACGCCGCTCTCGTCTACTACGTCGGCAGGCTCGACAGCGGCCAACGCCCGCCGCGCGTTCCGAATTTCGATCAGGAGCAGGGAAATCAGCTCGCCATCGGCGGGGCGGCCGCGGCTCTGGTTCCGCCCCGACCCGACGTCGCGGTCGACGTCGCGGTCGACGAGCGGATCGAAGCGGCCCTGATCGCCGACGCCGCCGAGCAGGGCACCAGCCTCGAGAAGCTGGCGGGCCACGCCGTCCTTGTCTACCTCGCCGAGCTCGACCTGACGGCCGAGGCCACGGGCGAGGACGGGACCACCGCCGTCCCGGCCGGCGAAGTCGACGAGCCGACCGCGCCTTAGTCCGAATTTCATCCGCCTCGACCCGGTCGACGGAAGGCCGCCGCCCCGCCGGTCGTTGATAGGGGGTGAAGGGGCCGCCGACTCAGCACCGTGGCGCAGCGTCGAAGTGCGCGCCCGCGCTGCTCATCGCCCTCCTCGCCGTGCTGACGTTTCTCGCGCTGCGCGCCGGAGGCGCCGCCGTCGACGTCGCGGCGGGCGCCGAAGCCGAACCGTGCGCGCCGCCGGTCGCCAACCCCGTCGCCTGCGAGAACTCGAAACCGGGCGACCCGCCCTCGGACTGGCAGATCCGCGAAATCGGCGACGAATCGATCCAGGGGTTCGCCACGGCGATGAACGTCAACGTCGGCCAGACGGAGTACTTCAAGATCAAGACGCCGTCGCCGAAATACCACCTCAACATCCTGCGGCTCGGCTACTACGGCGGCGACGGCGCCAGGGTGATCGAATCGAACATCACCCCCGGCGCCTCGCTCCCGCAGACCCAGCCGGAATGCCTGCACGAAGAAAAAACCGGGCTGGTCGACTGCGGCAACTGGGCGGTCTCGGCTTCCTGGAAAGTGCCGACGACGGCGGTCTCCGGTCTCTACGTCGCCCAACTGGTGCGCGACGACTCGGCCGACAAAGGCGGGGAAAGCCAGATCTTCTTTGTCGTCACCGAAGACGAAAGCCACGCGCCGATCGTGTTGAAGACCTCCGACGAGACCTGGCAGGCGTACAACGCGTACGGCGGCAACAGCCTCTACACCTGCACCAAGTGGTGCCCCAAAGGTGAACCGGAAGGCTATAAGGCGGCCTACTCGGTCTCCTACAACCGACCCTTCGACGGCACCCTGCCGACCGACGACGGCAAATCGGATCCGTTCTATGCCGAATACCAACTGATCCGCTTCCTCGAGAAAGAGGGTTACAACGTCACCTACACCTCGCAGACCGACATCAACCAGAATCCCTCGCTGCTGCTGAACCACAAGGTGTTCATCTCCAGCGGCCATGACGAGTACTGGACCGGGCCGGAGCGGACGGCGGTCGAAAGCGCCCGCGAAGCGGGGGTGAACATGGCCTTCTTCAGCGGCAACGAGGTGTTCTGGAAGACGCGCTTCGGTCCCTCGATCGACAGCTCGAAAACGCCCTACCGGACGCTGACCACCTATAAGGAGACCCACTTCAACGAACCGGTCGATCCCGAAGAGCCGAACGTCTCCACCTCGAGCTGGGCCGACCCCCGCTTCGGCACCAAAGGCGGCGCCGGCAAGCCGGCCAACAGCCTCACCGGCCAGTACTTCCTCGTCAACTCCGGCACCGCCGACATCAAGGTGCCGGGAACCTTCGCCAAACTGCGCTTCTGGCGTAACACGCAGGTCGCCAAACTGAGCCCGACCGAAACGCTGACGCTGAGCCCGGGCACCGGCACGCTCGGCTACGAGTGGGACGTCGACGCCGACAACGGCTTCCGCCCGCCGGGGCGGATACCGCTCTCCTCGACCACCGTCAACGGGCTCGAAACCTTCGTCGACTACGGCACCCACGTCCAGGAAAAAGGCCTGGCGACGCACAGCCTCTCGCTCTACCGGGCGCCGAGCGGGGCGCTGGTCTTCGGCGCCGGGACGGTGCAGTGGTCCTGGGGCCTCGACCCGACCAATGCCTGGGACGCAGGCTCGACCAACCCGGCCGAAAACCCGCCCGACCCGAACATGGAGCAGGCGACGGTGAACCTGCTCGCCGACATGGGGGCGCAGCCCTCGACCCTGCAGAGCGGGCTGGTGGCCTCGTCCGAATCGACCGACCACACGCCGCCGACCGCGACGATCACCTCACCGACCGCCGGCCAGCAGCTGAAAAGCGGCCAGACGGTGACGATCACCGGCACCGCGAGCGACAGCGGCGGCGGCGTCGTCGCGGCGGTCGAAGTGTCGACCGATGGCGGCCGGACCTGGCACCCGGCGAGCGGCACGACCAGCTGGTCCTACGTCTGGAACGTCGACGGCGACACCGCCGCGACGATCAAGGCGCGGGCGGCCGACGACTCGGCCAACCTCGGCGCGGCGACCGCCGGCACCACCGTCGCGATCGCCTGCCCCTGCTCGATGCTCGGCACCAGGGCGCCGGCCGTCGCCGACGCCGGTGACGGCGGCTCGATCGAGCTCGGGGTGAAGTTCCAGAGCGACATCGCGGGCACGATCGGCGGCGTCCGCTTCTACAAGTCGAGCGCCAACACCGGCGCCCACGTCGGCAGCCTCTGGACCGCGGAAGGCAAAGCGCTGGCCGAAGCGACCTTCAAAAGCGAGACCGCCACCGGCTGGCAGGAAGCCGAATTCTCGACGCCCGTCCAGATCCAGCCGAACACCACCTACGTCGCCGCCTACTTCGCCCCGAACGGCCATTACGCCGACACCGCCTGGCAGTTGAACGAACCGCCGGCGACCGGGTCGACGATGCTCGAACACGGCGATCTGCGGATCCTGCCCGACGTCGGCAACGGCAACGGCGTCTACTCCTACTCCTCGACCAGCACCTTCCCGACCCACCCGTACCACGCCGACAACTACTGGGTCGATGTGCTGTTCACGCCGAAAGTGCTGCCGCTGCTGCCGGGGGCGCCGAGCGGCGCGACCGCCACCGCCGGGCTCGGCTCGGCGACCGTGAGCTGGACCGCGCCGACCAGCGGCGGGGCGCCGAGCACCTACAAGGTGACGCCCTACGTCGGCGCTAACGCGCAGACCCCGACGACCGTGCCGGCGACCTCGACCTCGACCACGATCACCGGGCTGACCGGCGGCACCACCTACACCTTCGTCGTCGCCGCGGTGAACGAAGCCGGCCCCGGCCCCGCCTCGAGCCCGTCGAACGTGGTGACGCCGACCAGCCCCGCGGTGCCGGGGGCGCCGACCGGGGTGAGCGCCAAAGCGGCGCCGATCGCGGCGACGGTGTCCTGGACGGCGCCGGCCGGCGACGGTGGCAGCCCGATCACCGGCTACAAGGTGACGCCCTATCTGAACGCCGTCGCCCAGGCCCCGGTCGAAGCCGGTGCCGGGGCTACCTCGCTCACCGTCAACGGCCTCACCGCGGGCAGCAGCTACACCTTCACCGTGCGGGCCGTCAACGCGGTCGGCCCGGGGGCCGAGTCGGCGCAGTCGAACGCGGTGGTGCCGACCGCCGCCAGCCAGGCGGGCGCGCCGACCGGGGTCACGGCGACCGCGAAGAGCTCCGGCGCGGCGCTGTCCTGGACGGCGCCCGCGAGCGACGGCGGCGCCCCGATCACCGCCTACCGGATCACGCCGTTCATCGGCGCCGTCGCGCAGGCGACGACGACTACCGCCTCGGCGGCGACCACGGCGAGCGTCGCGGGCCTCACCGACAACGTCACCTACACCTTCAAGGTGGCGGCGATCAACGCGGCCGGCGGCGGGGCGGAATCGGCCGCCTCCAACGCGATCACCCCGTACGACATGATCCTCGACCTCGCCACCCCGGCGACGGTCGACTCCGGCGACGGCGGCTCCGTCGAGCTCGGGGTCAAGTTCCGCAGCGACGTCGCGGGGACGATCAACGGCATCCGCTTCTACAAGGCGGCGACCAACACCGGGACGCACATCGGCAGCCTCTGGACTGTGGGCGGCGAACTGCTCGCCCAGGCGACGTTCGCCGAAGAGACCGCCTCCGGCTGGCAGCAGGTCAAGTTCGCGACGCCGGTCCAGATCCAGCCGGGCGCCACCTATGTCGCCGGCTACCTGGCGCCCGCCGGGCACTACTCGGTCAACGGTCCCAACCTCGAAGCGGCGGTCGACAACGCACCGCTGCACGCCGAAGCGAGCGGCTCGGAAGGCAACGGCGTCTTCGCCTACGGCAGCGGCGTCGCCTTCCCGACCGACAGCTACAACGCGAGCAACTACTGGGTCGACGTCCTCTTCACGCCGGAACCGGTGGCGGTCGTGCCCGGTGCGCCGAGCGGCACCACCGCCACCGCCGGGCTCGGCTCGGCGACGGTCTCCTGGACCGCGCCGACCACCGGGACGAGCCCGACCAGCTACGTCATCACCCCCTACGTCGGCGGCATCGCACAGCCGGCGAAGACGATCTCCGGCACGCCCCCCGCGACCTCGGCCACCGTCAGCGGCCTGACCGCGGGGATCAGCTACACGTTCACCGTCAAGGCCGCCAACGCGGCGGGTACCGGGCCCGAGTCGGCCGCCTCGAACGCAGTCACCCCGAGCGGGGCGGTCGCGCCCGGCGCGCCGACGGCGGTGACGGCGACGGCCCGCAACGCGAGCGCCCTGGTCTCCTGGACGGCGCCGGCGAGCGACGGTGGCAGCCCGATCACCGGCTACACGGTGACGCCCTACGCCGGCACCACGGCGCTCACCTCGATCCCGGTCGGCGCCGGCACCCTCTGGACCACGGTCGGCTCGCTCGCCAACGGCACCAGCTACACGTTCAAGGTGACCGCGGTCAACGCGCTCGGCTCGAGCCCCGAATCGACGGCCTCGGCCGCGGTGATGCCGCGGGTCACCCTGTTCGAGCAGTCGACGCCGGCGACCGTGAACGTCGCCGACTCCGGCTCGGTGGTGCTCGGGATGAAGTTCACCAGCACCACCGCGGGGAAAGTCCGCGGCGTCCGCTTCTACAAGTCGACCGCCAACACCGGCACCCACAAAGTCGCCCTCTGGACCAGCGCCGGCTCGCTCCTCGCCGAAACCACGGTGAGCGGGGAGACGGCATCCGGCTGGCAGGAAGCGACCTTCGCGACGCCGGTGTCGATCGCCGCCAACACGATCTACGTGGCCGGCTACCTGGCGCCGAAAGGCCACTACTCGGCGACCTCGGGGGGCTTCGCCACGGCGGCCACGGTCGCGCCGTTGGCCGCGCCCGCGAGCTCGACCACGCCGAACGGCCTCTACACCTACAGCAACTCGCTGGTCTTCCCGACCAGCACCTTCAACGCGACCAACTACTGGGTCGACGTCCTCTTCACCCCATGAGCCCACACCGACCGCCGACGACGCTTTCGATCCTGGGCCTCGCGGCCCTGGCGGCGATCGCCGTGGCCCTCCTCGTCGTCGCCTCCGGTGGCTCCGACGGGAGAGAGGGCCCGGCGGCCGCCGCCAGGGCCGACAACGTCGTCGACGACGGGGGCTCGATCGAAATCGCGACCGCGAGCTTCCCGACCGGGCGCGACACCGACGAGGTGAGCGCCACCGGCGCGAAGCCGATCCGGCCCTGCTGGCTGGTGCCGAAGCGGAAGGCGGAGGCGATCCTCGGCGCCGGCGTGACCGTCACAGAACGGCCCCAGGGCCCCACCTGCGTGTACAGCGGCTCCGGCCGGGAGATCGATCTGGTGATCGAGAAGGTGCCGCTGAAGGCGCTCAGGAACGCCGCCCGCAGCGCCGAAGCGGTGACGATCGCGGGCCGCCGCGGCTGGTGCCTGCGCTACCAGGCCTCCTCGGTCGTGATCGCGGTCGGCACCCGGCGCGTCCTGCAGGTGACCGGCGCCTGCCAGGCCGGCGTCCGTTTCGCCGCGGTCGCCGTCCCTCGGATCCGCAACTACCGCTGAGCTGCGCCGGACGACTGCCCGCCCGGGCGGATGCCCGGGCGGGTCACCCGAGTCGTCAGGCGGCGACCCGAGCTCCGCTGCGAGGGCGGCGCCGGACGTCGTCGGCGGAGCGGACCTTGACCGGTTCGCCGTGAGCGTGGATCGAGCGCTCCAGGGCCTGCAGCGCGAAGACGACTTCGAGCCCGAGGCGGGGGCTCGACACCGGGGTGGTTCCCTCCCGGATCGCCTCGGCGAAGTCCTTCAGCTCGAGCGCCAGCGGCTCGGCGGCGGCGATCTGCGGCGCCACGATGTCGCCGGTGCGATAGGTGAGGCGGTACTCGCCGAAGTTGGCCGGCGGTTCGGCGAAGTCGAGCCCGCGGTCGTAGATGCGGACCGCTTCGTCGGCCGAGGTGTCCTCGTACTGGACCATCCGCTGGCTGCCGACGACGACCATCTGGCGCATCTTGCGCGGCGCCAGCCAGGAGACCTGGACGTTGGCCTGCGCGTCGCCCTCGAAGGAGAGGGTCATGAAGGCGGTCTCGTGGACGCCGTCCTGGAAGACGCTGCGGCCGCTCGCGGTCACCTCCTTGATCGGCGCCCCGAGCCAGTAGAGGAGGATCGAGAGGTCGTGCGGGGCGAGGTCGAGCACCACCCCGTCGCGCTGGTAGAGGCCGAGGTTCATCCGCGCCGAGGTGGCGAAGTAGATCTCGCCCAGGGTGCCCTCCTCGATCAGCTCCTTGACCTTGTTCACCGCGGGGCTGTAGAGGAAGGTGTGGCCGGGCATCAGCAGCCGGTCGACCTCTTCGGCGAGGGCGACCAGTTCGGCGGCCTCACCCGCGGTGCGGGCCAGCGGCTTCTCGACCAGCACCTGCTTGCCGGCCTCGAGCGCCTTGCGCACCAGGTCGAAGTGGGTGTGGGGCGGGGTCGCGATCGCGATCGCCTCGATGTCGGGATCGGCGAGCGCGGCGTCGTAGTCGCGGATGCAGGGGATGCCCGGGTCGCGCTTTTCGAACTCGCTGATCCGGGACTCGTCCCGCTCGCAGAGCCCGAGCAGCTCGAACTCGGGTCGCTCGCCGATGTTGCGGACGATGTTCGGCCCCCAGTAGCCGTAGCCGACGACGAGGGCCCCTATCGGTTGGTTCTCCATTCCCCGCAGGTCCTTTCCGAAGGTTGGACGAGGGGCGGGCGCGCGGCCCGCACCGGTTACTGGTCAAACGGGCGCCCGGCCACCGTGCTTCCAACGGGAGCCGCGCCGCGCGAACGAAATAAGGACCACGGGCCAGGTGGGGAAACGGCGGAAGTTCTCGCCGCCGAAGGCCGTTTACAGACCATGCGCGTCCTCCCGCCACCCTTCTCGCCGCGGCAGACGTGAGCTCCGTCCTCTTCCTCAAGGAGCTCTGGCGGCGCCGGCTCCTGGTCGCGGCGGCGGTGCTGGTCGCCGGGCTGGCGGCGCTCCTCGTCGTCTACAGGGCCGCTCTCTTCCCGCCCTCGCTGAGCGAGCGCCAGGAAGTCGACGCGGAAGGCTCGATCCAGGTGCTGGTCGACTCGGCCAACTCGCCGATCGCCAACGCCCACCGTCCGCTCTCCGGGCTGACCGCGCGGGCCGGCGTCTTCGCCCGGGTGATGTCCGGGGGCAACGTGATCCGGCAGGCCGCCGCGGCGAGCGACATCCCCTTCCGGCAGATCCAGGTCGCCGGGCCGATGCCGCTGCCGGGCGAGGCGCCGGGGATCAGCGAAGGCCCCGCCCGCGAACTCCCGTACCGGATCTCGATCATCCAGCAGACCGAACTGCCGATCCTCAGCGTGGTGACGAAGGCACCGACCGTCCCCGAGGCGCGGGCGCTGGCGGCGGCGGTGCCGCGGGCGATGAGCGCCCGGGTCCACGCGATCCAGCGCAACCAGGAGACGCCGGCGGGCAGGCGGGTCGAGTTCCGCACCCTCGGGCCCGCCCAGGCCGGGCTGGTCGACGACTCCTCGAGCAAGAAGATCGCGGTCGGCGTCTTCGTCTTCCTGCTCGCCCTCTTCCTCACCCTGATCGTCGGCCTGCCGCGCTTCCTTGGCGCCTGGCGGGCGGCCGACGCCGAGCCGCAGCAGGCGGCGGCGAAGCAGCGCAAAGCCAAGCGGCGGCGTCGGCGGCCGAAGTTGAAAAAGCCCAAAGAGCCCGCCCGCGGGTGAGCGCGGAGAGTCGATGGAACCGGCACGCAACCTCAAGGTCCTCTGGCAGCGCCGCCGCCTGGTCGTCCTCGGCGCCCTGCTCGCGGCGGTCGCGGCGACCCTCAGCGTCTGCACGGTCGGCCTCTTCCCACCCTCGCTGACCAGCCGCACCAACGTCTTCGCGACGGCCTCCTCGCAGATCCTGGTCGACACGCCGGACTCGGCCTTCGCCGACCTCTCCTACGAACTCGAACCGCTCGAGGCGCGCGCCGCCGTCTTCGCCCGCTTCCTCGCCAACCCGGCGGCGCTGGGGCTGATCTCCCGCCAGTCGGGGATCCCGGCGGACGAAATCGAGGCGCAGGGGCCCTACGAAATGAACCTGCCGCTGACCCAGCAGGAGCCGACCGCCGGGAAGCGCAGCACCCAGATCATCGGCGAGGGGGCGCTCTACCGGCTGCGGTTCGAGAGCAACCCCGACCTGCCGATCATCTCGGTGTTCGCCCAGGCGCCGACCGAAAAGGAGGCCGTCAGGCTGGCCGACGCCGCCCCGCTGGCCCTGCGCGCCTACGTCGAGCGCCTGCAGGAACGCCAGGTGACGCCGCCCAAAGACCGGGTCGAGATCCGGCCGCTCGGTCGCGCCACCGGCGGCGTCGTCAACGCCGGCGCCGATACCGAAATCGCGGTCCTCGTCTTCCTCGTCGTCTTCGTCGGCTGGTGCATCCTGCTCGTCCCCGCCGACACGATCGCCCGTGGCTGGCGGGTCGACGGCGAGGATCCGGGAGACCGACCGCCCGGCCGCGGCGGTCGCGCGGGGCGGGACACCAACGGCCACGGTCCGCGCGAGGACGCGATCCGCGCCGGCCTTCCGCAGCGGGCGCGCTGAGCGTGGCGGCGGCGGGCGACTTCGTCGACGGCGTCTGCACCGCCGACGCCTGGCCACGCACGCGGCGACCGCTGCCGTGGCTGCTGGCGCTGTTCCTGGTGATGGTCTTCCTGGTCCCCTTCGAAAGCGTCCATATGAAGGTCCACCTGCCCTTCAGCTCCGACATCGACCGCTTCCTCGTCGCCGTGATCATCGCCGTCTGGCTGATCGGCACCTTTCTCCGCCGCGGCCCGGGGATCGTCCGCCTGCGGCCGCGCGGCTGGTCGGTGGGCGCTGTCGCGATCGTCGTCGCCGCGGTGGCGAGCATCGCCGTCAACGTCCCCGACATCACCAACCTCGGCGAGTGGCAGATCGCCGCCAAACAGCTGCTCGTCCTGTTCAGCCTGGTGGCGATCTTCGCGATCGCCAGCCTCACCTTGCAGGTCGCCGAGCTGCGACCGCTGGCGGTGCTGATCGTCGTCCTCGCGGTGATCACCGCGCTCGGCACCGTCTACGAGAAGAAAGAGGGGGACAACCTCTTCTACTCGACCGCCGCCTCGGTGCTCTCGCCGATCGCCGAAGTCGAACCGGCGAGCACCGACGCCGAACCCGAAGTCGACCAGGGCCGGCCGCTGATCACCGGGCCGACCCGGCACCCGCTGTCGGTCGCCTCGCTGCTCGGCATGGCGCTTCCCTTCGCGGTCGTCCTGGCGGCGATCGCGCCGACCACCCGGCGCCGCCTGCTCTGGATGCTGGCCGCCGCGGTGATCCTCCTCGGGGCGCTGATCACGCAGCGCAAATCGGGCCTGGTGATCCCCGCCTTCGCGCTGGTCGTCCTCTTCGTCGTGCGCCCCCGCCAGCTGATCGGCCTGGCGCCCTACGGACTGATCGGCCTGGCGGTCGCGGTGGCGATCTCGCCGGGGCTCTTCGGCAGCTTCTCCGAACTGGGGCGCGCCGACAGCCGCGACTCGGTCGAAGGGCGCACCGCCGACTACCCGGCGATCGTCCCGGACCTGCTCACCCACCCGTCCCTCGGCCAGGGGTTCGGCACCCTCGACACCCAGCGCCAGGACACCTACCGGATCTTCGACAACGAGTACCTCGGCCAGGTCTTCCAGGGCGGCCTGCTCGGCCTGCTCGCCTTCATCGCCTTCATCGTCACGCCGCTCTTCGTCGTCCGCCGCGTGCTGCGCAGCGAAGATCCGCGGCGCGGCCCGCCGGCGCTCGCCGCCGGGGCGGGCTGTCTCGCCTTCGGCGTCGCCGCGGCGCTCTACGACATCTTCAGCTTCAGCCCGGCGCCGTACCTGTTCACGATCCTCGGCGCGATCTGCGTCGTCGCCGCCTCGGTCGAACTGCCGGCCGAGACGGCGGAGGGCCAGACGGTGCGCGGGCGGGGGCGCCGCGACGGTCAGCTCGGCGGCCTGAAGCCGGCCGGGATCGGCAGCCCCAGCGGCAGGTAGTCGATTTCGTCGGCCCAGCGCGGCTGCCAGTCGCGGACCGACCCCGCGCCCAGCGCCGAGCCGTCGCTGGTCACGTCGCGGTCGAAGCTGCCCCATCCCTCGACCCCGTCTTCGACGCCGAGGTCGTCCCCGACCGCGGTCTCGGCGAAGACGTTGCCTTCGACCTCGTACCCGGACCCGGGCGGGAAGCGAGGGTCGCGGCGGAAGACCGAGCCGAAGCGCGAGCCGACGACGGTGTTGTCGCGGAAGACGAGGCCGTGGACCTGGTAGATCTGGACGCTGAAGCCGGCGCTGTCGTGGTCGAAGAGGTTGTTCTCCACCCGCACCGCCTCGAAGCTGTCGCCGGGGTAGGTGAGCTGGAAGAGCAGCGACTCGGCGGTGCCGGTGCGGCGGGCGACGTTGTCGCGGAAGACCATGTCCCGCCCGCCCGCGTAGTCCTGCCAGAGGTCCTGGTGCTCCTGCGGGTGGGTGCCGACCAAGGTGGGGCCGAGGAAGGTGTTGGCTTCGACCGTCCAGTCGTCGGCCGTGTCGGTCTGGATGTAGTCGGCGGCGACGCTCTTGATCGTGTTGCCGCGCACGGTGAAGCCGCTCTGGTCGCCGACCGATTTGATCCCGTAGCCCTGGTAGCCGTCCTGGGGGCCGGTGTAGTCGATCCCGTGGATGCGGTTGCCTTCGATCAGCACCCGCCGGCTGCTGCCGCCCTGGCTGCGGTCGCCGTCGAAGAAGAGGCCGCCGCTGCCGGTCAGGTCGTTTTCGAGGATCTCGACGTCGGCGGCTTCCGGGTCGAAGCTGAGGCCGGCGTCGAAGGAGAGGCCGAGGAGGCGCAGCCGGTGGGCGCCTTCGAAGCGCAGTTCGCCGGCGAAGGTCGGTTCCGCTCCCGGGGCGGGCTGGATCGTGGTCATCCCGGCCCCCTTGTCGGTGGCCTTGGCCGGGACCGTCGTTTCGGGGTAATCGCCGCTGCGCAGGCAGAGGACGGCGTTCGGCTGGGCCCGCGCCAGCCGCGTGGCGAGGTCTTCGCCGGGGCCGATCGTGATCGTGCAGAGGGCCCGCTGAGGGGCCGAGACCTGGGTCGCGGAGGGCGCCGAGGTGCCCCCGCAGCCGGCGACGAGCGCGCCGAGCGCGGCGGCGAGCAGGAGGGGGTGTGCGCGGGCGGTCACGGTCATCTAGGAGAGGGCGCGCGAGTAGGCCGCCAGGAGGGCCCGTTCCTGGTGCTCCCAGGCGAGCGAGTCGAGCACCCGGCGGCGGCCCGCGGCGCCCATCTCGAGGCGGCGCAAAGGGTCGTCGAGCAGCTCCGCGATCAGCGACGCGAAGCCGGCGTGGTCACCGGAGGGGGCGAACAGCGCCGCCTCGCCGGCGCCGACCCGCGACTCGGACAGGTCGAAGGAGACGAACGGCGTCGACATCGCCATGTACTCGGAGATCTTCACCATCGAGGAGAGGTCGTTGAGCGGGCTCTTCGGGTCGGGCGCGATGCCGACGTCGGCGGTCGAGAGGACGCGGCAGATCGTGTCCTGCTCGACCCAGCCGGTGAACTCGACGCAGTCGTCGAGGCCGAGCCGGGCGCTGAGGGCGCGCATCTCCCCGAGCACGTCGCCGTCGCCCATGAAGATCGCCCGCCAGTCGCATCGCCGCGCCGCCAGCTCGGCCAGCGAGCGCAGCGCCTCGTCGACGCCGTCCTGCGGTCCCATCACGCCGACATAGGCGAGCAGGAACGGCTTGCCTCGCTTCAGCGACTCGTCCGGCGCGGTGGGGACGAAGCTGTTCAGGTCGGGGCCGGTCCTGACCACGAAGACGTCGGCCGGGTCGCGCCGCCCGCGCTCGATCGCGATGCGCCGGTAGGAGTCGTTGACCGAGAGCACGACGTCGGCGGTGCGGAAGGCGACCTGCTCGCCCGCCAGGGTCGCCCAGGCGAGCGGGCCGCCGCCGTAGCGGCCGCGGAAGAGCTCCGGGGTCAGGTCGTGGTGGTCGAAGACGAAGCGGGCGCCGCGGCGGCGGAGGCTGAGCGCCGCGAGCAGGAGGAAGTCGGGAGGGCTGCAGGCGTGGACGATGTCGAAGGGGCGCTCGCGGGCGAGCCGGCGGGCGAGCCGGCGCATCTCGCGCAGCGCGGCGAGGTACTCGACCACATAGCCGGCGGCGCGCTCGCCCCCCGGCCGCGGCTCATAGCGGTGGATCTCGATCCCCTCGAACCGTTCATACGGAGCGCACTCGCGCCCCTCGCCGCGTGGGCAGATCACGGTCACCTCGTAGCCGGCGCCGAGCAGGGCGCGGCTCTCGTTGAGGACGTGCCGGTCGTGGGGCAGGGGCTCGTTCTGGAGCAGGATGAGGACGCGCCGGGCCATCGCGCCTCAGGCGATCTCCTGCCGCGGGCGGATCGCCAGCTCCCCGTCGCGGATCGTCGCCCAGACGAGCGCCGCCCGCTCGGCGCCGCGGCCGGAGATCCTCGCCGCCCCGTCGGCCTCGACGACCCGCAGCCCGGCCCGCAGCCGCCACCACTCGGCGACCTCCCGCGGCAGCGCCGCCCAGCCGTCCCGCGCGGCGGCGAGGTGGGCCAGGTGGTCGAGGTATTCCTCGTACATCCGCAGCCGGGCGGGGGTGTCGAGGTAGTCGGGGTGGACGATCAGGTTGACCAGCCCGCCGTGCGCGGCGATCCAGGTGCTCTTCTCGATCCAGGGGGAGATCGTCTCGTGGCGGAGGATCTCCCACATCGTGTGGTCCTGGACCATCGTGATCGGCAGCTCGACCAGGTCGCCGAGGAAGTAGGGGAGGATCGAGCAGCAGCCGCCGCCCTGGGGCTCGAACGGATCGGTGTCCGGGAACGAGCTGTCGTAGCGGGCCCCCAGCTCCGGCATCCAGGCGGCGCGGCGATGGGTGGCCGGGGAGCGGAAGCCGTCGGCTCCCCACTCCTCCAGGTAGTGATGGATCGCGGGCAGCTCGGCCTCGAAGGAGGCACGGTCCCCGAACAGCCTGCCGTCGTGCCTGACGCCGTGCAGGCCGACCTCGCAGCCGGCGCTCCGCACCGCGGCGAGCAGGCCGGAGGGGATCGGGTACCACTCGGCGACGAAGTTCCAGCTGGAGACGAAGCCGTGGCGGCGCTCGATCGCGATCACCGCCTCGACCCGGGCGACGCCCTCGGGGCCCTCGACGTCGTGGGTGAGGATGCCGGCGAAGCCGGCCCCGCCGGGCCAGTCGGCGACCAGCGGGACGGGGCCACCGCGCCGTTCCACCGCGCGCCGCAGGCGCGCCTCGCGCCGTTCCACCAGCACCGGCTCGATCGGCCAGCGGGGAAACCGGGTGGCCGCCTGGCGCCTCGCGTAGGCGCGCCGCATCGCGATCTGGAGGCGGCGGGGCAGGAGGGGCTTCAGCCCGTAGTAGGACTTCATCAGCCGCGAGCGGCCGCGATCGCCTCGATAGCGTTCCTCGAGGTAGTGACGCTCGTCGTCGGGGAGGTCCATCACCGGACCAACGAGGCGGGCGCCACCTGGCTTGCGGGCGCCGGCGGCGCGGTGCCCGGGCGCATCCCGGCGGCCCGGCCGCCGTCGGCGTAGGGACCGAGCGGCGGCGCGGCCCGTCCGAAGACCACGCGCAGCCCGGCGAGCTCGGCCGCGACCCGCCCGCGCTCGGCCGGGCGCACGCGGGAGATCGGTCCCCAGAAGCCGATCCTGATCACGTGCCCGAGGCCGAGCGCGGCGCGGATTCCCCCCCGACGAAGGCGCCCGTAGTGCTTGCCGGCGAAGATCAGGCGGGAGTGGCTGAGCTGGGCCATCAGGTCGCCGCGCGAGCGGCCTCCGGCGTGGTGGGTGACGGTCATCGTCGGCACCAGGGCGACCGGCCAACCCGCCTGCCAGAAGCGGTAGCACCAGTCGATCTCCTCGGAGTAGAGGAAGAACTGCTCGTCGAGCGGGCCGACCTCGCGGACCGCCTCGGTGCGGGCGATCAGGAAGGCGCCGACGGCCCAGTCGATCGGCCGCTCGACGGTGTAGGCGGCGCGCCGCGTGTCCAGCTCCTGCAGCCGGTCGAAGATCGGCCAACGGGCGGCGAAGAGGGCCTCGCCGAGGCTGCGGGCGGGGGAGGGGAAGCGCCGCACGGACGGCTGGAACTCGCCCCCGGGGCCGCGCTGGACGACGCTTGCCATGCCCCGCCACGGCCGCGCGTCCATCGTCGCGACCAGCTCGGCGAGGGTGCCCTCGCACACCTCCACGTCGGGGTTCAGCAGCAGCACGTAGCGGCCTTGCGCCAGCCGCAGGCCGACGTTGTTGGAGGCGGCGAAGCCCTGGTTGGGTCGGCGCAGCACCCGCACGTCGTCGAACTCGGCCTCGATCGCGTCGGCGACGCCGTCGGTGGATTCCGCGTCGACGACGAACCACTCGGCCCGGATCGGCCCGAGCGCCGCGTGGGCGGAGCGCAGCGTCCGCAGCGCCAGCTCGCGCCCCTCGTGGGTGACGACGACGATCGAGAGGTCAGGCTTGCTCATCGGCCGTGGTGCCGGTAGAGGAGCCGGCCGACGGCCCGGCCGACGAAGACCGGGGAGCGCTTGATCACCGCCGCGCCGAGGCGCCCGCCGGCACCGTCGCCGCCCCCCTGTGGCGGGGGCGGCCCGACGTAGGTGTAGAAGAGGTCGCGCTCCGCCGCGCCCCAACCGCGCTTGAAGCGGCGCAGCCCCTCGGCGTCGAGGTCGCTGCGGCCGAGGTCGTAGCGGCGCAGGCCCCGCTCGCAGCCGTGGCGGATCGCTGCGGCGTGCAGGAGGTGGTTGGGCCGGGCGGCGAGCCGCGCCGGGTCGGAGGCGCCGTACTTGTAGGTGAGCGTGCCGGCGAAGCTGAGGAAGACCCCGGCGGCGAGCGCCTCGCCGTCCTCGCTGACCGTGCCGACGAAGCCGAGGCCGGCGTCGAAGAGGCGCTCGAAGCGGCGGATGAAGCGCCGCGGCTGGGTCGGGACGCCGAGCTTGCGGCGGGTCAGCAGGTGGAGCCGGTAGAAGCCGTCGAGCGCGGCGCGCCCGTGGCCGATCTCGAAGCGCAGCCCGGCGCGTTCGGCCTTGGCGAGGTTGCGCGCGGTGCCCTTCGAGAAACCGGCCTCGACCTCCTCCGCGGCGGTGGCGAGCGGCAGCTCGTGGCGGACGAAGCACCGCGCCCGGCAGCCCTCCGGGACGCCGGGCAGCGGCGCGTGCACGATCAGCGGCAGCCCCTCGCGCGCCGCCGCCCGCGCCAGTCCCTCCCCCAGGGCGGGGCCGGCATCGGCGTCGTCGGCGACCAGCGGCCCGCAGGTGTCGGAGAAGGGCAGGGCGACCAGGCGCCTGCCGGTCAGCCTGCTCTCGATCCGGGCGACCGGCAGCGCGGCCGCGATCGCGCCGTCCGCCGCCCGCACGCAGTGCGCCTCGATCTCGTATCCGTATTCGGCCCGCAGCAGCTCCAGCCAGAGCGGGTGATGGAAGACCTCGGCGCCCTCGCAGCGGCCGAGCAGCTCGGTCCAGGCCGGGTCGGTGACCGGGTCGAGGCGGTCGTCCGCCAGGGTCGCGGTGGCGAGCGGGCTCATGCGACGGTGGCCAGCGGCTCGGGGGTGGGTTCGGTGGCGAAGCCGGCCCACAGCTCGAGGTTGAGCAGGGCCCAGATCCGCCTGCCGTGGTCGCGGGCACCGCTGCGGTGCTCGTCGAGCAGCGTCCGCACCGCGGCCGGGTCGAGCCAGCCGCGCCCGACGGCGTCGCGGTCGAGCAGCACTTCGCGGGCGAAGGGCTGCAGCTCCCCCCGCAGCCAGCCGGCCACCGGCAGCTCGAACCCCTGCTTGCGACCGTCGAGGACCTCGTCCGGGACCCAGCCGCGCAGCGCGCCGCGCAGCGCGATCTTGCGCCTGCCGCCGCTCGCCTTGCGGTCGCCGGGCAGCGACGCCGCGAGTTCCATGAACTCCTGGTCGAGCAGCGGCGAGCGCGCCTCGAGGCCGTGGGCCATCGTCGCCACGTCGATCTTCGCCAGCAGGTCGCCGGGCAGGTAGACGTTGGTGTCGACCTCGAGCAGCTGGTCGACGAGGTCGGTGCCGGTGGTCTCGCGCCAGGGGTCGAGCAGGGCGCGCTCGGCCTCGAAGTCCCCGGTCGCCGGGCCGAGCGCCGGCCCGTAGAGGGCGCGCCGGGCGGCGCGGTCGAAGACACTCACCTGGGACAGGTAGCGGCTCTCCCGATCGCCGTCGACCCTGGTCGCGAAGCGCAGCCCGCGCTGCCACGAGGAGCCGCCGGTGCGCGGCGGGCCGGCGCGACGGCCGGCGGCCGCGAGCGAGCGCCGCAGGCCGGCGGGCAGCCGTTCCAGCCGCGCCGCCAGCAGGTTGGAGCTGTAGCGCTGATAACCGGCGAAGCACTCGTCGCCACCGTCGCCGTCGAGGGCGACGGTCACGTGCTCGCCGGCCATCGCGGCGAGGTAGAAGCAGGGCAGCGCCGAGTGGTCGCCGAACGGCTCGCCGTAATGGCGGACCAGCTTCGGCAGCAGCTCGACCGCGTCGGGCTCGACGACCAGCTCGTGGTGGTCGGTGGCGAAGTGGCGGGCGACGAGGCGGGCGCGCGGCAGCTCGTCGAAGCGCTCGTCGCGGAAGCCGATCGAGAAGGTCTTCACCGGGGTCGGGGACTCCTCGGCCATCGCCGCCACCACCGCCGAGGAGTCGATGCCGCCGGAGAGGAAGGCGCCGACCGGCACGTCGGCGACCAGCCGGCGGCGGACCGCGGCGCGCAGCTCGGCGCGGATCGCCTCGTGCATCTCCGCCTCGCCCGCGAAGCTCCGCTTGAGGCCGAAGTCGAGCCGCCAGTAGCGCTCCATCGTCAGCTTGCCGTCCTCGAAGACGAGGTGGTGGGCGGGGGGCAGCTTGCGCACGGCGCGGAAGGCGCTGAGCGGCGCGGGCACGTAGCCGAGCGCCAGGTAGGCGTCGATCGCCTCCGGGTCGACCTCGCGCGGGATCGCCGGGTCCTGCATCAGCGCGGTCAGCTCCGAGGCGAAGCTGAGGACGCCCTCGCGGTGGCTGTAGAAGAGCGGCTTCTTGCCGATCCGGTCGCGGGCGATGAAGAGGCGCCGGCGGCGCACGTCCCAGAGCGCGAAGGCGAACATCCCACGCAGGTGGTGGACGCAGTCGACGCCGTGCTCCTCATATAGGTGGGCGATCACCTCGGTGTCGCCCTTGGTCGCCGGCCGGTGGCCGCGGCGCGCCAGGTCGCGGCGCAGCTCGGCGTAGTTGTAGATCTCGCCGTTGAGGACGACGACCACCGAGCGGTCCTCGCTGTAGATCGGCTGGTCGCCGGTCTCGACGTCGATCACCCGCAGCCGCTGGATGCCGAGCCCCGCCGGCCCGGCGACGTGGAGGCCGCGCGAGTCGGGCCCGCGGTGCTCCTGGGCCGCGCACATCGCCGCCACCGTCTCCGCCGCGACCGGGTCGCGGCCCGCCCGCGCCTGGCCGGCGATCCCGCACATCAGCCGGCGGGCCTCAGCTTCGCCAGCACCCGGCCGCGGGTCTCGCGCCGCACCGCGCGTCGGAACTCGGGGTCCTCGACGCGTGGCGTGCGCCGCGCCGCGGCGCGCAGGTAGCCGTAGAGGAAGGCGGCGCCGGAGATGCCCTCGGGGCGGGCGGTGGCGATCTTCAGCGACCGCAGCGCGACCCAGTAGAAGGGGTAGCGGAGGATGTAGGCGGCGGCGCCGTAGCGGGCGCGGCCGCGCAGCGTGCCGTCGGCGCTCGCCCAGGGGCGGTGGTGGATCGCGACGAGGTCGGTGAAGGTGCGGGTCCGGTAGCCGGCCATCCGCGCCCGCGTCTCGTCGATCGTGTCCCAGCCGAGCCGCTCCTCGATGCCGCCGATCGATTCGAAGCACTCGCGTGAGTAGCACTTCAGCGCGCCATTGACGTGGTGCTCGGGCGGTACCCGCTCGAGCCGCCAGTGACCGCGAACGAGCTCGGTGCGCAGGCCGCCGGCCATCCCCAGCCGCGGATCTGCGGCGAAGGCGCCGAGGATCCGCTCCAGGTAGTCCGGCGGCAGCTCCATGTCGCCGTCGAACTTCGCGATGTGGGTGTAGGCAGTCCAGTCGACGGCCCCCATGCCGGCGTTGAAGGTGCGCGGCGCCGCCGCCGAGGCGAGCCGGTCCTGCGGGTCGGCGAGCGGGAAGTCGGGCGCCTCGGCGACCGCGACGAAGGGCATCTCGGCGGCGAGCCGGCGGGCCAGGGCGAGGGTGCCGTCCTCGGAGTGGTCGTCGACCAGCAGCCAGGTATCAGGTGGCCGGGTCTGGCGGGCCAGCGAGCGCGCCACCAGCTCGAGGTGATCGACCTCGTTGCGGACAGGGGAGACGATCAGCAGCCGCTGCACCATTTCCCCGATCAACGGCCGGTGCGACGCCGAACTTGTGAGGATCGCCGAGCTGTCGGGCAGATGGCTGATCCTGCGGGGTGGCGGCGATTCGGGGCCGTCGTGGCCGTCCGAGGTGCGTCCCGGGCGTCTCGTGGCGACCCCGGCAGGGTGTGGCCGCCACGAGACGCCCGGGACGTGAGGGGTCCGCAGGGAAGTTCACAAGGAGGTATGGAAGACGCCGAGGACGTCACCGATCCTCACGCGTCCCCCCTCCGGTCCGGAGGGCACGGCGACGACCGTGCACTTGTCCACACCCTGGTGTGGTCAAGTGCACGGTCGTGGTGGGCCTGATGAAGAACGCTCACGGAAGAGTGGACTTGTCCGGCCTTCGTGGAGGAACACGCTCCTCCCTCCCCCCGGGCGTCAGCCCAGGAGATCCCGCAAGGCGACGACGACGCCGGCCGTTGGTGGAGTGGATGACGACCCCGGAAACGAGTTCATGGCAGCGAGGCCGGCGGTGAGCCCGAGCGCGGGTGAGCGACTGCGCCAGATCCGCCGGCTGCTGCGCGACGAAGGCGCCGGCGGTGTCTCGGCGCGGCTGCGGAGCAGGCTCGCCGATCGTCTCCGCCCGCCTGCCGCCGCGGCTTTCCCGGTCGCCCGCGAGGATCTCGACCGGGCCGCCGAGATCGCCGCGTCAGGGGAGCGGCCGCCGGGGCCGCTCCCCTGGCGCGAGGGCGAGCCGCTCGAGATCGCCTGGCTCTGCAAGCCGCCGGGCGAGGGCTCGGGCGGCCACACCACGATGTTCCGGATGGTCGCGGCACTGGAAGACGCGGGCCACCGCTGCGTCGTCTACCTCTACGACCGCCACGGCTGGGAGGTCGAGCAGCACCGCCGCACGATTCGCTCCTGGTGGCCCTGGGTCGGCGCCGAGATTCGCGACGCGGCCGACGGGATCAGCGACGCCCACGCGATCTTCGCGACCAGCTGGGAGACCGCCTACCCGGTCCTCGCCTCGTCCGCCCGCGGCGCTCGCTGCTACTTCGTGCAGGACTTCGAGCCGAGCTTCTACCCGAGCGGCAGCCTCGCCCTGCTCGCCGAGGAGACCTACCGCTGGGGCTTCCAGGGGGTGACCGCCGGCGGGTGGCTGGACGGCTTCCTCGAACGCGAGTACGGGATGCCCGCCGACCACTTCGACTTCGGCTGTGACCTCGAGCTCTACGCGGGGACCGGCGCCGAGCATCGCGCCGGGGTCTGTTATTTCTGCCGCCCCTCGACCCCCCGGCGCGCCCACGAGCTGGCCCTCGCCGGGCTCGAGCTCTTCGCCGAGCGCCACCCGGAGGAACCGATCCACACCTACGGCGAACCGCCCGGCAGGCTGCCCTTCGCGACCGTCGACCACGGCCTGATGACCCCCGCCGAGCTGGGCGAGCTTTACCGCGGCTGCGTCGCCGGGCTCGTCCTCTCCGCGACCAACGTCTCGCTGGTCCCCTACGAGATGCTCGCCGCCGGCTGCGTCCCGGTCGTCAACGAGGCCGAGCACAACCGGGCCGTGCTGGCCAACTGCCAGGTCGCCTACACGCGACCGACCCCCTTCGACATCGCCGCGACGCTCTCCCGCCTGGTCGCGGCGCCCGGCGAGCGGCGCGAGGCGGCCGCGACCGCGGCGATCTACAGCGTCGCCTCGACCTCCTGGGTGCTGAGCGGGCACCAGGTCGAGCGGATCGTGCGCGACGCCGTCCTCGCCCGCCTGCCATACCCGCTCGCGGCGTGACCCCGACCGTCGCGGTCGTGGTGCCCTGCTACGGCTACGCCGAGGAGTTGCGTGGCTGCGTCGCCAGCGTCCTCGCCCAGCGCGGGGTGGAGGTGCGGGTGCTGATCGTCGACGACGCCTCGCCGGATGCGACCCCGGAGGCGGCGTGCCTGCTGATGGAAGGCGACGAGCGGGTCGAGTACCGCCGCCACCTGAGCAACGCGGGCCTGATCGCGACCGCCAACGACGGCCTCGGGTGGGCGATCGAGGCCGACTACGTGGTGCTGATCTCGGCCGACGACCTGCTCGCGCCGGGGGCTCTCCACCGCGCCGTCGAGGTGATGGAGGCGCGGCCGGAGGTCGGCATGGTCTACGGCCGCACTCCGTACTTCGAGACGGGGCGCAGGCGGCCGCGCCTGGGGCGCCGCTGGTGGGGGACGACGGTCTGGCCCGGTGCCCGCTGGATCGAGCTGCGTTGCCGCTCCGGCCACAACTGCATCTCCTCGCCGGAGGTCGTCGTCCGCGCCTCGGTGCAGGCCACGGTGAGGGGCTACGACCCCGCCTGCCGGCACGCGAGCGACCTCAACATGTGGCTGCGGATCGCCGCGATCGCCGACGTCGCCTACATAAGGGGCAAGGCGCAGGCGCTCTACCGCGTCCATGCCGACAGCATGTTGCGCGGGATGCTGAACGGCTCGGGCGGCGCGGTTGTCGACCTGCGCGAGCGCCTCGCCGCCTTCGAGCGCTTCTTCGCGGTCGCCCCGCGCGACGGCCTCGACCTGGTGGCGCTGGAGCGGACCGTGCGTCGCGCCCTGGCCCGACAGGCGCTCTGGCAGGCGAGCCGCGGCACCGACCGCGACGACCCCGATGTCCCGGTCGACGAGCTGGTCGCCTTCGCGCTCGAGACCTGCCCGGAAGCGCGCTCGCTGCGCGAGTGGTGGGGGTTCCGCCTGCGCCGGCGGATCGGCGCCGGCCGCTCGGCCCGCTTCCCGCCCTTCCTCGCCACCGGCGCGGCCCACCGGCTGGCCGGGCACTGGCGGCGGCTGCGTTGGCGTTTGCGTGGGGTCTAGGTGGGTGATTCGAGGGGGTCTGGGGGATGGGAAGGGATCGGGGCTCCTTGAGCCGGCGCCCGGGGGGGGGAAGGGACGCGGCCGTCCCGGCCACCACCCTCGCAGGGGGTGGCCGTGGCCGGGACGGCCGGGGGTTCGGGGAGAGGGCGTGGGATCGGCGAGCTCAGGGGAGGGAGAGGGCGTGGGGAGAGGCGCGTGTTCCTCCACGAAGGCCTGGGATCGGTGACGAAGGCTCAGGCAAGTCCACGATTCCTTGCGTGTTCCTCGACAGGGGTCATCACGATCGTGCACTTGTGCCCCCTATAGGCGGCACAAGTGCACGATCGTCGCAGGGACCGTCGGAACCTGTGGCGAGACGCATGAGGACCGGTGACGTCTCCGGCATCTCTCCCACGTCCATGTGGACTTCCCTGAAAGACCCTCACGTCCCGGGCGTCTCGTGGCGGCCACACCCTGCCGGGGTCGCCACGAG